>CAACXA010000193.1_pt1 | contig 15593 bp, 12 predicted proteins | sample 2275811 | NCBI WGS metagenome assembly CAACXA01 (sample SAMEA5312478, study PRJEB27640) | indoor metagenome | biome: indoor environment; feature: uncontrolled; material: tiles wood | place: Germany | collected 2014-07-07 | reverse complement strand
GCAACTCCTGGGCGGAGTTCGTGCCGTTCCTCGAATACGACGTCGAGATCCGTCAAGTGATCTGCACGACCAACGCGATCGAGTCGATCAACGCGAGATACCGGCGGGCCGTCCGAGCCCGCGGACACTTCCCGAACGAGCAAGCGGCGTTGAAGTGCTTGTACCTGGTGACACGCTCGCTTGACCCCACCGGCGGCGGGAGGGCACGCTGGATGATGAGGTGGAAGCCCGCGCTGAACGCGTTCGCGATCACCTTCGCCGGACGGTTCGAAAGAACCACTCACTAATGAGAACCGCCGGACCCCACACACCGTTTAACGGACAGACCCCCCGAGCCACGGGGTGAGCCGCTGTGCGCCGTTCTCCCGCATCGGGGTAACCCGGTGGTGTTGGTGGTGGTCCGGGGTGCGGTAGGCCGGGAGCGTGCAGCCGGTAGCCGGGTGAGGGTAGGTGAGGGGTACTTGCTGACCCCTATGCCCCTCAAAATGTTGGCGATGCCGAAGCCGGCTGACTACCCTCCGATGAGTGGTCCGCGCGATTGACCTATGTCCCCCCTGGGGGTGCTGAGAGCTCCCGTGAATTTTTTGATGGACCGAATGAATGTGTTGGACCACCCCCGCGCGGGGTAGAAGTGAGGTTGATTGTGATGGATGAGAAGAAACCGTATAACCCGTTGCCGGTGTTGCCTGAGGCGGCGTCGTTGTCTGAGGCGTTGGAGATCGCGCTTGCGGCGATGCCGTGGCTTTCGCCGGCCGATGCTGGGACTGTGGAAATGGCTCGGACGTACGCGCGGACGTTGGACGCGGCGTTGAACTCACCTGATGCTATGGCCACGGACCCGCAGACCGCTATCAAGGCGTTGTACGCGGGCCCGCACTTGTCGAAGCTGCTTGAGCAGTTGGGTGGCACCCCGGCCGCTCGGGGTGAGTTCGGTAAGGGCTCGGGGGTGGTGGTCGATCCGGTGGAGCAGACCATGAGCGAGTTGGAAGCTAAGGCTGAGGAACGGCGTACTCGCTCGAGCCGCAGCGGGAAAGGCTGAGCGTGCCCACATTTTGCCCACACTTGCCCACGAGACACCCTGATTTTTCGTGATGTTGGCTCACTGAAAACCGCGTGTTTCCGGGGTTTGAGGCCCGGACTAGCTATTGTGCGAGAGTTCGAGCCCCACAGGGCGCACCTCAGGCGCAAGGCCCGAACCTTTATCGCACTGTTTTCATTGCTTGAGGTTCGGGCCTTTCTCATGCGCGACCAGGGTGCTCGCGCGAATTTTCAGCCCATGTTTATGGGTGGAACCTTGCACGAACGACATGCCTATTACACTCGGATCAGAGCGTCAATAAGAAATCCCCATCCACAGGTGCGGATGGGGACTTCCTGATCTTCGAAGAAGACTTGGAAACGTAGCTAGAAGCTCAGGGCCATAGCTTTTTTCATGAGAGATTGAGAGGCGCCTTCAAAATAGTTGGCATGAGTAAATTTGATGGTCTCCAACGAGTCAGAGCCCACCAAGACCACATCAATCTGCGTCTCGTCCTGGTGCTGTTGCTCCATCGCGGAGTACGCAGTGGTTGCTCTGGCCACGTCAGAACCAAAGTCTTCTTGGTGCACCAACTTGCCGTGGGCATGGTCAAACACCAGCAAGAAGTGGCGAATGGGCTGCGCCTTAGCCATAGCTAGATCCTTTCATCGAGGGGCAACTCCTGCTGCACCCCCTGGGCGGCACGAAGAACATGCATAGACCTCCGTGCCTCACTTAGAGTCTCACTGTACCTTTTTTGAAGATCATGTGGTATGGGCTTCTTCATATCGGTCAAGAAGTAGATATCTGCCACTACGGCGAGGAACTCCTGGACTGGATGATCACCATCCTGCTTGAAGTTGCGTCCCAAATCTTTGGAGAACCCCTCTGAAGTCTCGGCCCACTCATGCATGGATTGAGTCCTTAACTGCACCTCAACGGGCAGCCCACTGGGTTGCGTCTTAAGGACTATATGTACTGCCCTGTACCCCGAGATGCGGGGGATTTCCACGTAGTCAAGTACACGGAGTATTTGACTCTGGCGGCGATCCTTGATCGAAGCCTCGAACAGCCTAAGAGATTCTAGGTCATCAAGGACTACGCGGCAGCCACCGATGTCGTGCATCGTGAGGAGATTAAGCGTCGTCTCCCGCGCAGTGAGTTTCTCAATGATTGTGGGAACCTTCTTGAGTCTCTGAGACACCTTCACGGGCAGGCCAACATCCCGGGCATAGCGCCGCAACCAGTTGTAGACGTTCACAGTCGGAGAGCTGAAACATGCGCGGTACTGCTCCACTACTCGAAGAGCAAGCTCGTAATCGTGGTGGGGCAAATCTCCACGATGATAGGCGCGAATCCTGGAACCAGCTTTCTTCACTTGCTTGCGCGTGGGTAGCTGGTTCTGCATGTCCCAAGAGTAACCCGCAACGTCCTCGGAATTGTTGGGGGTGACCAAGCCCCCGCCGCACTGCAATGAGCGGTTGGAGCGCTGATGGTTTGACGCGGTGCGATGCGGGACTGGGCAAGTGTAATTTTGATGCGCCGAGCCGTGGATCTTGCGCCAATGTCGCGATAACCAGACCCATTCTTTACCCTAGGGCACTCACCAGCGCGGGTAGCGCCTGACCGGCCGTGGCACGCCAGGTGTGGTCCGCACTGGCCGACACCTCCGAGACCCGGGGGTTGATTTCAACAACGGGCACACCGCGTGCACCGGCGAAGTCCGGGATGCTCGCGGCGGGGTACACCAGGCCCGAGGTGCCCACGACCAGCACGAGATCCGCTTCTTGCGCGGCCTCGACAGAGTCCTGGAACGCCCTCTCCGGCAGGGCCTCGCCAAACCACACGACACCGGGGCGGACCAGTCCACCACACTGATGGCATGCGGGTGGGTCGAGCTGAGCCACGGGTTCCGTAATGGGCGGATAACCGGTGTCGGCGGGGGCACCGCAACCGGCGCAGCGCAGGGCGAAGAGGTCGCCGTGGACGTGGGCGAGAACCGTAGCGCCCGCCCGTTCATGCAGGGCGTCCACATTCTGGGTGGAAATTCGCAGATCGATACCGGGGCGAGCCTGCCATTGCGCAAGTGCCAGGTGACCGGGGTGCGGCTCGGTGCCGCGCACGAGGGACGCGCGCCACGCGTACCAGGCCCAACACTGGGCGGGGTCTTCCTCCCAGGCCTCCGGGGTGGCGAGTTCCACCGGGTCAAAACGCTCCCACAGTCCGGTCTGGGCATCGCGGAAGGTCGGAACACCGGACTCGGCGGACATCCCTGCTCCGGTCAGAACCGTCACCCGCCGTGCCGAGCGGGCGAGGTCGAGGATTTCTGGGGGTACCCGATCGGAGGAAGGCATGCTCCTCAGGCTAGATCATGACCTCATTGCGACCCATGCAGCAGTATGTGATCCTCCCGGTGCGCCATGATGGATGTATGCCACCGTCCGCAGCATCGCCGCCACGCAGCATGTCACAGCGCGTGAAGCAGAACGTGGCCCGGTTGGAATCTCCGGGTCGGATCCCCGGCATCGATCTGGCCCGTGGCTTGGCGATCCTGGGCATGTACGTGGCTCACCTCACTGTGGTTACATCCCTGGAATGGTCCCGACCGCAGACCTGGCTCGGGGTGGTCGAGGGCAGGTCCGCCATTCTGTTCGCAACCCTCGCCGGTGTGTCCTTGGGGCTCATGGGCTCCAGGATGCGGGCGCAAGCCGGCGAACACGATGCGGCGCGCGCCCAACACAAGCCCATCATGATCCGCGCGGTACTCATCTGGACCCTCGGGCTGCTTCTGCTCAGCCTTGACATCCCTGTGTTTGTGGTGCTTCCGGCCTACGGTCTCCTCTTGATGATCGGCGCGTTCCTGGTCACATGGTCCGGGCGGGCACTCGCCATCACGGCGGCGCTCACGGCGGCTGTCGCGCCATTTGTCGTCGCGTTGATCGACAGCGGGGGCCAACCCGAACGGGGAAGTGCTGCGGAACTCGTCTCCGACGTGCTCGGGTGGAATTACCCCTTTGTGGTGTGGCTGGCGTTCGTGGCCGCGGGGATCATCGCGGGGCGGGTGATCCGCCGCGGAATCGGCCCCACGGTGTTGTTGCTCGTGTCCGGGGTGGCACTCTCGGTGCTCGGTTACGCGGTGCTCGGCCCGGTAGGCAACCAGGTGATTGCTCGCTATGGGGCGGATCTCCCGGCCGGCTCGACCTTCTGGGCACTGTCGGTTTTTCGCGACGACCCCCACTCGAACGGGGTGGGGGAGGCGTTCGGCTCGGGAGGTTTCGCTCTTGCGGTCCTCGCGGTGTCCGTTCTCGCCGCGACGACGTCGCTGCGCTGGCTTCTGTGGCCGGTACGGGTCATCGGGTCCATGCCTTTGACGGCATACACGGCGCACCTGCTCGTCTGGGGCATCTGGATCATGGTCACACCGGGAGTGGGTTCCGACATCCACCGGTTGCATGGATTCCTGGCGCTCGATCCGTTCTGGCCGATCACCCTGGGAGTCACGGCGGGCTGTATTGCCTGGACTTTGATCTGGGGGAAGGGTCCGATGGAGCAGCTCGTTCATGTGGTATCAACCGGGGCGGGGGAGCCCAGCGGGTTGGTTGATGGCAGCAGCCCCGCGCCGGGCAAGGAACGCGGACTATAGGGCAGCCACGGCACGAGCCAAACGGGCGTCCGAGTCGTACAGCGCGGCAACGTCAAAGGTGGACGCCGTGCTCATGATCTCGTCCGCACCGGTGCGCTCCAACAGGTCGCTGATCTCCCTCACGACCCGGTCCTCCGTCCCCGCGATGACGGTCGCTAGAGATTCGGCCACGTAGCGATCTTGCCGACCCGTGCGCTGGGTGGGGAGCGACGTCGTCGGCAGGAGCGGCGGGAAGGACCCGGTGAGGCGAGATTGGGCCATGGCCCAGGCTTCCGGCACAGCGAGTGCGCGAGCTTCCGAGGACGACTCGGCCACGAAGATTTCGGCGGAGACAATTAAATACGGCTCGGCCTGTTGGGAGCTGGGGCGGAACTCGGAGCGGTACGCGTCGAAGGCCTCCGGGCCTGACCTGAGCAATGGCCCACCGACCACTGCGGGCAGACCCAGCTCCGCTGCGATCTGCAGCCCGGTGCCGGTGCCCAGCACGAAGATTGGGATATGGCCGGTGTCGGCCGGGCGAATCGTGATGTTGCCCGCACCCGTCAAGTACTCACGGACCTCCTCGATGGCCGCCGCGAATTCTCGCGGCCGAGCCTGCAACGCGCCGAGTGCTTCGCGCACGGGTTTGGTGAAGCCCAGGGAGCGACCGAGCCCCAGATCGAAGCGCTCGCCGTGCAGGGCTGTGAGTACCGCGAATTCCTCGGCGACCAGGATCGGGCGGTGGTTGGGCAGCATTACTCCGCCGGACCCCACACGAATTGTGCTGGTGGCGGCGGCAACCGCCTGGGCAAGTAAGGCCGGGGTCCCCGAGGCGACCCCGGGAACTCCGTGATGCTCGGACACCCAGAACCGCCGATACCCGGCCGCCTCTGCGCGCCGGGCTCGTTCCACCGTTTGGTGCAAAGCGGCGGAATCGGTGTGTCCCTGGCGGGTGCGGGACCGGTCGAGGAGCGAAAGTGGAATACCCATCACTCACAGAACACGGCCGCGTGGCCACTCATTCCGGGAACGCGGCATGGCGTGCACTACCGCAGCGTGATGGAGTCCAGAGCCTCCTGAGCCTCCCTGGTGAGGTTTTCGGGAAGGGGCGCGCTCTTGACCGAGTCCCCCGCCAGCTGTTGACCCTCGGGGCTGACCACGTAATGCCCGAAGGTCTTGATCAGCTCCAGAGTTTGGGGGTCACTGTAGCTCGTGCAGAACACGTGGTATGAGGCCAGGACCACGGGGTAAGCGCCCGGCACGTCGGGGGTGCGGTCGATGTCCAGAGCGATGTCGTGTTCGCCGGTACCTTCCACTCGGGAAGAGACTCCCACGGCCGTGGCTGCGGTTTCGGCGGTCACGGGCACGTACTCATCGCCTACCTTCACCCTTGCTTTGCCCAGGGATTCCCCCACGAGGGAGTCGTCCGCGTACGTGATGGCGCCCTCGGTCTGGTTCGTCACGGTGACCACACCGTTATTGCCCTGGGCGCGCTCGCTGGGAAGCGAATTGGGCCAGCCGCCGTCATGCTCATCGGTCCACACCTCGGGCGCGGCGGCCTCAAGGTAGTCGGTGAAATTCTCCGTGGTCCCGGAATCATCGGCGCGGGCGACCGGGGTGATCACGCCGTCAGGCAGGCTCACATCCGGGTTCTGATTCGCGATGGCAGGATCGTTCCACCGCGTGATCTCGTGTCGGAAAATCTTGGCGATCGTGGGCGCGTCCAAGTTCAATTCCCGAATACCCGGGAGGTTGAAGGCCACGCTGATGGGGGAGATGTAGACGGGAATGTTGATGGCCCCGCCCGGACCGCAGGTGTCCGTGACCTCGGTCTGCTCTTCCTCATCCAAGTACGCGTCCGACCCCGCGAAGTCCGTGCCACCGCCCGCGAGCGCGGAGCGACCCGCGCCTGAACCGGCTGACAGGTACTGCACGTTGGCGTTGGGGTACTTGGATTCGAACCCGGTCCGCCACGTTTGCATGGCCGCGTTCTGAGCCGATGAACCAATGCCCGTGAGGATGCCCGACAGTGAGGTGTCACCCTGTTCGGCGGCCCTGCGTTGTTCCTCACCCAAGGGGTAGTCGGAACCGCAGCCGGTCAGTGCCATTCCGGCGGCCAGCGCCAGCGCTCCGATTTTTGCGTAACTCGCTGTCTTTCGAGGGGCGCCTGTTCGGCTCATCTTCATCTCCGCGACATGTTGAGGACAGAAGACCATGGTAAACACGCATGCGCCCAAGCCGCGCATCCCGGGCCCCTCCCCACGGGGCGCTCACGCTTGCGTAAGATTCCCTGGGCGGCGCGCAGGAGTGACTTTTTCTGTGGGTCTTTGGGGGGACGTAGGTGAAGTTGACGTGTCCCCTCTTTGCGCCACGGCGCACCGGGGGTTAGTAGGTGACACGTCCCCCACAGACCTCGAAACCCTGGTTGGCTAGTGCAAACGGGCACCCCAGGGTTGAGGGCAGCACGTGTGATGCGGTTGAAATCGTGCTGGCAACCGAGCGGAAATCATGCTTACATACTGTTGTTACTTCAAGTACCGGGAAGCAATCAATGGTTCTGGCCAGGGGGGCCCGAACCTGTCCTTCCAAGTACGGTGAACGCGTCGAAACGCTGGGGGGCGTGAAAGCGCAATTATTCACCCGGGAGTAACGCATAGAAGTCATTGCGGGGGCTTTGGCTTCACCAGCGGATTGATCCGCACCGGCTCTGCCGGTGGACGCGCTCGCCGGGCTCGTGTTTCTTCGGGGGAAAAAACATGAGCGCGGCGGGCGCCTTCCAATTTAATGGCCCATGTCTTGTCTCCAGCCGCCTCCGGCCACTCACACCCCCTTGCTTATGCGTGTCTGATCGCGCTGAGAGACTTTTGGCATGAACCAGGCATCGGAGACAATCGACCGTCAGCTGTATGAGCAGGCCGTGAATTACCTGCGCGCGCTCACGAACACTCCTGAGGCGGCATTCCATTCCGGCCAGTTCGATGCCATTTCCGCACTGGTTCGGGATCGCCGTCGCGCCCTGGTGGTCCAGCGCACCGGCTGGGGCAAGTCCGCGGTGTACTTCATCTCCGCGCTGTTACTGCGAGCGCAGGGGCACGGGCCCACACTCATCATTTCCCCGCTGCTGGCGCTCATGCGTGACCAAGTGGCGGCGGCGGCCCGAGCAGGAGTCCGGGCGGCGGCCATTTCCTCCGCCAACCCCACGGAATGGGGAGAGATCACCGCTGCCTTGGAACGAGGGGAACTCGATGTTCTGCTGGTCTCGCCCGAGCGCTTGAACAACCCCAGGTTCCGGGACGAGCAGCTCCCGCAGTTGGTGGATCAGCTCGGTCTTCTGGTCGTGGACGAGGCCCACTGCATTTCTGACTGGGGACATGATTTCCGTCCGGATTATCGCCGGATCAAGGACCTGCTGGGACGGCTTCCCGAGTCGGTGGCCGTCTTGGCCACCACAGCCACGGCCAATGAGCGAGTTATTAAGGATGTCCGAGAACAACTGGGCGTGGGAGCTGGAGATCAGCAAGAAGTGTTCACACTCCGGGGGCCACTGTCGCGGGCATCGCTTCGGCTGGGTGTGCTGCGGTTACCCTCCACGGCTACCCGGTTGGCGTGGCTGATCGAACACCTCAACGAGCTGCCGGGCAGCGGCATCATTTACGCACTGACCATTGGAGCGGCGGAGGACACCGCGCGAGCCCTGACCGAGGCCGGCCACACTGCCGTGGCCTACACCGGACGCACGGACGCGGCCGAACGTGAAGAACTGGAAACAGCGCTCAAGGAGAACCAGGTCAAGGCCCTGGTGGCCACGTCCGCGCTGGGCATGGGCTTCGACAAACCGGACCTGGGGTTCGTGGTGCATCTGGGTGCGCCCTCCTCGCCGGTGGCCTACTACCAACAAGTGGGCCGCGCCGGTCGTGCGACCGACACCGCAGACGTTCTGCTCCTGCCGGGTGCCGAGGACCGGGAGATCTGGGAGTATTTCGCCACCGCGTCCATGCCCACGGAGGAGAAATCCGGGGCCGTGCTCACAGCGCTGGCCGAACACGGAGGGCCGCTGTCGGTCGCCGCCTTGGAAACTCGGGTCAACATCAAGCGCACGCCGCTGGAGTTGCTGCTCAAGGTGCTCGCCGTGGACGGTGCCGTGGAACGTGTCTCTGGAGGGTGGCAATCCACGGGCAGGCCGTGGGAGTACGACGCCCCTCGCTACGACCGGGTGCGGCGCGCTCGTATAGCTGAGCAGCAGGCCATGATGGATTACCAATTCACCACCGAGTGCCGCATGCAGTTCTTGGCCCAGCAACTCGATGACCGAACGGCTCAGCCATGTGGTCGTTGCGATGTGTGCGCCGGTGCCTGGTATGCCACCACCGTGCACAAGGAGGCCTCCGCGGCCGCAGACAGCGCACTCCACCGAGCGGGTGCTCCCCTGGAACCGCGTGCCCAATGGCCCAGCGGCATGGACCGGTTGGGCATCCAGATCAAGGGCAAGATCCCGGAAGAAGAACGTGCGGACCGAGGCAGGTCACTAGCCCGACTTACGGACCTGGGTTGGGGTCAGCGGCTGCGGGAGATTTTCCGCAACGATGACAACGGGCAGCCCATGGACACCACTGTCGATGCTGCCCTGGGGCGTGCGTGCATCGGAGTGCTAGCCCAGTGGGACTGGTCCGTCCGCCCCACCGCAGTGGTCGCCATGCCGTCCCTGTCGCGCCCGGAATTGGTCTCGTCTCTCGCTCAAGGGCTGGCGACGGCAGGACATTTGCCGTTCCTGGGTGCACTACAACTCGACCAGGAAGTTCCGCGCGGCAGTCACGGCGGCAACAGCGCCTACCGTTTGGCGGAAGTGTGGGGCCGGTTCTCCGTTCCGCCCGAGATTGCGCAGGCCCTACGGGAACAACCGCAGCCGTCCATCCTGCTGGTGGATGATCTCGTGGACAGCCGCTGGACCCTCACCGTTGCCGCACGTGAGCTGCGGTTAGCGGGCGCCACCAATGTTCTGCCATTCGCTTTGGCTTCACAGGGCTGATTTGCCGAAATCTGTTTTATTCTGCTGATCATGCAGCAATCATCGGTTCGTTCTCTCGTGGACGTCGTGATCCCCGTTCATTCACTCTCACGGCCGCTCGGCCGGGCAGTGGATTCCGCGCGGCTTGGCGTCCAACCGCTGTCTGCGGGGGAGTACGTCATTACCGTGGTGGCACATCACCTGTCCACGGAACAGGTTCGGGGCATGCTGACCCAAGAGCAACTGGATCACGTCAGAATCATTGAGGCTCCAGCCGAAGGAACGACCGCCGCAGCCCCCAGGACCGCGGGGTTGGAGCACACCGATGCCAAGTACATCTGCTTCTTGGACAGCGACGACAGTTATCAGCCCGGAGCGGTTGGCCGTTGGGTCAAGATCGCCGAGAAGCGCCACAGCGACATGGTGATTCCGTGGCTGAAGCACAGCAACGGCCGAACGGACATCACGCCCGTGATCCGCCCCGGGCGCACCTCCAACTTGGATCCCATTGCCGACCGCCTGGTCTACCGGGCCTCCGTGTTCGGGCTGCAGCGCGTAGAGACCGTGCGCAGGTTGGGTGCGGAGTTCGAATTCGGGACGAGCACTGGAGAGGATCAAGCGTTCACCCTGCGTCTGTACGTGGGCGCGGCCAGGATCGACTACGCGCCCGGGGAACCCACGTACGTCATGCATGCGGACGCCATTGATCGAGTGTCCAAAACACCATCCCCTGTCCGAACGCAGCTTGAACCCGCCGTGCGCATTCTTTCCAAACCGTGGTTCGAAGGAATTGCACTTGAGCTACGCCGCGCATTCGTCGTCAAAGTGATCCGAATCAACATGTTCGAGGCCGTGACCGCGCACTTGGGAGCCGGAACATGGACGAGTGACGAGGCCCATGGCACGAAAGAGGTCCTGACAACTTTGCTGGGGGCTGTGCCGAGAGCACGTGGCGATTTGTCCCGGGCGGACCTGCGCCTCATTGACTTGTTACTGGCCGGCGCGACCGAACAAGGCGCGTTGCAAACGGCGCTCACCGAACGGCGCCGTTTTGCCAGCCCCGCCGCCCTACTCACGGCGAACCCCGTGCACGTCATGGGCCGCGATGCCCCGGTGCGTTTCATGGCTGCGGCCACCGCCCAGATGGCTCGGGACCGCTTGGCCAAGCGACGCGGAGGAAAATAGCGGCCACTACTTCTTATTGAAGCGGCCAGTGATCATGCGCAAGCGTGGGGCCAGGTCGCGCCAGGACATGGCGCACCAGATCAACAGGAAGGTCAGCGTCACACCGATCGTGACCAGCAACGAGTCGTAGCGGTACGTGAGCCACAAGCTCAGCAGCGTGAGCGCGTAACCGGTCAGGATCCGGATCATCACGCCGGTCCAGGGCATCCGGTCGTGCACCCACACGATGATCAAGGGAACCGTGGAACTGATGATGCAACCCACCAGATAGCCGAGGGCCGCGGCCATCATGCCCAGCTCGGGCCCCCACCACACCATGGTGGTAATGCCCAGGATCATGCCGACCGCATTGCACGTGGCCAGTGCCCGTACGCCCCAGTGCTCGCCACCATTGAGGCGCGAATTTGCCGCGTTGAAGCTCGTGGTGGAAACAGCGAAGAAGAGCACGATCAGTAGCGGAATCGCACCCTCGAATTCTTCGTACCGCGCACCGTAGAGCACCTGTACGAGCGGTTCAGCCCACAGGATTCCGACTCCGAAAATGGGGAGGAACACCAGGACCATGGTGCGCATGATCGAGTCCAGTTGAGTCTTCATGCCGGCCATGTCCCCGGCGCTGAACATGCGTGCCACCGAGGGGGAGAGGGCCACGATCATGGCCGAGGAGAGCATGCTGGCGGGTGTCGCAATGGTCAGTGCGGCGGCGTAGTGGCCGATGGCTTCCTGGCTGTCGTAATTGCCACCGATGATCAGTGACAACTGCAGCAGACCCGCGGCCGTGAGGATGTTGATGGATCCCCACGCCGTGAACTTGAGGAGCTCACGCTTGAGCGGCTTCGAGAGTTTGCTGCCACCTCGCCTGGGCCACGCGGGAATGGCGTAGATCAGGTAGCCCAAGCACAGGGGGAGCAACAGCAGCGGGTTCAGCTCGGCCAGGAGCACCACGAGCAGCAGCGTGAGCGTGATGAACGAGCTGATGCAGTCCCAGAACGTGGTGGTCACGAACTGGTTGTTGCCCGTGCGCACGCCGCGCACAAAGTTGTAGGCGGACAGGGCAATCACGAGCAACCCTGCGGACAGTGCATAGCTGAGCGGGAGTTCCTGCGCGTAAATGGCAATGAACACCGCTGCGACAGACAGGATTGTCATGCCAACGAACGCGCTGCGGGAGGTGTACAACGCCACGGACGCCTGCTGATCGGCGTCGGACTTGCCCCGCGCCATCGCAATGTATTTGGACGCCGCGGTGCCCGAGGCCTGGGGCCACAGGAGCACCAGGAACAGTCCCAGCGCGATCACCTGGTTGACCTGGCCCAGCTTCTCGGTGCCCAGGATGTTGCCGATGAGCAAGCTGTAGCCGAACCGCGAGAGGCCCTGGACGAACACGGCGATCACCGTCAACGCGAACGCGGACCCAATGGGGTTGTCCTTGTTTTCGTGATTGGGCGGCGGGAAGAGTATTTGCCGCCACCGGCCTGGATCGCGGGGAGCTGCAGCGGGCGTGGTCATTATTGGGAGTCTAGGTGATGGTGCTTGATACCGTTTCCGAGGCAATCACCCGTGTCGAGGTGTCAAACGTCGGGCCCGGTAGAGTTGTTCCATGCGAATTTTAGTGGTTTCAACGTGGTATCCCACGCAAGATGCACCGTTCCGCACCCCATTCGTGACTAAGCATGTGCGAGCCATTGCCCGAGACCACGATGTACATGTCATTCATCTGCAACTGTTGCGCGACATCGCGGTCAGCGAGGAAACTTTCGACGGCACCTCGGTCACGCGCGTGGGCTTCGATCCGCGCAAACCCCTTTCAATGGTGCGCGCGCTGGGCCTGATCCGCCGCTGGGCCACATACTCGGACGTGGTGCACACCATGGCGTTCTCATCAGCTTTGGTCGCGGCTCCAGCCATCTGCCATGTTCCGTGGGTACACACCGAGCATTGGAACGGTGTTGCCTTCCCCCGGACCATCGGGGCAGTGTGGTCGAACTTCGCGTGGGTCCGTCACGTGCTACGCCTACCAACCATTGTGTCCGGGGTTAGTTCCCTCATGAATGATGCGCTCAAACCCTTCGCGCGCAAGGGCCGGGTGCGCACACTAGGAAACGTGGTGGACTATGCACCAAGTATCGAACCCCGTCCGGAAAACGAATCAATTCGATTGATTTCCGTTGGCTCACTGATCGAGCGTAAGAACCCCGTGCTCACGGTGGAGACTCTGAGCTGGTTACGTTCGCGCGGTCACGAGGCCACGCTGGTATGGGACGGTCAAGGTCCACTGCTGGAAGCAGCGCAGCAACGTGCCCGTCAATTGGGTGTTGAAGATTTTGTGTACTTCAAGGGGCAGCGCTCGGGGGAGCAGCTGCGGGAAGATCTATCCGAAGCCAACGTTTTCATCTTGCTGTCCAGCACCGAAACGTTTTGCGTGGCAGCGGCCGAAGCCCTGGCCGCAGGGCGACCCGTGGTGATGGGGGACGTTGGAGGCCAGAAAGACTTCATCAAACCCAGCAACGGGCGCATGGTGCGAGAACTTACCCCATCTGCTGTAGGTCAAGCCGTCCTGGACGTCATCGCTGATCCCGACTTGTCTTCGCCGGAGAAAATGGCCCGTGAGATCCGTGACCAGTATGGCGCTGCGTCCATCAGTGACACGCTCACGAATCTTTACCGTGAGGCACTAGCAGTTCACAGCGAACACTGAATCACACCTGCACGAATTGAGAACTGTATTGGCCGCGGCTTTGACCCGCGGCTCAGGTGACCGATAAGCTAACCTTCGTTGTTTTCTTGCCGGGCCTGTCCCGAACGGAAATGCGACGTGGAGACGTGCCAGAGCGGCCGAATGGACTTCACTGCTAATGAAGGGTCCGGATTAAACCGGACCGGGGGTTCAAATCCCCCCGTCTCCGCCAAAAAATCTGAGGGCCTCACATGTGAAATGTGAGGCCCTCAGTCGTGCCGTGACCTATCTAACAGTGATTTGCAGGTGTAAACTCCGAGCCACTAGCAGTTCGGAATTCCTGCCAACGGACGTCAGTCAATGAGGGCCAGCGCTGATCACGGCGACAGGGGGCTGTTTCCTAGGGGGAAACCATGAAAAAGAGCTCCGCAAGATCCTTTCTGACACTCTCGCTCTCGGCGCTGTTGATCGCCACGGCCGCACCTGCGGTGGCGGCACCGCCCGAGGGACCATCACCGGAACAGCAAGCCCAAGTTCAGCCACCCACCGTGGGTGGCATCGGGTCGCTCGGTAGGGGTACCGGCACCCAGGGCACGGTGTTGCCGGAAACCGACCGCATCGTCGTGAAATTCAAGGATCAGGTGCCCGAGGTCCAGAAGGAAGATGTCCTGACCGAGGTGGAGACCACCACCGAGATCGAGGACCCGGAAATCGTCAAGACCACCGGTAACGCCGAGGACGTCGTGGAATCCGACACGATGCTCAACAAGGCCGAGCAGGAAGCCGTGGTCGAAACCATTGAGGAAGACCCGGCCGTCGAATCAGCGGAGCCGGACCTGATCGTGGTCAACGCGCTCGCCGCGCACGCGGGATCCACCCCGAACGACCGCTACTGGGGTTACCAGTGGGGTCCCCGGAATATCGGCGTCCCGGGTGCCTGGTGGCAAGGTACCGGGGACGGCGTGGTGATCGGCATCGCGGATACCGGCCAGATCAACCACCCGGACCTGAACCAGCGCACGGTCCGCGGCTACGACTTCCTGTCCGATCTCTATCACTCACGCGACGGCAACGGGCGGGACAGCAACCCCCAGGACATGGGCGACTGGAGCCCGGGTCGACCCAGCTGGTGGCATGGTGCGCACGTCGCGGGCATTGCGGCGGCCCACACTAATAACCGCACCGGCATTGCCGGGGTCGCCCCGGACGCCAGGATCCAGCACGCACGCGTGCTGGGTGCCGATGGTCGCGGCTACGTCTCGGATATCGCCGACGGCGTGATGTGGTCGGCCGGCATTGCCATCCCGGGAGTCCCGCGGAACACGACACCTGCCAAGGTCGTCAATCTCTCCGAAGCATGGGACGCCTCGACCTGCGCGCCCGTGATGCAGAACGCGGTCAACCGCATGCACCAGATTGGCGTACCTCTCGTGGTGGCGGCGGGCAACGCGCGCAAGAGTGCGAATCTGGCCTCGCCGGCCAACTGTGGTGGCGCGATCGTGGTGGGAGCGACGTCGTCCCACAACCGGATGACCGGCTATTCGAACTGGGGGCCGATGGTGGATGTCGTGGCACCGGGTGGCGATACCAACGCGCAGATCTGGTCCACGGTCAACACCGGAAAGTTCTCCCTGGGATCGCCCACGTACGGTGATCTGAGCGGAACATCCATGGCTGCCCCGCACGTGTCCGGTGTGGTGGCGCTGATGAAGGAGCGCAACCCGAATCTGGGCGTGGAATCCATCCGTAACACCCTGCGCAACACCGGAGTCAATGTGAACGGCTACCGCAAGGTGGACGCGAATCGTGCTGCTCGCGCGGTGGCGCCGACGGCGCGCGGTGCGGTCGCCAGCTACTACAACTCTCGGGGTGGTGCGGCTGTGTACGGTGCCCCGACCACGGGTGAGCAGAGCACCGGAGTGGGTGGAGTGGTGCAGACATTCGTGAAGAACGGCCGGGCCACCAAGATCTACTGGTCCTCCCGAACCGGCGCTCGAGAGGTGAAGACTTGGTCAGGCATCGGGGCCAGGCACGTATCGCTGGGTGGCGCTCGGGGAGTGGGTATCCCGTTCAACAACGAACAACC
>CAACXA010000236.1_pt1 | contig 15618 bp, 13 predicted proteins | sample 2275811 | NCBI WGS metagenome assembly CAACXA01 (sample SAMEA5312478, study PRJEB27640) | indoor metagenome | biome: indoor environment; feature: uncontrolled; material: tiles wood | place: Germany | collected 2014-07-07 | reverse complement strand
CGGCGCTTGGTGCGGCGGTGCGAGTGCGAGATGCTGTGTCCAAAGCCCGGCTGAGCTCCGGTCACCTGGCAGTGCGCTGCCATAGTGTTCTCCTCCAATGTCTAATGTCGACGAAATGACGGCACGCATGGTCGCTGTCAATGTTTTGTGTTCACGCTGACAGCTGCGGCCAAGAGTGATCCGTCACCTCAAGAAAATGCCACCGTTCGTGCGCTGGGCGGTGGTGCTTAATTGCCCCGCGTCAGTACCGGTCAGGGCACTCGCCACGACGAAGACGGTGAAGATCGGGTGCCGGTAGATGGACTCCACCACACGACAACCTTAAATTCTAGGCTTCTACGGTCTCTCTCGCAAACTCAACGTTAAAAACGGTGCGATTGAGCGCAGGACTATCTTAGCGGTAGGTGCCCAGGGGGCAAACTCGAGTGCTTTTAACACGAGTTCGGGGTGTGCGCCGTCCATGACCCGGCGCACACCCCAGAACACGTGTGCGGTTCCCAACTCCTCACCCAGGAGATTAGGTAAGACTAATCTAACCTAATTTTTCCGACGGGGGAACCCCTGACTTTTGACCCTCATTTTCCGCGCGGTTCCGCGATATCCCGGTGTTCAAGCGGTTCCGGCACCGACACTCCGGGTTCGCGCGAGTTCGTGCCCAGGGTCTCGTTCACGGCCTTGACGAGCGACCGCACCCGATCCATCCGGTTCAGCTCCTCGAGCAGGACGTACATTCCGTTCCCGTCGGCCAGGGGAACCCGCCAATTGGGATATTCGTCACTCGTGCCGGGTTGGTTCTGAATCCGCTTCTCCCCCACCGCGTCCACCAGGGACACGTTGAACAGCATGGACGGCGCCCGCCCGAGGTAACGGTAGAGCGCTTCGATCTTGGCCTCTTCGCTGCTGTCGGCCCCCTCCGGGAGCAGACCGGCCGCCTCCACCGCCGTGAAGAAGGTATCCAGTTGCTGCTGGGCTTCCTTGCGTTCTTCCTCCGGGGAACGAGCGAGCAACCCCAGGTCCTCGCGCAGTTCGAGCTGCACACCCTCCAAGTAACCAGCCGTGGGCGGCAGATCGTGCGTGTTGACGGAGGCCATGCACAGTTCGCGGTACTCGGACGGGTCCAGGGGCTCGTCCTCGGCCATCTCGAACCACAGGATGGACGTGCCCAGCACACCCTTCTGTTCCAGGTACTGCCGTGCACTTGCCTCAACGGTGCCCAGGTCCTCGCCGATCACCACCACGTCGGCGAGTTCTGCCTCCAGGGCCAGCACACCCACCATGGCCTCGTGGTCGTAATAGACGTAAGCCCCCTCGGAGGCCTGATTACCGTCCGGAATCCACCACAGTCGGAACAGGCCGACCACGTGGTCGATCCTGATGCCGCCGGCATGTCGGAAGATATTGCGCAGCATGTCCCGCCACGGTTGGTAGCCGGCCTCGGCAAGCCGCTCAGGGTGCCACGGGGGCTGGCTCCAGTCCTGGCCGAGCTGGTTGTACATGTCCGCGGGCGCACCCACGCTCACGCCGCCGGCCATGGTGTCCTGCAGGGTCCACGCATCGGCACCGTTCTTGCTCACACCCACGGCGAGGTCGTGCACCACGCCGATGTCCATGCCCGCCCTGTGGGCCGCGCGCTGCGCCGCTTCGAGCTGTTCGTCCAGCAGCCATTGCAGCCACACGTAGAAATTGATCCGCTTCTCGAGGCGCGTGCGCGCTTCTCGTGCGTAGGGAGCCTCCGGTGACGCGGCGCCGTCGTCCCATTCCGGTGACTCCTCGCCGAGCTCCTCACGCAGGGCGCACCACAGCCCGAAGTCCTGCAGCGCTTGGCCGCCGCGCGCAACGAAAGATTCCAGTTGCTGCTGGCGATACGGCGAGCGCCGCACGGTGAAGAGCAGGTCGAGGCTCTTGAGCTTGGCCTCGTAGGCCGCGTCACGCCCAATGTTGCTCGGGTCCAGTACGGTCTTGCGCTGCACGGCGGCCAGGTGCTCGACCACCTCGCGGTCGTTGGGACGAAGATAGGCGAACTCGGCCACGTCCGTGATGCGCAGGTACAGGGGATTGAAGAAGCGTCGGCTGGACGGCAGATACGGCGAAGGTTCGATGGGAGGCACCGGCTCAGCGGCGTGCAGCGGGTTGATCAGCACGTAGTCCGCGCCCTGGGTGCCGCTGATGGCCGCGAGGGACGCCAGGTCGGACAGGTCCCCCACGCCCCACGAGCGTGAGGACATCACGGAGTACAGCTGCGCCATGTACCCCCAGCGCCGCTGTCCGCGCAACTTGTCGGTCGTGTTCAACCGCTGCGGTGTCACGGCCACGTAGATCGTTTCGGGCTGCCCCTCCTTGACCTTCGGGCACACCGCTTCCAAGCGGTACCAGCCCAGTTCCAGGTCTTCGGGGAGTTCGTAACGACGCCGCTCACGTTCCGTCCCGTCCACCGTGCGGGTGTCCGACGACGCCGCTGCGTCCAGGTCGTGCGCGGCCTCCGGTCGGTCTTCGGGCCACAGTCGCACGCGGGCCTCGGCACCCGCCGGGACGGTGACGTCCACGGTGGTGTAGGTTCCGACCTCGGTGACCACCGAGGGAGGCAGCATGCGCCGCCAGGGTGCGTCGTCTCGGGCCCGGAGGCTCTCCCGCACCGCGGCCTCGGACGAAACGTCCGCACCCAGCGCGGTGAGAACCTTGCCCAAGGTGTCGTCCGGGACGGTTTTGGGCTGGCCGTCAAAGCCTTGGTATTCGGTGGCCACGCCGTAGCGGGAAGCCAATGTTTGCAGTGAGGTCTCGCCTGAGTGTGATCCGCTGTCCGCCATGGTTCCACTCTAATCAGCCGGGTGATGGTCCCCCGCGCACATGACCTGTGCGACTGTCCGTCGGCGGTTCAGAGCATCACGACTCGGACCATGCCTTTGCCGTGAGCTCGAAGCTGCGCGCCCGCACCTCCGGATCGAACGCGTAGCTGTTGAGCATCAGCTCGTCCGCCCGGGTGACCTCCACGATTTGATCGAGCTGCTCGACCACCTGGTGCGGGGCTCCCACGGCGGAGACCGCCAGGTGCTGCTCCACGAAGGCGGCTTCGGCCGGAGTCACATCCACTTCATCCACCGGGGGTTGCAGCGGGCCCCTGTTGTTGCGGGCCATCCCGCGCACCAGCAACTGGTGGGTCGTGAACTGCCTGCGGGCTTCGGCTTCGGTATCGGCCGCGAGCACATTGGCGGCAACCATGACATGGGGCTCTTCCAGAGTGGCCGTGGGGGCCGACGCGTCGAAGGACGTCCGGTACACCTCGAGGGCCTGCATGATCATGGCCGGGGCGAAGTGCGATGCGAACACGTAGGGAAGACCCAGGGATGCCGCCACCAGGGCGCCGTCGGTCGAGGAGCCCAGGATCCACAGCGGAACGTTGGTGTCACGGGCGACCGCCGCGCGAATGGGCTCGCCGTTCTGACCGCCGAAGTACCGCTCGAGCTGGTGAATGTCCTGCCGGAACGTGTCGTGACCACCCTGACCACGACGCAACGCCAGGGCAGTACGCATATCGGTTCCGGGTGCCCGCCCCAGTCCCAGATCCACGCGCCCCGGGTACAAGTTCTCCAGGGTGCCAAAGCTCTCGGCCACGGTGAGCGGCACATGGTTGGGCAGCATGATGCCCCCGGAGCCCACACGAATAGTAGAGGTGGCGGCGAGGGCCTGCCCCATGAGCAGGGCCGTGGCCGAGGAGGCGAAAGACTCCGAATTATGGTGCTCCGCGTACCAGACCCGTGCATATCCGGCCGCTTCGAGCCGCTGGGCCAATGTTGTGGCGTCGCGCACGCACTGGGCGACCGGCCGATCTTGGATAATGGGAACCAGGTCCAGTGCGGACAGGTTCACGCGAGAATTCTGGGTTGCTACCACGGTGTGGTCCTTTCGCCGGCCGTCCACTGGATCTTGCTCTTCGATGCTATTACCCGTTCCGTACCCGACCACGCTCGTCATGTGAGGATTACCCCGTGAAGCCTTCTTTGCCCGCACCGCCAGCAGACTGGCACCCCTCCGCCGTGGTCTTCGATTGCGACGGCGTCCTGATGGATACCGAGACCGCATGGGCCGGTGTGCAGGAACGGGTCGCGGCGGACTACGGCGTGGAGTACAACCAGGCTGCCCACAAGCAGCTCATGGGATTGTCCGCGGCTGACGTCGCGCAGTGGATCACCGACCGCGCGGGTGAGGTAGCCGAGGAGCAAGGCCGTGAGAAGCCGAGCTTGAGCGAGGTCTACGATCACCTGATTGAGGTCGAATCAGAGGTCGTCTCTTCCGTGCTGGAACCCCTGCCCGGCGCCCTGGAAACAGTGCGTGCCTTTGCCGAGCGGATGCCCGTCGCGGTGGCCAGTAACTCCACGGCGCAGGTCTTGGATCGCAAGGTGCACGCCCTGGGACTGGACGAAGTCATCACCACGTGGGTCAGTTCCGACGATGTCCCCCACGGGAAGCCCGCTCCTGACATCTACGAAGAGGCCGTTCGCCGACTGGGTGTGGATCCCGATCACGCCCTGGCCATTGAAGACTCCCCCGCCGGCACTACGGCGGCGTCCAAGGCGGGGTTGTACGTGCTGGGTGTTCCCAACGGCCACGACGAGCCGCTCGCATGCCATTTCATTGCCAATTCCCTGGCGGACCCGCGCGTGCGGGAATTCATGACCGGCTGGGGCCTGTGACCCGCCGCCGAAACCCTCTCACCCCGTAACGAAACCGCTGCGCCCCGCAACCCGCCGTGAGGCAGGAAACGGGGCGCAGCGGCGTCGTCCTGGAAAGCGCTAGCTGTTCCAGAGACCGTAGGTCTCGGCCAATTCGGAGACCTTCTTGGCGCGAGCCAAGCGCGGGAGGTAGGAACCGTCCGCGCCGGCGTGACCGGAATTGGCCTTCTCTATCATTTCGCGAGCCCAGCGGATCTCCTGCTCGCTGGGCGCCAGCAGGTGGTTGATGGCGTCCGTCTGGTTCGGGTCCAGGGAGAGCTTGCCGGTCATGCCCATGGACTGGGTTACCTTGCATGCGGCCTCGAGCTCGTCACCGGTGGCGCCGTTACTAGGACCGTCAATGGGGCCGGGCAGCTCGCCCACGCGAGACGCGGTGACCAGGGTGGAACGCGCGAAGGCGAGCGCCATGGGATCGCCCGAGGCACCCGTGTCCTTACGGAAATCACCCACCCCGAAGGCCAGCCGGAACACACCAGGCGCACGAGCGATGTCGTAGGCGTTCATCAGGCCCACCGCGGACTCGATCAACGCCACCACCGGGGTGCCGGCGCGGCTCATCATGGCCGTCTTGGTGATGTGATCGGGGTGCTCGGTCTTGGCCAGCACGATCCCACGGAGGTTCTTGACCTCGCTCAGGGCAGCCAGGTCCTTCTCCCAGTGGGGGCTGGTGATGTCATTGACACGGACCCACGCGCTCGCACCGTCGTGCATGGCCTGGATCATATTGGCCCGGGCGGTGTCCTTGTCCTCTTCGGGCACGGCGTCTTCGATGTCGAAGATCACCGAGTCCGCTTCCGAGGCCAATGCCGGAGCGAACAAAGACGTGTCCGCCGCCGAGGTCAACAGCCATGAACGCGACAGCCGAGCGGGCAGATCTGCGGCGCGCTGATTACGATACGGAGTCACTACTCTCCTCTGATTCGAAAAAACTTTACTGGACTGGAATTAGCGCAGGGGCGTGTGCGCGGGGTCGACCTCTTCACCGGCGCGCACCGGACCCGGTGCGGTAGCACCGTCCGCGAACGGGGAACCACCCATTTTTTCACGACCGTGCTCGGACATCCAATTGCTCAGATCCGGACCCACGGGAACGATCTGAGACGGGTTGATGTCCTCGTGCACGATGAAATAGTGCTCCTTGATCTGCTGGAAGTCCACGGTGTCACCGAAACCGGGAGTCTGGAACAGGTCTCGGGCGTAACCCCACAGATTGGGCAGCTCGGTCAGCTTCTGGCGCGAGCACTTGAAGTGCGAGTAGTACACCGGGTCGAAACGGACCAGGGTGGTGAACAGCCGCACGTCCGCCTCGGTGATGTGATCGCCCATCAGGTACCGCTTGTCCGCCAGGCGTTCCTCGAGCCAGTCCATGGCGACCCACAACCGGTCGTAGGCCTTGTCATAGGCCTCTTGAGAACCTGCGAAACCGCACCGGTACACACCGTTGTTGACCTCGGTGTAGATGCGCTTCATGACGTCGAGCATTTCGTCCTCGAGCTCCGCGGGCCATAGATCCGGGGCACCCTCTCGATGGAACTCGGCCCACTCCTTCGCGAAATCCTCCGTGATCTGCGGGAAGTTGTTGGTCACGACCTCACCGGTGTGAATGTCCACGATGGCCGGCACCGTGATGCCCAGCGGATAGTCGGGGAAACGCTTGAAGTAGTTCTCCTGCAGGCGTTCGGTGCCGAGCACGGGGTCCTTACCTTCCGGATCCAGGTCGAACTGCCACGAGCGGACGTCGTGGGTAGGTCCGGGCAGACCCACGGAGATGGCGTCCTCGAGGCCCAGCAGGCGACGCACGATCAGGGTCCGGTTGGCCCAGGGGCACGCACGGGCGGCAACGAGCCGGTAGCGTCCGGCCTCGACCGGCCATGCCTGCGCACCCTCGCTCAGTTCGGCGGACTCTGGGTCGGCGACGATCCGATCCTCGATATAAGTGGTGTCTCGATTGAATTCCTCACCGGCGTGGACGTAGGCCCCGGCGGTCGAATACTTGTCTTTGTCCTGCTTTTTCGCGTCGGTCACGGTGCGCTCCTCACATCAATGGTTTATTTTGATGATACGTCATCATTGTGCGAGCTTGCTATGACGCTGACCACCGTCATCAGGGGCAGCCACCGGGGCTACAGTGGCTGCATACATACCGCGTCGGACGCGGCGAACGGCCGCTTCATTTGTCGGGGTGAACATCATGAATTCAACGAGCAATTCTTCCGAAAACTCGGAGAACTCCCGGGATCGCGACACGGAGCGCCCCCGCTACGGTGTGCGGGTGCCGCAATCCGACACGACCGGCGCCCCCGGGCCCACACCGTCCGCTACGGCCAACGAGCCGCGGAACGTCGAACTCAATGGGGAACCAAGCGCGCAGCGCAATGTTTCTCCCAAGGCCGCGCGCCGCATGGGACGAGGCCTGTCCTTCACCGTAATCCTGCTGGGCGCACTGGTGGGACTGGGACTGATGGCGATCGGCTTCGCCGAAGGCTGGATCGTGGGTTCCACCCTGGCCCTGCTGGGTGTTGTGGGATACGTGATGGTTCAGTTCCAGATCATCCCGTTGTTCCGCGATCCGGATGCCGTGGCCATCCACAGACGATCCAAACTGTGGCTCATCCCGGGGTCCCTCTTGCTCATTGGGCTGCTGGGAATCGGTGCATCGTTCCTGGTGGAGCCGGTCATGGGCAGTTCCATCCCCGAGGGTCTCGTGGACGACTACATTCTGGCTTTCATCGTGGCTGGAATGACCATGGTCGTGGGATCGGTGCTGGGCTTCGGGCTGGTGGCCATGGCCATGCTGACCCGCCCCGATGACGACGATTCCCCGCTCCGCCCGACCAACTACGCCGAGCAGGCACGACAACGCGACCGTGATCGTGACCGCGGCCCCAACTACTACGATTCGGATTGGATCCGGCGCGGCCCCCGCGACTGATCCGTTGACTCCCGCCGGAACCGGCCCCAACAGAAAGTTCCACAGATCATGCAGACGCCCACCTCCGCGAATTCCGTGCCCTGGCTGACAGAGCACGAGGACGCCGCTTGGCGCAGCTTCTTGGCGCTCTCGCGTGGCATGGAGCGCGCCATCGACCGACAGCTCCAGCGCGACAGCGAGCTGTCGAGCTCCGAATACCACGTGCTCGTACCCCTGTCCGAGTCACAGGACGGCAGCCTGCCCTCGCGTGAACTGCTGCGCCACCTGGACTGGGAACGCTCCAGGCTGTCCCACATGCTGTCCCGCATGGAGAAGCGCGGTATGGTCTGCCGCAAGCCGAGCCCCCAGGACGCCCGGGGTCTCATCGTGGAGATCACGGAGCACGGACGCCAGGTCATCAATGGCGCCGCGCCCTCACACCTGACCATGGTGCGAGAGGCGTTCATGGACAACCTCAGCACCGACGAGATGCAAGCCCTGGTGAACATGGCGGACAAGGTGATTCCCCGTCTGGAGAACATGAACCTTATCTAACAGGCCCGGGTTCGCCATACGAACCCGGGACCTACCCGTCGGTGAGTCGAAATCGCTCTTAAACAGGGGACGGGTCCTGTCGCTTGGGGGAATCGACAGGACCCGTCGGACATCCCGATCGGGGGAGATACGGGACGCCGGCCAGTCGGGGGAACTTCCGGGCGCGCTTGGGGGGATGCACCCGGGCCTCTTCGACTGACATCAACACTGTAGGCGTCATTTACATCCAGATGCAAGTAACAAGCACGGTGATTCTCATGACTTCACATTATGACTACTGAATAATAAGAAATTCTGATACCAAGTCCCAACTACTGCAGTAATCCTGTGCATCTCACCGCCTGCGCTGATCTCAAATCTCACGACGCGAGCGACACGCCGGTGATCTGGTACAAGAACGCGCCCCGATCCGTTGGGATCGGGGCGCGTTCTTGTGAGCGTAGCGATCACGCGTGATCGCTACGGGCTGAGAGCGACTTACTTGCTCTCGTTCTCCTTGGCGAGCACGTAGTTGTACTCGACCTGGTTGCCTTCGCCGTCCTGGCGCTCCTTCACGTCCAACATCAGCTCGGGCTTCACTGCCGAAGCAATGTCGTCCTCGTTGTGCGGGTCGCCGGGGAAGTACAGCTGCTGGGTGACCAGCTGGTAGCCGGGAGCGGAAACCTTGATGTGGATATGGGCCGGACGCCACGCGTGACAACCAGCAGCCCCGATCAACTGGCCGCAAGCGCCGTCGGTGGGAATCTGGTACGGAGCCGGCTGCATGGTGTTGATCTCGAAGTAGCCGTTCTCGTCAGCCTTGACGGTGCCGCGGAAGAGCCACTCGGGCAGGCCGGGAGCGTACTGGGAGTAGAAGCCGGCAGCATCTGCGTGCCAGATCTCAACCTGCGCGTCCTTGATGGGGTTGCCATCGGTGTCGGTGAAGTTGCCGTGGAAGAGCAGGACAACGATCCGGCTTCTGCCTGATCCACGCCCGGCCATTCCCTGACACGACGAAAGATTGCGAGACCATGACTGAAACGTTGACCGAAGAACGCACATCCACCATCGAAAAGGTGCGGGCCTTCCTGTACCGAGAGGCTCGCCTGCTGGACGACCGCGACTTCGATGCCTGGATCGAGTGCTACGACCCGAGCGCTTCCTACTGGATGCCCGCCTGGGACGACAACGGCGAGCTGACCGAGGATCCGCAGCGCGAGATCTCCCTGATCTACTACGACAACCGCGGTGGTATCGAGGACCGCGTGTTCCGCATCAAGACCGACCGTTCATCGGCCACGTCCCTGCCGGAACCGCGCACCGGTCACAACATCACCAATGTTGAGATCCTGGAGCAGAACGGTGACGAGGTGAAGGTCCGGTTCAACTGGTTCAACCTTTACTTCCGTTACAACGTGACCGAGACCTACTTCGGTTACAGCTTGTACACCATCAACATGGCCGGCGAGCAGCCCAAGATCATGGACAAGAAGGTTGTCCTGAAGAACGACTACATTCACCACGTGGTCGACATCTACATGATCTAAGTCCACTCGCTGTGACGGACGGACCGGTGCCCGGCCCCCGCCTCAGGGGTCCGGGCACCGGCGCTGTCCGCACCGGTTGGCTCATTTACACACCACAGCTAGTGCGGTGAACGAACCCGTCCCATGACCACGGCTCACCGCTAGTAGGAGAAGATCACCCATGCCGCACCAGGTTGCACTAACTTTCGAAGATGGCGTCACCAAGGTCATCAAGGTCGATGACTACGAAACCATCATGGACGCGTCCTACAAGGCGCGCATCAACATTCCTTCCGACTGCCGCGACGGCGCGTGCGGTACCTGCAAGTCCTTCTGCGAGTCCGGCGAGTTCGACCCGGGAGACTTCATCGAGGACGCCCTGACGGACGAAGAGTTCGAGAAGGGTTACATCCTGACCTGCCAGACCATGCCGGAATCGGACATGGCCGTGAACATTCCCGCGACCTCCGAGTCCGCCAAGACCTCGGCCTCCTCGTACACCTCGCGGATCACGCAGCTGGACCGTCACTCTGAGACCACCATGTCCTTCACCCTTGAGATCGACAAGCGTTCCGAGTTGGCCTACCTGCCGGGCCAGTACGTGAACCTCAAGATCCCCGGCGCGAATGTCGAGCGTTCGTACTCGTTCTCCAGTGGTCCCAACACCGAAGCTGCGTCCTTCATGGTGCGTACCGCTCCCAAGGGCGCCATGTCCGAGTACTTGCGTGACCGCGCCGAAGTGGGCGACGAGATCACTTTGTCCGGCCCGTTCGGCTCCTTCTTCCTTCGCGACCCCAAGCGTCCGCTGCTGCTGCTGCTGGCCGGCGGTACCGGTCTGGCCCCGTTGCTGTCCATCCTGGAGAAGCTCTCGGAGAACCCGCCGGAGCACGCCGTGCACCTGGTTTACGGTGTGACCCGCGAGGAAGACATCGTGGGCCTGGAATGGATCGAGGAGTACAAGGCCAAGTTGCCCAACTTCACGTGGGACTACATCGCCTCCGAAGAGGGCACCTCCGCACCCCACACCGGTTACGTCACCCAGATCATCGAGCCGGGCCACCTCAACGACGGCGACGTCGACATCTACCCGTGTGGCCCCCCGCTCATGGTCAACGCCGTAGCCAAGTGGCTCGAGACCGAGGGCATCGAGCCCGCCAACTTCTACTTCGAGCGCTTTGCTCCCAAGGAGAAGACCGGCGGCGATCCCGAGACCGGTGCGCCGGCCAGCTCCGAGGACGTTGCGGAGTCCGGTGATTCGATGTCCAAGTCCGAGGCCGTGTCCTCCATGGAAACCGGTCGTCTCTCCTTCGCCAAGGAAGATTCCTTCGCGCAGTTGGACGCCCGCATGTGCCTTGAGCTCGCCATCACTGAGCTCATGATGCCGAAGATCACGGATGAGCAGGTGAAGAACCTTCGCCGCCTGGCCGAGGCCACCGCGGATTGCGTGAGCGGCACCGAGGTCAAGAAGCCCGAAGACTTCGTGCGCTACAACGAGGAGTTCCACGAGTACCTCTTCACGGTCTCCAACAACCCTTCGCTGCTGGAGTCCTACCGTCGCCTGGACCTGAGCGATCAGATGGAGGCCACGTTCGAGTCCGGAACCGTGATCTTCGATCGCGTCATCCAGGATCACCTGGACTTCGTCGAGGCGTTCGAGAACAAGAACGTCGAGCGTGCCCGCGATGTCATCATGGCTCACGCACGTGACGCCAAGGAGACCATGGAAGGCGCCATCGACAAGAAGGAGTCCGAGTGACCCCGTTGCCCGAACCGTTCAGCGCACTGAGCCGGGGCCGTTTCAACGGCAAGGTGGTGCTGGTGACCGGTGCAGCTCAGGGCATCGGTCAGCGGGTCGCGGAACGCATCGGCGCCGAGGGCGGCACCGTGGTTCTGGTGGACCGTTCCGAATTGGCGGAGCAGGTGGCTGACGGCATCAACGAGCACGTCGCAAAGAACGGTTCCGGGGGATCCGCGAGCGCGGTGACCGGTGTCGATCTCGAGCAGTTCGCCGGTGCCGAGCTCGCCGTGTCCGAGACCTTGGAACGCCACGGTCGCGTGGACATCCTGGTCAACAACGTGGGTGGTGCTATCCTGATGCGTCCGTTCGAGCACTTCGATGCCGAACAGATTCAGAAGGAGATCAACCGTTCGCTGTTCCCCACATTGTGGATGTGCCGCGCGGTACTGCCCACCATGTTGGAAGCGGGATCCGGAACCATCGTCAACGTGTCCTCGAATGCGACGCGCGGCATCAACCGTGTGCCGTATTCGGCGGCCAAGGGCGGTGTCAACGGCATTACCCAGGCACTGGCCATGGAGACCGCGGGCCGCGGTATCCGCGTGATGGCCACTGCGCCGGGTGGTACCGAGGCACCCCCGCGCAAGGTTCAGCGCGGCCCCGGGCCGGAGGGCGAGCAGGAGCAAGCGTGGGTCAAGGACGTGGTGGACCAAGTCACCGAGTCCACTTTCTTCAAGCGCTACGGAACTCTGGACGAACAAGCCGCACCCATCGTGTTCCTGGCCTCCGACGAGGCCTCCTACATGACCGGGTCGGTGATCCAGGTCAGCGGTGGTGACATGGGCTGACAGCCCACACTGGCTACGCGCCGGGTGAGTCGAACAGACTTACCCGGCGCGTACAGTATCCGCAGGTAGTCCCCGCTGCCGATGACCGTCAGGAGTGATCGTGAGCCAATCTCCGCAACCCATTGTGCCCACCCACGGCACCATGCATCGTGTGTTGATCGGACTGGATCCCGCCCTGGAACGGTTGGGCGACCTACTCAGGGACTCGCGCCGCGGTCGCGTGAACACCGTAGTCATCAACGGGGAATCCGGAATGGGGAAGACCTCACTGATCTCGGAGTTCCTCACCCACGTGCGCAACGGCGCACGTCCTCCCAGGATTCTGCGGGCCCAGGGTGATCAGTGGGAGGCCCAGTTGCAGTTGGCCGGTTACAGTCAGCTGATCATGACCTCCCCGCTCCGTTCGGGTAAGGGCTACGACATTGATATCGCCCAGACTCCCGTGGGCTCCCAGGCTCTGAGCCCGGATCGTCTCATGAATCACGCGGCCACGCTCGGTACCCACCTGGAATCTCTCCAGGATCGCTCCCCCGTCCTGGTCGTCATCGACGACGCGCACTGGATTGATGAGGCAAGTCTTCGCATCCTGTCCTTCGTGCTTCGTCGTTTGCATGCCAAGAAGGTCATGTTCGTGCTGGCGCTGGACCGCAAACAAGCCCAGGGCATGCCCGCGACCGTCCTGGACCAGCTCACCGGTCACGAGATCCAACAGATCACGTTGGAGCCGTTGGACCCCCGCGGCACCCAGGAATTGGCCCGACGTCGCTTCAACATCGACCTTTCCTCGGCCGCGAGTTATGAGCTGGTCCGTCACACCCGCGGCAATCCTCAGCAAATCAACGAGTTACTCCGCGAGATGCCACCGGACACTTGGTATTCCTGGTTCCCTGACCTCCCACCGAGCAGCCGGGTGCGCGCTCGTGTTGGCAGCATTATGGCGGCCGCTTCCGAGGATCTCACCCAGGTTGCGGAGGCGGTGGCTCTCCTGGGTGAGGATTCCTCACTCACCGAAATCGCAGAGGTCTGCGGCATCACTGATCAGGCCCGCATGCTCGCCGCGCTGGACGAGGGACATCGAGCCGACCTGCTGACCCTGGAGTTGAATCAGGCGAGCAGTCAGGTGAAGTTCTTCGAGCCCTCCGCCGCGGGGGCCATTTACGAGCGCATGCTGCCCAGCCGCCGCGTGGAACTGCACCACCGAGCGAGCCGCGCGGTCTCGGACGAGTCCCGCCGGCTGGGCCACTTGGTGAGCTCGGCGCCGTCGGCGAATCCAGAACTCGCCGCCCGGCTGGAGGCCTTCGCCACGGAACAAGCCGCCCAGGGTGCCTGACACGACGCCGCCAACGCCCTGTTGTCCGCCTCGCGCCTGACCGACGACACCAGACTGCGCAACAACTTGCTCCTGCGCGCAGTGGACGCCATTATCGGCTCGGGCAATATCGCCGAGGCCAAGGCCTGGGCCGCAGCGGTGGACGACATGCAACCCTCCGCTCTGCGGTCTTCGGTGCTGGGGTATCTTTCCGTGGTCACCGGCCAGAATCGCAGCGCCGAGAACCAGCTCGGTGCCGCATGGCGCAGCGTGAACATCAAGCAGGAACCCGCAATCGCCGGCCAGATCGCTCAGCGTCTGGTGCTGCGCGGAGTGGCTCAGTGGGATGGCCCGGCCATGATCTCGTGGGCCGAGAAGGCCATGTCCCTGACCGAGCCCACGACGCCCGCTTATATCGAAACCGAAGCGATTTACGGGCTGGGGCTGTTCGCCACCGGACAGTTGAAGGAAGCCCGCAAGGCGTACGCCAAGGCCTTTGAACGCTGTGAGGAGAACGCGCAGAAACAGCGCATGGAGATGGGCTCGGGTTGGCTCGCGCTACGCACGGACGAGGTGGAATCCGCGCAGGCGCAGTTCGAGTCCGCCGGGCCCACCAAGTTCCGCGGCGGATCACTGCGCATCTCGCTCTGGTCCGAGGCGTGGTTGGCTCGCACCCAGTTGGTCCTCGGCCACTGGGATGCCGCCGCGGCGACCATCTCCCGGGCCGCCCCGCAGCTGGAGACGGCCCAGATGGATATGCTGCGTCCGCTGCTCTATTGGACGGCTGCGGAGCTGTATTCGATGCGCGGCGACTGGCAGCTGGCCCGGCATTACGTCTCCCTGGCTGCGGTTCCAGCGGACAGCTTCCTGTGCATGTCAGTTCCGTCGTTGCTGGCCAAGGCGCGCTTCCACGAGGCCCGCGGGGATTACGAGGGTTCCTTGGAATGCATGACCCGCGTGGCCGAGCTCGATCCATGGACGAATACCCGCGTCTCGTTCTGGTCCTGGCAGGACACCTACGTCAACGCCTTGGTGATGACCAACAAGTTGGAGCGGGCCCAACAGTTCCTGGACGAGTTCGAGGCCATCCACCGTGCCGAACACATTCCGTCGGATCAGGCGCGGCTCAAGTGGGCTCGCGGCCGACTGTTGGCAGCCCAGGGGGATGCGGACACCGCCCGGGATTACTTCGAGGACGCACTCCACGAGCTGCGGACGCTCAACCGCCCGTACCTGCACGCGCGCATCAGCTTTGCCTTCGGCCAGTCCATGCGCCGGGCCGGTAAGCGCCGGTTGGCCTCCTCCGTGTTGCGCGTGGCACGGGATCTCTACGAGATGCTGGGCGCACACCTACGTGCAGCGCTGCGACCGCGAACTCAAGGCCACCGGCGTGGACCAGGGCCCGGGTCCGGATCCTGCGGATCCGGTGCTCGCGGCGGTGCAACGCGAACGGGTACAACTCACGCCACAGGAAACCGCGGTGGCCGAGCTCGTGGCCGGTGGTTCCACGAACAAAGAGGTCGCGAGCCAACTGTTCATTGCCGAGAAAACAGTTCAGTACCACCTGACCAGGATTTATACGAAGTTCGGCATTCGCTCCCGCAGCGAGCTTGCCGCGCGCTACCGCGACAACGAATAATCCCCGCCGCGCACATCCGTAGACGGGCGCAACGGGGATTCCCGTGCGTCGCGGTTACTTGACGTCGGAGGGGTGCTTGGCCAGCGGAATCACGGTGATGTCCATGTACGGGAACAGCGGCAGGTTCTGCAGGATGTCGTGCAGTTCGCCGTTGGACTCCACATCGAAGACCGAGTAGTTGGCGTACTCGCCCACGACGCGCCAGATCTCGGGCCACTTGCCCGAGCGCTGCAGCTCTTGCGAGTAGGCCTTCTCGGTGGCCTTGATCTCGGCGACCTCGTCGGTCGGCAGATCGGTGGGAATGTTGACGTCCATGTGAACCAGGTACTTCACGGTGTTCTCCTCACGTGTTGGGTTGTACTTGTTCGCCCACGACGCCGCTCGGG
>CAACXA010000269.1_pt1 | contig 15690 bp, 16 predicted proteins | sample 2275811 | NCBI WGS metagenome assembly CAACXA01 (sample SAMEA5312478, study PRJEB27640) | indoor metagenome | biome: indoor environment; feature: uncontrolled; material: tiles wood | place: Germany | collected 2014-07-07 | reverse complement strand
CACTCGATGCCGGAACGCGAAGGTGACCAGACCGGCGTCGTGCGCATCTCGCACGGCCCGTTCGAAAGGTGCGACGACGCCCGGTCCCGTTCCCCATGTCAAATGAAAACGTGGCACCGAGTTGCCGTGGCCGTCCGCGAGATACCCGCCCCGCTCGGCCCAACCCACGATCGGAACCCAGCGCAGACCACGACTGTGCAGCCACGAGCGTTTCTCACCAGCAGCGAAGTCCAGGTACGCCTGGGCCCAGCGGAAGCCCCAGTAATCTTCCCCGGCGGGGTCATCCACGTTGCGATCGAAACCCGCGCTACCGAGCCAATCCTGCATGGCCAGCTCGGGGGAATCCTTGATGCCCATGCGGCGCTGCTCGGGGGTATTCACCATGAAGAGCCCACCCAACGACCAATGTGCTTGGCCACCCAGGTTGGCTTCTGACTCTTGATCGACCAGCAAGACACGCAGTCCCGCACTGGTCAGTTCCGCGGTGGCTACCAGACCGGCGAGACCGTCTCCCACCACAATGACATCGGCGTTCATGCGATTCTCCGTTCTACTTCTTGGATCGGTCCAAGGCCACACGCACCAGGGCGGAGGCCAACCGCGGTAAGTCCTCGGATGACACCAAGCGACTCAAAGAATCCGGGTTGTCCGGCAGCTCGAGCTTGCGCGCGCCATCCAGGGCCTTCTTATCGAAGAACGGAGCCATGATCGGCCACACTCCTTGAACCTCGCGAGCAAAAATTGCTGCGCCCGTCGGGCCGATGCCCGGGAACTCCTGCAACCGTTTCAGCACGTCCTTGGGATTCTCGGATTGCTCTCGCAATTGCCTCAGGTCCCCGCCGTAGGTGTCGAGAAGGAGGGCGGCGCCGTCGCCGAGCATGGTGGAAGTGCGTTCGTCGTAGCGGCGGTAACCACCCCGGCCGAGAGCGTCGACGCGTTGCTGCCAGGTGGCGTCGCGCATTTTCTCGGGCGTGGTGAAGCCACTGTTGATGAGCTCGTGAGCCCTCGCGACGGCAATAGTGGCGCTGATCCTGGTGGACAACAGGTTGGCCAGGACTAGGAGCTGAAACAGGGGAGCGGGGGTGTCCTTGAGATGGATGCCCGCTTCCTGGGCGTAGGTCTGTCCGTGCTCGTCCAGGAGCTTGTTGACGATGTCCCGGTGGCTCATGAGGTCAAACCTACTTCCGTGGCTGGGGCACAAGAATATCCACAGGTAGGCGCGTAGGGTCAGCAGCATGATGAAACGTGTTTCTTTCAGCGGAATGCTGTTGAGGCACGCGCCGCTCATCGTGGTGGAACTGGTGTTGCTGGTGTCATTCATCGGGGACACGGCGGGCGGGAACCCTGAAAGTGCGGTCATGGCCATGGGGCTGCTGCAGGTGTCCCTGAGTCCGTTGGTGATTGAAGCCATCGCGCGGGTTCGCATCCCGCTGTATCTTCAGCTGCTCTACGCCGTGCTGATTTTCACCGGCGGATACATGGGCAGCTACTTGCGGTTCTACGACGTCTGGCAACCGTGGGACACCATCGTCCACTTCTATTCGGGCATCATGATCGCGCTGTGGGCGGATTACATTCTCCGCGCTGTCATGCGCAAGCACCGATTCCAGATGCCGCGGTGGCTTCACGCGACCGTGGTCACGTCATTCAGCGCACTGGTGGCCATGCTGTGGGAAATCGGGGAGTTCGCGGCGGATCAAATGATTGGATCACGGGCGCAGATCGATAATTACGACACCATGATTGACATGATCACGGGCACCTTGTCCGCGCTGATCGTCGCCGTCATGTTGGTGCTGAGGTCTCCAGAACGGTTTACCGAACGGGCAGAATCGAGAAACAGTTCAATTCGTTAGAGACAGCCATGGATCCAATCTCCCAAGCATTTACGCGTATTAAACGAACAGACTTCCTCCCTGTGGAAGCTCACCGGTTCGCGTTCGTGGACGCCCCGTTGAGCATTGGGCACGGGCAAACCAATTCCCAACCGAGCACAGTCAGGGCCATGCTCAAACTGTTGGATGTGCAGCCCGGCCATCGCGTGCTGGATGTGGGAGCCGGGTCCGGATGGAGCTCGGCGCTACTGGGCCACCTGGTCGGGAGCCACGGTGAAGTGATCGGTGTCGAACGCATCCCCGAACTCGTCGACCTGGCCCGGGCCGCGAACGCACGACAAGGCCAGCCGTGGGTACAGGTCAGGCAAGCAATCGAGGGTGCGCTCGGAGCCCCGGAGGAGGCGCCCTTCGATCGAATTCTCGTCTCCGCCATGGCGCATGCCCTCCCCGAGCAGCTCGTGGAACAGCTGGGGGAGAGCGGCGTCATGGTCGTTCCGGTGGCGGACGAAATGCTGCGTGTGCGCCGTCGTCAAAAGGGCGTGAAGGTCACCCGCCACGGGCAGTTCAGGTTTGTGCCGCTGCGCGAGGATTGAACCGCCTACCGCGGCAGCAAAGAGGCGACTACTCGATGACACCGCACGCCAGGCGACTGCCCGCATCGCCGGTGGACCGAGTGTCCTCGTCCGCGCCGTCGGCAGCGTAGCGTTCGGGAATGTTGGCGTAATTGTCCGGGTCGGAGTGAATCATGAGCGCGGAACCGTCATCGTCCATCAGGTTGTCCCTGGTGAGCCGATCCGTCTGGAACGTCAGCTTGGCCTCGCCTGACTCCATGACTAGCAGCGCGGGAAGGTCGCCTGCGTGCTCGGGGTGCCGGGCGTCGTCGCCGCCCAAGTGACCACCCGCGGACAGGAACGCACCGGTCTCGGACGGGTCATCGGGCGCGGAACTCTCCGCCTCGCACACGCCGTTCGCGTGCACGTGGAACCCGTAATAGCCGGGTTCCAGTCCTGAGAGTTCGGCCGAAACGACCATGGCCTGGTCATTGTCTTCCGCTGAGGAGAATTCCACGGTGCCCAAGTCAGCGCCGTCGGCATTCTGGACGTCCGCCGTAGCGATGGTTTCGGGTTCCGACGCCGCCGCGCTCGTCTCTTCGGAGCCCGTTTCCTCTCCGCCGCCACCGCCTGCGTTGTCGCCGCACGCGGCGAGCGTGAGAAGTCCCGCCAGACCCAGGAAGGCCATGCCGGTTCGGGCTCGAGAGATCTTCTTTTGGGGGGCGCCAGCCAGGTCAGTCGAATCGGTCGGGGAAGTCAGTTCACGCTCGTTCATGGCATCTCCTCATCGTCGGTCCGCTGGGCCGGCGCGTTCGGGAAGTGATGCCGACCGCTCAACGGTGTGGCAACTCCACGCTACACATGACGCATGTCACAAGCGAGGGTGACCAGGAGTATTACGACTCCTTGGAGCCGATGTTCACACCCCAGTCGACCCCGAACCGATCGCGTAACCCGCCAAAGGAGTCACCCCATTCCTGCTTCTCAAGCGGCATCTCCACCGTGCCACCCTGAGCGAGTGCGTTGAAGAATTCGGTCATGCGCTGTTCGTCGTCGCCCCAGATGCAGACGTTGATACGACTGCCTCCCGTGACGCCGCCCGGGTTGTCGGAGGCCATGAGACTCGACCCCATGTCGGTGTCGAGCTGACCATGCATGACCCAGTCAGGGGTGTCCTCGACCATGCCGAAGTCTCGAAAACGCGTGATCTTGAGGTCCCCGCCAAAGACGGAGTGGTAGAACATGAGCGCTTCTTCTGCCTGGCCTTCGAAGCCGATGTGTGGGGTTGCCTGAATCATGGTGTCTCCTCTTTCTCTAGGCGGAGTAGTTGTCCCCGCTCGTCACGCAGCCAGGATGTCCCGTACGAGTCGACGAAGGCAATACCTGTGACCATCCAGCCGGGGTTGTTGGTCACAGGTCGCAATCTGGAGTGGACTTTTTCTTCCACGCGGGACTGGGTTTCAGGAAACTTCCACGGGAACTTATCGTCTTCTATTGCCGCGTAATCACCAGGGGTCAGCACGGACATCGTGAGGGGTTTCTGAGTTTCAGGCGTGTCCCTCTTAGTTTTGGAGTATGTACTGAGTACCTTGACATCGAAAACTGGCGCATTGGAGCTGTTGTGGATCAGCAGTCCCTTGGGCGATGGCTGGTCGGCGGGAGTGTCATAAGTAACGGACCAGGCCGCAATTTCGCTTGCTTGCTCTTTCTCTCTCCGATCAAGTGCAACTTCATCGCGCTTGCGTTCTACGTCAAAAAGGCGTTTAGAAGTCAGACCCGCCCAAACGGCGGCAATTAGTGCAGCCGCTGCCACTAAGACGGAGATCCACTCCGGAACTGTTCCCATCATGTTTGCTCCTCAACTCTGGTCATTCTCGAGGGAAGATTCAGCCATCACTTTACGAGCCCATGGTTGTCCTGACTAGGGAAAACGCAATTATTTCCATGCGTTTGAGATTGAAACTCGCAACTCGTCAGTAATATGTGATTGAGACCTTTCGAATGCCACTCACCTCCAACGCTCGTCGGCAACCGTGAGGCCGAGAAGTCCCCGTAGGCGAAACAATGAAAGAGGGCTAACCCATGAGTGACCAAGTATTGAACAGTGGGTGGACGTTCACATCTCAAATTGACACTCCCCATGACATTCCAGAGCTGCTCGTTCCCGGCGAAACCCCTGTCGTTTCCTTCAAGACCGTACGAGATGCTGCGACGTTCACGAACAGGCGACTGATAGTCCGTGATGCTCAAGGTTTCACAGGGAAGAAAGTTGAGACTTACTCGATTCCGTACTCGAGTATCAACATGTGGTCCACGGAAAACGCCGGAACGATCGACCTGAATGCCGAGATTGAACTGTGGACCCGGGCGGGTCGGATCAAGATCAACGTCGGACGCGGTATCGATGTGCGGAAGCTCGACCATCTCATCGCACAGTCTGTTCTGGGTGCATAGGACACTCTGGAGTCGGCCCTGGCCTCGTTATTGAGTCCGGGGTTTACTTCTGTCCGCCATTGGGCCACCGCCGGGCGACCTCACATCCTTAACCAAAACGTGACCCCCTACTCCCCGGTATTTGCTTATGCTAATTTTTTATCAGGGCAACTGACGGTCGACGTAGGTCGCGGAGGGCTCACTTGCCGCAGCACTACTCGCTAAGCGAGGGCTAATCATGAATACTCCCACCCCCGAATCGCAGAATCTCCCCGCGCCAGGTTCGGTCGAGTACGCCAACCTTGCCCAGACCGGAAGCGCACCGCCGCTTCCATCGGAGCCTGGAATCACTCTCGCTCCTGTGGAGCCGGACACGTCCGAAGAGCCGATGCGCGAACCCATGGGTGGGCCAGCGCCGTCGGCGGACCGGCCGGGAGTGCACCCGCCGGCCGGTTTCCCGTGGTGGCCGCCGCGGCCAGTCCCGTTGCCGGGAGTTGACTCGGGGCTGGGGTTGAAGAAGTTTCGTGATCGCCTCCCACAGCCAACCATCATTCGCGCGTGGCGTCGGCCGGCGGGCAGTCCCATTCGCGTTCGTGCCGAACTCGGGCGAGTGCAGTTCCACGCGGACATCCCGCCCGCCGAGGCGTGGACCTACGAGGGCGGCCTTCCCGGCCCCACGATCGAGGTCCAGCGGGACCGCGCCGTGCGCATCGATTGGGAGAACGGGCTGGAACGGGGCGGCAAGGCGCTGAACTTGCCGTACGACGTCGTACGCGTGCCCGCACTGCCTCCGTTACCTCCCGGGCAGCCCGGGGTCAACGCAAACTTCCGTGCCGCCGCTCTCCCGGGCGGTCGGGCCGCGGATAAGGGCCCCGGCGAGGATTCTTATCCGCGACTGGACCATACCGCCGAACTCACCGCCGCCACCGTGGTCCATCTCCACGGCGCATTGACGGACGGCCACAACGATGGCTGGGCCCACAACGTGAGCCTGCCGGGCGGTGTCACGCGCTGTACCTACCCGAATCGTCAAGAATCAACCACCCTCTGGTATCACGATCACGCCATGGCGGTGACCAGGTTCAACGTATTCGCGGGTCTTTCAGGGTTCTACATCATTCGGGACGAGCAGGAAGCGCGGCTTCGCTTGCCGTCGGGTGAGCGTGAGCTGTTCCTCGGTATCGCGGATCGCAATCTGGAATCCGAGGCGGGCGCGCCGGCGGGGACCATCAAGTTCACGGGGCGTGCCCTGTACAAGCAGGCCGGCTTCACGGGTTCCACCGGGATCAAGGGTGAAATTCCCGTCAGCGCACCGTTCAACATGGTTAACGGCAAAATCTGGCCCACCAAGGACGTGGACGCGTGCTGGTACCGGCTGCGGTTGCTCAACGGCTCCAGTTCGCGGATCCACCGTTTCTCCATCCACGACACCACGGATGAGAAGTTCACTCCGACAAAGGACATCCCCAGTACGGACCCTGCCTTCGGTGCGCGCCGCAAGACCGATGCGCTGGTGGTCATTGGTACGGACGGAGGCCTACTGCCTGCGCCCTTCATTCCCCAGGACGGGATCGTGGACATGGGCCCGGGCGAGCGGGTGGACGTGCTCGTGGACTTCTCCAAGTACCGCGGCCGGACCCTGGAGCTGCGCAATGAGAACGGCACGGCACTCAATGCTCAACCGGGGCAGGCAGACGCAAGCGTCATGCAGTTCCGCGTGGATGATCGCCGCGTGCTCGACCGGTTCCGGCTCCCCGGCGTTCTCAATGGGGAGTACGTGCGCTACCGCCACACGGATGACGGCAAATTGATCATCGGTGACCGAGTGATCGACCATCACGCTCATGCCTGGGTGGCCGTAGTTCCTCCCGGTATCGGGGGCTCCGTGCACCCAGAAATGTGGGAGCTGCGTGAGCTTGCGGAGGGCGAGGACCCCGGCACCGCGGAGGTGATCCGGGTGACCCGCGCGGACGGCAAGGTCCTCACGTTCAAGCCGGCGGCCAAGTTGTTCGACGAATCCCTGACCATCAGGTTCTCCGAAGGTGACTGGGCCGTCTGGAACATCCTGCATCTCGGTGGTCCGGCGCATCCGATGCACATCCACATGACCGAGTTCCAGATGCTCAATCGGTGGCAGTGGCCGCTCGGTCCCGGTGGGTCGGTGCCCGGCTTCAACCTCGCGACGGCTTCAACTTCCAATCCGTTGCCCGTTCCCGGAGCCGGTCGCCCGGTGAGTCCGATGACCGCGGGTATGAAGGATACGTGGGTTATTCAACCGGGGGAGTGGGTCCAGGTGCTCGGTGACTTCACCGGCGCCACGGGCAGTTTCATGTACCACTGCCACATTCTGGATCACGAGGACCACACGATGATGCGGCCCTTCACGGTGCTGCCCAAGAGCATCATGGCCTTCCACGATGTGCACGGTGGTGGTCATCACTAGGGGATGTGGTCAGGGCGGGCGTGGGCGCTTACGATGCCATTAATTGTCAGTAGGCTTCTGAATAATCAGTAGGCTTCCCACCCGGTGTGGTGGGGTCTGATTACCGGCCACACCACACCGACACTTCAAGAAGAGGTGCTCATGCCCCACACGCAACAACCGCAAACTCAGGAACTCACCGTGGACGTCGTCGTCATCGGTGGGGGAGCCGTGGGCGAGAACGCGGCCCAATACGCGATCGAAGGCACCGATCTCACGGCCGTCATCGTGGAGGGCCATCTTTTGGGTGGCGAGTGTTCTTACTACGCGTGCATGCCCAGCAAGGCCCTGCTGCGCCCCCTCGATGTCGCTGGCACCTCCGCAGACGTTGACGGCGTCTCGCCCGCGCGCCTGGACCACGGTGGGATGCTCGAGCGCCGGGATTCCTTCGTGTCGAATTACGACGATTCTTCCCAGGTCGAGTGGGCGGAATCGGCAGGGATCCAGGTGATCCGCGGTCACGCTCGCCTTGTCGGCGAACGCACGGTTCGGGTCGACGACGCCGCTGCGCTCACCATCACCGCGCGGCACGCCGTGATCATCGCGACCGGTAGCGAACCCAAGGTGCCGGACGAGTTCGAGGGTGTGGAGGCCTGGACCTCCGCCGACGCCACCGGAGTGGTCGAGGTGCCGGAACGGGTGGCAATCGTGGGCGGCGGGGTAGTTGCCTGCGAGGCCGCCACATGGCTGGCCGGTCCTGGGGGCGCAGGTCACACTGCTGGTCCGAGGCCCAGACCTACTGTCGGACAACGAGCCGTTCGCCGGGCAGAGTGTCCTGGAGGGGATGAAAACTCATGGCGTGGACGTGGTCTTCAACGCGTCCGTGACGTCGTGCCGGAGGGAGAACCCCGAGGCCACCGGGCTGGGGAAGATTCACGGCGGCACCGTACAGCTTCAGACCACCGCGGGTGATTTCGAAGCGGACGAGGTGCTTTTGGCGACCGGGCGCGCACCGCGGTTGGGAGATCTAGGGCTGGACGCCGTGGGACTCACTCCGGACCACGTTCTCGATGACGACCTCCCCAATTGGTTACACGCCGTGGGCGATGCAAGCGGGGATGTTCCGCTGACTCACTGGGGCAAGTACCGGGCACGCGTGGTGGGGGCCAAGATCCGCGCGGCAGCCACGGGCGGCCCCGAACCTTTCCTCGCCGAGTACGCGCCCGTTCCCCAGGTCATTTTCACGGAGCCGCAGGTGGCGCAGGTGGGGCCGACCGAAGCCACCGCGCGTGAACAGGGGATCGAGGTGGTCACCGCCGAGGTGCCCTACAACTCCACTGCGGGTTCCGCGCTTCTGCGCAATGACGTTCCCGGGCGAGCCAAAATCGTGGTGGACGGTTCGACGCGCTGCGTGGTGGGCGCAACGTTCGTGGGGCCGGAAGCCGGCGAGCAGCTGCACGCGGCGACCATCGCCATCACCGGTCAGGTGCCGGTCCACGTGCTGCGCCATGCGGTACCGAGCTATCCCACGGTGTCCGAACTCTGGCTGCGGTTGCTCGAACAACTTCCCGGCGAGATGCGCCGACCAAGGGATTGACCGGACCCGTGTCGGCACTGCGCGGGCGTGTCCCGACAGCACCGGCCGGGACCGTCCCGTGCCTACCATGGGGTATGACCGTACGCATGCTGACGATTGCGACCGCCGTTCCGGATACTCAAATCCACCAGCCGGATGTCGCGAAGCTCTTCGCCAACCAACCAGCCATGACACGGTTGGGGTCCCGGCTGGTCGGCTCGGCCTTCGCGGGATCCGGCGTGGCCACTCGCCACACGGTCCTTCCGGAGCTCGGAACGGCCGTCTCGCGGGGCCTCGATGGCACCAACGAGACTGACGACGCCGCGCCGTCGCCGTTCGTGGATCCCGTCTCGGGGCACTTGCTCTCCCCGGGAACGCAGACCCGCAACCAGCTCTACACCGAGCATGCTCGAAGGTTGTTCGTTCGGGTTGGGCGCACCGCGCTCGCGCAAGCTGCTCCGGCCGTCGAACCCGAGGACGTCACACACGTGATCACGGTGTCCTGCACGGGGTTCTTCGCACCCGGGCCCGATGTCCGGGTGGTCAAGGATCTGGGACTCCCGGCAAACGTAGCCCGAACGCACCTGGGGTTCATGGGGTGCAATGCCGCATTCCCCGCTCTGCGAGCCGCCTACACCGCGTGCCGCTCCGATCCGCAGGCCGTCGTGCTGGTGGTGTGCGTGGAACTGTGCACCCTTCACCTGCATGTTCGCAACGACCCGGACACCATCATGGGAAACGCCTTGTTCGCAGACGGTGCTGCGGCGACCGTGGTTACGGCTAGAGATTCCGGCGACCCGACAGCCGAACCCGTACTAGAACTGGAGGACTTCGAGACCACACTGGCACCGGTGGGTGAAGAAGACCTGGCCTGGAGCGTGGGCGACGAAGGGTTTGAAATGATCCTGGGAACCTATGTGCCGCGCATCATTGACGATCACGTCACGGATGCGCTGGCCCCGTTGCTGTCCAGGGCTGAGCTGGACGCCGCCGAGATACCACTGTGGGCCGTGCACCCCGGTGGCCGGAGCATCCTGGACAAGGTGCAATCACGTCTGGGGCTCACTCATGAGCAAATGGAACCGTCCCGTGGCGTCTTGTCAGAGGTCGGGAACATGAGCAGTGCCACCATTCTCTTTGTGCTGGACAGGATTCGGACGTCAGGGGCACGTGGGCTTGTGGCGGCGTTGGCCTTCGGTCCAGGGCTGAGCATCGAAAGCGCATTGGTGCGCGCCGTGGAACCCGAAGTTCGGCCACGATGAAGGATCCGCTACTGCGCCGTCGGAGTATCAACGAAGCGGAGTTGATGGATGACCCGGGCTGTGATCCCGTGGCACTGAACAACACCTACGCCTTGTTCGGCGTGATTAATCCGTTGGTCGCCTCGTGGCGGCCCGTCTACCGATGCTGGATCCGTCCGGCCCTTCAAGCCGCAGCCGGGGAGGGCCGCACGCCCACACTTTTGGACGTGGGTAGCGGGGGTGGCGACGTCGCTCGGGTCCTGTCCCGATGGGCCACCCGTGATGGCATCGAGCTGTCGGTGACCGCCATCGACCCGGACCCGAGGGCCTATAGCTGGGCGCTCGCACATGACAACGGTGTCGGGGTGGATTACCGGGCGCTGTCGAGCGCGGACTTGGTCGCCGAAGGCGAACGGTTCGACGTGGTCGTGTCCAACCATGTCCTCCACCACTTATCGCCGGGTGAACTCGCGGAATTGCTGACTGACACGTCCGCCCTGACCCGCTCCGTGGCTGTCCATAACGACCTGCGACGCAGCCGAACGGCCTGGTTGCTGTACTGGGTGGGCACGCTCCCGCTGATTCGTGCGCGGACGTTCGCCCGTTTCGATGGCCTCTTGTCGGTCCGCCGTAGCTATCGCCGGAATGAACTGATCGACGCCGTGCCTTCGGGGTGGAGCGTGCGGCAGCAGCGCTTCTTCCGACTACTCGCGGTGTTCCCGGCTCACGCGGAACCCGGCCGAACGTCGTCGTCCCAGCCTTCCTGAGGGGCATCGCAGGTCTCTCGGAAAACGAACTGCGAAGGGCGTTTGCGCTCCCGGCTGGACCAGTCGATGGCGGGGCGATGGGTTCGTTCGGGAAGGTAACCCAGCCGGTACACGGCCATCAGCTCGAGGTCATCCGGCACCCGCAACATGTCCACGATGCGCTGCCACTGGTGCGGAGCCTCCATGGGGAAGGAGACGAACTGGATGCCCATGCCCAATTCCACCGTGGTCAGCCACAGGTTTTCCATGGCCGCGCCCATGCTGAAGACGGAGTAGAACCCGGACAACTGTTCTGGCCGATATTCACCGCGTTCCAGCATCACGCCCAGGAGCAACGGTGAACCGGCCACCAACTTGCGGTTTTCCTGACCCAGGGTTTGCGGCACACGCAGTTTGTTCATCAGGTTCTGCCCGGACGGGGTGAACGCGCGGGACGTGAAAGGGCGGAGCAATGCGGGCAACTTGTCGAAAAGCATGCCGCTGCGCAGGGTGTCCATTTCCTTCTGCGAAAACCGAAAATACTTCTTGTATCGGTTGAAGAAGGTACCGGAGCTCATAACCTCGGTCATGCTTTCACCGCTGATGGTGGCCACCGTCTCGATGGTGTCCCGGTCCTCGATGAGCACGAACCGCCAGGGTTGGCTGTTGAACTGGGAGGGTGCGGCCGCCGCGGCGCGGATCAGGGTCTGTTGGTGCTCGGGGCTGACCGGATCCGGGCGAAAGGGGCCGTTGGTGGTACGCCGATTGAACACGGCATCAAGGAACTCCATGGATCACCTCCCGGCCAGCACGAGACCGGCCGCGTAGCAGGGGGCCGCCATCAGTGCGTCACGGGTGTGTCGCCGGAGCGGTCGCGCTCCGTGATGTTGCAGCAGGAACAGGGGAGCGGCGGCGGGAGCCAATGCGATCGCGGCCGGTGATCGTTGGGCAGCAGACGCGAAGAACGCGATGGCCGTGGTACTCGCCGTCAGGATGTACAAGCCGTGATGGACCCACCGGAACTTGGAGGTGTCGACCCATCGCTGGGCCACCGAAATCCCCAGCGAACAGTTCGCCGCATAGAATCCGGCAGCGATACACACCAGCCCACGGGACGAAGCCATGGTTCTCCTCTGCACGAAATGATCAGCCTGCTGCTTATGGCCTCTTATGATGCCACGCTCAGCCGCACGGAGCATCGGGGACTCGCAGGATGACCTCCGCCGTGGGCACCGGTTCCATTCCTGGAACCGGTGCCCACGGCGGAGGTTGGCGCCAGCTTAACGACGGATTGATTCTTCTTCGCGCTCGCGGGGCGATTCCTCGCTGTCCGGATCCACTGCGCTCTCGCAACCGTGGTCCCCGGACATGCTGGACAAGCTATTCGAGGGGGTTGCCTCGTCCCGCCAGCGGAGCAGTGCGCCGACACCTTCCGGCAAGGTCACGTACCCCTCACCGAGGGTGGAAATCTCGGCATCCGTTGCGAGAGCCTGCCGGGTGAGTTCCTCAGCGTTGTCCGGTTCGGCACCGATCGTCAGGAGGAGCTCGGAGACCTGACCGCGTTGCAAGGCTTCCGCGACCTCGGCCGCGCCGGCCACGGATTCCCCGCCCCGGTTCTGATTCTCGGTGAACTGATCCGCCAGTTTCTGCTGACGTTCTTTGATGAACTCTTCGGTCACACGCGCCATTTCTTCCCGGAACGACGCGCGATCAAGGCTCTGACCGCGGGTGCCTCCCGGAACTTCCTTGAGGATGGCCAGCGCTTCCTTGCCGAGCTCGTCCTTCAGTAGCGACTGCGCGCGGACATCGCCGGTGAGCAACAGCATGTCCAGTTGGCGCTCGCGGACAATGGCATCAACCTTTGCGGCCACCGCCTCCGCATTGCGTTCCCAGGAGTCCTCGACGCGAGCTTCCTGGTTAGAGTAGCGCCAACCGTGTTGTGATCCTCCACCCACGCTGGCCTTGTGCAGTTCGTCGTGGCCCCCGTCCACGGAGGAGTCCTCACCCAGACCGTTGTCGTTCTTGGTGATCTTGGGGTTCTCCGGCGCGCGCAGGTGCAGGTCGGCACCGGAGCGGTCCACTTCAACGAGCAATTGGCGAACCGCCTGTGGAATCACCTGCAGCAAGGGCACCAGAATCGGCTCGCCACCCCAATGGGCAGAATCCTCGCGCGGGGGTGCCGGCAGCACCCGGTCGACCAGAATGTCCGAGCCGGTGGCCAAGATTGCGCGACCGTGCCGACCGCCAACGGGGGAGGGCTCGAGGAGCGTGCTCTCGATCTCTTCGAGAATCTCCTCCGGAGCGCCGTCGTCCGCGAGTTTCGATCGGAAGTGTCCCCACCGGGTGGACAGCCCCGAGGCGGAGCTGGGATCGGTTCGGGTCGAGTCGATGTAGATCGACAGGAACGGACCTTCGGCCTCGAGCACGGGCATGAGCCAAGACAGGTTCACGGTGACCTCCTGATTACTTGTCGGGCGACCAGGCACCACAGTCATGGCACCATGGTGCACATCACTGTTCCATGCAAATGAAGCTGGGACAAGGGACGAGTAGTCACGGTTGAGGGCCAAAAACTTGGAGGTTCCACTGTGCTGCTTGTGGGGGTTAGTCCCAGTCCACGTCCCACACGGGATCCGCGTAGCGGTTTCGCAGGAACTCTCCGACCACCGCCGCACCCAGGTCTTCGGGGTCCGGTGCCACCATGCGGCCCCCGGCTCGTGTGGCCATGGCTTGAACGAATCGGACCAAGCCTGGGTCGTCACCCAATCTGAAGAACGTGACCTCTGCGCCCTGCCGCGTGACCTTGTCCAACTCGGAGACAGTGTTCAGAAGCGTCTCGCGGTCCGGAGGATACGAGAACCACGCCTCGCCGTGGGTCATGAGGTGGGCGGTGGGTTCACCATCGGTCACCACGAGCAGCACCGGTTGCATATTGGGGTGTTGACGGAAGAACCGGCCGGCCAACAACAGCCCGTGATGGAGGTTGGTGCCTTGTGTGTGCCAGGCGGGCAGCGCCGTTAGCTCGCCGATATCCATGCGCTGGGCGTAGCGCCCGAACGTGATCAGCTCGAGCCGGTCGCCTCGAAACCGCGTGGACAGCAAATGATGCAGCGCCAGGGCCGTGCGCTTCATGGGCACCCAGCGGCCGTTGAGCGCCATGGAGAACGAGGTGTCCACGAGCAACACCACCGCCGCTTGCGTCCGGGCCTCGGTTTCGCGCACCTCGATGTCCTGGACATCGATGCGCAGCCCCTTCATCGGGTCCTTGCCGGCGGCGGCCGTGCGGCCGATCGCATTGGTCACCGTGCGAGTGACGTCCCACGGTTCCACGTCCCCGAATTCCCATGCCCGGCTGGAGCCCGTCTGTTCACCGGCCGCTCCGGCCAGGCGCGTGTCCCGGCGACCCTGCCGGCCGGAAATGCGCCCGGCGGCATCGCGCAGCAGGGACTGCCCCAGTTTGCGCATCGCGCGCGGGGACAATTTCAGATCCCCGTCCGTGCCTCGGCGCAGGTAACCGCTGTCCTGCATTGCCTTCTCCAGCTCGGCGAGCGTGCGGGCCGAGACCGCGGCGTCATCGCCCAATTGTCGGGTCAGGGCCTCGATATCGAGGTCCGATAGCGTGGAGCCCGAATAGGACTGGGAGAGCTGTTCGGCCAGCGAATCCAGGTCGGCCAAGTCTTGGAGCACACCGGTGCCGTCGCCCAGGCCGAGGCCCTGATCGCCGTCGAACTGCTCGGACCCGGTCCAGTCCTCCCCGGGACGCAACGCCTGCAGGGACGCGTCCAGTCGGTCCAGCTGCGACATCAGCTCGGGCGAGCCGAAGGCCTGAGCGGACAGCGACATCAGTTCATCGCGCTGTTCTTGCGTCATGGAGCGCATCATGCGCTGGGCGGCCGCCGAACGCTGGGCGAGCGCGTCGATCAACTCATCCACGTTCTGGGGATTCTCGGGGAACTGATCCCCGTGTTTGGCCATGAACTCGTCGAAGTCTTCCGGGCTGTCTTCACCGCGGGCGTGCTTGTCCAGCAGGTCGTTGAGGTCACCCAGCATCTCGGCCACGGCCTGCCGGTCCTCGTCGGTCGCGGTCTCCAGCGCTTGCTTCATGCCGGCAAACCGCTGGTCGAGCATCTCGCGCCCCAACAGGTCCTTGATCTGCTCGTAGTGCTGCCGGGCGGTATCCGACTGCCAGTCGTAGTCGGCGAGTTCCGTGACGGCAGCCGCGGGGGAGGAGGGCAGGCTGTCCAATTGCATTTCGCGGAACTGCCGGTCCATGGGATCCATGCGAGCGTCGCGCAGGAACTGGTTGCGTTCCTCGCGCAAGGCCTTCTCCAGCAGCTCCTTGACCTCCTGGATCGTGCCGTCCAGGCGGTGCTTGCTCAACAGATCACGACGCCGCTGTTGCACCTTGCGTGCCAGATCGTCCAGTCCGCGCTGATTGCGTCCGCCCCGGCGCAGGAACTCACGCATGGCCTGTTCCGGGGAGTAGCCGGACATGACGTCTTCCGCGACGGCGTCGAGGGCTTCGGCGAGGTCGACGGGTGGTGCCAGGGGATCGGGGCCCCCGGAGTACCGGCCGTACCGGGAGGACCTGTGGCGGTTACGCATGATGGCCTCTATCCGTAGACGGTTTCCCCGTCACCGGTTTCCTTGGAGAGCTGGCGGATCAGGAACAACCCTTCCAGGGCCAGCTCGATGGCGGTTGCGCGGTGACCGGGGGTGTTCCCGCCCACCTGGGATGCGATCTGGTCGTACAGGTCGCTGTCTTCCAGTTCGGGCAGGGCGTCCAGGAACTCCTGGGCGGTGACCTGCTCACCGGTGGTGATGGTGCGCTTGCCGTCGAAGGCCTCCACGAGCGGACCGAAATCCAACCCGCGGAAATGGGCCCG
>CAACXA010000101.1_pt1 | contig 15829 bp, 13 predicted proteins | sample 2275811 | NCBI WGS metagenome assembly CAACXA01 (sample SAMEA5312478, study PRJEB27640) | indoor metagenome | biome: indoor environment; feature: uncontrolled; material: tiles wood | place: Germany | collected 2014-07-07 | reverse complement strand
ACCTCGAAGCGAACCTGGTCGTTGCCTTTACCGGTGCAACCGTGTGCCACGGTGGTCGCGCCGAACTGCTTGGCGGCCTTGACCAGGTGCTTGACGATCACCGGGCGGGACACGGCGGACACCAGCGGGTAGGCATCCATGTACATGCCGTTGGCCTTCAGAGCCGGCATGCAGTATTCCTCGGCGAACTCGTCGCGAGCGTCGGCCACGTAGGCCTCCACGGCACCGCAGTCCAGGGCGCGCTGGCGAATGGTCTCCAGGTCCTCGCCGCCCTGTCCAACGTCAACGGCCACCGCAATGACCTCGGCACCCGTGGCTTCTCCGATCCAACCGATAGCCACCGAAGTATCGAGACCTCCGGAGTATGCCAACACAACGCGATCGCTCACGGTGCTCTCCTCACTTTGCTGCACGACAAAAACTTTGCGCACGGGCCAGGCCCGCGCCTCAATGCATGACTATACAGCACTATTTGTAATTATGCATTGAGCGAGAGTTCGCGCTTGAGGATCTTGCCCGTGGGTCCCTTGGGGAGCTCGTCCAGAACGTTGTAGTGACGGGGGTACTTGTACTTGGCCACCCGTTCCTGAACGAAGGCGTCCAGCTCCTTGGTCACTTCTTCCGTCGACCGGTCACCGAGGGCCTTGGGGTCGAAGACGACGACGGCACCCACCTCCTCGCCGTGCTGTTCGTGAGGCACACCCAGCACGGCAGCTTCCACCACACCGGGGAACTGGTACAGCACCTCTTCGACCTCGCGGGGATACACGTTGTAGCCGCCGCGCAGAATCATGTCCTTCTTGCGGTCCACGATGTAGTAGACGCCGTCCTCGTCGCGGCGCGCCATGTCCCCGGTGTGGAACCATCCGTCGCGAATGGCTGCCTCCGTTGCTTCCGGGTTACGCCAGTAGCCCTTCATCACGTACTGGCCGCGGACCACCAACTCACCGACCTCCCCCTCGCCGACGGGCTGGTCCTGGCCATCGAAGATGTCCAATTCAGCGCCCTCGACAGGTGTTCCGATGGAACCGGGTTTACGAATGCCTCCCGGCTGATTCAAGGAAACCACCGGTGACGTTTCGGAGAGCCCGTATCCCTCGTGGACGGTCGTGTTGAACACCTTCTCGAACCGTTCGAGCACCTCCACCGGCATGGGTGACCCGCCGGAGAGAGTTGCCCGAAGGTTGATACTCTCCACCGCTTCCGGACCGATCTGATTGACTGCGTGCAGCAGGGCCACGTACATGCTGGGCACGCCGACGAACACCGTGACCTTGTCCCGGCGCAGAATCTCAAGGGCCTTCATGGCGTCGAAGCGCGGCAGCAGAGTGACCGAAGCACCCTTGGACACCACTCCGTTGAGCGCGACGGTCTGACCGAACACGTGGAAGAACGGAAGGCCTCCAAATTTCACGTCGTCTTCGGTCAGAGAGAATCCTTCGGCGGACATCGTGGCGTTGGAACGTAGGTTGAGGTGGGTCAGCTCTGCACCCTTGGGCTTGCCGGTGGTACCGGAGGTGTAAAGCAGTACGGCCGTATCGTCATCATTCCGGTCAACCACCTCATGATCGGGCTCCACACCCTGCAGCTTCTGCATGGTCTCCTGCGCTCCGATGGCCACCACAGGAATGTCACCGGCTTCCTTGGCAGCTTCCTGGCTAGCGTCGATCATGCCTTCCCAGGTCAGGACCGCGGAGACCTCAGCATTGGTGAAGTGGTAGCTGAGTTCACGAGGGGTCAGCAGCGGATTGAGCGGAACAACAATTGCTCCGATCCGGAGAATCGCGTAGTACAACACCGGCATGTGGGGAACATTGGGCATGACCGTGGCCACGCGGTCGCCCGGCTTAATCCCCTGCGTCTTGAGCATTGCTGCTGCCCGCGCCGAGAGGTCGTTGAGCTGCGCGTAGGTCATCCGGGTGTCATCCAGGATGATCACGGGACGGTCCGGATATCGTTCGGCGGAATCGGTGAGCAGGGTTGCCACATTGGACATGAGTCATCTCCCAGGAATCTGTAGTGATCTGTGACACATGAGACTGCCAGTATCGGATATCGGAGTCAATGCGACGCTCCGTGATGCCCGCTGCCAAACCACCCTGCGTCCGACTCGTTTTCGTGAGGTGTGTCCGGAGTGCACTACTGTCGGCATGATCATGTCGGAGTGCCGTGGGACACTGTCCTGGTGGTTCCCCGACTCGGGTGAAACCGCGCCTTGTCAGCTCTTTCAGGAGGAACCGTCCGTGTCCGCACCGGAGAACAATGCCCAGCAACCGCAGTTGACCGACGAAGAAATCGCCTACGTCAACTCACTCTTCGACGCCGCACGTGAGGGTAGGAACGATTTCTTGCGGGAAGCTCTCCAGGCCGGTGTTCCGGCCAACCTGACGAACGGCAAAGGCGACACCCTGCTGAACCTGGCGGCCTACCAGGAGCAGGAAGAGACCGTGTTCATGCTGCTCGAATTTGGCGCGGACACCGAGCGGGTGAGTGACGTGGGGTTCACCGCACTGATCTGCGCGGTGTTCCGGGGCAACGAACCCATCACTCGCAGGCTCTTGGAAGCGGGCGCGGGTCAGGCCACGGGCAATCAGCACGCACAGGACGTGGCCAAGGTCTTCGGACAGGAGCACTTGCTGCCCGTTCTGCAGGAGTTCGAACCCCGCGGGTCCTGACTGCCCCGCGACGCAACGCGCCGCCGAACGAGCCGGTCAGCGAACGTGGATGGCTCAGCCAACGAGACAAGATCGCCAAAGGGCAGTGAACCCTTATTGGTGGGCCCATCAGCGGGCCGGAGACCCATCGGCCAGGGATCAGCGGTCAAGGGATCAATGAGCCAGGGGTCAGTGAGCCAGATCCAAGAACTTCTGGGCCACCGCGTCCCCACCCTGCGGGTCGCGGCACACCACCATGATGGTGTCATCGCCGGCAATCGTTCCCAGGATGTCCGAAAGCACGGAATGGTCGATCGCCGAGGCGAAATACTGGGCGGCGCCGGGAGGGGTCCGCAGAATCACGAGGTTCGCGCTCGCCTCCGCAGTGACGAGCAGATCCTTGCAGAGCCCTGCCAGGCGGGCGTCCAGGGTTTCGCGAGTGATCCCGCTGGCGGGCGAGCGATCCGCTCCGGCTTGCGGCACCGCATACACCAACCCGCCTTCCGGCGAGCGCACCCGCACGGCTTCGAGCTCGACCAGGTCCCGGGACAGCGTGGCCTGTGTGACCTGAACGCCGTCGGCGGCGAGTAACTCGGCAAGTTCCGCCTGCGAATGAATGTCTCCGCCGGTCACCAACTCCATGATGCGAGCCTGCCGGGCGGTCTTGGTGGTGGGAATGCTCACTGCTGTCCCCCGGCGCGGCGCAGGGCATCCGGCCGATCCGAGGACAGTCCGGAAGAATCCAGCAGCCACGTGAGCAGCGCTTTCTGAGCGTGCACGCGGTTCTCGGCCTCGTCCCAGACCAGCGATGCCGGCCCGTCGATCACCTCGGCCGTGACCTCGTTGCCCCGGTAGGCGGGGAGACAATGCAGGAAGACAGCGTTCTCGGCTGCCTGCGCCATGGCCTCGGATGTCACCGAATACGGCCGGAAGATCTCGGCGCGATCACCCTTCTGATCCTCCTGGCCCATGGACACCCACGTGTCAGTGACCACCGCGTGGGCACCCGCAAGGGCCTCAGCCATGTCGCTCGTGACCAGCACGGAACCGCCGGTTTCGGCGGCGCGTTCCCGAGCGGCGTCGATCACCTCCTGGCTGGGCAGGTGCGAGGCGGGACCGGCAATCCGCACGTGCATACCGGCAGTGATACAGCCGAGCATGTACGAGTTGGCCATGTTGTTGGCGGCGTCTCCCACGTAGGTCAGGGTGAGGCCCTTGACGTCGCCGAAGCGTTCCCGGAGCGTAAGAAGGTCCGCGAGGATCTGGCACGGGTGATAGTCGTCGGAGAGCGCGTTGATCACGGGCACGGAACTGTACTCGGCCATTTCCTCCAGGCCCGACTGCTCGAACGTGCGCCATACGACCGCGGCGAGCATGCGGGAGAACACGCGCGAGCTGTCCGCGATGCTTTCCTTGTGACCCAGCTGCGACTCGCCCGGGTTGATGATGAGCGGGTTGCCGCCCAAATCGGCCACGCCGGTCGCGAAGGAAACACGGGTGCGGGTGGAGGTCTTGTCGAAAATAACGCCCACGGTTTGTGGGCCGGCCAGGGGACGGCGGCTGAACCGATCGGCCTTGAGCGCGGCGGCCAGATCCAGGACTTGCTCCTGTTCCTCGGGGCTCAGATCGGTATCGACCAGAAAATGACGCAACACGGGGATTCCTCCTGCGGGTGAATGAAGTCTGTTAAGAGCCGGCGAGCGCGGTGCGGGCGTCGCTGATGATGCCCGGTAGTGCGGCAACGAAACTGTCCGTTTCCTGCGCGGTGATGATCAGTGGCGGGGCCAGGCGCACGGTACCGGGACCGGTGGCGTTGATGATGAATCCGGCTTCGCGGGCGGCGGTCACGACGGCGGGTGCCAGGGCCTGCTCGGGTGAGTCCTGGACCAGATCGATGCCGATCAGCAGGCCGTGCTGACGCACCTCGCGGACCTCTGTCAGGTCTTTCAATGCCGCGGCCAGGTGCGCGCCGACAACGTCCGCGTTGCCGAGCAGGCCCTCGTTCTTGATGACGTCCAGCGTGGCCGACGCCGCCGCGGTCGCCAACGGGTTGCCTCCGAACGTGGTGCCGTGTTGTCCCGCGGTCAACAGCGAGGACACGTCGGAGCCAACGGTGATCATGGCGCCAATGGGGAAACCGCCACCCAGGCCCTTGGCCAAAGTGATGGCATCCGGGAATTCACCCTCGGGCAGCTGCGCGGTGGTCGCGAGCCACTGTCCGGTGCGTCCGATGCCGGACTGCACCTCGTCCACGATCAACAGTGCACCGTGTTCGCGGGTGAGTTCGCGGGCGCGAGCCAGGAACCCCTCGGGGAGTGCATGCACACCGGATTCACCCTGCACCGGTTCCACGATGAGCGCCGAGACTGTACCGTCCAGCTCCTTCTCAAGCGCCTCAATCGTTGCGGGGATGTGGGTCACTCCCCCGGGCAACGGCTCGAAGGGTGCCCGGTAGGCGTCCTTGGCGGTGAGGGCGAGCGAGCCCATGGTGCGACCGTGGAACGCGTTCTCCAGGGCGAGCACCCGGGTGCGCGGAGCGCCGTCGGGACCGGGGTGGGCCGCGCCGTGACGGCGCGCCAGCTTGAAGGCGGCCTCGTTGGCTTCCGAACCCGAGTTGGCGAAGAACACGTGTGAGCCCTCGGGCGCGTCGGTCAGCTCGAGCAACTGGTGCGCGAGCGAAATGCCCTGCGGTGAGGTGAACAGGTTGGAGATGTGCGCGAGCTTGCCCGCCTGCTCACTGACCGCCGCAACCCAATCCGGGTGCGCGTAGCCGATCGAGTTCACCGCGATACCGCCGAGCAGGTCCAGGTACTTCTTGCCGTTGGCGTCCGTGACGTACACACCTTGGCCCTCGGTCAGGACGAGGGCGGGGTCACCGAACACCCCCAGCAGGTTGTCCTTGTAGTCCTGCAGCAGCTCGTTCTGCGATTCGCTCATGGGGTGTCTCCGTCCGGGGTGACCTCGGTGCCGATACCGGTGTCGGTGAAAATTTCCAACAGGGATGAATGCGCGGACCGGCCGTCCACAATGGACGCCCGCGGCACACCGTTGTCCACGGCGCGCAGGGCAGCCTGCATTTTGGGGATCATCCCGGATTCCAGGGAGGGCAGCATCTCGCGCAGCTCCGTGATGGTCAGCGACGAGATGAGGGAGGACTTGTCCGGCCAGTTGGCGTACAGGCCTTCCACGTCCGTGAGGGCCACGAACTTCTCCGCACCCAGCGCAACGGCAACCTCGGCCGCCGCGGTGTCCGCATTGACGTTGAGCACCTCACCGGTCAGGTCACCGGAGCCGTCCGACGCGGAAGGATCGTCCGCGAGTTCGGGTGCGATCGAGGCGATCACCGGGATCTTGCCGATCTCGATGAGCTGTTCCACGGCCGCGGTGTTGACCTTCTCCACGGTCCCCACCAAGCCCAGGTCCAGCGGTTGTCCGTCCGAACCCGTGCGAATCCTGCGCGCCTGCAATAGACCGGCGTCCTCACCGGACATGCCCACCGCGTACGGGCCGTGCGCGTTGATCAGACCCACGAGCTCCCGCCCCACCTGGCCGGTGAGCACCATGCGGATCACACCCATGGCCTCGCGGGAGGTCACACGGAGCCCGTCCCTGAACTCGGACGGAATGTTCAACGTGGACAACATGGCGCTGATCTGCGGGCCGCCACCGTGGACGACCACGGGTTTAATGCCCATGTGACTCAGGAAGACCATGTCCTCCGCGAAGGCGCGGCGCAGGTCGTCGTTGATCATGGCGTTACCGCCGTACTTGAAGACCATGACGGAACCGGCGTAGCGCTGGATCCAGGGCAGGGCCTCCATGAGGGTTTCCGCCTTGGATTGGGCGGTCTCGTACCTGGTGTTATCGCTCAAACGTGACATGACGGGCGCGCGTCAGCTGGAGTACGCGCTGTTCTCCTCAACGTAATCGTGGGTGAGGTCGTTGCTCCACACCGTGGCCTGGTGATTGCCGGCCTTCAGGTCGATGACGATATCCACGGCGCGAGCTGCGGCCATGTCCACGTTGTCGCGGGAATCGCCGATGGCGCCGTTCCGGCACACCATGACGCCGTTGATGGTCACGTCAATCTGGTCCGGGTCGAACTGAGCGGACGTGGTGCCCACGGCCGAGAGCACACGGCCCCAGTTGGGATCGTTGCCGAACACTGCGGCCTTGAGCAGGTTGGACCGGGATACCGTGCGGGAGACGTCCTCGGCCTCGGTTTCGGTCGCGGCTCCCACGGTGGTGATCGCGATGTCGTGGGAGGCACCCTCCGCGTCCGTGATGAGCTGCTGCGCCAGGCTGTGGCACACAGCGGTAAGTGCGCGGGTGAATTCCAGCTCGTCTGCGGTGTTCCCGGAGGCACCGGAGGCCATGAGGGCCACGGTGTCATTCGTGGACATGCAGCCGTCCGAATCCGTGCGATTGAACGTCACCCGACAGGCCTCGCGCAGCGCGCGGTCCAGGGCGTCAGCCGGCAGCTTGGCGTCGGTCGTGATGACCACGAGCATCGTGGCCAGTCCGGGCGCCAGCATCCCCGCGCCCTTAGCGATACCGCCCACGGTCCATCCGTCCCGCGCGGCACACGCCTGCTTGGAGACGGAGTCGGTGGTCATGATGGCCTCGGCCGCCGCCTTACCCGCCTCGGGGCCAGCTTCGAGGGCCTCGGTCAACGGCGGGATTCCGGCCCGCATCACGTCCATCGGCAGTTGCTCGCCAATCAGTCCGGTCGAACAAACGACGACGTCGCCGGCGCCCACTCCCAGCTTCTCGGCCACGAGTTCTGCCGTTTCGTGGGTGTTCTGGAACCCCTGGGCACCGGTGCAGGCGTTGGCGCCGCCTGAGTTGAGGATCACCGCGCGGGAACTTCCTTGTCGGATCACCTCGCGCGACCAGTGCACCGGTGCTGCGGCTACACGGTTGGAGGTGAAGACGGCCGCCGCATTGAACTCCGGGCCGTCGTTGACCACCAGGGCGAGGTCCTTGCCACCGGAGGCCTTGAAGCCTGCTTCCACACCGGCGGCGCGAAAACCGGCTGCCGCGCACACGCCGTAGGTTGTGTCCACGGTGATATCGGGAACGGGGTTGTGGGATGCCATGAGAACTCCTGGTGCGTGAATCGTGAGCGGCGTGAGCGAAGGTGAGCGAGCGGCGTCGTACGTGCCGGTGTCAGTAATTAATCAGGGAGCAAGACCCTGGTGCTGGAGACCCGCAGTCTCGGACAGGCCAAGGGCAATGTTGACGGACTGCACGGCGCCGCCCGCGGTCCCCTTGGTGAGATTGTCCAGCACCAGGCTGACGATCAGGCGGTTGGCGTGCGGGTCGACCGCGAGCTGGAGCGCCACGTGATTGGACCCGACCACGGACTTGGTGGTCGGCCACTGCCCCTGGGGCAGAACGTGAATGAACAGCTCGTCCGCATAGGCATCCTGGTAGGCCTTCAGCGCAGTTTCGAGGGTGGTGCCCTCGGTCAGCGGCGCGGTGGCCGTGGTCAGGATGCCGCGGGGCATGGGGGCGAGCGTGGGTGTGAACGAGATGCTGACGTCCTGGCCGGAGGCCCAGCCGAGACCCTGCTCGATTTCGGGAGTGTGGCGGTGTCCGCCGCCCACTCCGTACGGGGACATGCTGCCCATGACCTCGGCGCCGAGCAGGTGCGGCTTGGACGCCTTACCTGCCCCGGAGGTGCCGGAGGCGGAAACGATCACGATGTCGCGGGTTGAGACGAGACCGGCCGCGACGGCCGGGGCCAGGGCCAGCAGGGACCCCGTGGGATAGCACCCGGGGACGGCAATGCGCGTGGCACTGCCGAGCTTCTCCCGCTGCTTGACCCCGCTGGGATCAATGATCAGTTCGGGCAGACCGTAGGGCCAGTGTCCGGCGTGGTCGCCGCCGTAGAATGCGTCCCACGCGCCGGAGGATTCCAAGCGGTGATCCGCACCGGCATCCACAACCACGGTGTCCTCGGGCAGCTGCGCGGCGATCTCCGCGGACTGGCCGTGCGGCAGCGCCAGGAACACGATGTCATGACCGGACAGGTTCTCGGGAGTGGTCTCCACCACCTCCATGTCCGCGAGCGCGTGGAGGTGTGGTTGCAGGCTGCCCAGTCGCTGGCCCGCGGTCGAGTGACCGGTCACGGTGGACACGGTGATCTCCGGGTGTCCGGCGAGCAGGCGCAAGACCTCTCCGCCCGCGTAGCCGGTGGCTCCTGAAACAGCTGCGGTGTACGTCATACTCGTCAGCATACCGCATGGATATACATAACTATCAATATTTATACATTTTGCCGTGGAGGTTCGTTTCGCGCGTGGGCGAGAATGCGCCGCAAGGCTTGAACCGTTCTTTGCGGAGCGCAAGACTGACCGTGACCATTGACTAACGGCGCGCTCGCGCCCAGAGGAGGCACCGTGACCGACACGATGAAAGCCATTGCCGCGCAGGAAAGCGGCGGCCCAGACGTCCTGCACTTGACCGACGTTGAGATCCCCCAGCCCGGCCCGGATCAGGTTCTGGTGCGCACCGCCGCGACCGGTGTGAACTTCATTGAGACCTACCAGCGCGAGGGTGTGTACCCCGTGGACCACCCGTTCACGCCCGGTTCCGAAGCCGCAGGCGTGGTCACCGCCGTCGGTGAAAACGTCACCTCGGTGTCCGTGGGTCAGCGCGTGGCCACCTCCGAGGCCACCCGCACCTACGCGGAGTACTTCCTGGTCGACGCGGCCAAGGCCATGCCGGTCCCGGACGAGATGTCCGATCACGACGCCGCCGCCCTCCCCCTACAGGGACTCACCGCCCATTACCTGGTGCGGTCCACATTCGAACTCAGGCCCGAGCACACCGCGGTCATCACCGCGGCCTCCGGCGGCGTGGGCGGACTGGCCATCCAGCTCATGAAGCGTATCGGTGCCACGGTCATCGCGTTGACCTCCACCGAGGAAAAGGCCGCCACCGCACGTCAGCTGGGTGCCGATCATGTCCTGGGATACGAGAACTTCTCGGACAAGGTCCGTGAACTCACGGGCGGCCGCGGCGCGGATGTCGTGTACGACTCCGTGGGCAAGACAACGTTCGACGAATCGCTGAAGGCCACGCGCGTGCGCGGCACCGTGGTGCTCTTCGGAGGATCGTCAGGTCAGGTCCCGCCGTTCGACATCCAGCGCCTCAACGGCTCCGGTGCGCTGTTCCTGACCCGTCCCTCCCTGGTCTACTACCTCCGAGATGCTGAGGAGCGTGCGTGGCGGTGGAACGAATTGACCGAGGCCGTAGTCGCAGGTGATCTCACGGTCCGCGTGGGTGGTACCTATCCCCTGGCCGATGCGGCAGAGGCCCACACCGATCTGGAATCCCGTAAGACGCAGGGCAAACTGCTGCTGCTGCCATAAGTCGTCCAGCACGCGGACTCTTGCATCATGTGAGTCCGCGCATGACGAAGGGCCCGGTGAGAACCGGGCCCTTCGTCATGTTCTTTGTCGCGCATCTGCACTCCATGCGCTCACGAGCGGTGGTCAGTGTGCGTGGCGGTTGACCGCGCGTACTCCCCAGACCGTCCCCGCCAGGGACAACAGTGTCAGACCGGCCAGCCCAATGGCCTTCACGCGTTGACCCGTCACGGTGGATTCGGTGATGCCCTCGCCGTAGCTACCGGGCTCACCAGTTTCCATGACGCGCAGTTGACCGTCTTCAACGGCCAGCAGCGCATCGACGGCCTCCGGGAAGTCCGAGTCCTGCTGCCCGGTCTCGGACCCGCGGAACGTGATCTGATCCCCTACCTCGGCCTTGACCGGGTCGTTCAACCCGTTGTCGAACGGGTGGTCCTTCAGCAGCTCGTTGTCGGGCATGATGCCCGCGTAAATGCCGTTGAAATCCTTGGTGACCAGATCGTGGGTCATGGTCTGGTAGGAACCAGAGACCACCATGGAATTCCCGGCCCAGTCCGCCAGTCGGCCGGCCTTGTCGAAGGCCAGCAGCGACGCGACGGCGAAAATCAGTGACACCACGACGCCCACGAGCACGACCAGGACGATCCGCCAACCACCGGCTCTGCTGCGCTGAGGAGGCTCCTGCTCGTCAAAATCAAAGAACTCCTGGGCGTCGTGTGACAACGATTCTCCTTCTGGTGTGTCAGCCACGCAGTTGCGCGCCGTGAGCGGCTTCAGCAGCGGCCACGGCCGCGGTGCGGGCCTCTGATGCTTCGTCGGCGGTCAGGGTACGGTCCGAAGCTCGGAATCGCATGGCAATGGCCACGGACTTCTTCCCGTCCTCCACACCGGTACCCGAGTACACGTCGAACACGTTGGCCGATTCCAGCAGCTCCCCGGCACCGCTTTCCACGGTCGCCAAGAGTTCAGCCGCCGGGAGATCCAGATCGACGACGAGCGCCACGTCCTGCGTTGCTGCGGGGTATCCCGAGATCGACTCGGCCACCACGGACGGGATCTCACGTTCGATCAACGCCGAAAGGTCCAGTTCCATGACGCACGTGCGTTCCGGCAGGTTCTGTGCCGCCACGAGCTTGGGGTGCAGTTCGCCGGCCACACCGATGACCGCACCGTCAGAGGTGCTCAGGGTGGCGGTACGTCCCGGGTGGAAGGCCTGGTGCTGGCCCTGCGTGACCGTGAGTTCCACACCCAGCACATCCGCGGCGAGCATGGCGGAGTCCAAGGCGTCCTGCCAATCCAGGCGACGCGGCGCTACCCAGGGTCCCGCGGCGGCGTCGTTGCCCGTGAACACCGCAGCGAGCTTGCGCGGCTGATCGGGAATGGCCGCGTTGAGGCGCGCCAAGTCGTCTTCCGAGGGGCGTTCGCCCAATGGCGGGATGGGCTGGGTGTCCGGGGTGTAGCCCTCGGGCAGGAACACGTGACCGGATTCGAACAACGCGAGGTCACGGAAACCGCGGGAGTGGTTGCGCTTGAGCACCTCGAGCAGGCCCGGCAGGATGCTGACCCGCAGCAACGGCTTGGCCTCGCTGATCGGGTTGGCGAGCTTGACCGACTCGACGGTCGTGCCTTCCGACGCCGAGCCCCACAGGTCGTTCTCGTCCTGGGAGACGAACGGGTAGCTGAGCACCTCGGTCAGGCCGGCTGCGGCCAGAGAGTTGGCCACGCGGCGTCGTGCGGCCTGCCAGCGGGTGAACCCGCGACCGGGAGGCGCAACCGGAAGCCGATCGGGGATCTTGTCGTACCCGTCCAGGCGGGCGATCTCCTCGACCAGGTCTTCCTTGTCGCTCAGGTCCGGGCGCCATGTGGGCGGGGTGACCGTCCAGCCGTCCGCGGTCTCGAGGACCTCGGCACCGATCTCGCCCAGCGAGTGCTCGATGGTTTCGGGCGAGTAGTCCACGCCCACGCGGGCCTCGGCGTATCCCGCGGGCAGGTCGATGGACTCGGGAGCCACGGTCTGATCGACGTCGGTCACCGCACCGGTGTCGGTGCCGCCGGCAAGTTCGACCAATAGATCGACCACGCGCTGAGCGGCCACCGGGGCGACCTGCGGGTCCACACCGCGTTCGAAGCGCTTGGACGCCTCCGACGGCAGCTTGTGGCGACGCGCGGTACGGGCGATCGAGATCTCATCGAAACGCGCGGCCTCCACAAGAATGCGTGTGGTGGAGTCCGAGACCTCGGTCGTGGCACCACCCATGACACCGGCGATGCCGACGGGACCGGACTCGTCCGTGATGAGCAGATCCTCGGAGTCGAGTTTGCGGGTCTTGTCATCCAGCGTGGTGAGTTTCTCGCCCTGCTGGGCCCGACGCACGGTGATGCCGCCCTGGAGTTTGTCCAGGTCGTAGTTGTGGATCGGGTTGCCGTATTCGAGCATCACGTAGTTGGAGATATCCACGGGAAGGCTCAGGGAACGAATCCCGGCCAAGCGCAAGCGGGACGACATCCACGGCGGGGTGGGCGCGGTCGCATCCACGCCCTCGACCACGCGGGTCACGAACCGGGTGCAGCCCTCGCGTCCGTTGATCGGGGCGTCGTCGGCCAGCGTAACCGAGAAGCCCGAGTCGTTCGCGGCGGGCACTTTTGCGGCCAGCTCGGCCACGGGGTCTGTGAACGGTGAGCGCGTGGCGTGGCAGTACTCGCGGGCCACACCGCGCAGCGAGAAGCCGTACCCGCGATCCGGGGTCACGTTGATCTCGGCGGCGGAGTCGTAGAGGCCCAACAGTTCCATGGCGTCCGAACCCAGTTCCGGGTCCAGGCCCAGGGTGGAGAGCACCAGGATGCCGTCGTGATCATCACCGATGCCCAGTTCACGCACCGAGGCGATCATGCCGGCGGAGGTGTGACCGTAGGTCTTGCGCGCGGAGATCTTGAAGTCGCCGGGCAGCACGGCACCGGGCAGGGTCACCACGACCTTGTCGCCCACGGTGAAGTTATGGGCACCGCAAATCACGCCCTGCACACCGGACGGGTCGATGCCCTTGCCGGTCAGCGTCTGCTCCTGGCCTTCCGGAACCACGCGCACAGTGCACCAGTTCACGGTCTTGCCGTTGGAGTGGGTTTCCGGCTCCATAGTGAGCACCTGGCCCACCACGATGGGCCCGGAGAGCTCGTCCGTGGGGCGGTGAATGTCTTCTTCTTCGAGGCCCACCTTGACCAGCGTGGCCAGGACGTCCTCGGCGGTTGCGTTCTCGGGTACGGGCGCGTACTCGCGCAGCCATGACAAAGGAACTCGCATGATTAGATCTCCATCCCGAAGTGCTCGCTGAAACGGATGTCGCCCTCGACCATGTCGTGCATGTCCGGGACGTTGTTGCGGAACATCAGGGTCCGCTCGATACCCATGCCGAATGCGAAGCCCGAGTACCGCTCGGGGTCGATACCGGCCGCACGCAACACGTTGGGGTGCACCATGCCGCAGCCGCCCCACTCGATCCAGCGGGGGCCGCCCTTGGCGGTGGGGTGCCACACGTCCAGCTCGGCGGAGGGTTCGGTGAACGGGAAGTAATTGGGGCGCAATCGGATCTGGGCTTCCTCGCCGAACATCACTCGCGCGAAGTGCGTGAGCGTGCCCTTGAGGTCGGCCATGGACAAGCCCTCGTCCACGGCGAGGCCCTCCACCTGGTGGAACACCGGGGTGTGGGTCGCATCCAGCTCGTCCGTGCGGTAGGTCTTGCCCGGGCACACCACGTACACCGGCAGCTCGCGCTCGAGCAGGGAGCGCATCTGCACCGGTGAGGTGTGGGTGCGCAGGACCAGGTGCGAGGACGGCGGGTCCACAAAGAACGTGTCCTGCAGTTGGCGTGCCGGGTGGTCCGGCTTGAAGTTCAGGGAGTCGAAGTTGAACCATTCATGTTCGAGCTCGGGGCCGTCCGCGATCTCCCAGCCCATGCCCACAAAGACGTCGCCAATGCGGTCCATCAGGTTGGTGAGCGGGTGGCGCCCGCCCAGCCGACGACGCCGCGTGGCCGCGGTGACATCCACGGCCTCGTCCACAAGGATGCGGGCGTCGCGCTCTTCCTCGAGCACGGAGGTGCGCGCGGCCACAGCCTTGTTCACGCGGCCGCGGGCCTGGCCGACGAGCTTGCCTGCAACAGCCTTCTGGGCCTTGTCCAGGCCACCGATCTTGCGGTTGGCCAACGCGAGTGGTGACTTCTCACCGGTGTGGGCCAGTCGCACGACCTTCAGCTCGTCGAGGTCGGAAGCTGTCTCGATCTCGGCGAGCGCGCGTTCTACGGCTGAGGTGACCCCGGCTTCGTCAGTGGGGTCCACCTCGATGGACGATGTGGGTTCGGACATGGTTTCTCGCGTTCCTGCTCGCGGACGGGTTCAGCGGGAGGCCCGGCGTCAGCGACGGCGCCGCGGTCCCCGTGTAAATGCCCGCAGCGATCACGGTGCGGGCAGATCCAGTCTAGTGGATCGACTAGCGGCTCTCCGTCTCGGGCTCGCCCCACCAGCGCGGCGGGGTGAAGAACGCGGCGGCGATCGCGCCCAGCAGCAGAACGGCGGCCGGGAGCAGCAGGGTCTGGGTCACCGCGGCGGCAAAGCCTTCCTGGAGCGCCTCGGGTAGCCCACCCGCGCTCGACGACGCCGCGAGCGACGTCGTCCCCGCACCTTCCGGCAGATTCGCGGCCAGTCGCGCTTGCAGCAGGACGGCGACCATGGCTGCGCCGAGGACGGCGGCTACCTGGCGCGTGGTGTTGAACACCCCGGAGCCGGCGCCCACGCGGTCGGGACGGAGATTGGAGGTGGCCGCGATCGAAACCGGGGACCAGACCATGGCGCTGCCCAGTCCGATACCCAGGGTCATGACGGCCAACAACCAAATGGGCGTATCCACGCGCAGTGCAAAAGCGTAGGCCGCCAGCGAGAGCGACATGATGATGAGTCCCGGGAGCGCAAGGGATCGCGGAGTGCGCTTGGTCAGCGACCGTCCCACGAGCGGAGCCAGGATCGCGGACAGCAGCGACATGGGGGCATAACTGAGCGCCGCCACCGTGGGATCGAGATTCCGGACGAGCTGCAAGTAGAGCATCGCGGGAATGATCATGGAGTTCACGGTGAAGCTGACCGCGCCGATCGCCACGTTGGCCAGCGAGAAATTACGGTCGCGGAACAGCGCGAGCGGGACCAACGGCTCGGCGCGGTTCTTGGCCTGCCACGCGACGAACGCGATCATCACGGCCACACCGGTTCCGATGACCACGGGGATCGTAATGGGACCGACCACGGTGGACCACCCGTAGTTCTGACCCTCCTGCACGCCGAACACGATGAGGAACAGGCCCACACCGGAGAGCACAACACCGGGGATGTCGAGGGAATGGCTGCGACGTTCGAAACGCGGGAGGTACTTGGCCGCGCGCCACAGAGCGTAGATTCCGACCGGAACGTTGACCCAGAAGATCCACTGCCAACCGGCCAGGTCCACGAGTACGCCGCCCAGGAGCGGTCCTACCAGCGTGGCGATACCGGCCGTGGCGCCCCAGATGCCCATGGCGGTGCCGCGGGTTTCGCTCGGGAACATCCGGGTGATCACGGACATGGTCTGCGGCGTGAGGATGGCCGCGCCGAGCCCTTGGACCACGCGGGCGGCCACGAGACTTTCGAGACTCCCGGCGAACCCGCACCACAGGGACGCCAGGGTGAAGATCGACAGCCCCAGCAGGTACATGGTGCGCGGACCGAAACGATCACCCAATCGGCCCGTGATGAGCAACGGCACTGCATAGGCAAGGA
>CAACXA010000055.1_pt1 | contig 16031 bp, 12 predicted proteins | sample 2275811 | NCBI WGS metagenome assembly CAACXA01 (sample SAMEA5312478, study PRJEB27640) | indoor metagenome | biome: indoor environment; feature: uncontrolled; material: tiles wood | place: Germany | collected 2014-07-07 | reverse complement strand
ACCCTGGCTCATCCTCCCCACCCCACCGCTAGTGCCCCCGCTGCCGCCTAGGGCCACGCCGCCTCCCCGCCCGCCGGGTCCGCCGGGTCCGGCCGGCGTCGCAGCTCAGCCGGCCATCGCGGCCGACCATCTGATGCCGCCTTACGGCAAAGTAACCCGCCCTACCGAACAGTAAGGCAGGATGAAATGGTGGGGCTCAACCGGAGAGCTAGCACAGTCGGCAGAAGTGCCTGTGGATAACTCGAACTGACCGACCCCGAGACCGCCTACAGTCGCGGTCATGAAAGCCGCTCGAGTACTGAGTTTCGACCCGTTGCCAGATGTGTTGCCGACGGTCGACTGGGGTCTGCGCGCTCCTCAGCTCAACGCGGACCCCGCCATGGTGCGCCTGACCCGCGGATACTGGTTCCACAAGCCAGAGCATTACGAACCCGCGATGCTCTCCGTGCTGCTGCACCGACACTTCCGGCGGAACATGAGCGGCTTGCCGATCACCGGCCTCCACGCATTGCGGTTGTACAAGGTGCCCGTCGACTCCACTCAACACTGGATCAATCCGACGCTCGGACACGAACCCGCTCCGCGAGCACGCGCCTTTGTGAGCGCCATGGGCTCACCCCACCTGGCCTGGAACCGTTACCGCCCCACGTCAGAGCTGGGTGGTGCCACATTGACCAAGTCCTATGGGCTGAACCCGTACTTGGGTCCATCGGAGTGCGCCCTCACCCATCCGATCGAAGCACTGACCGTGGCCGCCCCTTACCTGTCCGCGTGGCGAATCATTGCCTGTTTGGACTACCTGCTGGCGCACCGGATCCAGGTCACCAACAAGATCTGGCTGAAACCGTTCGACCGTGAAGAAATCTCGCGGACTCTCGCCCTGCTTCCCCCACGCTCACGCTCCGCCTGTCGAATCGCCAGACTTCTGAGCCACGCGGTGGAACGCACGTGGTCTTCACCCGAAACGTTGACTCGATTGCTGGTCCTCAAGAACGGCTTCCCGCCGCCCAGCATGAACCCACTGGTGATGCTGGATGGCCGGGAACGATTCCCCGACCTCGCATGGGTCGCCAAGCGGACGGCCCTCGAATACAACAGCAATGACCACGCAATCGACACTCAGATCTACCGGGACGAGAACTACAGGCTCGAACGCTTTCGTGATGCTGGATGGAAGGTGCGAGTGCTGACCTGGGACGACCTCAGGCACCCAGACCGTCGAGCCCAGTGGATGTGCTGGTTGGATCAGCAGTTGCGCTAGGTGACCGGTTGATCCGCGCTGCTGAGCCTGGTTGCGAAATTCGGAACGCGGGACCAGACCCCGCGCAACCATTTGATGCGACCGTACTGCAGAGTAACCGGGTCTACCACACAGTAAGACCGAATGAAATGGCTCATTGGACGCCCGAGGGAAGGTCGTCGCCCAGGGGAAGAGACTGGTCAGCACGGCACCCGAGACAGAGCTTCACACGTGTTTCCTCAAACCTTTGATAATTTTGCGCGGAGGTAGTGACGCGAGTCACGATCATCAGTACTATCTATTCCAACGACCATTCGGTCAGTAATCACAGATCTTGCCGGGCCCGGACCGCGCAACTCATGATCCTGGAGCTTCCATGGCTACAAACGCAGCTTCCCCGCCCGCACAGCAGCAGGCGCACACCATGTCCCGCGAAGAGCGCAAGGTTCTCGCCGGCACCCTGGTGGGCACAACCATCGAGTGGTACGACTTCTTCATTTACGCTCAGGCAGCGGCCTTCATCCTGGCCACGCACTACTTCAACCCGGCAGGCGCTGAGAATCCGGCTGTGGGACAGATCGTCGCCTGGGCTTCCCTGGGCATCAGCTTCCTGTTCCGTCCGCTGGGCGCCATCGTGGCTGGCCATATCGGCGATAAGTACGGTCGTAAGATCACACTCGTGCTGACGCTGTTCGGCATGGGCGCGGCCACCACTTTGATCGGCCTGCTTCCCACCTACGAACAGATCGGTATTGCGGCGCCCATTATTCTGCTCTGCTTGCGCGTCCTGCAGGGCTTCTCAGCCGGTGGCGAGTGGGGAGGCGCGGCCCTGATGGCTGTGGAGCACGCCCCCAACCACAAGCGCGGCCTGTTCGGGGCTTACCCGCAGATCGGCGTGCCCTTGGGCATGCTGATGGCCACCCTGTTCATGTTCGGCGTGACATCCCTACTGACCCCCGAGCAGTTCGAGTCCTGGGGCTGGCGCGTTCCGTTCTTGTTCTCGATCGTGCTGATCGGTGTTGGCTACGCGATTCGCCGCGCGGTGGATGAGTCTCCCGTGTTCGTTGCCATGCAGCAGCGCGCCAAGGAGTCTTCAGCTCCGCTGGGCCAGTTGTTCCGCACCAACAAGCGCGAAGTAACCCTGGCCGCCCTGATCTTTGCCGCCAACAACGCCGCCGGTTACCTAGTGATCGCGTTCTTCGCGTCCTACGGTGCCACGGTCCTGGGTATGCCCCGATCCGAAACCCTGGTCGCATCCCTGATCGGGGGCATCGGCTGGTTGATCTTCACGATGCTCGGCGGCTGGATGTCAGACAAGATCGGACGAAAACTGACGTTCCAGCTGGGTTACGCGTTCATCATCCTGTGGGCCATCCCCATGTGGTTCATGCTGAATACGGCATCGCTGCCACTGTTCGCGGCGGCGATCTTCATCCTGACCATCGGCCTGGGCCCGTCCTATGGCCCTCAGTCCGCGATGTACGCGGAGATGTTCCCGGCTCGTGTCCGCTACTCCGGCATCTCGATCGGTTACGCACTCGGATCCATCATTGGCGGCGCATTTGCCCCCTTGATCGCCCAACTGCTGCTGAACGAAACTGGCCAGTCCTGGACCATTGGCCTCTACATCGCTCTGCTCTCCGTCGTGTCCTTCACGGCCGTGTGCTTCGTCCGCAAGTCGGACCAGGGCCGCGACCTGCACATCGAGGAAGTGCACGAGGAATTCATTGCCAAGCACCCGGGCGAAGAAGTTCCCCCGGTACTGCCCGAGGACATGGACAGCAATGCCCCGCAGCACCGCCGGTAAAGCTCCGCGCAGTGCATGCAACTGAATCACAGATGTGGCCGGATCCTTCGCGGGTCCGGCCACATCGCATTCGCAGGTCATTCAGCTCCGACCCTCAGCATGAAACCGAACGCATTGGAGCCGAAAAAGTCCGAATCCCGCAATCCCGACCGAGTGTATTGACGTAGGTCACAAAGTCGTGGAATCTTTAGATGAACGATCGGTCAGTTATTGCCCCTGCGAAGGAGACAGCATGTCCACGATGCCGCAAGCTTTTCTAGTCGGAGGGGCCCGCACCCCTGTAGGTCGGTACGGCGGGGCACTGTCCTCCGTTCGCCCTGACGACATGGCCGCCCTCTGCATCAAGTCCGTGGTCGAAGCCGCCGGCATCGATCCCGCAGCCGTTGACGAGGTCATCCTCGGTAACGCCAACGGCGCCGGTGAAGAAAACCGCAATGTGGCCCGCATGGCGTGGCTGTTGGCCGGCTACCCGGACACCGTGCCCGGCATCACCGTGAACCGTTTGTGCGCGTCCGGCATGTCCGCGATCACCATCGCCTCCCAAATGATCAAGTCCGGCGCGGCTGACATCGTGATTGCCGGTGGCGTGGAGTCCATGTCCCGTGCCCCGTGGGTTGTCGAGAAGCCCAAGACCGCGTTCGCCAAGCCCGGCGAAGCCTTCGACACCTCCATCGGCTGGCGCTTCGTGAACGAGAAGTTCGAGGACGGCCCGCTCTCCCGCGACGGCAAGGCCACCTACTCCATGCCGGAAACTGCAGAGGAAGTGGCCCGCGTGGACAACATCTCCCGTGAGGACTGCGACGAATTCGCCGCCGAGTCCCACGCAAAGGCCATCAAAGCCATTGAGGCCGGCCGCTTCAAGGACGAAATCGTGCCGGTCGAGGTCAAGGGCCGCAAGGGTGCCGTCACCACCGTTGACACCGACGAGGGTCCTCGAGCCGGCTCCACCCCGGACGTCCTGGCTAAGTTGCGCCCCGTAGTCAAGGGCGGTTCCGTAGTCACGGCCGGTAACGCCTCATCCCTCAACGACGGCGCCTCCGCCATCATCGTGGCCTCCGAGAGCGCCATCGAGAAATACGGTTTGAAGGCCCGTGCCCGCGTGATCGACGGTGCTTCCGCCGGGCTGGCTCCCGAGATTATGGGCCTGGGCCCGGTCCCCGCCACAGAGAAGGTCCTCAAGCGTGCGGGCTGGACCGTGGATGACCTCGGGGCCGCCGAGATCAACGAAGCCTTTGCCAGCCAGTCCCTGGCCTCGATCCGCCGTCTTGGTTTGAACCCGGACATCGTCAACCGCGACGGCGGTGCCATCGCCCTGGGCCACCCGCTGGGCTCCTCCGGCTCGCGCATCGTGATCACCCTGCTGGGCCGCATGGAACGCGAGAACGCGGACAAGGGTCTGGCCACCATGTGTATCGGCGTGGGCCAGGGTGCTGCCATGCTCGTGGAGAAGGTGTGATGCCCGCATGAGCGAGCACGCGACGTCGTCGAACGGTAAGAATCAAGCCGAAGCGAATCAGCAGATCCTGCAGGGTGACTTCAGCGCCATCCGTCTGGAAGAAACCCCGGACCGCCTGCACGTGATCCTGGACCGCCCGGACGTGCGCAACGCGATCGACCAGACCATGGTCGACGAGCTGCACACCGTGTGCGGCTACCTGGAACGCAACCCAAAGATCATGATCCTGTCCGGCACGGAAGTGAACGGCAAGGGGATTTTCGCCTCGGGTGCGGATATCGCGCAGCTGCGCGAGCGGCGTCGTGAGGATGCGCTGCGCGGGGTGAATTCGCAGATTTTCGACCGGATCGCCAAACTGCCCATGCCCGTGATCGCTGCGCTGGACGGCTACGCGCTGGGTGGCGGTGCGGAACTCGCGTGGGCCGCGGATTTCCGCTTGGGAACCCCGTACGTGAAGATCGGCCAGCCGGAAACCGGCCTGGGCATCATCGCCGCTGCGGGTGCCCTGTGGCGCATCAAGGAACTCGCGGGTGAACCGGTGGCCAAGGAGATCGTTTTGGCCGGGCGGATTCTCAACGCGGAAGAAGCCTTGGCCGCGCACCTGATCACCGAAATTCACGAACCGGCTGAACTGGTGAATGCCGCGCACGCGCTGGCCGACCGCATCGGCAAGCAGGACCCGCTGGCCGTGCGCGTGTCCAAGCGCGTGTTCCACATGCCGCGCGAGTCCCACCCTCACGTGGACGAACTCGCGCAGGCGATCCTGTTCGAATCCCAAGCCAAGTTTGACCGGATGCAGGCGTTCCTGGACCGGAAGAAGGAGAACAAGAAATGAGCGAAGAGACCAAGGGCACTGTTCCCGCCAAGGTGGGCGTGCTGGGCGGTGGCCGCATGGGTGCGGGTATCGCGCACGCGTTCCTGATCTCCGGCTCCAACGTCACCGTGGTCGAGGCGAATCCCCAGGCGGCCGCGTCTGCCAAGGAGCGCATCGAATCCGACCTTGCCAAGTCGCTTGAGCGCGGCAAGATCGACGGCAACCTGGACAAGTGGGCCGAGAACCTCTCCGTGAGCCTGAACCACTCCGATTTCTCCGAGTGCGAGCTGGTCATTGAGGCCGTTCCCGAGATCTGGGACCTCAAGGTTTCCTCGCTGCAGCAGGTCGAGGCGAACCTCTCCGAGAGCGCTTGGCTGGCCACCAACACGTCCTCGCTGTCCGTGGACGGGCTGGCCGCCGAACTCAAGCACCCCGAGCGCTTCTGCGGCCTGCACTTCTTCAACCCGGTTCCGGCCTCCAAGCTCGTGGAGATCGTGATCGGACAGCAGACCAGCGATGAGCTGCAGAAGCTGACCCTCGAGTGGGTCGCCGGCATCGGCAAGACCCCGGTCACCGTGAATGACGCCCCCGGTTTCGCTTCCTCCCGCCTGGGCGTAGCGCTGGGCCTCGAGGCTATTCGCATGGTCGAAGAGGGTGTGGCCTCCGCCGAGGACATCGACAACGCCATGGTGCTCGGCTACAAGCACCCCATGGGCCCACTCGCGCTCACGGACATCGTGGGTCTGGACGTGCGCTTGGGCATCGCGGAGTACCTCGAATCCAAGCTCGGCCCCCGCTTCGCACCGCCGCAGCTCATGCGCGACATGGTTGAGCGCGGCGAGCTGGGCAAGAAATCCGGCAAGGGTTTCTACGACTACTCGTAGCCTCGTCTCGGGTTCTCCGGCATAGCTGGATTCCCGCCCGACGACGCCGCTCGGCCCGCCCCACGGGCACATCGCACCATCCCCGGTGGATAGTTCATACATGAACTATCCACCGGGGCTTTTCGTTTGCATTGGTTAATAGTTAGCTGCTGCTGTCAGCCGCGCGGGGAAGCGGATTCCCCCGCTCGACACGGCAGCCCGAGGGGCTGAGCAGCGGATCACGATTCCGTCACGACGTATTGCATTCGCAAATCACCCCGGGAAGTGTGGGTTGTGACCTGAACGGCAACCACCTCCAAGGAGGTCAGGATCATGAACAAGAAAGCTACTGCCATCACCGCAACTGCTCTCTCCATCCCGCTGCTGGTGGGCTGCGGCCAGGCCGATACCGAGGCCACCGCGAGCCCCGCAGCGGACAGCGCGGAAGGAACCACCAGCCCCGCGGCTCAGACCGCTCACGGTTCTGGCACCGAGGAGCCCGCACAGGGCACCGAATCTGCGACACCCGGCGCAGACCCGGCTTCAACCGCAACCGGTGAGCAATCCGACGGCGCAGAACAGCTGCCTGCAGTAGCCGATCCGTGCGCTGGCCAGTGCACTGAAACCGGACGCATCCCCGTGGAGCACCCCAAGTTCGGTGCCATGGAGGTCGTGACCTATCACGAGGTCACGAGCCCCGAGGGCGCTGCGCCCAGCACCGGTCTGGCTTCATACGCTCTGTACCAGAACGGTCAGCCCGTGGGTTACGTGGGATCGGAAGACAGCAGCCCCGTGGTGTCCTTCGGCACTTCCCCCTCCCTGGGTGGCCAGAAGTGGGAGCTCAACAACGGCTCCAACGTGGACAAGTACGGCAATGTGTACCTCTCCTATGACAAGGGTGTGACCGTGTTGACGCCCACCGATCAGGGCTACGACTCCAACGGCACCATGCCCCCGGGTGAGGGTGCAGTAAAGACCCCGTTCTCCAATGCTGATCTGAAAATCAGTGAGGACGGAGAACCCACTGTGATTCAGAAGACCCTGGAGGGCGAAGGCCGGGAGACCGGGGAAACCGTGAACTACGTCTGGGACGGCCAGGCTCTGGTTCCCGAACAGTAAATGTGCTGAGCGGCAGCTCGCTCCCCCGAATAAGACTGCGGCCCCACTTCACACGAAGCGGGGCCGCAGTCCTGATTTTGGCTGGGGAGCAGCCGTCAAAAATCAACTGCATGGACATTGGATAATGTGACAGCACCTTCACACTACAGAATGTGACGATACGTGCCCCCCTCCAGAAGTGACGGTATGTACACAAATAATCATGTGATGGTACGTTCACATCATGGGGAACCGAGCTATCACAACAGGACGCCAACTAGGCGCAGCAATCCACGACGCTCGCACCCGTGCCGGACTGACTCAGGCCTCGCTGGCAACAAGCGCCGGAGTCTCCCGCAAGTGGCTGATCGGCCTCGAACAAGGGGCACGGACGGGAGCCGAGCTAAGCAAAGTGCTCGCGGTCTTGCGAGCCCTAGATCTCTCCATCCAGCTAATCGAGCAGCCAGAGCAAGACGAGGCAGGATCACCACAAGCTAAGGCCTCCACCCCGGGCACCGTATCTGCGCAAAAGATCAGAGACTCAACCACATCTGAAGCTCGAAAAGCATTGAACATCATGCGTCAATATTCGGCGCCGTCACGCACCACACTCGACGTCGTGCGGCAAGCTGCCCAGGTTCGGCCTGAGCTCCTCGAAACCATGCGCCAAGCCGCCCAGCTCCCACCCGAGCTCCTCGAAACCATCCGCCAAGCGACCAAGATCACCGGCAACACACTCCCTGACGATCATCCGAAGCAGGATGATGCAGGATGAAAGAATTGCTTGTGCTGCTCCATGGAGAAGTAGTCGGTGTTCTGATTCAAAGCCCGCAAGGGAACCGAACGTTCCAATACCTCAAAGACTCGGACCCCGCCTTAGAGGTCTCCGTGGCATTGCCGTACCGCCTGGCCCCATACCCGAGACGGGCGACTGACGCGTTCATTGAGGGTCTTCTGCCAGAAGGAGAAGGCGTAAGGGAGGCTCTAGCCCACAATTTCGGTATCTCTTCTGGAAATCCGTTCGCGCTCCTGGAACACATTGGATTGGAGTGCGCAGGTGCTATCCAGTTTGCACGCCCAGATGAACTGGATTCAGCTCGGCAAAGTAAAGGTAACTTGATTCCGTGCACAGAACGCGAGGTTGGTGAGCGCCTACGCGCACTAATCTCTCAGCCCAAGGGGTCCTGGCTTGTTGACAGAGAACGCTGGTCGTTAGCAGGAGCACAATCGAAGTTTGCCTTGCGCTGGGACGACGGGTGGTTCGAAGCAACGGGGGCGGAGCCAACCACTCACATTTTTAAACCTGGCATTCATGATTTTCGAGACCAAGCGCTCAATGAGCATCTTTCGCTCCGAACACTCTCGAAAGTTGGGCTCACGGTTGCCAACTCAAGGTATATGCAATTCGACGGCACAAATGCCATTGTTGTGGAACGCTACGACCGGATGACAATCGATGGCAGAGTGCTTCGCATCCATCAAGAAGACTTCTGTCAGGCAACATCGACCCTACCGACCAAGAAATACGAAGCTCAACAGGGTCCAAGCGCACTGTCAATTGTCCGAACCCTACGCCGGGCGGGTGCAGAGGAAAGCGAGGTCCTGCGGTTCATCGAAGGGTTGATAGGGAACTATCTAATCGGTGCGCCAGATGCGCACGCAAAGAACTATTCGATAATTCTTGCACCGGATGTAGTGGCCCTTGCCCCGCTATACGACGTAGCCTCTGGCTTACCTTACGAGTACAAGAATGAAAACGGATTCCCCGATAAAAAGGACGGGCTACGAAACGCTGCCATGGCCATAGGCGGTGAGCGGCGGTTCGGACGAGTTGCACACAGACACTGGGCCAAATTCGCCGCAGAAGCCAAAGTTGATGGGCAATGGCTCCTGGCAACTGTGCGGGTGCTCGCAATGATGATTCCTGATGCTCTAGAAGAAGTCATCTCCGAAGAACGTCATGCGGTTACCGGCAGTCAACTGCCTGATCGACTACTTCCAACGGTCAGGTCACTGTGTGAAACTACGATCACCCTTCTCGATCGCTAGCTCCACGACTGAGGCCTGAGTCTCAGATCACCGCTCCACGAGGATCCCGTCCTCATCAGCCCACACGGTCTTGCCGGGGCGGAAGGTCACCCCACCGAAGTTCACAATCACGTCCGTCTCGCCCGAGTCATTGGGCTCCGACTTGCGGGGATTGGTGCCCAACGCCTTGACGCCGATCTGCAGCGTGCCCAGTTCCACGCGGTCGCGCACGGGGGCGTTGACGATCACACCGGCCCAGCCGTTCTCCATGGCGGTGCGGGCCACGTTGTCGCCCAGGAGTGCGCGGTTCATGGATCCTTGGCCGTCGACCACGAGCACTGCGCCGTCGCCCGGGGTGGCCACGAGCTTCTTGACCTCCACGTTGGACTCGAAGCAGCGCACGGTACGGATGGGGCCGGTGAACCGATGCACACCGCCCACCGAGATCATCTGGGTGGTCACGGACTGCAGGTCCTCGCCGTGCTCGTCGTACAGGTCAGCGGTCGCAAAGCTCATGGGTCGCCTTTCGTCGGCAGAAATTACGTGAAACACGGGTCGCCGACGGCTCTCTACTCGCGGGTGCCGAGGTCACGAAAACGTGAGCTCCGGCTTCGAGGCGCGTGAGCGGCGTCGTCGGCGGGAATGTTCTGGAGGCTACGTGAGGTCACCGTCCGGATCAATGGTGGGCGCGGGCTGGTGCCGCCGCAGGAAGCGGTAGACCTCGGTCTCGTCCACCCCCGGGAAGGCACCGGCCGGCATCGCCGCAAGCATGTGGGTCGCGGGCCTTGCCGAGGGCCAGGACTGCCCGTCCCACGTATCCGCGAGCGCGCCGGGCGGCTCTTGGCAGCACGCGGGGTCGGGACAGGTGGACTGCTTGCGCACGGCGGTGTCCCTGTTGCGGAACCATTTGACGTGCTCGTAAGGCACCCCGAACGCAATGGAGAACTCGCCGTCCGTGGACCGCTCCACCCGCGCCGAACACCAGAACGTGCCGCCGGGGGTATCCGTGTACTGGAAGTGCGAGAGCAACCGGTTGGTCGCCGAAAACGCCTGCCGTGCAGAGAAGTAGCGGCACGCGCGCTGGCCTTCGACCGCGCCGGTGTGGTCGGTGGGGAATGCGATGCCGTCATTGGACCAGGCCTTGTGGATGATCCCGGAGGAATGGACCTTCTCGAAGTGCGTGGGGATCCCGAAGTGCTGGGTCATCAAGTTGGTCATGCGGTGCGCGGCGGTCTCGTGGGAGACGGCGAACGCGTCGCGCAGGTCGTCCACGGACAGCTCCCGGCGGGCCTTGGACTCGGCGAGCAACTTCACCGCCGAGGACTCCGGAATCATGAGCGCGGCCGCAAAGTAGTTGGTCTCAACCCGCTGCTCCAGGAACTCCCCATAGTTCTCGGGACGCTTGTGGTCCAGCAACAAATGCCCCACGGCCTGCAGCAACACGGACCAGGTGGAGCCGATACTCGAGCGCGCCGGCAGGTAGAACCGCTTGTTACGCAGGTCGGTGACCGACCGAGTCGAGTGCGGCAGATCCGGGACCTGGTGGATCTCGAACCCCACGTGGGAGACCAGCGACGAAATGTGGTGCTCAGAGAGTGGCCCACCGCCGTGCCCGATGGCCGCCAGCAGCTCCCCGGCCATCGTCTCGATGCGTTCGAAGTAGTTGTTGAGTTTCTGCATGCGCGCCCGCAGGTCGGTGTTGGCGCGTCGGGCTTCCTCGGGTGTGGCTGCCTGTTCATCCAGACGGTGGGCGAGCTGCCGTTGCAGCGCGACGATGGCCTCGAGCGCCTCGGTACTCAGCCCCGGCCCCACACGCACGGACGGCAGCCCCAGCGACGAGTACATGGGCCCGCGCTGTACCCGCTCCACCTCGATCTCCAGCTCCATGCGCTTGGACTGCGTCTTGGCACCGATGAGCTGCTCGACGGACGTGTCCAGCGCCTTGGCGATGGCCGCCAGCGTGGAGAGTTTGGGTTCGCGCTTTCCGTTCTCGATCAGCGACAACGCCGACGCCGCCATGCCCACCTGATCGGCCAGCTGCCCCAGGGTCACGCGGAGCCTCTTACGGCGGTAGCGGATGCGGCGACCCACGGCGATAGGGTCCGCGGGATCGCCGTCGAAGACCGAATCGGCGGGCGGGGCAGAAGGTGCGCTCGCGCGGGTGCGTTGGCCCTGCGGCGTCGTCGAACGAGGTGCCATGGCACGAGCTTACGGAAAACATGCCGAAACGTGAAGAACTTGATTTCTTCACAGAATTTTCTGGGTGCAACCGGCTGAAAACCCGCCAAAGTAGTAGTCACAAGGCACAGAGCGGCGGAACTTCATCGCACAACCGTCGCATCACAAGGACGAAGGAGACCGTCATGAACCCCACGAACAGCAATCAGCGCAGCGCCCAGGAGATTCAGCAGGACTGGGACGAGAATCCCCGCTGGCTCGGTATCACCCGTGATTACACGCCCGAGGAGGTCCTGCGTCTGCAGGGTTCCTTTCGAGAGGAGCACACCCTCGCACGCCGCGGTGCAGACCAGCTCTGGCAGCTGCTCAACACGGAGGATTACATCAATGCTCTGGGCGCTCTGACCGGTAACCAGGCGGTTCAGCAGGTCAAGGCCGGCCTCAAGGCCATCTACCTCTCCGGTTGGCAGGTCGCCGGTGACGCCAACCAGGCCGGGCAGACATACCCGGATCAGTCCCTGTACCCCGCCAACTCGGTGCCGCAGGTGGTCCAGCGCATCAACAACGCACTGCGTCGCGCGGATCAGATCGAGCACTCCGAGGGCATCAAAACGGTCGACAACTGGATGGCCCCGATCGTCGCGGATGCGGAGGCCGGTTTCGGCGGCCCGCTCAACGCTTTTGAGTTGATGAAGTCCATGATCAACGCCGGCGCCGCAGGTGTGCACTGGGAGGACCAGCTGGCCTCCGAGAAGAAGTGTGGTCACCTGGGCGGCAAGGTACTCGTTCCCACGCAGCAGCACGTGCGCACCCTGAACGCCGCCCGCCTGGCCGCGGACATCGAGGATGTTCCCACCCTGATCATTGCCCGCACCGACGCTGAGGCAGCCACCCTCATCACCTCCGACGTGGACGAGCAGGACGCCGAGTTCATCACCGGCGAGCGCACGTCCGAAGGTTTCTACAAGGTCCGCAACGGCCTGGAGCCCTGTGTGGCCCGCGCCAAGGCCTACGCTCCCTATTCGGATCTGATCTGGATGGAGACCGGCACCCCGGACCTTGAGCTCGCTCGCAAGTTCGCAGACGCCGTGCACGAGGACTTCCCGGACCAGATGCTCGCGTACAACTGCTCGCCGTCCTTCAACTGGAAGAAGCACCTGGACGACGAGACCATCGCCAAGTTCCAGCGCGAACTCTCCGCCATGGGCTACCGCTTCCAGTTCATCACCCTGGCCGGTTTCCACGCCCTCAACTACTCGATGTTCGACCTGGCCCACGGCTACGCCCGCAACCAGATGACCTCGTACGTCGAGCTGCAAGAGCGCGAGTTCGCCGCCGAGGAACGCGGCTACACCGCCACCAAGCACCAGCGCGAGGTGGGCACCGGGTACTTCGATCTGGTCTCCCAGGCCGTGAACCCCAACTCCTCGACCACCGCTCTGGCCGGCTCCACGGAGACCGCGCAGTTCTGAGCGATGCGCGAGTAGTCGCCTCCAAGTAGAAGTAGTCGTGTCGCCCGGAGGGCATGATCCTCCGGGCGACCGTTATGTCAGGATTCACCCTGGCGAATCGCGCCACCTTCCCCCTCGCGCCTGAGCACTCTCGATCAGGCGAAGGGCGTTGGCAAAAGAGAGCTGCGCTTCCCGCCTGCCGTTCCCTCACGCGAAGTTGTCGGCGCATGGTGCTCTGGTAAGCGTGATGTGAGGAAATCGCAAGGCGGCAGTCTGGTGTGAGGAAGATGCAGATTCCGGGCCCCGAAACTGCATTGTCCTCACATGAGGCCATCCGAATGCTGTTACCTCACCTGAGATTGCAGGCATAGTACCCCGCCCTCCTCCCGGAGCATTCCCGACGACGCCGCTCGGTCGCGTTCGTCGCACAAGGCCCCTCAGCACTGCGGCCCGCACACTCGTCAGTGAGTGTGCGGGCCGCAGTGCTGTTCCGTGCGCGGGGTAATCCGTCAGGACTTCTTCTTGGTGTCCTTGAGGAAGTTGGTGATGCGAATCGTGCAGAGGCGCTTGCCGGTGTCGATGTGGCTGATGACCACTTCGTGAGTTGTGGCCGAGCGGCCCAGGTGAATGGCTGTGGCCACGCCGCGGATCATGCCGGAGCGTGCGGAGGAGTGGTGGGTCGCGTTGATGTCCACGCCCACGGCCACCTTGCCGAACGTGGAGGCATGAATTACCGCGGCCCACGAACCGAGCGCCTCGCCCAGGGCCACGGATGCACCGCCGTGCAAAAGGCCCAGCGACTGACGGTTACCTTCCACCGGCATGGTCGCGACCACGCGCTCGGCGGACTGCTCCTCGATCACCACGCCCATCTTGTTGTCCAACTCGCCCAGCTGGATGGTCCACGGCTCGTAGGGTTGGCCGTCCGCGTCCTCGAAGGGGAGCTTCTCGCGGTTCTTCCGGTCCTGGTCCGCGCGGATGTCCGCCGGGGTGGGGTCCTCGTGCATGGTTCCTCCTTAACTTGGCGTCCGACGCCGCCGCGGTGCGTTGCGTGCGCGAGGTACCCGAGCGGCGTCGTTGCCCGAAAAACGGTGGTGCGCTGTTGTGACCTAGGTTATCCTGGACTAAATACTGACCGATCGTTCGGCTTGAAGTGTTGAGAAGGGACCGGCGCGTGAGCACCCAAACCAAAACCCAGGACATCGAGATCCTCCCCAGCTACGTGAGCGGCCAGTGGTGGCAGCCGGAGAACCCGGAGCGAGTCGCGGACGTGAACAACGCCGCGACCGGCGAGCTCGTGGCCCGCGTCAGCACCGACGGCCTGGACACCGCCGCCGCCATCGAATACGGCCGCACCGTGGGCCAGGAGAACCTGGGCAAACTGCGCATTCACGACCGCGCGCTGATCCTCAAGCAGCTCGCGCAATACCTGACCGAGCACAAGGACGAGCTCTACGAGATCTCCTACGCCACGGGTTCCACCGCCAAGGATCACCTGATCGACATTGACGGCGGCATCGGCACCGTTTTTACGTTCTCCTCCAAGGGTCGCCGCGAACTGCCCAACTCAAACGTGATCGTCGACGGCGCCGTGGAGCAGCTGTCGCGTGACGGCTCGTTCCTGGGCGAGCACATCTACACCCGCATTCCCGGTGTGGCCGTGCAGATCAACGCGTTCAACTTCCCGGTGTGGGGCATGCTCGAGAAGTTCGCCCCGGCGTTCATTGCCGGCGTGCCGTCCATCGTGAAGCCCGCGACGCCCACCGGTTACGTGACCGAGACGTGCGTGCGCCTGATGCTGGATTCCGGCCTGCTGCCTGAAGGTTCGCTGCAGCTGATCTCCGGCTCGGCCCGTGACTTGCTCGACCACTTGGACGCCCGCGACCACGTGGCGTTCACCGGCTCAGCCGCGACCGCCAAGTCCCTGCGCTCGCACACGAACGTGCAGGACAAGGGCGTGCGCTTCACCGCGGAGACCGACTCCCTCAACGCAGCGATCATGGCCCCGGACGTCACCGCCGATTCGCCCGAGTTCGAGGCGTTCGTGAAGTCCGTGGTCCTAGAGATCACCGCCAAGGCCGGTCAGAAGTGCACCGCCGTGCGCCGCGTGATCGTCCCGCAGAACATCCGCTCGGAGGTCATCTCGGCCATCGAGTCCCGCGTGTCCGAACGCGCGAAGGTGGGCGATCCTCGTTCCTCTGACACCACCGTTGGTGCCCTGGCCTCCGACGAGCAGCAGTCAGAGGTTTCTCGCTCCGTACGCGCCCTGATCGACGCCGGCGCGGTCGTGGAATTCGGCGGCCCGGAGGCGCTGTCCTCAGTTCCGTCCGAGGGCTCATTCTTCCCCGTGACCCTGCTGTCCTTCGACGACGCTCGCACCCCCGCCGTGCACGAGGTCGAGGCCTTCGGCCCCGTCACTTCCGTGATCAGCTACGACGGTTCTGTGTCCGACGCCGTGGAGATCGCGGCACTCGGCGGCGGCTCCCTGGTGGCCACGGTGTGCACGCACTCGCCAGAACTGGCCGGTGAATTCGCGGCAGGTATCGGCTCCCACCACGGCCGTGTATTGTTCCTGGACCGCGACGACGCCAAGACCTCCACGGGTCACGGCTCCCCCATTCCGCACCTGGTACATGGTGGACCCGGCCGCGCCGGCGGCGGTGAAGAGCTCGGTGGTATCCGCGCGGTGAAGCATTACATGCAGCGCACCGCCATCCAAGGTTCCCCGGATCTGCTCACCGGCATCACCGGCCAGTGGCACTGGGGCGCGACGGCCAACACCGTGACCCGGGAGGACGTGGAGAACGGCACGGGCGAGCACCCGTTCCGCAAGTCGCTGGAGACGCTGCGCATCGGTGACCAGTTCGTCTCCGACCTGCGCACCGTCAAGCTCGACGACATCCTGGAATTCGCGGACAAGACCGGCGACACCTTTTACGCGCACACGGACGAGGAGGCCGCTATGGCCAACCCGTTCTTCCCGCGCCGCGTGGCCCACGGCTACCTGTTGGTCTCCTGGGCCGCCGGCCTGTTCGTGGAGCCCGCCCCGGGACCCGTGCTGGCCAACTACGGCCTGGAGAACCTGCGCTTCATCAC
>CAACXA010000113.1_pt1 | contig 16160 bp, 17 predicted proteins | sample 2275811 | NCBI WGS metagenome assembly CAACXA01 (sample SAMEA5312478, study PRJEB27640) | indoor metagenome | biome: indoor environment; feature: uncontrolled; material: tiles wood | place: Germany | collected 2014-07-07 | reverse complement strand
CAGAACCCCGCGCCGGAGCAGACGCAGGCACCGCAGCCCGCCGAGCCCACCCAGGCTCCCGACGACGCCCCGGCCGCCACCCAGAACCCCGGGGCCCGCGATGATTCCGCGGCCACCCCGGCGGCAGAAGCCGCCGCCGATCCCGACGCCGCGGCGTCGTCACCCGCGGACGGTCAGCTGCAGAGCGTGGCCGAGGCTCCGCGCTCGGATGCTGCCCAGGGCCAGCAGAGCGTGAGCGGCGCCGAGCAGGGTTCCGGTGCCGGCACCGGAACCGAGGGGTGACCCAGCATGCCGATGCCCGCAATGCCAGACCTGATCAACGACCGGTACAAGGTCGGTGAGGTCATCGGTCGCGGTGGCATGGCCACTGTGCACGTGGGTGAGGACACCCGTCTGGGGCGTCGCGTAGCCATCAAGGTATTGCGACCCGAACTCGCCGCGGACGATACGTTCCACGAGAGGTTCCAGCGCGAGGCACAAGCAGTGGCCTCCCTGAACCACCACACGATCGTCTCGATTTACGACACCGGCGAGATCAAGCCGCAGGGCCCGGACGGCGTGACCCGACCGTACATCGTGATGGAGTACGTCCCCGGGCAGACCCTGCGGGAACTGATCCACGGTAAGGGCATCGACCCCGAGCAGGCCATCGAGTACATGTTCGGCATTCTGGATGCCCTCTCCTTCAGCCACCGCGCGGGCATCGTGCACCGCGATATCAAGCCGGCCAACGTGAAGGTCACCCCGGACGGCGGGGTCAAGGTCATGGACTTCGGCATCGCGCGCGCCGTGGAGGACACCCAGGCCGCGCTCACGCAGTCCCAAGCGGTCCTGGGCACCGCGCAGTACCTGTCCCCCGAACAGGCCCGCGGCGCCTCGGTGGACCCGCGCTCGGACCTGTATTCCGCGGCGTGCGTGCTGTTCGAGATGCTCACCGGCCGCGCACCGTTCGTGGGCGAGTCCTCGGTCGCGATCGCAGCGCAGCACGTGCGGGACGCACCGCCCGCGCCGTCGGCGTTGAACCCCCAGCTGCCCAAGTCCGTGGACCGGTTCATGGAACGGGCGCTGGCCAAGGACCGGGACCATCGCTTTTCCGACGCCGCTCAGATGCGTCGCGCGTTACGTACAGTTCTCGTGGAGTTGCCGGATAATCTCGAGGCCACTCAGGCGATGGATCCGACGCAGACCGCGGACACCAACACCAAGACACTTCCTGCGGTGGGTGCCGGAGCCGCCGCCGGCGCCGTAGTCGCAGCCGGACGCAGTGAGACCGCCGAGCAACCGGTCGACGCGAATGATGACCCCCTGCACTACGAACTCGATCCGGATGAGGACACCGAGGACGTGCGACCGGGTGCCGCGGCTGCCGCACCTGCCAAGCGGGACAAGCAGAAGGGCGGAAACGGTTGGATCCTCCCCGCGGTGCTGATCGTCCTGCTCATCACGGGGCTCGGAATCGGCGGTGTCCTGGGCGTGCAGTGGTGGCAGAACCAGCAGGTGGAGCAGCCGTCCATGGTTTCCGTTCCGCAGGTCGTGGGAATGGACCGCACCACAGCGGAGAACACGCTGCGTGACGCCCAGCTCGAGCCCACCTTCAGCACCGAGAACAGCGATTCCGTGCCGGAGAAGCACGTCATCACCATGGATCCTTCCGCGGGCGATCAGGTGGCGGTGGGTTCCAGCGTGGCTGTGACCGTCTCGGACGGGCCCGGCACCGTGGACGTCCCCAATGACCTGGTCGGTCAGACCCTGGACAACGCCCGCAATGCCCTGCGTGAAGCGGGCCTGAGCGTGGGCATGGTCAGCACGGCCAACAGCGCAACCGTTCCCGAGAACGTGGTGATGTCCACCGATCCAGCTGGCGGCACCTCGCTCGACAAGGACAGCCCCGTGCAGTTGCAGGTCTCCAGCGGTCGGGTGACCGTGCCGGACGTCGTGGGCATGTCCCGCGCCGAAGCCGAGAGCGCCCTACGCGCGGACAACGTTCGGTTGAACTTCAACATCGCAGTCCGGGATTCCCGGGATGAGGCCACGGACACCGTGCTCGAACAGTCCGCCCCGGCCGGTTCTTCGGTGGCCCAGGGGTCCACGGTCACACTCACCATTGCGCGTCAGGTGACGCCGTCACCCACGGCCACACCCACCCCCACGCCGGAGCCCAGTGAGGAGCCGACGGCGGAACCGACCTCGGCCGAGCCCACACCGTCTGCCGAGCCCGAATCGGCCGGCAATGGTTCGGACGAACAGGCTGAGAGGCCGACCCCGGCATCTACCCGCTCCCGGGGTTAGCCGCTCCACAGACGACGACGCCGTGCTCCCCCTTCTCGGGGAGCACGGCGTTTCCGTGAAGGTCACCGCTGATGCCGGTCATGGTTGTGCGTGACGTCGCATCCGGACGAGACCCGAACGTAGCGGGACGCTGAACTCTCAGGCGGTCATGAGCGGGGACAACCCGGCGGCCGCGGCTGCGGCACCCACCTGCCCGACCTCTTCGAGCCACGTGCCGAGCATGAGGTACCCGCCCTCGGTGAGCACGGACTCGGGGTGGAACTGCACGCCGTGCAGGGGCGCGGTGCGGTGCTTGAGCCCCATGACCACCTGGCCGTCCTCGGTGGTCGCGGTGACCTCGAGGCAGTCAGGGACCGTTGCGGCGTCGACGGCGAGCGAGTGATAACGCGTGGCCGTGAACGGGGACGGCACGGAAGCGAACACGCTCGCACCGTGGTGGATCAACTGGGAAGTCTTGCCGTGCATCAATTGCTGCGCGTGACCCACGCTGGCGCCGTAGACCTCGCCGAGCGCCTGGTGACCCAGGCACACACCCAACAGCGGGGTCCTGGTCTGTTCGGCCCAGCGGATCAGGTCGGGGCAGACACCGGAATCCGCCGGTGCGCCGGGCCCCGGTGACAGCAGGACGCCCTGGTGCTCACCGGCCAGAGCGGTCACCGCGGCGACATCGAGGTCGTCATTGCGGATCACCGTGGTTTCGGCCCCCAACTGTTGGAGGTAACCCACCAAGGTGTAGACAAAGCTGTCGTAGTTATCCACCACGAGAATCTTCACGGACACGAAAGCTACTCCTGCGCGTACAAGCGATTAGACGGAACTATCGCGCAAGTCTACGCCCGCGTGAGCGGTAGACTGAACGCCGGTTTCACGCCCAGGCGTCTCACGCTCGCAATGCGTACCGTGGAGGGGTCCGAACCCCGCACGTCCCACGCAGCAGGAGGAATGATCAGTAGTGTCCCAGCCCAAGAAGCGATTCGGTAAGTCCCGCGAGTCCCTGGAATCCAACCAGAAGTACGCGATCACGGACGAGGATCGTCAGCTGACCGAACTGGCCGCCCAGAACCTGCCCCGCAATCGTCATGCGGAAGCGTTCGAGAAGTCGGTAGCCCGTGACAACGGTGGCTCCACCTCCGCAACGGCGGACGGCACGGACGAGCTGGAGGGTGAGAAGAACAAGAAGGCCCTGCGCAAGGCAGCCAAACGCGACCGCACCGGCGAGCCCCAGCCGACCCCCATGTGGTACAAGGTGGTCATGATCGGCCTGATGATCGTGGGCCTGCTGTGGATCATCGTGTACTACCTGTTCCAGGGCACACTTCCCATTCCGGGGATCAACGTGTGGAACCTGATCATCGGCCTCGTCTTCATGATGACCGGACTGATCATGACCACCAGATGGCGTTGACCCGCACGCTTGCGCTCATAGAATTCTCAGCCCAGGAGGCACATCGTGGCCACGTCACCGCAGCAACCGGGTTCGGATCCTGACCCAGTTGGCCCCGCCAGTACCGGAGACGCCGGGGACACCACCCCGCGCTCGGATCAGACTCCGGACAGGGAAAAGTCCCGACCGCAGGAATCTGCGACCGGGACAGCCCCGCTCATTGAAGACCGTCAGGACACCGGGGGGAACAAGCGTCAGATCAACGCCGCTCGCATGGAAGTGCGATTGCGGCGGATTGCCCTGCTCGGACTTGTACTGGTGCCCTTGGTGTACTTCATCGTGCAGTCGCTGCGCTGACCCTCTCCCCGGCCCGCGCAGCGACCGCACGTGCGGGATCAGTTGGCCTCGGGAGCCACGAACTCGACGTCCAGGTCGATGCTGACCTTGTCGGACACCATCACGCCGCCGGCTTCGAGGGCAGCGTTCCAGGTCACGTTGAACTCCTTGCGGGAGATCGCGGTGGAAGCGGTGAAGCCCGCACGGGTCACGCCGAAGGCGTCAACGGCCACACCGTTGAACTCGGCTTCCAGCTCGACCGGCTTGGTCACGCCGCGCAGGGTCAGCTCACCGGACACGGTGCCTTCGCCGTCGGTCAGATCCACGCCGGTGACCTGGTAGGTCATCTGCGGGTGGTTTTCCACGTCGAAGAACTCTTCGGAACGGACGTGGTTGTCACGAGCTTCGTTCTTGGTGTCCACGGAAGCCATGCCCACCACGATCTCGCCGGTGGACTGTGCTGCGTCCTCAGCCACGTTGAGCTGGCCGGAGACGTCCGAGAACTGGCCGCGCACCTTGGAGATGCCTGCGTGACGAACGCTGAAGCCGATCTCGGTGTGAGCGGGGTCCAGGGTCCAGGTGCCGGTGGTCATGCCGTTCAAAGTAGTCATAGGGAATCTCCTTAGAAATATCGCGCTCCCCGTTGGCCCGGGGAACAACTGCTTGCTTCGGAAACTACTTTACTCCCCTGTGTTGAGATGTCAACCAATTCCATGGAAACTATTTATATGATCTAGATCATAGAAGAACCCGATCCGGATGCGGATCGGGTTCTCCTAAGTGTTTTCGACGCCGCCCTACGGCCTGGGCTTGAGCCGCACGTTGGGCAGCTTGGGCGCCGGAAGAGCGCCGTCGTGGTGCGAATCGGCCACGACGCTCAGGAACCTGCCGTGCGGATCGGCGTCCTCGACGGGCGGGGCGTCGTCGGCATTGATGGCGGACTGCCAGGTATCGCGATAGGCGACAATCTCGTCGTGGGAGCGGCCCACAAGGTTCCACCACATGGTGATCTGTTCGCCGAACGGGGTGCCGCCCAGGATCAACAGGATGACCTGCTCGCCCTGGGGTACCTGGAATTTCAACTTGCGGGCACCGGTCGCGAGGTGGGCCAGCTGAGCGGTCTTGAGAACTCCCCTGGGACCGCCGTCATCGGGGTCCACCTGAATCAGGGTCTTACCCTCGTCCAGCAGCACGCCGTGTTCGAAGTCCTCGTGGAGGTCGAATTCGACCTCCACGGTGTGCTCGGTGGCATCCACCACGAGCTCGGCGCCCAATACGGGATGGAACGAATGCACCGGCGAGCGCTGCCCCGCGAATTCGCCCAGGAACACGCGCAGATCCCAGTCGTCACCGCTCAGCGGCTCGGGGGTGTAGGCCTCGAAACCAGGATCGGTGTCGCGGGATTCATCGGGTAGCGCCAGCCACAGCTGGGCACCGTGCAACACGGTGGTGTCGGCGGTGGAGTATTCGGTGTGGCTGATGCCGCGACCTGCGGTCATCAGGTTGATACTGCCCGGGGTCACGGTGGCCTGATGACCGGCCGAGTCCTCGTGGTCAATGCGGCCGGTGAACAGCCACGACACCGTTTGCAGCCCGGTGTGCGGGTGCGGCGGAACATTCATGCCACCGGTCTCACTGACGTCATCGGGGCCGTAATGGTCCACGAAGCACCACGGGCCGATCATGGTGCGCCCGCGCGCGGGAAGGGTCCTGCGCACCTGCATGGCACGCGGCCCACCCAGCGGAACCTCACGGGGAACGATGATCTCCAGGCCCTGCGTGGGCTCATCCTCTCCGCAGAGTTGCTCTGAAGGATCCGGTTCGATATTGCTCACTGGGGGCCTCTTCCCTTGGTTCTCCCTGGTTCGCGATGTTCCCGCGTTCAGATCTGGTAGTCGATCACGGACTGCTGGCTGAGCCCGTGGAACTGCCGTTGGTGGTACACCAGGGGTTCGCCCGAGCCCTCGTCGCCCAAATTCTCCACGACGGCCGCGTTGAAGACCAGAGCGGGGCCCGCCTTGACTCGCGCCAGCGGCACTGCGCGCAGCACACGGCGCACGCCCAACAGGCGTGGTTCACCAGTGGGTAGCTGCTCCCACGGCATGTCGTCGCCAAAGCGCGGGGCGCCGGAAATTGAGAAGGCACGGGCCAGGTCCACGTTGTCCGCGTCCAGGAAGTGCACCAGGAAGGACTCGGCGTCGGCCACGATCGCGGCCGAGCCCCGCTTGGCCTGCAGGGAGAAACCCAGGATGGGCGGTTGCGCGGAAATCGACGCCAGCGAGGACGCAGTGAGGCCCACCGGCCCCTCCGGCCCGGCCACGGTGATGATTGCGATTCCCGCCGGGTGCTGCCCGAAGGCGGACTTGAAACCGTTGATCAGGCTCTCGTCTTCCACCAGGTCCTCCGTGGGAGCCACGAAGTCCGCGACCTTGGCGGACGCATGTTCCGCCTCTTTGCCGGTGGTGGGAACGCTGTCCAGAACATGCTCATGACGTTCCGGCGACATGAGATCAGCGGTGTCCGCGCCGGGCTGCGACGCTCCGGTGGTTGCGTTGCGGGGCTGATCTGTCATGGAAAGTCCTTCCGAGGAGTGGACGCGGTGAACGGCCTCGATGGCTGTGAGGCACGTGGTAGCTGTAACGGGGGCTGACTCTCCACAATTCCAGGCCGCACCGGTTTTATTCATCCCGCCGCGCAACAGTCCGTCACAATCACTGTCTTTCGACCGGCGCTTACGGGGCCGCTTCACCCCACGCGGCTAGCGCAGCGAGCGGTACTCCTTGGCAAAGTGCACGAGCGGCGCGTCCGCGTTACCGGCGCCCTCGCCCCGACCCATGGCCACTACGCGGCCGATGAACACCTCATGGGTGGCAGCGGTATGGCTCGAGACGGTTTCGAGCTCGAACCAGGCCAGGGAGCCGTCCAGCACGGGGGTCCCAGAACCCTCGGTGCGGTGGAATGGGACGGAGTCGAGCAGCCCATCCACGGGGTTGCCGGGGCTGGCCAACCAGTTGGCCACGGAACGCTGGGACGAGTTCAGCAGACTCAGGGTCCACACACCGGAGGTTTCCACGGCCTCGCAGATCCGCCCCATGTCGTAAAGACACACGAGCATGGTGGGCGGATCGTAGGAGACGTCCGCGAACGCGGTGACCGTGGCCGCGTGATCCTTGCCGCGGTGCCGCGAACACACCACGCCCACACCCGCTGCGTGGTCACCGGCCAAGAGCCGATAGCGATCCACTTGTTCGTCCGTGGGTTCTCGATCCACTGCCTCTGCGTCCATGGGTTCAGTCTGGCATTTCCACCGAGGCCGCCGCACCGGATCTGAACGGACCCGCCTCACCCGCCCCGCTTCTCAAGCCCAAACCCTCCGCTAGTCCCGTCCCCGGTCATCCGCAGCGTGATGTTGAGCCTGCCACCGTGCTTCATGCCCAACTGCGGACCACCGGTTCCGGGGTACACCTTGGGCACTCCGTGGAACGCGTACCGGGACGGGCCGCCGAAGACGAACAGGTCCCCCGAGCGCAGTTCGATGTCCTGATAGGGCGCGGTGCGGGTCTCAGTATTACCGAACCGGAACACGCACGTGTCCCCCAGTGACAGGGACACGATGGGCGCGGCCGAGTATTCGTCCTTGTCCTGGTGCATACCCATGTGTGCCTGGGAGTCGTAGTAGTTGATCAGCGCGGAATCCGGTTCGAAGTTCAACGCCAACTCACTGAGCTCCCCGTACGCGTCCGCTGCGGCACGCTGACCCGTGTGCACCAGCCAGTCCGGTAGCTCCTGGATCCCCGGACCCGCACTCGCCCCGTACCGGTAGGGCCGCCAATTGCGCCCCAGCATTACGGACTGCACGGACATCCGGCCTCCGCCGGGCATCACCTGGTGGCGCATGGGAGAGTCCCTGACCCACACGCGACACTGCGTGACCAACTGGGCCTGCCGTTCGGGATCCAACCAGTCAGGAAGGTGCACCGCGCCGGGAGCCGGTTCCTGACGTTCACGGGGCACGGAGAACAATTCATTGACCTCGAACCTGGTCATGCATCCAGCGTACGCAGCACCCCCGACATGGTTAACCGGTTGTTCACCCACCGGTAACCTCCACTGCTACTGTCAAAACATGGTTAGACAGCGTCGTGCATTGATCGTCAGCACGGGACGCGACCGGGGGGCTCTAACGGGTGCACGCGCGCTTGGACGCGCGGGGTGGCACGTGGGAATCGGCACGCCTATCGGCGGCGGAATGCCCGGGGCGTCTCGAGCGAGTTCCGTGCATCATTTTGTGCCCAAGCCTCGCGGGGACGATTCCGCGTTCCTGCACGGAGTTCAAGCCGCCATCGAGGAGGGCTCCTACGAGATCGTCTTCGGCGGCGGTGACGACTGGATGGCCGCGTTGTCCGCATACAAGGACCAGATCCCCGCGGTTGTGCCCCACCCCGACAAGTCCGCAGTGCACGCCGGCCTGGACAAGGTGACCCTCGCGGAAGCTTCCGCAGTAGCCGGATTGGCCGCTCCCTACACCGTGGCCGCAACGCGCGAGGAACTCGCCAACTGGCATGGGCCCGTGGTGGTCAAGTGCCGTGCCCACTGGTCACAGGGCCAGACCCGCCCCCACCGCATCGACGCCCGACTGTTCGCGGACAGCGCTTCCGCTCAGTCCCAGGTGGAGCGCATCCTGGACGCCGGGGCCGAGCCCATCCTGCAGCGCCCCGTCAACGGCGGCCTCAGTGCGCTCATTGGCATTTTCCACGAGGGCCGCCTGCGCGCCCGCGTTCAACAGGTCAGCCCGCGGCTGTTCCCCACGCCCTACGGCGCCTCATCCCGAGCCGTCACGGTCCCGGTGGATGAGGAACTGGTCGCCCGTTCCGAGGACCTCCTGCGCGATCTCGGGTGGTCCGGCCTGGTGGAACTCCAGTTCCTCACCGGTGACGACGGCGCTCCCCACCTCACCGACCTCAACGGCCGCTTCTACGGTTCTATGGCACTGGCCGAAAAGGCCCGCCCGGGACTGGTCGACGCTTGGGCCCGTACCGAGCTGGGAGAGCCCATGCCGAACCTTTCCGACGGTCGCCCCGGTGTGCGTTACTCGTGGTTCGCCGGCGATCTTCGGCGCGCCAACCGCGAGCGCCGCGGCGGGCTCGCGAGCGACGTCGTGGACACTCTGCGCTGGGGCATGCGGGCACGGCACAGTGTGTGGGACCCCAAGGATCCCGCGCCGGCCGGCTATCTGGTGACCCAGCGGCTGCAGAGCTTGCTTCCTGGCCGGAGCTAGCCGCGCTTCTTGCGCCGCATGGCGCCGATCATCTCCGTCACCACGGTGCGCTCGGGGGCGCGCATGAACAGCAGCCCCAAAAGGTAGATCGCGAAGACTCCAGCGGTGATCGTCGCGAGGATGACGAACGCCGGTAGATCGACCACGAATGTCTGCAGGGCCAGCGCCCCCACGGTGGCAATTGCGGCCAACAGGACCGCACGGACAACGAGCCCGCGCAGCATGCCCGGTTCCAGCCCGTGATGCCTGCGGTAAAGCAACCAGCCATTACCGACCGCGGCGAAGATGAACGACAACGTGGTGGCCAGGGCAATGCCCGCAACGCCCATGAGCGGGCCCAGGACGATGTCACCCACCACGTTGATGACCATCGCGATAATGGCAATGGTCACCGGAGACCGGGAATCCCCCACGGCGTAGGAGGCCCGCACGATGACCTGCCGACAACCCAGGGCCAGCAACGCGGGGGTGTACCAAAGGAGTGCGGTGGCGGTGACGGCGACCTGAGTGTCGTCGAACGCGCCGTAACCGAACGCGAGGTCGACCACCGAGACGGCACCCACGGCGAGCACCACGCAGATGGGCGTCAACACCGTGACCGTGACAGAAAGCCCCCTGCCCACGAGCCGACGCAGCTCCGGGGCGTTCTTGGCCGATGCGCTCAACGCCGGGTAGAGCGGGACCAGAAGCGAGGCGATCAGCAACGTCTCGGGCAAGTGCACCAGTCGCCATCCGTAGGACAGCGCGGTGATGCTGCCCTCGTCCAGGCTGGAGGCGACCGCGCGGTCCACCATGGTGTTCACGTTGGTCAGCGCCGTGCCCACCAGCATGGGCGGGGCCAGCCGGGCGATTTCGCGGAACCCCGGATCCTTGAGGTCAAAGCTCGGTCGCAGTTTGGTCCCCAGCGTGCGCAGCGGTGGGATCTGGAAGGACAACCGCAGCGCGGAGCCGATCACGAAGCCCCACGCGAGCGCCTCGATGCCGTACACGGGCCCGAACAACCCCGCAGCCGCGATCATCACAATGTTGAAGGGGACACCCTCCAGCGCGGACCAGGCAAAACGACCGTGAGCCTGCACGAGCGAGGCGATCAGGTTGGTGCCGGCAATGAACACCGTGGCCAGCAGCACGATCCGCATCAGGTGTTCCGTGATGGCAGTCTGCTCCGGGCCGAACCCGGGTGCGATCACGGCCGTCACCGGGCCGGTGAAGATGCCCGCGAGAACGGCTATGAGCCCCAGGATCACCATGGTGACCGTGAGGGCCACGTTGAAGCTTCGATGCCCTTGGCACTTGCCCGTCTCCTCGGCGGCCTGGCGGGCCGTCACGGGAGTCACCGAGCGGGCCATGGCATCCGCAATGAGGGCGAGCACCACGTTCATCAGGCCTTGGGCCACGAGGTAGGCATCCAGTCCGGCGCCGGCGCCGAACACCGCGGCAATCACGATGTCCCGACCGAAGCCGAGGATCACGGAAAAGGCGGTCAGACCGGTGACCAGAACTGCCGCGCGAGACACGCTCCAGCGCGGGTTGCGATCCGCGTGCCTACCCACGGGTCGTGGCTTCCGCCGATACCCGGGAAGACGAACTGCGCACGGTGTACCTCATGCACCCTCCCCATGGACGCAGTTGACTGGCGGATCGTCGCTGAGTCTAACAGCGGCGCGGCGGGGAATTAGTAGACCTCGCACGCCGTTATTTCCCGTAGAAAGCATCATCAAGAAGTGAGGTATTACGTGCGCCAACCGCTGTCCGTCATTGATTTCGCAACCGTCCGCAAGAATCAGTCCGTGGGTGAGAGTTTCGCCGATTCCGTGACCCTGGCTCAGGAAGCCGAGCGGCTCGGATACACGCGCGTTTGGTATGCGGAGCACCACAACATGCCCACCATCGCGTCCTCCGCGCCGGCCGTGCTGATCTCGCACATTGCGTCCAAGACGGAATCGATCCGGTTGGGTTCCGGCGGCGTCATGCTGCCCAATCACTCCCCGCTCACGATTGCCGAGCAGTTCGGCACCCTGGCCGAGCTCTACCCGGGGCGTATCGACCTGGGCCTGGGCCGCGCACCCGGTACGGATCCGCGCACGCTACAGGCACTGCGCCGCTCACCTCAGTCCGCTGAAAACTTCCCGCAGGACGTCAAGGAGCTGCAGGGCTACCTGACCGGCAACTCGCGCATCCCCGGAGTCTCTGCAACACCCGGCGCCAACACCAACGTGCCGCTGACCATCCTGGGGTCCTCGTTGTTCGGTGCGCAGTTGGCCGCGTCCTACGGTCTGCCCTATGCGTTCGCTTCACACTTCGCCCCGGATGCCCTGGTGGACGCGGTCAACACCTACCGCACCCAGTTCCAGCCTTCGGAGCAGCTGGCCGAGCCGTACGTGATCGCTGCGGTCAACGTGATCGCCTCCGAGGACGCCGACGACGCCGCTCGTCAACTCGAAGCCACCCAGCGGGCCCGAGTGCACATGATGGTGGGCCGCGGCCGCGAGTTCACCGAAGATGAGATGGATATGGTCATGGCATCCCCCGCCGCGCAGCAGATCCTGCACATGCTCAAGTACATGGCGGTGGGAACCCCTGACACCGTGGTCGACTACCTCGAAGGGTTCGCCAAGCATGCGGATGCCGATGAACTGATGATCTCCCCCGTGGCCACCCGCCAGGCGGACGTCCTCAAGGGCATGGAACTGCTGGCCGGAGCCTGGAACAAGTAAGGCCCCAGCCAACAAACCCCGTGGAGAGGGTCAGGAGAGTTTCCCGAGGAACGTGCCCAGAGCGGCGTCGAACTCCTCGGGATTCTCCATGTTCGGGGTGTGGCCGCAGTTGGTGATCACGGCCAACTCGCCGTGAGGCAGCAGCTCGGCCATGCGCTGGGCTGCGCCGCCGTCGAACGCGTCGTTGTCGCCAGCGATGACCAGGGCGGGCTTGTCGAAGTTCTTGAGTGTCTCGACAAAGTCGTTGCGTTCGGCGCGGCCGCGCATCGCCGCGGTGGCGCCCTCGAGCGGCGAGGCCTGGATCATCTCGAGCACGGTCTTGGCGACCTCGGGCAGCCGCTGGACGTTGTCTTCCCAGATCATTTTGGGCAACGCGGACTCGCCGTACGCGTCCATGCCGCCGCTCACGATTCCGTCCGCGGCCACATGACGACGCCGCCGCCCCGCCGCGTCCTCGGCCTGCGGGACCGTGTCATTGATGATGAGTGCGCTCACGCGCTCCGGGTGGGATTCGACTAGCTGCATGGCCACCTGACCGGCCATCGAGAAGCCCAACAGCACCGCCCGCTGCACCTGCAGCTCGTCGAGCAGTGCGATCACGTCCGCCACGAATTCCTCCGTGTACACAATGCCGGGGGTGACCTCCGATTCACCGAATCCACGCAGGTCCGGCGCGATCACGCGCCAGCCTTGCTCGCTGAAGGCCTTGACCTGACCGTCCCACATGGAGCGGTCGTAGGCGTGGCCGTGCAACAGCACGAGCGGGGCGCCCTGGCCCTCATCGGTATAGGCAAGGTCGACGTCGTTGACGTGTGCGGTGTGCGTGGTGAATGCGGAACGGCTCATGGCTCCCATGATGCCAGCTGTCCGTCAAGGGCCTGCACAACGCGCCAGGCGATGACGTCTGACGGCCTGGTGGCCCGCTTTACCGTGCATTAAGACGTTACGCATTGGCCCCTTGAACGACGCCGACGCCACCCGCCCCCGGGAAGGGGCGAGCGGCGTTGGCAGGTGCGCAGCTACCAGGGTGCGACTAGATCTCCGCAAATCGCACCACGGTCCGGCTCGCGATGGCCGCTATCACGGTGGCGATCAGCAGGCCCAGCGGGACGGTCCACCGACCTAGATTCGCCACCATGTCCATCCAGAAGTCCGGCCAAGCCACGATCATCGCAACCAGCCCGAGGACCACGAGTACCACTGTCACAACTGAGATCACGGTCCACACCACACCGAGCGCGCGGTAGATACCGCCGAAGCTCATGCCGGCGAACAGACTCATGAGGCACATAAGGAACAGTGAGACGGCCACGATCAGCGGGTTGCCATTATCCAAAGCCGTGATGGTCAGGTAACTGACGCCCACGCCATACCCTGTTGCGGATTCGATGGCCAGAAGGACGAGGCCTACTGCCACGACCACCAAGGATGTGACCATGAATCCCATGGCTGTTCCGGCCCAGAAGTTTCGGCGGGTGCTACCGAATGCCAACGATCCGGCGAATCCCCTGTTGGCAGTCAGTGCACCGTGCGAGATCAAAAACCCTGGGATCGCCCAGAAAATGGCCTGGTTGTACTTGAATCCCTCGCTGACCTCGGACGGCAGCGGCAGACCGGTTCGGATTCCGATGATGAGTCCGATGATGATCATGATGACAGCCACCATCAGCAGGATGGCCGGAGCAACCACGAACGATTGGCTTCTGTTGGTGACGTAGAGTGCGAGATTTCTGCGTGCGTACTGCATCACAAGCTCATTTCTGCGTTGTCCATGCCGCGCATTCCGCGAGCGGCTACGAGTTCCTGCAAGGTGACCGGCTCGACCGACACGTTGGATTGTGCAGCGCGGCGGTGATCGTCGTCGGTGGCGGAGCCGTCGACCGTGACGGAAAGGATGTTGCCCAGTCGGTGCTCGCGAAGAACCTGCCGCTCCCCCACCAGTTCACGGACCACGGGCTCGAGCCCTCGGAGCACGAAGGCACTGTCCCTGGCATGGTCGATGTCCGCATTCAGAGTGACCTGCCCGTCCTCGAGCATGACCACGTTCTCCAGCAGATCCGAGACCTCGTCGATCAAGTGCGTGGAGAGAATCACGGTTCGGGGGTGTTCGGCGATCTCTCGCGCAAACTCTTCGTAGAACAGGCTCCGGTGCGCGGGATCCAGGCCCAGATAGGGCTCGTCCATGAACGTGTACGGCGCCCTGGAGGCCAACCCGATCACAATGGCCAACGCGCTGCGCTGACCACGCGAGAGCTTGACCGTCCGAGTCCCCATGGGGAGCCGGAACCGAGAGGCCAGCCGCTCCGCGAGCGCAGCGTCCCACTCGGGGTAGAACCTGGGGAGGATGCGCAGTAGTGACGTGGGTGTGTCATCGTCGTGGAACTTCTGGTCCTCGTGGATGAAGCACGTGCGTTCCAGCACTTTGGCGTTTTCCCTGGGGTCTTCACCGTCGATGAGGACCTCTCCCGAACTGCGGAACTTATGATTCAGGATCACGGCCATCAGCGTGGTCTTACCCACCCCGTTCGCACCGAGCAACCCGTGCACCCGGTTGGGTGCGAAATCCACGGTGATGTCTTTCAGCACGTGCTTCTTGCCGAAAGACTTATTGAGGTTTCTGATCTGAATGCCCTGCTGACCCGTGTCCCACGGAGCACCCGTTCGATGATCTGCCTGTAGAGCTTGGGAACTCATGGCGTGTCCTTTCTGATGAGCGCAACCATGTCGTCCAGGGACAAACCGAGTCGCTGTGCCTCGGCCACTGCCGGGCGAATGAAGTCTTCGTCGAACGCCTTACGGCGTTCCTCACGCAAAATTTCAGGACCGTTGGCATCCACGAACGTTCCTATTCCACGACGCCGCACCAGGACTCCCTGGTCGACCAACCGCCCCAGCGCTTTTCCTGCCGTTGCGGGGTTGATGCGGTAGAACGCCGCTAGCTCGTTGGTGGAGGGCACAGCCGAGTCCACCGGGTAATTGCCCTGGAGGATGTCGTCCGCAATCTGGTCAGCCAGGACCATGAAGATCGGGCGACCATCTTGTCTCGGTGTCATGACACCTCCTCTAGTTATTTGCTTCCTTACTTCACTAATTAACCACTTAACCTATGAGCCGTCAAGAGCTGGCGCCGGCGGGTTCGAGGGGGAGATGAGAAAGGCCACGGGAACGACATGGGGCAGGACCAAGTAATCCCGCCTGACTGCACGGTAGGCGGGTCTACCGTGCAGTCAGGCGGGACGCAATGGCGGCGCTCCGTCTTGCGGGCGCGAAAGCCAGGGCCAGCAGCTTCAGCGCTGGCCAAGGTGGCCGAGGTGGCCGAGGACTACCGGACCGCGACCGACCAGATGAGCAGCGTGGTCACGAAGAAACCGGTGAGGTAGTTGAGCCACAGGAAGGTTTTCCACCCGGCGTTGGCCCGGCCGGAATCGGCATCGGTCACGGCGCGGAAGCGCAGCACGTTCACCAGGTACGGCACCGCGAGCAGCGCGGCCAGCTGGCCCGGCCAGTCGGTCAGGAGCATCAGCAGCCCAGCGCCGGTGTACAACGCCGCGGAGACCCACACCGTGGGCCGGGCACCGAGCACGGTAGCCACGGAGGCCAGGCCGCCATCACGGTCCGGGACCACATCCTGCACGGCACCGAACATCTGCGAGGCCATGCCCCATAGGAAGAACCCAGCCAACAGCGCCCACAGCCCCAGCGTGAAATCGGCTCCCGCGAGCACCAGTCCATAGACCGCCGGTGAGACGAAGTGCGTGGATGAGGTCACCGCATCCAGGAACGGCTTCTCCTTGAACCGCAGCCCCGCCCACGAGTAGGCCACCACGGCAAACAGGGACACCGCGAGCACCGCGATCGACAGCAGGTTGCCAGTAGCGACAGCCCAGCCCGCCAACACGAGCACGAACGGGGCTGGCACCAGACACGAGGCCAACAACACCGAACGACGCGCGGACTTGTCCACGACCGCGCCTTCCACGCCTCCCTTACGGGGATTGCGGAGGTCGGATTCGTAGTCGAACACGTCGTTGATGCCGTACATCGCCAGGTTGTAGGGCACCAGGAAGAACACGGTTCCGAGCACCACGAGCCACCACGGCAGTCCCCCGGTCAGCAGCACCGCCGCGGTGAACGGATAGGCGGTGTTGACCCAGCT
>CAACXA010000174.1_pt1 | contig 17004 bp, 14 predicted proteins | sample 2275811 | NCBI WGS metagenome assembly CAACXA01 (sample SAMEA5312478, study PRJEB27640) | indoor metagenome | biome: indoor environment; feature: uncontrolled; material: tiles wood | place: Germany | collected 2014-07-07 | reverse complement strand
CCCCGCCGCTTTTTGTGATCTGACGTTCTGGTCTAGGATGAGCTACTAACGACAGGGGAGCGCCCGAGCGGCGCTGAGAGTGCGCACCAGCGCAGACCCTCGAACCTGATCCGGGTCATTCCGGCGATAGGGAGTCGAGTATCTCAAAGGGCCCGTGCACGTTCCGTGTGCGGTTCTTTCCCCTCCTGTACTCATCAGGAGGATGAAACATGACACAGGTCAAGACCAGGACAACCCGTACGCCTCAGAAGTCATGGCGCGTGGTGGACATCGTGGTGGCGGCGGTATTGGCCGCCGTGTGCGCCGTCGTCTTCTGGGCGTGGGCGAACCTGCTGTACCCCGTGGCAACCACCGCTGCGGTGGCTTATCCACCGGCCACCGGCCTGATCGGCGGCGGTTGGCTCATCGCCGGAACTCTGGGTGCCTTGGTCATTCGCAAGCCCGGAGCCGCGGTTTTCTGTGAGCTGCTTGCGGCCGTTCTCGAAGGATTCTTGGGCACGCACTTCGGATGGACCGTGGTGATCTCCGGCCTGGTGCAGGGTGCTGCGGTGGAGATCGTGTTCCTGTTGACCCGTTACCGAAAGTTCGGTTTGGCCGTTGCTGCCGCCGGTGGCGCGATGGCGGGGCTGTTCATGGGCGTCAGCGAGAACATCATGTACAACTTCGAATGGGCCCTGGACCAGCAGGTGGTCTACGCATCTCTGACCACGTTGTCCGGTGCGATCATCGCCGGTGTTCTGATGTGGTTGGTCACCCGGGCGCTGCAGAAAACGGGGGTGCTCAACGGCTTGGCGTCGGGCGCAGCGCGGCGATGACGTCGCACGTGGCCGTGGATCAGCGCGGGGCGGAGGTGGTGCTCACGGAGTTCGGGTGGCACTACCCGGGACGCGAACAGCCGTCCCTGAATTCGGTCAGCGCGCATATCCGACCCGGCGAGCGAGTGCTGCTCCTGGGCCCGTCCGGGGCCGGTAAGTCAACGTTGCTGCACGCGATGGCCGGGGTCGAGCAGGACCCGGACGGGGAATCCCGATCGGGGGAACTCACCGTCAACGGTGTGGATCCGCGTGACGCTCGCGGGGCGGTGGGCTTCATGCACCAGGACCCGGAGACGCAGGTTATTCTCGCGCGGGTGGGTGACGACGTCGCTTTCGGCCTCGAGAATCTCGCCGTACCTCGCGAGCAGATCTGGGCCCGCGTGGGCGCCGCTCTTGCCGAGGTCGGGTTGGATCTCCCGCTGGATCACTCCACGACCGAGCTGTCCGGTGGGCAGAAGCAACGGCTGGCGCTGGCCGGAACCATGGCCATGCGCCCGCAACTGTTGCTGCTGGACGAACCCACGGCCAGCGTGGACGAGCAGGGTGCAGCGGAACTGCGTGACGCCGTGGAACGCGCCGTGGCGCAATCCGGCACCACGATGATCGTGGTCGAACACCGGGTCGGCCTCTGGGAGTCCGTGGTGGACCGCGTGATCGTGCTCAATGACGATGGACGGGTGGCCTTCGACGGCCCCACGCGCGAAGTCCTCGGAGACGCCCGCGAGCTATTGCAACGCCAAGGCACGTGGGTTCCGAACTGGACACCGCGCACCATAGCACCACCGGCGCGCGATGAGCAGGCGACCCCGCTGCTGGAGGCGCGTGGACTGGCCGTGAGTCGAACGCAACCGAGCTCGCGAACGGTGGCGCGGCGGCGTCGTCGGGAGCGGAAGGCCTGGGCCAAGGGAACCCCCACCCAGGCCGATATATACCGCAACGAGAATGTGATTCCCGCGGCCGCGGACATCGACCTGAGCGTGCGCGCAGGCCAGGCCCTGGCCATCACGGGCGAGAACGGTGCGGGCAAGTCCACGTTGGCACTGACCCTTGCGGGACTATTGTTGCCGTGCGCGGGAACCGTTCACGCCACCAAGGCCCTCGCCGGGGACGCGCCCGCGGACCCCTCACTGTGGGAGGGGACCGAACTCATCACCCGCATCGGCAGCGTGTTCCAACACCCCGAGCACCAGTTCCTGTGCTCAACCGTGCGGGCGGAACTGGAGTACGGCCCGCACCAGGCAGCTCGCCGCGGTGCGGGACCGGGTGTGGACGAGGAACGAATCGAGTCCCTCCTGGCCAGGCTGGGACTCGGGGGCATTGCCGATGCCAATCCGTTCACGCTCTCCGGCGGTCAAAAGCGGCGACTCTCCGTGGCCACCGTGCTGGCCTCCGCCCCCGACGTGCTCATCCTGGACGAACCCACGTTCGGTCAGGACGCCCAGACCTGGCGCGAGCTGGTCGACATGTTGGTCGAAGAGCTGGAACGCGGCACCGCCGTGGTGGCCGTGACCCACGATCGCGAACTCATCACGGCGCTCAACGCCGTGGAACTGAGGTTGGGAGCATGAGCGTCACTACTATCGCGGACACCGCCCGGTTCAGCCCCGTGGGTCGCTCCAACGCGGTGATCAAACTGCTGGGCGCACTGCTCATCACCGCGGTGCTGGTGGTGAGCGCGGACCCCGTCACGAGCGGCATCGCGCTGCTGGGCCAGTTGCTCCTGCTCAGCGCGGCGGGACAGAAGCCGCTCCGCCTCTTGCTGACCCTTTGGCCCATCACCGTGGCCGCGCTCATCAGCGGCTGGGGAACGGCCATGCTGTCCCCGGAGGGGGGCACGGTACTCCTGAATCTGGGGTGGATCACCGTGACCACGGGGTCGCTGGCGGCCGGCGCGGCCATTGCTCTGCGTGGTTTAGCAATCGCGCTGCCCGGCATCACGGTGTTGCTCACCACCGATCCCACAGATCTGGCGGACGGTCTGGCGCAGACCCTGCGGTTGCCGGAACGTTTCGTGCTGGCCTCCCTGGCCGCGCTGCGCCTGGTGGAGGTCATGGTCAAGGAATGGTCGGTGCTGGCCTCGGCGCGGCGTGCCCGCGGAGCGGGTAACGACCGCGGGCCGGTGGGGATGGCCAAGGAGTTCGGCGGTCAGGCGTTCACGCTGTTGGTCCAGTCGCTGCGTCGCGCCACGCGGTTGGCGACGACCATGGAAGCGCGCGGGTTCGGCGCCGGGAAGCGCACATGGGCCCGGGTGCCCCGCTACGGGCGCGTGGACCTCTATACGGGCGGCGCCGCGGTACTGATTGCGGTCAGTGCCCTCTCGGTATCCGTGCTCCTGGGCACGCACCGGTTCATTTGGCAGTAACTGGGGCCGTGGTTTCCGCGGGCGCAGGCACCTGCGAACCGCTAACGGGGGACCCGAGTGACCCGAGTGACCCAGCAGTGTTGCCGGGGCGATTCGGGGTGCCGCGGGTCAGTGACCGACCAAGTAGCCGGTGAGCAAATCCGTGAGCTCGCGAGTGTGGGGCAGCGGTTGTTGATCCAGGCGCACCACTGGCACGGCGAGCCGCACGGACGAGGTGAGCCATACGGCGTCGGCGCGCAGGAGGTCCGCCGGGTAGATCGGACCGTAATCGATGCGCCACCCGTCCTGGCGAGCCGCCGCGAAAATGCGTGCCTGCGAGGTGCCCGGCAGAATACCGTGCGAGGGTTCCGGGGTCACCAGGGTGCGTTCGCCGTGGCCGGTTCGCGCGCAGATCACCGACGACGTCGCCGCCTCGAGTACCCGGCGATCGGTCGAGGTCGTGAAGATGGCCTCGTCCGCACCCAGATCTCGCGCGTGCCGCAACGCGGCCATGTTGACCGCGTAAGAGAGCGTCTTGGCGCCGGGGAGCAGCCACGCGCAGCCGGAGTCCTCCGCCGGATCGTGACCGCGTTGCAGCAGCACGGCGGAGACGCCATTGCGCCGCACCGCGAACGTGGCTTCGCCGACCGGGGTGACCGTGAGCCATGCCCATGGGGATCCACCGGGGGCACCGCGGCTGATGCTGAGTTTGATTGCGTGCTCGGCGCCCAGTCCGGCATCGCCTCCGGGTCCGGCGTTCCCCAGCCCCAGTTCAATGGCTTGCCGACAGGACTGTTCCGAAGGCACCGGGAGCTGAGCCAAGCGGGCGGACGCGCAAAGCCGCCTGTAGTGCGCCCCGAACTTGTAGACCTCACCGTTGAGGGCGTGCATGGTCTCGAACACGCCGTCGCCGCGGGTCAGGCCCTCATCGTCGATGAGGACGAGCGGCCGGGAGGGATCCACCAACTGTGGCTCCTGATCCACGGGAGCCATCATGACGACCGCGCGCTGAACGTCGCTCACGACTGTCCCTGCCCGTCCTCGGGGGATTCTGTCAGCTCGGGGGCGGGCCCGGGGTGCAGAACTTCCGCGTTCTCCCAGACCGGATCCGCTGCAAGATAGGACTGCTCCTGCTCGGCCCAGACATCCCAGAATTTTTCGTAGGAACGGCCGTCTCGCTCCATGGCCCGCTTTTTTCGCAGCGCGGCGGGGAGCTCGACCCACACCGACGAGTTAAGTAGCGGGCGGGCGAGATCATTACACGCACCCACGCCCTCGACCAGAATGATCTCCGCAGCGCGGGTAAGCCTCGGCGTGCCAGGTTCGTTGGTCAACCAGTCCCACGCCGTCCAATGGGCGTCCTCGCCGCGGCGGAGGGGTTTGAGAACCTCATTCACATACTGGCCTATACCCTGTTCCAAGCCGTTCCAGCCCGGATAAATGTCCTCCAAGTGGAAAACCGTGACATCGTGCCGGCGTTCGAGCACTGCCGCGAGCTGGGCGGTCAGAGTGGTTTTCCCGGCCCCCGAGCGGCCGTCAATGCCAATGATGAACGGTCTTTGCGTGGGCACTGGAAGTAACCGTGCCAGGTTCACGCCTTCCGGATAGGCCGCGAACAAGGCGTCGTCGAAATTTTCCTCGGGGTCGATCACGATGACTTGAGCCTCTTCGAGACTTCCGAAACCACGTGCGGGACCGCCGCCTGGATCTGTTCCCAAGCGAGGTCGAAGTCCTCGGCGTCGCCGTACCAGGGGTCGGCGATATCCAGCTCGTCGTCGCCAATGTCCTCCGCGCCGAACGAGCGCATGAGTCGCACCTGATCGGCCTGATCATCGCCCAGCCGGCGGCGCAACTCTGTCTGGTGCGCGGCCGTCATGGCCAGCAGCAGATCGGCGTCCTGGAGTTCGTCGTCGGTGATGCGGTGGGCCTGGTGATCGGGTAACTCCAGGCTATTGCGGGACAGTACGGTGACGGCGCGGGAGTCCACGGGATTGCCGTGCTCCTCGTCGCTGATGCCGGCGGAGATCACGCTCACCCGATCCTGTAGACCCTCTTTGGTCAACTCTGCATCGAGCAAGGCATGGGCCATGGGGGAACGACAGATGTTGCCGGTGCACACCGTGACGATTTTGAACATGATCTCCACTGTACGAAACTTTGCACCGATGTGACGGCTCCGGAACGATCCGCCCACAAAAATGGGGGCTCGGCACCTATCGGCACCAAGCCCCCATCATGGAGCGGTTACTGACTCACCGCTTGTCGTTACTTGTCGGTTGAGTCGTTCCCCTGCTTCCAAGGGGCCTTGTCATCCGGGGTGGTTTCCGCGATGTCATCCACTGGCGATGAAGACCACGCGGTCTGGTACTCGAACGGAATTTCCTTGCCGTCCTCGTCCGTCTGGCGGTACCACTCGGTGACCGACGGATCGTGCGAGTCGAAGTCCTGACCGGCGGCGCGATGGCCCTCGGCATGCTCGACCTGCAATGCGAAGTCATCGCCGTGTTCGGCCAACCCGGTGGAAATGGCCTTGTCCACTGCAGATGCGGCGAAGCGCGAACGCAGGGTGGCCGGATCCTTCCGGAGATCCTTGAACAGCGAGATCATCATGCCGGCCATGATGATGGCGAACGGCAGTGCGGAGACGATCACCAGGTTCTGCATCCCGGCCAGGGCGTTGTCGCCGCCCACCAGCAGCATCACGATTGCGATGCCGGCCAGGCACAGGCCCCAGAAGATCACGATCCACTTGGCCGGAACCGGCTTGCCCTTCTGGGTCATGGTGCCCATGACCACGGACGCGGAGTCTGCACTGGTCACGAAGAAGATGCCGATCACGATCATGGCCAGCACGGAGGTGATGGCAGAGAGGGGCAGCTGGTCCAGTAGTCCGAACAGCATGGATTCGGCGCCGTCCTCGACGGTCAGGTTGGCACCGTTCTGCGCGTAGTACATGGCCGAACCGCCGAAGACGATGAACCACAGGACACACACGGAAGCAGGGACCACGAGCACCACGGTCACGAACTGACGGATGGTGCGGCCACGGGAGATCTTGGCGATGAACATGCCCACGAACGGTGCCCAGGACATCCACCAAGCCCAGTAGTACACGGTCCAGGTGCTGGAGAACTCAGCAGCGGCGGGGCCCCATGCGGCCGACTGACCGGTCATGAAGAGGTACTCGGAGATGTAGGTCGAGAACACGGACGGGATCAGACTGAGCATGAACACCGTGGGGCCCACGACAAACACGAACAGGGCCAGGATGAAGGCCAGCACCAGGTTGGTGTTGGAGAGGTAACGAATACCGCGGGATACACCGGACACGGCCGAGACGATGAACGCGATCGACAGAATGCAAATGACCACGATGGCTGTCGAGTTACCGGCCGAGCCGATACCGCCCACGATGTTCAGGCCTTGGGAAATCTGAATCGCGCCGAACCCCAAGGACGCAGCGGTACCGAAGAGAGTTGCGAAGATGGCGAACACGTCGATGAGCTTGCCGAGCGTGCCCTCCACCTGGCGCTGACCCAGCAAAGTCGTGAAGATGCGGGAGATCAACGGTGCACGGCCGCGGCGGTACGCGCCGTAGGCCACGGAGACACCCACCACGGCGTAGATGGCCCAGGGGTTGAGAGCCCAGTGGAAGGCGGTCTGGACCAGGGAGTACACGACCATGGAGTTGTCGCCGGCCTCGGCCACGCCCTCGAAGCCGGGGATGCCGCTTTCGAAATATGTCATGGGCTCGAAAGCGCCGTAGAACATCAGGCCGATGCCCATGCCCGCAGCGAAGAGCATGGCGAGCCAGGAGAAGAAGGAGTATTCGGGCGGCTCGTTGTCACGGCCGAGCTTGATGCGGCCGGTGCGAGTGAAGCCGATGACCAACATGAAGAGCACTGACGCGGTGGAGAGCAGGATGAAGAACCAACCGGTGTTGGCCGTGACCCAGGCCAAAGCCGTGGAAGAGACGTTGGTCAGGGTCTCGGTGGAGAGGATGCCCCACAGGATGAAGCCCAGGATCAGGGCCGCGGTGACCAGAAAGACCACCTTGTCGGTACCGAAGGACAGTTTGCGATCTTCCACGCCAACACCCGGAACCAAGGCCGGGTGGATTCCGTGGGGGTATGTCAGCTCGTCGAAGATTCGGCGGGGACGGCTTCGGTTGTCCCGGTAGATGATCTCACCGTTGGGGGATTCGGTGGTCGCGGTCGAACTGGAACCGGGTTGGTTCTCTGAAGAGTGTGGCGGCGTGCTCAAGACGGTCCTCCTGGACATGGCGTCGAGTGAATGAATCGTGGAATCGAGTAGGGGTGCAACTCCTAGGTAGGGCGGGTCCTGCGCTGTCTGGCAAGCGCCGATGAGGAATCCCGCGCACAAACACACGATTGTATCGATTTCTGAGTGATTAGTCAGACTGCCTGACTGTGACCTTGTGAGCGTTAAGTCCGTCACATTGAGTGGATATGACTCAACTTTACTTGACTTCTAGCGCTCACGTGGCAGACTTGAGTCATAACAACTCAAGTTTGGACTTTTCTCGACCGTTCGCGTGAGCAGCGGTGTCGGGAACAAGCAGAACAAGCAGTCGAACGAAAGGACTCGCAACTATGTCTCGTGCAGTAGGTATTGACCTCGGCACTACCAACTCCGTTGTCGCCGCCCTCGAAGGTGGCGAACCGGTAGTTATCGCCAACGCGGAAGGCAACCGCACTACGCCTTCGGTCGTGGCGTACTCCAAGGACGGCGAAACCCTGGTGGGTGACGTCGCCAAGCGTCAGGCAGTGACCAACGTTGACCGCACCATCGCGTCGGTCAAGCGCCACATGGGCACTGACTGGAAGACCCAGGACATCGACGGCAAGAAGTACACGCCGCAGGAAATCTCGGCTCGTACGCTCATGAAGCTCAAGAACGACGCCGAGTCGTACCTGGGCGACAAGGTCACGGACGCCGTGATCACCGTTCCCGCGTACTTCAATGACGCAGAACGTCAGGCCACCAAGGAGGCCGGTGAGGTTGCGGGCATGAACGTGCTCCGCATCATCAACGAGCCCACCGCTGCGGCGCTGGCCTACGGCCTGGAAAAGGGCAAGGAAGACGAGCTCATCCTGGTCTTCGACCTCGGTGGCGGTACGTTCGACGTCTCGCTGCTGGAAGTCGGCAAGGATGACGACGACTTCTCCACCATTCAGGTGCGCGCCACCGCCGGTGACAACCGTCTGGGCGGTGACGACTGGGATCAGCGCATCGTGGATTGGCTGCTCCAGCAGGTCAAGTCCAAGACCGGTGCGGACCTGTCCAAGGACAAGATTGCCCTGCAGCGTCTGAAGGAATCCGCTGAGCAGGCCAAGAAGGAACTGTCCTCGGCTACCTCGACCAACATTTCCCTGCAGTACCTGTCCGTGACCCCCGAGGGTCCGGTGCACTTGGACGAGAAGCTCACTCGCGCCAAGTTCCAGGAGCTGACCTCCGACCTGTTGGCACGCACCGAGAAGCCCTTCAAGGACGTCATCGCAGAAGCAGGCATCAAGGTTTCCGACATCGATCACGTGGTGCTCGTGGGTGGTTCCACCCGTATGCCCGCCGTGGTCGAGAAGGTCACCGAGATGGCCGGTAAGGCTCCCAACAAGGGCGTGAACCCGGATGAGGTCGTGGCCGTTGGTGCTGCGATCCAGGCTGGCGTGCTCAAGGGTGACCGCAAGGACGTCTTGCTGATCGACGTGACCCCGCTGTCCCTGGGTATCGAAACCAAGGGTGGCGTGATGACCAAGCTCATCGAGCGCAACACGGCCATCCCCACCAAACGTTCCGAGACCTTCACGACCGCGGAGGACAACCAGCCGTCCGTGTCCATTCAGGTCTTCCAGGGTGAGCGCGAGTTCACCCGGGACAACAAGAACCTGGGCACCTTCGAGCTGACCGGTATCGCACCGGCTCCGCGCGGCATGCCGCAGATCGAGGTCACCTTCGACATCGACGCCAACGGCATTGTGCACGTGTTCGCCAAGGACAAGGGCACCAACAAGGAACAGTCCATGACCATCACCGGTGGTACTTCCCTCTCCAAGGAAGACATCGACCGCATGGTCAAGGATGCTGAAGCCAACGCTGAGTCGGACAAGAAGCGCCGCGAAGCCGCTGACCTGCGCAACAACGCCGAGCAGACGGCCTACTCCGTGGAGAAGCTGCTCAACGACGACGAAGGCGCACTGCCCGAGGACGTCAAGTCCGAGGTCCAGGCCGATGTCGACGCCGTCAAGACCGCACTCGAGGGCACTGACGACGACGCCGTCAAGACCGCGTTCGACAAGCTGCAGTCCTCGCAGACCAAGATCGGCGAGGCCCTGTACGCGCAGTCCCAGGCAGACGGCGCAGCTGACGCCGGTGCCACCGGTGCGGACGAGGCTCCCAGGGAAGACGACGACATCGTTGACGCTGAAGTGGTCGACGATGAAGAAGACAACAACGGAAAGAAGTGAGCATGAGCGATTCCGAGAACACCAAGGGCCACGGCCAGTCCGTGCCGGAGGGGGACCCGGAGCACTCCGCTCACGCCCAGTCCGGTGAGCAGCAGTCTCAGGGCGAACCGGGGTTGACCGTGGATGACATTCTGGGCACCCCGCAGTCCGAGGGCGTAGAAGCTGCCGATGCGGCGTCGTCGACCACCGACGACGCCGCCCCGGGCGGCGACAGCGCCGCGCAGAAGCTCGCGGACGAACGTCTTGAGGATCTGCGCCGCTTGCAGGCGGAGTTCGTGAACTTCAAGAACCGCACCACGCGGGAACGGGATCAGCTGCGGGACTTCGTCTCCGCGGACATGATCACCGCGTTGCTGCCGGTTCTTGACGACATCGAAGCCGCTCGCAAGGCCGGCGACCTCACGGACGGACCGTTTGCCGCGATCGCCAACAAGCTGGACGAGACGCTGACCCGTCAGGGTCTGGAACGGCTCGGAGAGGTTGGCGAGGCATTCGACCCCAACATTCACGAAGCCGTGTTGCAGCAGCCCACCGAAGAGGTGGAACCGGACCACGTGTCCATGGTGCTGCGATCGGGTTTCAAGATCGGTAACCGGGTGGTCCGCGCGGCTCAGGTAGCCGTGGCGGCACAGCCGTAAAGCGCCACAAGGTCAGGGCGGGTCTTCATGACAAGACCCGCCCTGACTCGCACAAAACACATATTCTTAGTTGAAAGGAGGCGTCATGGCCAGTCAGGACTGGATCGATAAGGATTTCTACAGTGTCCTGGGCGTCTCCAAGGACGCATCCCAGGCCGATATCAAGAAGGCCTATCGAAAGCTGGCCCGCAAGTATCACCCGGACCAGAACCCAGGGGATGCTGCTGCGGAGAAAAAATTCAAGGACATCACCGAGGCTAATTCGGTGCTGTCCGACAAGGACGAACGCGAAGAGTACGACGCGATCCGAGCCATGGGCTCCGGTGCTCGATTTGCCGGTTCCCCGGGTGGCGGAGGCGCGGCCGGTGACGCGAGCTTCGAAGACATCTTTGGCGGAATGTTCGGCGGTGGCGGCCGCGGTGGCCGTCGCACGAGCTACTCCACGTCCGGCGGGGGGTTCTCCGGCGGGGGCGGATTCGAGGATCTGTTCGCGCAGTTCGGCGGCCAGGACGGTGGCACCCGGTTCACCACATCGGGCGGACCGGCCTACGGCGCCCCCGGTGGTTACGGTGGCTATCAGGGCCCGCCCGCCAAGGGCGAGGACATCCACACCACCACGACCATCCCGTTGCGTTCTGCCTACAACGGCACCACCGTGAAGCTGCGCCGTGGCAACGGTCAGACCACCACGGTGCGCGTGCCCAAGGGCGTCAAGGACGAACAGCGCCTCAAGGTTGCGGGTAAGGGTCATTCAGGCCCGGGCGGCAACGGCGACCTGTTCGTGACCGTCAAGATCAAGGATCATCCGTTCTTCAGCCGCGACGGACAGAACGTGGCCGTCACCGTACCGGTGACCGTGAGCGAAGCCGCTCTGGGTGCCACCATCGAGGTGCCCACCCTTGATGGCAATCACGTGAACGTGAAGATTCCCGCGGGTACGTCCTCCGGGCGTCGCTTCCGGGTCAAGGGCAAGGGGTTCACCTCCGGCTCCAAGACCGGGAACATGATCGTCACGGTCGACATCGAGCTTCCCAAGACCCTGGACGATCAGGCGAAGGAGGCTGTGGAAGCGTTCGCCAAGGCCACCGAGGATTTCGATCCCCGTGCCGGCCTGGGCGAGAAGGCGGCTGAGTGACATGGCCCTTGATTTCACGCAACCCGTGTTCGTGATCTCGGTAGCCGCCGAGCTCGCGGACATGCACCCCCAGACCCTGCGGCAGTACGACCGACTGGGTTTGGTGAATCCTTCGCGAGCATCGGGTCGGGCGCGGCGCTACTCCCAGATGGATGTGGAGAAGCTGCGCCAGATCCAGGGATTGTCCCAGCAGGGGGTGTCCCTGGAGGGCATCAAACGGATTATCCAGCTCGAAAACCAGGTCAGTGCGCTGCAGTCACGCATCACTGAGCTTTCGGAAGAACTGGAAAGAGAACGCGAGAAATCACGGGTCTTCGCCGCGGACCCTTCAGGGGACGTGGTCAGGCTGACCCACGGAGGCCACCGCACGCCCCGTAAGGTCTCCCAGTCACTCATGTTGTACCGCCCGGCCAAGCCGCGCACCAAGAAGTAGTGAGCGAGCGGCGTCGTCGAGACGCCACATGAAAAACGCGCCGGTCTCCCAGAGGGGAGGCCGGCGCGTTTCGCTGTCGCGGCTACTTTCCGGAGCGGTCCTCGGAATCGACGACGTCGTTCGGCTCGGTGTACTCGCCGGTCTCGTAGTCGTACGGGATGGGGTTGCCGTCCTCATCCGTGCGCTGATACCAGTCGGTGACCTCGGGGGCGGTGGAATCGAAGTCCGCACCCGCAGCCCACTTGCTCTTGTCACCGGAAGCGCGCTCGACGGCCAGGGTGAAGTCGTCGCCGTACTCGTCGATGCCATGGCGGACGGACTTGTCGATGGCCCAGCGGGAGTACTTCTCGCGAATGATCATCGGATCGCGACGCAGGTCCTTGTGGAAGGCCACGACCATGCCGAACATGATCACGGTGAACGGCAGCGCGGTCACGGTGATCATGTTCTGCAGACCGGTGAGCGCGTTCTGACCGCCCACGAGCAGCATGACCACGGCGATGCCCGCCATGCACAGGCCCCAGAACACCGTGACGGTCTTCTTGGGCTCGGGGTTACCCCGCTGGGACATCTGCGAAGCCACCACCGAAGCGGAGTCCGCCGTGGTGATGAAGAAGATCGCAAGCATGACCACCACGATGCCCGCCATGATTCCGGCGCCGGGTAGGCCGTCCAGGACCACGAAGAAGATTTCCTCGGGTGCGGGAAGAGTGGCCGCGGTGCCGTCCGGGGCGATCGCGTTGGATTCCATCTGCTGGCGGATCGCGGTGCCGCCCAGCACGGTGAACGCGAGCACCACGATGGAAGAGGGGATCAACAGCACGCCCAGGATGAACTGACGGATGGTGCGGCCGCGGGAAATCTTGGCCACGAACACGCCCACGAACGGTGCCCAAGAAACCCACCAGGCCCAGTAGAACGTGGTCCAGGAGGAGAGGAACGTCTGCATCTCCTCGCCGTCGGCCATGGAGGCGGAGAGCATGTTGGGCAGTTCACCGAAATAGGTGACCACCACGGACGGGATGAAGTTCAGCAGAAATGCGGTGGGGCCCACGATGAAGAAGAACAGGGCAAGGCCCACAGCGAGCACCATGTTGATGTTGGACAGCCAACGGATGCCCTTGGCCACGCCGGAGACCGCGGAAGCGATGAAACCGGCGGTCAGCACGGCAATGATGATGAGTGCTGCACTGTTGCCCGTGGGGCCCAGTCCCGCGAAGATCTCCACGCCACGGCCGATCTGCAGCGCGCCGATACCCAGGGACGCGGCGGTGCCGAAGAGCGTGGCCACGATGGCGAGCATGTCGATGATCTTGCCCGCGGTGTTGTCCGTGTTGCCGTTGCGGAAGAAGGGAGCGAACACGGAACTCATCAGCGGCACACGACCGCGGCGGTAGGACGCGTAGGCCACGGCCACGCCCACCAGGCCATATATGGCCCACGCGTTGAGACCCCAGTGAAGCGCTGCCTGGGCGGCGGCCTTGGTCATGGCGTCCACGGTCGCCGGATCAGCGGATCCTGGGCGCGGGGACAGGAAGTAGGTCATCGGCTCGAACGGGCCGAAGAAGATGATGCCGATGCCGATACCCGCGGCAAAGAGCATGGCCGCCCAGGAAGCGGTGGAGTACTCGGGCTTGTCATTGTCCAAACCCAGCGGGATGCGACCGTACTTCGACAGTGCCACGTAGAGCAGGTAGAACAGCAGGCCGATGGCCAGCACGTTGAATACCCAGCCCATGTTCACCATGGTCCAGTTCAACGCCGCGGTGGACGCCTCAGTAAGTGACTCGGTGGCAACGACGCCCCAGATAATGAAGCCGATGATCAACGCGCCGGCCACTCCGACCACCAACCGGTCGATCCCGTAGCGGACCTTCTGGTCATCCACGGACACACCGGGCACCAGCGCCGGGTGAATGTTGTGGGGGTAGCTGATCTCGCTCAGGAACGACCGCGTGGCGTCCATGCGACTCGCGGGCCTGCGAACGTCCACGCGCGGCGGCGTGGGGTCGGCCTCCGCATCAGCCGGATTGGGCGGACGCTTACTACTGGAAGACACGGGGACTCCTGCGGGGGTAGTCGGTCAGCAACCTTTCCAGGTTAGGGTGGCGAACCACTTTTCCCCACATTTAGGTAACGGTGGTGCGGTATGTGTCCGGCGCGCATCTGAGGTGGCGCTAGAACCGTGAACCACGCGTGAGGGGCCGTTAGACCCTTTTTCTACTTGCGAGAAGGTTCCAACGACCCCTCAGACGCTGGGTAGGGCGCTACCGGCACCTCAGATGTGCCACTGTGGCTGAACTACTGACTGCTCGGGGAGGATGTGCTCTCCGGGGAGGCAGATTCGCTCGGTTCTTCGGAAGCACTCTCCGACGCATCGACCGATAGCGAGGAGTCCGTCGAATCCGAAGAACTCTCCTTCAGCCCGGTCGCCTGGAAATCGCCGAAGACCAAGCTGCAGTCACCTTGGTCCGAATTCAGGCGAGCGTCGATATTAAGTCGGATCACGTCAGCTACGGAGAACTTCACGTCAACGGGGTTCGAGAACGTGACGTTGTAAGTATTCTCTCCCAACGGCCGGCCCTGCTCATTCGTGAATGAGACCGTTGCCGTGCACGCGGTGTCACTGTCCTCGGTGTTGATACCGAGTTTGCCTTCTACCTCGCTGTAATCACCGGCAAGATTGACGCCGAATTCGGAAGAGGATCCGCTGTAGGACTCAAGCAACCATGCCTCGGCGTACTTCTCGTTTACGGTCTCAGCACTATCTACCTGAGGTCCAGAGGAACCGCCGGAAGTAATGGGTTTCGTATCCTTGAAGGGCATGGTCTGGGGTGGGCGCGCCACCTCCAATGTCACTGTGGCAGCGTTGCTATCACCGGCGTCCGGGTCCTGACCCACGACCTCGCCGTTCGGTGAATCGGGGGCGAAGACATCAGTTTCCTCGACCGTGAAGCCGAGGGTTTCCAAGTCGCGGCGAGCGTCATCAACAGATGAACCCATGACATTGGGAACGGCTGGGGGATCCCCGGCTACGGTGAGTGTCACTCGCGGACCGTCACCCTCGACGGGGGTGCCCTCTTCGGGGTCCTGGGCTATGACAGTTCCGGCATCTTGGGATGAGGACTCAATCTGGGAGTCGAATCGAACGCCCAGCTCTGTCAGCTGTTCCTCTGCGCTGGATTGATCTTTGCCAACGAGGTTCGGGATCTCATTTGCGGGTGCAGCTTCGGTAGTGGTCTCGGCCGAGGCAGGTTCGTCTGTGGAAGTCTCGGATGAGTCACCGCCGTTGCAGGCGGTAAGCGCGAGAAGACAAGACAGAGCCAGACCAATGCCGGCCGTCGATCGTGAACGCATCTGTAACTCCTAGGGGTGAGGGGGTGAATGAGTTAGTTGAGGACGGCGTCTTCGATCGCCAAGACTTCGTTGGTTGAATCGCAAGAAGAGCCCAGTTCTGGTCGATGCTGCGCCGAAATGGTGATGTCCAAGTCCCCGTTTTCCTGAGCGGTCGCTTGAATACGCTGGATTGCGCCGCGGGATATTCGGTAATTCTCTGATATCCCGGCACCCTGGGCAGTAACGGCATATGATCCGGAATTGTTATCGCCGGAGAACCCTTTGAGGGAGAAACTCACCCGGTCGCCCTGTTCCAGAGATCTGATGGTGAAGGTAGAGGTCTCCTGTGGGCAGGACTTAGCCTGCATTTCCACTCCGCTGACGGTGGCGGTAGTGCCATCGCGTTGTACTTGGTATTTCTCCGGTGTTGGATCAATGCTCTCCATGAGCGTCCGGCCATTCGTGTGTCCCTCGCCTGTGACGTTCGGCTGAATAAGGGATATGGCAAGGGCGGTGATTCCGACAATCGTCAGGGCAGCCGCAGAGACTAACCGAATTTTCCAATTCGGTTTAGAATGTATTGAGTTTCTGGATATCCTAACGAATAAAATTAAAGCAGCGCCTAGAAATGAAAAAGCGGCCAGGAGGCTTAGTGTAGGGATTGAGTCGAAAGGTATGTTTTTACTGGTTACGCCGAAGAATCCCAGGACGGTAAGTGCTGACGCGAAGAATGAGAAGGCCCCGTAGAATATTTTGGCAGCCTTTGCGGCACGGCTGCTTGGCCTTCGTCTGCCCGGTTGGCTCGGCTGGCCGCCACCCCAGTTCCCCATGTGTGTCCCCTGACCTGCATGAGCGCCCACTCATGTCTTATCTAGGGAGTGTGGGCAACAGGGTCCACGGGGATCAATAGGTCAGGGCAATAAATAGGGAAAAACAGCATATAAACACCATTGTTACGCGCCATCGACTAGGGGTAACAGTAATTACATGCATAACCATGGAAACAGCTGATGCACGTTGACTGTCAATCGTAGATGGCCGACAGCTCATGCGCCATGAGGACCCTCGGGCGCACGTGAGGGCTCGTTAGAACCCTTCTGCATCCGCAAAAAGGTTCTAACGGCACCTGAGGTGTTGGAGGCGGTTCTTTCGAGCCCTGAGATGTTCCCCCTCGATGGATCACGCGCGGAGTAGCAGCCCACGCTACGTAGGAACCGTCATCCGCAACACCGATGATCACCGACGGCGGTACGTCAGGTCCCTCGGAATCCGCCCGGCCTCGGTGGCCTTGCGCTCGAAGCTCGTGAGGATGCGGCCGTCCCAGCGGGGAGCCCAGCCCTGCTCGGGGTTCTCGTCGGTCGCGGCGGGGCCGGGGTTTACATTCTCGAAGTCGGCGGAGGCGCCGTCGAGGACCTCGCGCATGACCACCGCATACTCCTGCCAGTCGGTGGCCAAGCGCCATAGCCCACCCTGCTCCAGCACGCGGGCGGCCAGCCCGGCGAACCGCGGGGATACCAAACGCCGCTTGTGGTGGCGAGTCTTGTGCCACGGATCCGGGAAGAACACCCACAACTCATGGACGGAACCGGGTTCCAGCATGTGCTCGAGTACCTCGGGGGCGTTCGCCTGTGCCACGCGAACGTTGGTCACACCCGCCTGGGATGCCTTCATCAGCAGGTCTGCGATGCCCGGCTTGTAAACCTCGACAGCCAAGTGGTCCAGCTCGGGGTGCGCGAGTGCGTGATTCACGATCGCCTCACCCAAGCCGGAACCGATCTCCACCACCAACGGTGCCTTGCGACCGAACAGCGCCTCGTGGTC
>CAACXA010000287.1_pt1 | contig 17158 bp, 17 predicted proteins | sample 2275811 | NCBI WGS metagenome assembly CAACXA01 (sample SAMEA5312478, study PRJEB27640) | indoor metagenome | biome: indoor environment; feature: uncontrolled; material: tiles wood | place: Germany | collected 2014-07-07 | reverse complement strand
GTTCGGATCCATCCTGGCACCGCTGGTGATCGTGGCCCTCGCGACCATTTTCGATTGGCGCACTGCCTTCTTCCTCACCTTGGTTCCCGGCCTGATCATGGCCGCGATCATTTGGAAGGTCATGCGTGAGCCCAAGGTCGACGACGCCGCTCTGGCGCCTTCCGCCTCGGATTCTCACGGTGCCGACGGGGCGGCTTCCGCAGCCCGCGTGCGCCCCAAGGGTCAGCTCAAAGAGGTGCTCAAGAACCGGAACATCATCCTGTCGATCCTGATTTTCAGCGGTTTCATGGTCTATCTGATGGCACTGATGGTGTTCGGTCCCGTTTACCTGACCAGCATGAAGGGCTTCTCGCCGGGCACCATGAGTATGGTCATGGCTGCATTCGGACTGGGCACCGCGGTGTGGGGTTTCGTGGTTCCGCTGATCTCGGATCGCATTGGCCGCAAGCCCACTTCGGTGATCTTCGGACTGTTGTCCGTGATGGCCCCGTTGAGCCTGTTGTTTTTCTCCAGCCCGTTGTTAATGGCCCTGGCGGTGTTCATCTTCGCCGCCGGTATGGGCGTGGGCGGCATGGCCATGTCGGTGATTCCCGCCGAGTCCGTTCCCGCGATCTACGCTGGCCTGGCCGTGGGACTACCCACAGGAATCGGCGAACTCATCGGCGGGTTCTTGAATCCCCTACTGACCGGCATCGCGGCCGATCAGTTCGGGCTTCCCGTGGCGCTGCTCGTGAGCTGCGGCGGTGCCATTGTCGCCACGATCTTTGCATTGTTCCTCAAGGAAACCGCGCCCCGCATTGTGGGCCGGCGGGAAGAGGACCGGAAGCTGGTGGAGGTGTAACCGGCGACCGCGCCGTCCACCGAACCGTGTGAGCCCCGCTGATCGAGTTGGTCGGTCCGCGGGGTTCACTCCGCTTATTTGGACCAGTCTCGAGCGCGCTTCGATCAGTCGTGGGTCATGAGCGTTGTCTGGATCCTCATGCCGTAGGTTGACGACTATGGAACAAACGGTGGCGGAGCTGTACCAGCGGTGGGCCGAGATCGAGGTCAAAGAACTGTCCCCGATTTTCTACGACTGGGCCACTTCCATTGCGGACGATTCCGAGGTGCTGGGGCTGATTGATGATCTCCCTACCTCGAAGCGCCAACCCAATCTGGTTTTCACGGCCGCCCGTTTCTGTGGTGCACCAGTCGGATCGTATTCGGAACTGCGTCCTTGGTTACTATCGCGTTGGCTCGAGGTCGAATCGGTGATTCGGGAGCGGGCAACTCAAACCAATGAAGCCGGGCGGTGCGCCGTGCTCCTCCCGGTCCTGAGCCGACTGCGGGGGCCGCTCGCTCTCATCGAGGTGGGGGCGTCCGCGGGTTTGTGTCTTTATCCGGATCAGTACAGCTATCGGTACGAGACCGATCAAGGTGTTGTTCCGCTTGATCCGACTACTGGACCCAGTTCGGTTGAGCTGTCCTGCCGCATTGAAGCGGACATTGTCCCCAACCAACTTCCTACTGTCGTATTCCGTGCGGGGATCGACCTAAATCCGGTTGATCTACGAGATTCTGATCAAGTGAAGTGGCTTGAGACTCTGATCTGGCCGGAGCACGATGACCGCCGTCATCGCTTTCGGGCAGCGGCGGAGTTAGTTGCTGCGGACCCTCCGATGCTCGTGAAGGGTGATCTCCTCGACAACATTTCCGCATTAATCACCGAGGCCCCCAAGAACGCAGGCGTGGTGGTGTTTCACAGTGCGGTCCTCGTCTATCTGACGCCTGAACGCCGTGATCAGTTCGTCGAGCTGATGGAATCCATGCCTGACGTGACGTGGATCAGCAATGAGGGTGAAGACGTATTGCCCACGGTCGCTTCGCGGATCTCCGTACCTGTCAACGGACGAACCGTGCTCGCACTAAACGGCCGGCCGTGCGCAGTCGTTGGTCCTCACGGGCAGAGCTACGAACGAATCGGGATCGCTGAGGGAGCGAGCAAAAAACTGGCCGAAGGGCTATTGCGAGATGGCCCCAGGACTGATGCCATGGGGTATGGAAACTGATGAACAAGCGACCGGTTCAGATTCCGAACGCGGGATTTCCCAGACCATCAAATCTTTCATCCCATCCTTTTTGCTAGTGCTGATAGGTATCGGAACACTCGCCATGAGGGCCAACGGGATCATCAGCGACACAACATCATCGATTGTGTTCGCAGTCCTGATCGCTGCGGGATTGGTGATCTATGTGCTCCTGAACCATGTCCATGGACGGGAGTAACGCGAGCGACGCGGCTACTGCACCACACCCGCCTGCTCCGCATACCCGTGCATCGTGGTGAAGAAGGGTGACGGCTCCAGGGTTGGGTCACCGGAGTAACCCAGCTCTTCCGCGACCGCAGCATACGGAGAGTACGGCGAATCCGACTCGCGGAGGCCGTCGGAAAGGTACCGCTGAGCGGCGTCGGCTACACGGGACTCGATGTCGATACTTTCCTGGATCACGTGCCGTGCTTGGTCTCCCGAAACACCGATCTCGTACGCCTCACCCGCGGCGTTGCGATAGGGGTGGCCCAGGAAGAGACGGTTGGGCTCCACTGTGTCGCGCAGGTACTCGAGGCTTGAACGGTAAGCGACCGGATCCTCATAGCCTGGGAAGCCGTTGGCCGCGCCGTGGATCTGAACAGAGTCGCCCACGAACACGTCGTTCTGACCGTCGATGCAGTACGCGACCGAACCAGCGGTATGACCAGGGATGTGATGAACGGACACGGTGACGTCGCCGCCCAGAGATAACGTTTCACCGCCACGAACCAGCACCTGCGGCTCCATCTCACCCGAGATGACCTGATTTGCCATGCCCATCTGCTGTTCTTCACCCTCGGGGTCGTTCAGGTACCGGGCTCGCGTCTCCATGTACTGGTCGACGTGGGCTCGCCGCGAGCGGAGGAGGGCGGCGTCGTCGTGATGGATGACCACCTGGGCCTTGCGGCCGGTCATTTCCCAGAGCGCATACGCGCCACCCATGTGGTCGATGTGGCCGTGGGTGAGCAGGATCCAGCGAACGTCCTTGATGTTGCGGCCGAGCTTTTCGAGTTCGGGGGCCATACCGTCCGCGGGAGAGGACGCGATGCCCGTGTCCACGATGGCGGGTTCGGGTGCGTCGATGAAGAAGCTGTAGAGACCGAAGCGACCCCACGGTGAAACCAACGGATGGACGGGAACGCTGTGCGTCATGGTGATCTCCTACGGGACGAACGGCCGAGGACTGCTGAGTCCATTGTGCGGTGTGGTCTTGCACACACTAACTTTAGTATAATAATATTTCCATAAAGTGCCCAGGGATCGTGCCCGTCACCAGGACGGCGTGCGCTCCGGCGCTAGTGAAGGAGCTACCCACTCATGGCCGAGTTTGAAACGCTGGACGCCGGCGGGGAATCCATAGCAGTTCGCAAGAACCTCGAAGTTCCGATGCGCGACGGCGTCAATCTGATTGCGGACGTCTATCACGGCACCGAGGATAAGCCTCGTCCTGCGCTCGTCGCCCTGAGCCCGTACGGCAAGGAATTGCAGGCCATGGCGCTGACCATGCCCGCGCAGCGGCGGCCCAGCCCCATGTGGGACGGGTGCATCGAAGCTGGCGATATCACCCGCGTGGTCAAAGAGGACTACGCCCACGTCATCGGCGACCTCCGCGGCACCGGTCATGCCGAGGGTGAGCATATTGGCAATTACAACGCCGGTGGCGTCTCGTTGGGACAGGACGCCTACGACTTCATCGAGTGGGTCGCCGAGCAGCCCTGGTGCGACGGCAACGTGGGCATGATCGGCATTTCCTACTTCGGCTCCATGCAGGTGCTGGCCGCGGCCGAACGCCCGCCGCACTTGAAAGCCATATTCGTCTCCGGTGGCCACTACGACTTCTACGAGACCACGTACCACGGCGGCATCATGTGGTTCATGCCGCGCGCCGCACGCGAGGGACGCGGCGGCGATTCCGGCTGGGCTTTCACGGACAACGTCAAGTCCCGCATGCTCGAGACATTCTCGCCGGGCGAGATCCAGGAGCGGGTCGCCGAGCGTCTGGCCGATCCCGACGTCGCCGCGTGGCCAAATCTCGTCCACGTCCTCAACTACCCCAAGAACCACGAGGCCTGGTTCGACATCATCACCAATGAGCTGGACGGTGAGTGGTACGAGGAACGCAATCCCATCACATTGGCCCCGAACATCGACATCCCCGTGTACCTGCAAATCGATCAGGGCCGCGGCTGGACCATGGACGGGACCATCGAACTGTTCGATGCTCTTCAAGGACCGAAGAAACTGGATATCGGGTCCTACCCTCCGATGCAGTCGCGCCCGTTCATCGAGGAACACGACAAGATGTTCCGCTGGTACGACTACTGGCTCAAGGGCATCGAGAACGGGGCCATGGATGGTCCCGCCGTCAACGTGTTCGTGGAAGGTTCCCGAGAGATCGCGTCTGGTGAGCAATGGCCACCGCTACCGGTCGAGTACCGGCCGTTGTACTTGCGCCCCCGGCGGAAGCTGTCGTTCGAGCCTGAGCTGATGGGCGCTGAGTACGCGGCCCCGGACGGCTTCTATCAGGCGCCGCTCACCGTCACGGACAAGGTGGAGATCCTCCGCTGGGACACCGATCCGTTCGAAGAACCTACGGAAATGATTGGCACCGGTGCCGCTCACATCTTCGCGGAGATCGACCAGGACGACACCAACTTCATCCTGCGTATGTGGGACACCGCCCCTAATGGGAAGCGTCAGCTGATCACCACGGGATACCTCAAGGCTTCACATCGCGAGCTGGACGAGCGTACGACCGAGGGCAACCCGTATCACCCGCACACTCGCACCGAACCGGTGGAGCCGGGGACTATCGAGGAGTACGTGCTGCGGCTCTACCCGTTCGCGAACACCTTCAAGCAGGGACATCGACTGACGGTGGAGCTGTCCAACGCGGAGCCGCTGGCCGATGAGCACAACTCGCTGCTGCCCCCGGATGCCTTCCATCTGCCGGTGGGCCGCCCGGTCACGCACAAGATCTACCGGGACGCGAAGCATCAGTCCCGTTTGGTGCTGCCGTTCACGGTGAAAGGTGTTGAGGCGTAGACGCTGACGGCGCCTCGCTGGGGGGGTAGGCGCAACCCCGTGACCCACCAAAGGTCCACTGTTATCGTTGGCCCTCACGACAAACGGGGCGAAGCGGCTTGTCACTAAGAAGTTCACCATGGACCGCGGTCGGCACCCGACACCCCTGGGACGAGGAGAACTGACATGGCCGGACTTGCACTCGTGACGGGAGCTTCATCGGGCATCGGGTTCTACCTGGCCCAGGGACTTGCGGCCCGCGGGTACGACATTGTGGGGGTCGGCGCGAGCTCGCGCATTGATGAGTTGCCAGGAAAACTCTTGGAGGTAACCGTGTACCCGGTGCGTGCAGACCTCTCTAGCCCCGACGGGCCGAAAGAAGTCTGGGCAAAGGTCGAATCCTTGAACCGCCCGTTGGACGTGGCGGTGTTCAACGCGGGCAAGAGCCTCGGAGGGGCCTTCATCGACACCGACATCGACGACGAACTGCAGATGCTCTCGCTCAACGTCACCTCGCAGATCCTGCTGGCCAAGCCCGTAGTCCGACACATGGCCGAGCGCAGGCAGGGCAACATTCTGATCACCAGCTCGCTCTCCGCGACCACGCCCACCCCGTACGAGTCGATTTACGGCCCCACGCGAGCGTTCATGTACAGCTTCGCGCAGGGGCTGAGAGAGGAATTGCGCGAGTACGACGTCAACGTGACCGCACTCCTCCCGGGGGCGACTGCCACCGAATTCCATGACCGAGCCGGGATGCAGAACACGGCCTTCGGCGATAACTCCACCAAGAACGACCCCGAGCTGGTCGCACGCCTCGCCCTGAACGGCCTCTTCGCCGGCCGCGACCACGTGGTCGGTGGGGACCGGAAGACCAGGCGGTCCGCGGTTCTCAACAAGTTCCTGGGTGAGCAGCGCAAGGCCCGGCGGTTCTCGAAAGATTCTCGCGAACAATAATGCACACGGAGCCCTCGTAACCAACGGACATGATGGGCCCAACTTGAGCTGCCTGTGCAGTACGTTTAGGTCACTGATGACCGCGAGGGTCCGGTGAACCGGCCTGCGGTCCGCGCCGGACAGCCAAGCGAGGACGTCATGACTCTTCCCACCTCATCCGATTCCACCCGGTCCGTCACGGAGCAGTTTCGCGCCGCCAGGGATCAGTTGTTGCGGTTGCGCACGGATCTCGACGCCGCTCACCGCGAGTTCGAGTGGCCCCGGTTCACGCACTTCAACTTCGCCCTCGACTGGTTCGACGCGCTCGGCCACGGCGACGAAGCAGACCGGGAGGCCCTCGTTATTGTCGAGGAGAACGGCACCGAAACCCGCCGCACCTACCGCGATCTCTCCGTCCGGTCCTCGCAGTTGGCCACGTGGTTGCGCGAGCAGGGTGTGCAGCGCGGTCACCGTGTGATCCTCATGCTCGGCAACCAGGTGGAGCTCTGGGAAACCATGCTCGCATGCACCAAGCTCGGCGCGCCCCTGATCCCCACCACCGTGATGCTCGGCCCCGCTGACCTGCGCGATCGCTTGGAACGCGGCAAGGCCAAGTGGGTGGTCACCTCCCACACCAACGCGCAGAAATTCGCCGATGTCGCTGGCGACTTCACGATCATCGAGGTCGACGACCAGCCCGACTTCCGCAAGCCCGTTCCACCTTCCGTGCTGCCGAGCAATCCGGCCGCACCTTCCACTTCCCAGGCCGACGACGCCGCCGCTTCGCCACCCGAGCGCTCCTCCACCGTGGGTGAGCACCCGGTGATCCATTTCGCGGACTCCTACTCCGGCCCGGAAACCTTCGAGGTGCTCGAGCCCTCACCGGCGGATGATCCGCTGCTGCTGTACTTCACCTCCGGCACCACCTCGCTGCCCAAGTTGGTGGAGCACACGAACATCACCTATCCCGTGGGGCACCTGTCGACCATGTACTGGATTGGCTTGGAACCCGGTGACGTGCACCTGAACGTGGCCTCCCCGGGCTGGGGCAAGCACGCGTGGTCGAACTTCTTCGCACCGTTCATCGCCGGGGCCACGGTGTTCCTCTACAACTACTCACGCTTCGACGCCCGAGCTCTGATGGACCAAATGGAGCGCGAGGGAGTGACGTCCTTCTGCGCACCACCCACCGTGTGGCGCATGCTCATCCAGTCCGACCTGAGTCACCTCAAGAACCCGCCGCAAAAGACGGTGTCCGCCGGCGAACCGCTGAACCCCGAGATCATCTCCCGCGTTAAGAACGCCTGGGGCACGGACATCCGCGACGGCTACGGCCAGACCGAATCCTCACTCCAGATCGCCAACACCCCGGGCATGCCGGTCAAGCCCGGAGCCATGGGCCGGGCCCTTCCCGGATACGAAACCGTGCTCATCGACACCGCGACCGGCGAGGAACGCACCGACGAGGGCGAGCTGTGCCTCCGCCTGGATCCCCGCCCCATCAGCCTGACCCCGGGCTACCACGGGGATCCCGAGAAGACCGCCGAGGCCTTCCGCGACGGCGTCTACCACACCGGTGACGTGGTCTCTCAGGACGAGGATGGCGTCTTCACCTACGTCGGCCGTGCCGATGACGTGTTCAAGGCCTCCGACTACCGGCTCTCCCCGTTCGAACTGGAGTCCGTGGTCATTGAACACCCCGCCGTGGTCGAGGTGGCCGTGGTTCCCTCACCGGACCCCATCCGATTGGCCGTACCCAAGGCCTATGTGGTGCTCGGCAACGGACACGAGCCGAATGCGGAAACCGCCGAGAGCATCCTGCACCACTGCCGCGTGAACCTGGCCGCGTACAAGCGCGTTCGGCGATTGGAGTTCTTCGAACTACCCAAGACCATTTCCGGCAAGATCCGCCGGGTAGAACTGCGCGACCGCGAAATCCGACTGCACCCGGCAGCCGGTGCGGAACCGGCGGGTGAACACGTGGAGTACGCGGACACCGACTTCCCGTCGCTGCGTGGGAAGTAGCCGAAGTGGCTCAGGGCAGTCCCGGGGTGACGTACCTGGGCGCTGCATGCACCGGACCGCACCCAACGGCGCGGCAGCAACATCCGAAGGGATAGCCGAAATACGCGGCGCGTAACCAACCGCGCGGAACGGCGCCCGAGCGGCGTCGTCGGCTCTATTCTGCGGTCCGCGCGATCGCGGAAACCTCGACCATGAACTGCTCCCGCGCCATGGGGGCGACCACCACGGTAGAGGTGGGCGGGACGTCGCCGGTGAAGTACTTCTTGCGCACCTCGCCCACCGCGCCCGCGTAGTCCGCGGAGGCGAGGTAGGTGGTCGTGGAGACGACGTCCTCCAGGGTGCCGCCGGCCTCGACGACCACGGCCTGCAGGTTGTCGAAAACCTGGGTGGCTTGGGCGGTGATGTTGCCCTCGCCCACGTAGGAACCGTCCGGGGCGAAGGCGACCATGCCGGACACGTGCAGCGTGTCACCGTCCAGCACGCCGTAGGAATAGGCGTTGTTGTCCGCGACGTGAGCGGGCAGGCAGGACGGAACGATTCTCTGGCGGCGGGGCATGAGCACTCCTCAAGAAGGCGAAAGATGAATCCGCTCAACCTTCCCAAACCCCCGTGACGGGTGCAACATAGAGGTATCACTTTTCGTGACTCGTCCTTCAGAGGCCGTGCATCATGCCGTCCCATCCACGTCACCGAGCAGCTACACCTTCCATTGACGACGCCGCCCCGCCGGGTGAGCGCGAGGGTCACGGTGAGCGCGACGTCGGCACAGCGGTCCGCGCTGTAGAGCCACCCGATCCCGCCGATCTGGCTGTTGACCTGCAAGGAATCCACAAGTCGTTCGGAAAAGCCCATGTGCTCAACGGCGTGGACCTGCAGATTCCCCGCGGAGTGATCGCGGGCTTCCTGGGGCCCAATGGGTCGGGTAAATCGACGACCATTCGAGTTCTGCTGGGGTTGTTGCGGGCGGATTCGGGCACCGCGACCGTGCTCGGACGAGATGCCTGGCGGGACGCCGTCGATGCTCACCGACACCTGGCCTATGTGCCCGGGGACGTGAATCTGTGGCCCGGGCTGACCGGTGGCGAATGCATCGACCTGCTGTGCCGGATGCGCGGTGGCACCCGAGAAGGCGCCGTGGCAGAGCTGACCGAACGGTTCCAGCTGGACCCCCGCAAGAAGTCGCGCGCGTACTCCAAGGGCAACCGGCAGAAGGTCGCGCTGATCGCCGCGCTCGCCTCGGATGCCGAGCTTCTGGTCCTGGATGAACCGACATCCGGACTCGACCCGCTCATGGAGCGCGAGTTCCAAGAGGTCGTGCGGCAGCGCCGGGCCGAGGGCGTTTCCGTGCTGTTATCCAGCCACATCCTTTCCGAAGTGGAACAGCTGTGTGACACCGTGGCCATCATCCGCGAGGGCTCCGTGGTGGAGCAAGGCCGCTTGGAGGACATGCGCCACCTGACCCGGGTCACGATCGACGTGATCACCGCACATGACCCCGCGCTGCTCGATGACTCGATGGATCTGGGCGAGCTGCAAATCCATGAGATGGCCGAGGGGTTCCACATCACCGGGCAGGTGGAACCGGCCGCACTCCAGGACATGCTTCCCGGCCTCCACAGCTTGCACGTACGACAACTGCACGTTGCTCCGGCCTCGCTTGAAGAGTTGTTCATGCGTCATTACCGCGCGGAACCGCACGGTGAGGCGGGGCAGGCAGCTGGCCCGGGCGGCGTCGTCGGCGTGGAGACTCGCGCGCCTGGGAAGCCTGCGAAACCGGACCCGTCATGACACGCGAGCTGCAAGGCACGGCCACCTTGCTGAAGTTGGCGCTGAAACGCGACCGCATCCGGTTGCCCATCTGGGTCGTGGCCGTGGGACTGCTGCTGGCCGGGGGCGGTCAGGAACTCGCGCAGGTCTTCTCGAGCGCCGAGGAACGCCAGGTGCGCGCCACCATCATGGGACAGCCCAGCGGCATCTTCATGGGAGGCCCCGGCTACGGCCTGGACGACTACACCGTAGGGGCCATGATGGCCAATGAATACACGCTGTTCATCGTGGTGGCAGTCGCGATCATGGCCCTGCAAACGGCCGTGCGCCACACACGCGGTGAGGAGTCCGCCGGGCGGATCGAGCTGCTGCGCTCCACACGAGTCGGGCGGCACGCGGCACCCGCTGCGGCCACGGTCATGCTGCTCATCACCGCCACCTTGATCACGCTGGTGTGCGCCGGATCGATGCTAATGCTCGACCTTCCGGCCCAAGACAGCTGGGCCTTCGGCGCGGGGATCGGGGTGCAGGTGCTGGTGTTCGGGGCGGTGGGATTGCTGTGCGCGCAACTTTCTTCGACTCCCCGCGGTGCCATGGGCCTCGGGCTCGCGGTGCTTGGCGTGGCCGTTGTGGTGCGTGGAGTGGGCGACATCATGGAACTGCACGGCAGTTGGCTCTCGTGGTTCTCGCCCATTGCCTGGTCCATGCAGACGCGCGCGTTCGTGGAGCTGCGCTGGTGGCCGCTTCTGCTGGCCGTGGGGCTCACCCTGCTCGCGACGCTGGCCGCAATGTCCCTGCAGTCCCGCCGCGACCTGGACGCTGGCCTGCTTCCGCAACGCTCCGGGCGGTCACACGCCGCGAGTTACCTACGCGGCCCACTCTCCCTGGGTGTCCGGCTGACCCGCACTTCCAACATCACCTGGTTGATCGCCCTGGTGCTCCTGGCCGTGACCTACGGGTCGTTGGCGCCGTCCATGCGGGACTCATTCGCGGACCTTCCGGCCTCGTATCAAGCGATCATGGGCGGTTCGGACCGTGCCGTGCAAGGCTTCCTGGACCTCGCGATGACCACCATGGCGTGCGGCGCGGCGGCCCTGGCCGTGGCGCTTGCATCGCGGCTGCACGGTGAGGAAACGGATAGTCGCACCGAACTTGTCCTGTCACTACCCGTGGCCCGGATCCGGTGGTTGCTGAGCTGGTGGGCGCTCGCCTTCGTGGTGTCCGCGGTGGTCCTGCTCTTGAGCACTCTGGTCCTGGCCGCCACCACGGACGCGGTGATCACGGTAGATGGCGTGTACTCGGGCCTTCTGCTGATCTGGGCCACGTATCTGCCCGCGCTGACCCTGTTCGCCTCCCTTGCCGTGCTGGTTTACGCCCTTTCCCCCCGCCTCACGGTGCTCGCGTGGGTGCCGGTGTTGTTCGTGGTGATCGTCGCCATCCTGGGACCGCTCCTGAGCGTGCCCTCGTGGGTCACGGACCTCTCGCCGTTCCATCACGTCGCACGCCTGGCCAGTGATTCCGCCGCCGACGCCGCCGCCCTCACCTGGATCTCGACCGTCGCCGTTCTCACGGCCGCCTTGGCCGTGGCCGCGTTCCGTCGCAGGGACATTCCGAGAGATTAAGTAAGCATGCTTATGAGATGATTAAGTGACCTAGACGGGCGATACACCTCACCATGAATTGGGGCGACCATGTACCCCTTGGTCAAGAAGCGAATGCTTCTCGCTTCAGCAACAGGCATGCTGTTCATGGCGGCCTCATGCACTCCCACCGAAGCCTTACCCGCCTACGACTCCATGGATGACGTCTATCGAGCGGTGGACGGTCACGTCGGATGCGCGGACCATGCTCAAGGACAACCGATCTCGATTTCGACTTCCATTCAACCGACCGGTGAATCTCGCATGTGCACCAAATCCGTAGAGATCCTCTGGTTCCAAGCTTCGGAGACACACCAGGAAGCCCGATCGGCAGCCGCGAGTGCCGCCGACCCCTCCGGTGCTGTGTACATCGTGGAAGGGGCCAACTGGTTTGTCGCGGACCTGTCCGAGGTTCAGCAGAGGTCGTTCCCCGATCGAGAAGTCGACATGAAGGAACTCGCGAAAGCGCTGAACGCCCGGTACTCGGTCGAGCACTGAGCACTGAGCACTGAGCACTGAGCACGCGTGATGCTCTTGCTTCAGCGAGAAGCTATTGACTTTCGATAGATTTCAAACGATACTCAATGCATGCTGTCGGAACGCTGGGCCGTTGTGCCCCTCAGAATTTTCTTGGCGGTTCTCTTCGGAGTCCTCGTCCTGCTTCAGGTGATGTCCCTGCCCGGCCAATTTGCACATATGGCCCAGGAGTCACCGGACATGGCTCACCTGCGGTGGCCGCTGACTGCCATCACCGTGTTCTGGGTGGTGTGCGCTCAGGTCGTGGTCGTCTGCACGTGGAAGCTCTTGACGCTGGTAAACCGTGACCGCATCTTCACGCAGTCTTCCTTGAAATGGGTGGACGCCATTGTGTGGGCCATTGCCGCAGCCTGGGCCGTCCTGCTGGGCGTGTTCTTGGCCGTAGGCTTCAACGCCGACGATCCCGGACTACCCCTCTTGATGTTCCTCGTCTTGACCAGCGTCACCGTGCTGGGGCTGCTCATGGTGGTGATGCGAGCGCTCCTCCGCCAGGCCACCACGCTGCGCACCGACATGGAAGCGGTGATCTGATGCCCATCGTCGTGCGCATCGATGTTGAGCTCGCAAAACGGAAAATGAGTGTTGGCGAATTCGCGGAACGCGTGGGGCTCACTCCCGCCAACGTGGCCGTGCTCAAGAACGGCCGCGCCAAAGCTGTCCGTTTCACCACGCTGGACGCCATGTGTCGCGTGCTTGAGTGCCAACCCGGGGATCTCCTCGAGTGGGTCGAGGACTGAACCATGAGGCTTCTTGTCATCATCCTTTTCGGCATACTGGGCCTCGCCGTGGGCGTTGCCGGAATGATCCTGGGGGAAGGTGATGATTCCCCGGGACTGCAAGGGATCGGCGTTCTGCTGGCCCTTGGCTCAGTGACGCTCACAGCGAGAGCACTTCGACGCCGCTCCCGCCAAGCTCCTTAGCCTGCCCGGCCCCGTACCGGCACCAAACGCACCGAGCGATCCGCCAACTCGGCCACGTCATCCGGGTCATGCGTGATGATCACCGCGGTCCGGTCCGCCAGCACTCGTTTCAGGACACTCCGAATTTCCGGGCGGGCCGATACATCCAGAGCGCTCAGGGGCTCATCCAGCAGCACCAGTTCCGGTTCCGCCGCCAATACTCGCGCGATTGCGACCCGCTGCGCCTGACCCCCCGAAAGTTGCTCCGGATAACGGTCAGCGAACCGCCCCGCACCCGTCTCATCCAGCCAACGACGAGCCGCCCGTCTCGAGGCCTCCCGGCCCAGGCCCTTGCACCGCGGCCCGAAGGCCACGTTCTCCAACACGCTCAGATGCGGGAACAACAACGGTTCCTGCGCCATCAACGCCACGCCCCGCCGGTGCGCCGGCCTCCAGGTGCCGTGACCCTTCGTATCCAGGTCGACGACGTCGCTCCCCGCCACTCGCACTCGTCCCCGGTCGGGTGCCAGGAGACCCGCAATCACCGCGAACACCGTCGACTTACCCACCCCATTGGGTCCGACCAACGCGACGGTCTGTCCCCGATCAGCTCGAAACTCAGCAATGACTGCCCGTTCAGCGACGACCACGTGCACATCCAGCCAAGTCTCCTTGCGTTGATCGGCCACTGAGTTCTGCTCGGCTACTGGATTGACCTCAAGCCCCCGGAGGTCGCCAGGTCCCGGCTGCAATCCCGCACTGAAGGGTTCACCACGACCCCGATCGACGGCATCGCCTGGACCGGTCACCGGTGAAGCATTGACCCCATCGGCATCAGCCGAACCCTGCTCGGAACGCCCCGCGCCCCGCAGCCAACCGGAAAGTCCCGCACGAAAGCCGACGCCGCGGCGTCGTCGAGCGGGTGCCGAAAATCCGACCACCGCCACGGCAACCAGAACCAAGAGAAGTGACAACGCGATCGCGGCATCCGGGTCAGTTTCACGCTGCAGGTAGATCTCGAGCGGCAGCGTGCGAGTGACACCCTGCATACTTCCGGCAAAAGTTAGGGTCGCACCGAACTCTCCCAAGCAGCGCGCGAACGACAGCGCCGCACCCGATGCAAGGGCCGGGGTCACCAGGGGAATAGTGATCCGCCGCATCGCAACGGTTGGCGATGCTCCCAGCCCGGCGGCAACTTCTTCATAACGGGTCCCCATGGTTCGCAGCGCACCCTCGAGGGAGACCACCAGGAACGGGAGCGCAACGAACGTTTGCGCGAGCACCACCGCGGTCGTGGAGAACGCGATCGAGATCCCGAGCGCCTCCAGCTGCTGGCCCACGAGTCCAAGTCGACCAAAGGTGTACAGCAGCGCAATACCGCCCACCACCGGTGGCAGCACCAGGGGCAGGAGCACCAGTGATCGCAGTATCCGTAGTCCAGGCACTTGGACCCTGGCCAGCACCAACGCCAGCGGACAGCCCAACACCACGCACAGCACCGTCGACATCAACGCCGTGCGCAAGCTCAGACCGAGTGCGGTGAGTGAGGATTCTGACGTCAGCAAACTCCACAGGTTCGGCCAATCCACGCGCAGCAGCATCCCGAGCAACGGCAGAAGCACGAACAGCGCCCCGATCAACGCCGGTACCAGCACCCACCCGGGCACCGTCCGGAAGCGAGCGCGCGTCACGGCGCCCCGAACCCCTCGTCCCGCAGGATGGTCTGGCCACGCTCACTCGTGAGCGCGTCGACGAATTCCCGTGCGGCCGTCGCGTTCGGCGAGTCCGGGAACGTCACCACGGGGTAGTAATTGACGACGTCCTGCGAATGCGGAACCTCGATCGTTTCCACACGACCCCCCGCGGCCTTGGCATCCGTGACGTACACGAGTCCCGCATCCGCCTGACCCGACGTCACCTTGCCCAGCACGTCGGTCACAGACAGTTCCGAACTCACGGGACTCAGCGCTACGCCATTCGCCTTTTCGAGTTCATCCGCGGCCGCTCCGCACGGCACTTCTGGCGCGCACCGGACAAAATTCACACCGTCTTTCCGAAGGTCGTCCAGCCCGGAGATATCGGCAGGGTTGCCCTCTGGCACGACGAGTGTGAGCGTATTGCTCGCGAAAATCTCTGATTCACCGGACGGCAGGTCCGAATCGGTCAGGCGCTGCATGGTCCGCTCGTCCGCAGACGCAAACACGTCCGCCCGCGCCCCCTCCTGCAACCGCTGCGCCAAGCCGGTCGAGCCGCCGTAATCCACCGTCACATCTACGCCCGGGTACTCAGCCTCGAATTCCTCGGCCAGCCGGTCGAAGCTCGTGGTCAGCGACGCCGCCGCATACACCGTCAGCGTTCCCTCCGCCGACGACGCCGCTCCCCCACTCTCGCTCGACCTCTCGTCAATACCACCGCCGGTTCCGCACGCCGTCAGAAATAGTGCTGCCGCCGCACTCAGCACGGCAAGTATCGCCCGAGCCCTCACGAGAAATCTCCGGACTCGACAATGACCGTGGTTGCCTTGACCACCGCCGTCGCGACCGATCCCGGTTCGAGCTTGAGTTCTCGCACTGCTTCGGTACTCATCAGCGAGACAATCCGGTGGGGACCGCACTGCATTTCCACCTGGGACATCACCTTGTCCGAGGTCACGGTCGTCACCAGTCCGACCAGCCGGTTCCGGGCGGATCCTTTGCCGCTGTTGGGATCCCTGGGGTTCACCGCATTGCGTTTGGCCAGCTCCGCCAGCTCGACCCCGTCCACAACCGCGTGACCGGATGAGTCTTGCCGACGAGTGAGCGTGCCCTGATCGATCCACCGCCGCACCGTGTCATCGCTGACACCGAGAAAGAGCGCCGCATCCGCCACCCGCAACAAAGTCATGTCATGAGACTATCCGCATCTGCGGCCCCAATCATGAGTAGATTCCGTAAATTCGGATCAATGCTGTCACCGGAGAATGTCCGCCAATGACTTCATAAGGTCAAGAGCATCACGTTGTTGTTTATAGGACAGCCACGGTTCGTGTTCATAGAGAGCAAACTGCACGGAGACTTCCGCTCTAAGTTGGATCTCTTTCCGCGCCGACTCCGAGAGTTCGATCATTCTGAACCGCGCGTCAAAGCAGTCAACTCGGTACTGCACGAGTCCCACACCGTGGAGCTCTCGCACGTATCGCGACACCAGGCTCTTGGACAATCGCGTCCCCCGCGCGATCCCACTGACCGATTCACCTGGATTCTCCGCGAGGTAGTTCATGACCTCCATTTCCCCAGGTTTGAGTCGGCCATCTCCCTCAGCGGGCACCGCCGCATCCGCTAACTCTTTGAGCCGCCGCGACAACCGATACACATCCACCACTCGCATGAGTCCAGAGAACCAAGTGGCCACCTGTCGCGCGCCTCCAGCGCACGGCATTGTGCATTTCGGCGGATCCTTGGCACGTTCGCGATGGCTTGTGGAGTCCACGCAGCACGGGTAAGGCGATACCCGGTGCCCGTCACCTTGCTGGTAATAAAAGGCCACTCATGGGAAGGTGTGCCCCAGCTAAAACTCGACGACAGAGACCAACGAGACCGAGTGTGCTGGTCGATTTCGGCCTCCGCTTACGCGCTTTTTATTCGTTTTACTCGCGTTCATCAGTGCACGGTCTCCGAGGGGCACATACTCTCCGAAAACCGTGTACTGGTGCACTGCTTCGAGGGAAAGCGGGCCGAGACAGCGCAAAACCCGTCCACTGGTCAACGGTTCTACGGGAGTATGTCCTCCCCGAAGAACGTCTCTCAGTGAACGGGTTTCGGTGACCGAGTTGTCGTGAAGCCGATCATTGGAGCTTCAGCCGGATCACTCATCCTCACCAACATTCACGGCCCGGCAAGGCGGTTCAATCGCTGTGGCTAGGACTTCCGCTCGCTCCGCTCGGGTTTTACTCGTGCGTGAAGTTGGCCTTGCGCTTCTCACTGAAGGCGGTCATGCCTTCCTTCTGATCGGCGGTGGAGAACAAGCCGTGGAACACTCGACGCTCGTACTGCACACCCTGCTGGAGAGTGGTTTCGTAAGCTGCATTCACGGCCTCGACGGCGTGCTGAGCAACAGGCTTGGAGAGCCCGGCAATGGTGCGAGCGACGTCGTTGGCGGTGTCCAATAGCCGGTCGGCGGGGACCACGCGAGCAACCAGGCCGGAACGCTCGGCTTCCTCGGCGTCCATCTGACGGGCGGTGAGAATCATATCCATGGCCTTGGACTTGCCGATGGCGCGGAT
>CAACXA010000081.1_pt1 | contig 17856 bp, 17 predicted proteins | sample 2275811 | NCBI WGS metagenome assembly CAACXA01 (sample SAMEA5312478, study PRJEB27640) | indoor metagenome | biome: indoor environment; feature: uncontrolled; material: tiles wood | place: Germany | collected 2014-07-07 | reverse complement strand
ACCGGCAAGACCGTGGTGGCCCTGCACCGCACGGCGCACCTGCTGTATTCGGACGCGCAGGTGAGCGAACATCGCGGGGGCGTGCTTTTCGTGGGCCCGCACCGCCCCTATCTGGCCTACGTAGCGGATGTCCTTCCCAACTTGGGCGAGGACAGCGTGCGGACCTGCACACTCAACGATCTCCTGCCCGAGGGACTCGCCGCCACGGAAGAATCCGATCCGGAGGTGGCTCGGCTGAAGTTCTCAGCCGAGATGGTCAACGCGATCGAACCCGCGGTGGCCCTGTACGAGAACCCTCCGACCGAAGGGATGGAGATCGACACACCATGGGGCGAAGTGTGGCTCAGTTCGTTCGACTGGGCCGAGGCCTTTTCGGCCCCGGACCCCGGGACGCCCCACAATGAAGCGCGCGGGCTGATCTGGGAATCGGTGGTCGAGATCCTCACGGACAAGGTGCGGGACCTCGGGGAGGACGCGAGCGACGTCGGCGTAGACCCGAACGAGGATGTGGACGGTGAATTCAACGCCTACGGTCTCACTCGTGAGGATTCCGCGGCCCCGTTCCGCCGTGCGATCAGCCAGAACCCCGAACTGAAGCGAACGTTCGGCCGCGCCTGGCCGCTGCTCCATGCCACCGACCTGGTGGGTGACTTGTGGGAGGTTCCGGCGTACCTGCGCATGTGTGCCCCGTGGCTCGAGCCGCGCCAGATCCAACTGTTGCGACGTGCCGACCCGCGCGCCTGGAACACGGCCGACCTCCCCTTGCTCGACGCCGCACGCCAGCGGTTGGGTGACCCGGATACAACGCTGCGCGCCGAACGGCGACGCGCAGCCGAGGAGGCAGAAAGCACCCGCATGGCGGACGTGGTTGATCAACTGATCGAATCCGACGATTCGGTTATGAGGGTCATGCGGATGCTGCGCGGCCAAGATCTGCAGCACGCTCTGTTGGAGCACGCGGCACCGCCCGAGATCAACCAGGACGCGCTCGCGGGACCGTTCGCTCACATCGTGGTGGACGAGGCGCAGGAGCTGACCGATGCGCAGTGGCAGATGCTGCTTCGCCGTTGCCCGTCGCGTAGTTTCACCATCGTGGGGGACCGGGCCCAGGCCAGGCACGGTTTCACGGAAACGTGGGAGCAGCGCCTGGAACGGGTGGGCTTCGACCGCGTCATCCACTCCACCCTCACGATCAACTACCGCACCCCGCGAGAGGTCATGATCGAGGCTGAGCCGGTGATCAGAGCGGCAATACCGGATGCGAACGTTCCCGTCTCGGTCCGCAGTAGCGGGGTGCCCGTGAAGCACGGGGTCGCGGCGGATCTTGAGGAGATCCTCGACCAGTGGGAGGTCGGCCACGATGACGGCGTCGCGTGCGTGATCGGCGCTCCGTACTTCACGCCCCGCGACCGGGTGCAATCGTTGCCGCCCGCGCTGGCCAAGGGGCTCGAGTTCGACCTGGTGGTGCTGCTCGACCCCGAGCGTTCCGGCGGTGGGATCGCGGAGGCGGTGGACCGCTACGTGGCCATGACCAGAACCACGCAGGAGCTCGTTCTTCTCGAACGCCCCTGAAGGCTTGCTTTAAGAGGCCGACGCCGCCCGGGCACCTTGCGTGGGCAAGGCGCCCGAGCGGCGTCGTCGAACCGCGATGGACTAGGCGCGCACGATGTCCGTCACCAGGATGCTCTCGTAGGAGCGCGTGGTGTTAGTGATCTTGCGCGTGAAGTCGCTGACCGAGTAGCTCTTGATGTACTTGGCGAGTGAGCCGAGCGCCGCGTAGGCCTCCAAGCGCGCCAGTCCCTGACCCGCGCAACCGTGGATTCCGTACCCGAAGGTCAGGTGATCCACGGGATTGCGGGTGACATCGAAGGTATCCGCGTTGGGGTAGTGGCGCTCATCGCGGTTGCCGCCGGCGAGCAGTAAGGCAACCTGGGGGCCTTCCGGGATCACGACGTCGTCCACTTCGACGTCCCGCATCGTCTTGCGGCCCGTGGCGGGCAGCGGGGAGTGCATGCGCAGCACCTCGTTGAACGCGGAAGGGACCAGCGCGGGGTCCTCGCGAACCTTGGCGTACTGCTCCGGGTGCTCGGCGAACAGCATGATGGCGTTGCCGATCGAGGCGATTGTGGTGTCCATACCCGCGGCGACGTACTGGTGGATGATCATGCCGCAACTTTCGTAGGCGATGTCCCCGCGCTCGGCGGCGGCGAAGATACCGTGTCCCATACTGCCCTCGGTGAGATCCGAGACCTGGATGTTGTGGGTCCAGTCGAAAAGCTCCTTGGCCACCGGAAAACTGTTCTGGGCGCGTTCATTCATGGGGCCGAGGAGGTTGAATGCGGCCTCACCCCAGGTGAGGATCTTGGCGCGGATCTCGGGGTCCTTGATGCCGATCATGTCCACGACCACGTTGAGTGGAAGGGCGCGGGCGAGGTCCTGCATGCCGTCGAACTCGTCTTGTTCCGCCAGCTCGCGGACCATGGTGTCCGCCTTGGTCTCGATGTCAGCTTTGACCGAACGCAGCGCACGCGGGGACAGGTTCTGGGACAGCACCTTGCGCAAGTGCTGGTGATCCGGCGGATCCGTGGCCAGGGTGGTGCCCTTGAGCACCTCGTTCATCTGGGGGTTGAAGGCCACCGCGGTAGAGGAAAACGTCCCCGGATCGCCCAATGCCTCGCGGACCGCCTCATAGCGGGTGACGGCCCACAGCTCACGAGCCGGGATGTACACGGCAGCGGCCTGATCCCGAAGGCGCCCGTAGGCCTCGTACGGGTTCTCCAAGACTTCGTCGGCAAAGATGTCCACGCTGTCCTGAACAGCCGTTTCCGTTGTCATGATTGACCTTTCGGGTCTGAGTCACAAATGCTCACTCACCCTGGAATCGAGGGGTGTGTGGTGCATCACAGTCAACGGCGTGGGGCCCTATCCGGCAAGTGAATTATTCTTATGGCCAGCATTCTTAGTGTGCATACCCACTGGCGGTAGCGGTCTTGAGGGTGCCCCCGAGCCACTGGCGGAACGGGTCGTCCTGGAGCCACGGATTCCAGACGATGTCCACTCCGAGTGAGGGGATTTCCAGCGGAAACTCTGCCACGTGTATGTCCGTGACCGGGTCCATGAGTTCGGCAGTGCTCCTGCGGTGCAGGGCGATCAGATCCCGCCCCGAAACCAGGTGGGGGATCAGCAGGTTGTCGTTGATGCGCGTGCGCACCGAGTACTCGACGCCGTGTTCGTGGAGTGCTTGATAGGGCCGCGAGATGCGCGGGGCGTCGAACATCACGTGGGGCAGGGTGGCCAGCAGCTCCAGCGCATTCTCGTTGGTGAGAGCAGAGGAGCCGGAAATCACCACCCAGCGATCGTCGTAGAGGCGCTCGCGCGGATGACTCGTCGTGAAGGCCTCGGGGAGCAGGATCGCGTCCACGTTGTCCTGGGTGAACAGCGAGTCGGACGGATTGGCGGTGGTGATCATCCGCAGAGTGCAGTTCGGCGCCCGTTCCGAGATCCCACGGCAGATGTCCGACCCGGCGACAAGAGCTGTGCTCGTGCTCAACGCGAGCGTGATCTCCCGATGACTGGTGCCCGGTTCGAAGGTGGCTTCATGGACGAGGGTGGTGCTCTGACGCACGAGGTGCTTGAGCGGACCCAGGAGTTCCTTGGCGCGGGGCGTCAGCAGGGACTCGTTGCCCCGACGAATCAAGATGTCGTCCTTGAGCATGCGACGAATCCTGCGGAGCGCGTGGCTCATGGCCGGTTGGGACAGGCCCACTCGCTGCGCCGCGCGGGTCACCGATTGTTCCTCGATCACCGCCAGGAGCGGGACCAGCAAATTGAAGTCCATGGCGGCGGCCCGCGCGAGTTCCGTGTCCTGCGGTTCGGTTTCGGCGGGGTTCGACGACGTCGCTCCGGCTGATTTTTTCACGGCTCTCCTTCTGTGGGTAGCACCCGGGGTTATTCACAACGTGAATGCAACTAATGATATCTATGCATTGGACGCACTGTGTGATCTGGGCAACACTCGAAAGGAGTCGCCGGTTGGCGGCCCATGGCAAGACAGCACGCGAGTAGGAGGACACCTCATGCGGATTGAACTGGATCAGGCCCGTTGCGAAGGTCACGGATTGTGTGAAGAAGCGGCACCGAATCTCATGCACCTGGACGACGATGCCGAACTGATCATCGACGTTCCCGAGGTCGAGGGTGACGACTTGGCCAAGGCCCAAGCTGCCGTGCGCGTGTGCCCCGTGGCCGCCCTGCGATTGGCGTGATCCCTATGGTCCAGCACGCTCCCGCGGACATGAACCGAATCGTGGTGGTCGGCCACGGCATTGCCGGTGTGACCGCCTGTCACGCCCTACGCGACGCGGGCTTCACCGGCCACCTGACAATCGTGGGCGATGAGAGTCATGCACCGTACAGCCGACCGGCACTGTCCAAGGCGGCGCTCGTGGACGGGCAGGACCTTTCGGCTCATCTTCTGCCGGAAGCCACTCATGGTGGATTGGAATTACAAGGTGTCCCGGCCCGTAGCGTGGACTTGTTCGAACGCACAGTCACTCTGGAGGACGACACCAAGGTGGCCTTCGACGGTCTGGTCATCGCAACGGGTGCTGGCGCTCGAAAGCTGACGGACAGTGCCCACGAACTGACTCTCCGCACCATGAACGATGCGGAAAATGCGCAGTCCCGTTTCGTCCCGGGCCAAGACGTGGTGGTAGTCGGCGGCGGGGCACTCGGCATGGAACTGGCCTCCGGTGCGGTGGAGCGTGGCTGCCGTGTGAGCGTGGTGTGCTCCGGAACTCCCATGAGGCGTCACCTCGGTGAGTACCTGGCCTCGGAAATCACCGCCATTGCCAGGGACATGGGGGTGCGGTTCATCGACGCGACTGCCGTATCCGCCACCGTGGATGAAGAATCGACGGTTGTGGAGCTCAGCGATGGGTCTCGCATCACCGGCGACGTATTGGTCACGGCCATCGGCGATCATGCCCATGACCGCTGGCTGGAGGGATCCGGCCTGCTCAGTGGCGGCCGCGTGGTGACCGATTCCCGAGGCCGCGTTCTCCACGAGGACGGCACGGTGTTGCCGCATGTCGTAGCAGCCGGCGATATCGCGCACTGGGAGGGTGAACGTCAGCCACTGTGGACCACCGCGATCGAGCACGCCAAGGTTGCTGCTCTCGCGCTACTGCGTGGTGATCTGTCGGAGCCGCTGAACTTCGTCCCGTATTTCTGGACCGAGCAGTTCGGGCTGACCATTCGCGTCATGGGACGAGTGCCCGTCCACGGTGCTCCCGAGGTGATCGACAGTGGCGCATCCAAGAGCGCGCCCGATGACCAAGCCGTGGACCCGCACCGAGCGCTGTTGCGCTGGCAGTCCGAGGACGGATCGGGCACCGCTGTGGCCGTGAATTACAAGATTCCGATTCCCAAATTGCGGAGGCTGACCGAGCGGAAGGCGACCGCCGCGTGAAGTCTCCGAGCGGCGTCGTCCTTCACCATTTCTAATTCCCTGCGGACACGTAAGCTGGACGCCATGAGCACCAATTTCTCCCCCGTGGATCTGGACACCGCTCGCGAGCGACTGCGCGACCTCATCAAGGGTCTGGCCATCGTGCGCGGAAACGTGACGTTGGCCAGCGGAATCCAAGCCGATTACTACGTGGACCTGCGACGTGTGACCCTGCACCACGAGGCCTCGCGCTACGTCGGTCAGGTCATGCTCGGCCTGCTGGACAAGGCAGGTATCGAGTTCGACGCCGCCGGGGGCCTCACCATGGGTGCCGACCCGGTGGGGCACGCCATCATGCGCACCGCCGGTGATCAGGGTCGCGCGATCGACACGTTCGTGGTGCGCAAGGCGCAGAAGTCCTACGGCATGGGCCGTCAGGTGGAAGGTCCCAGTGTGGTGGGCCGCAATGTGGTGGTCGTGGAGGACACCTCGACCACCGGTGGTTCCGCGCTCACCGCGGTGGAAGCCCTGCAGAAGGCCGGCGCGAACGTTGTGGCTGTGGCCGTGATCGTGGATCGCCGCACGGGTGCCAAGGAACGCATCGAGGAGTACACGGGAGTGCCTTGCCTGTACGCCTATTCGAAGGACGAGCTGGGGCTTGACTGACCCGGCTACCACTTCTGAATCCAATGTCGAACACGTGGTGGGCGTGGGCCCATGGGAAGGTCCGTGGCCGGAAGGCGAGCACTGGGACCGTGAGTTACTCGAGAACGGGGACCGTCGCAACGTCGCGGACGGTTACCGCTACTGGGCCATGGACGCGATCATCGCGGACTTGGACACGCGGCGTCATGAATTCCACGTGGCGGTGGAGAACTGGGAGCACGACTTCAACATCGGTTCCGTGGTGCGCACCGCCAACGCGTTCCTAGCGCGCGAGGTCCACATCGTCGGACGACGCCGCTGGAACCGTCGCGGAGCCATGGTCACCGACCGCTATCAGCACGTTCGCCATCACCCCTCCGTGCCGGACTTCATTGAGTGGGCAAAGTCCGAGGGGTTGCCCGTGTTGGCCATCGACAACGTTCCGGGTTCGGTGCTGATCGAGACGTTCGACCTGCCCAAAAAGTGTGTTCTGGTGTTCGGCCAGGAGGGCCCGGGGGTGTCCCCGGAGGTCATCGAGGCCGCAGACGCTGTGTTGGCCATCGAACAGTTCGGTTCCACTCGTTCCATCAACGCCGGCGCCGCCGCGGCAGTGGCGATGCACGCGTGGATCCGCCGACACGTGTTCGAGCAGCGCGTGAACTGAGTCTTTCCGGTGCGACGCGGGCGGTCCGACGCGTGTGATCTGCTGCGTACCGAATAACCACCGTGAACATCTGAGCACCGGTTTGTTGGCGAAAACCTTTCGGGCAGAGGTTCGCACGAGAATGGCATCTTTTTCGCGAACTCCCGCCTTAGATGTCGGGGTTCACGGCCGGTGCTCGAAACCCTGACGTAAATCTTCGACAAATCGCGTTCCGCCGTCTCACTACCGAAAACACCTCTGAGCCGTTCACCATTTAAGGGGACATCCCCCTAGTTACTCATCGGTTACTGTGGGCCATATCACATTTTGATAACGGAGGTTCTCGTGGCTCACAGACCCAGTTCGACCCGCGCGTCCATTCATTGGAAAGGTGCGCTCGCCGCCGTCGCGGGTGCGTGTCTGATCCTGGCCAACATGGCGCCCGCCCACCCTGCCGAGGACGGACTGGCGGAGATGCCACCGGCCGAGCAGGCTCAGATCCTGGAAGAAGCCGGGGTCGACCAGTCCGATCTGGAGCGCGATCGCGCGTTGAAGGAACTCTCCGAGACCACGGATACCGACTTCTAGTCGACGCCCGCGCAACTGCCCGCCAATAACGGCGATCTGGTGCGGCAGGAGCCCGCCAAGTTCTACCTGGATCCGGTCAAGCTGATCCAGCCCAATGCCAAGGCCACCCGGATCATGTACCGCACCACCAACAGTCATGGTCAGGCGGTGGGAACTACCGGAACGGTGCTGGCCTCCAACGCCACGTGGCCCAAGAAGGGGCCGCGTCCCCTCGTGGTGTTCTCACCGGGCACCCAGGGTATGGCCGACCGCTGCGCACCATCCCGGCAGATGGCGCTGGGTATGGAGTATGAGGGCTTTTCCCTGATAGGTCTGATCAACGCCGGCTACTCGGTGGTGGTCCCGGACTATATCGGCCTGGGTACCGAGGGGCCGCACACCTACATGAACCGCGTGGATCAGGCTCACGCCGTGCTCGACGCCGGCCGCGCCGCTCAGCGGGCGGGGATTCTTGGCATTGCCGCCGAGACTCCCGTAGCCATGGTGGGCTATTCGCAGGGTGGCGGCGCCACGGCGTCGGCGGCGGAAACCGCGCCCACGTACGCGCCGGAACTGAAGGTCAAGACCGCATGGGCCGGTGCCCCGCCGGCAGACCTGTCGGCCACCGGCAAGCACATTGATTCCACGCTGTTCTCCGGGCTGGCGTTCTACGTGATGGGTGCGGCCACGGAATCGGGCGCGGACGCTCGCGGTGATCTCAATGCCGATGGCCTGGCCCGCTACGCCAAGGCACAGGATTCCTGCATTATCAACGGGGTGCTGGACCACGCCTTGGTGCCCACCAGCTCGCTCACCAAGGACGGCAGCACGTTCACCCAACTCTTGGGTAAGCCGGAACTGGCCGGCTACCTTGCGCAGCAGACCAACGGCACCGAAGGTAGGCACCCGGCCGTTCCGGTGCGTATCGCGCACGGCCCCGCCGACGACGTCGTGCCCTACCGTGCCGGACGCGAACTCGCCCAGCGCTGGTGCGCCTCTGGTGCGAATGTTTCGTTCCAGACCCTGGTCACCCCGACGCACTTGGGCGGCTACCTCGAAGGCGTGCCGGCCATGCTGACCCACTTGGATGCCCGGTTCAATGGTTTGCCCCAGGTGAGTTCGTGCTGGCGCTTGTGAGCGGGGCTCCTGGCACCGCGCGATGTCGCTGACCGGCTGGCCAGTTCGCCAACTGTCGAGTCAGCCGTTGGCGGCGTGACGCGGTAAAGGGTGCGTCAGGCCATGGGTCGTGGCGTCACGTGAGGTCAAGCGCCGCGCGCGCCGTGCTCAGGGCGACCTGGGCGTAGTCCGGATCGCCCGTTCCTGCGGCGGTCGAGATGGCGCCTTCCATGAGCACGAACAGTGAACTGCCGGCTTCGGTCGAGCCACCGATCCGGTCCATGTACGACCGCACATGGCGATCATGGTCCCGGATGACTCCCTGGGCTTCTTCACTTAGCCGCTCGCCGCGGGTGTTGGCGATCCCGCAGCCCACGAAATCGGGCGTTGCGAACCAGTCGCCCAGCCAGGTGAACAGCGCGGTAACGGCGGCAGTGCGAGCGGACTCGTCCAGAGCGCCGTCGTTGAGAATGTCAGGAACTGCAGCGGTTACGAATTCTTCCAGCAAGCGGGTCCATCCCGCGTGGGTCGACCGAAGGTACGCCGTGACCAGTGATTCCTTGGACGGATAGCGGGCATAGAGGGCTTTGAGGCTCACGCCGGCCAGCTGGCGGATGTCCTGAATCGAGACGTTGCCGATTCCGCGGCGATAGAACAGGTGCGCGGCCGCGCGGAGGATGGGGTCATCCGTGAGCTCCGCGTGGGCGGCAAGCGGGGCGAGGTCGGCTGTCTCGGTCACGGTTCTGATGTGCCCCTTTGCGTGGAGAATGGTGATTCTCTATGCTAGCTGGAGAACGACCATTCTCCGAACGATTCGGTTCGGGCCGAGAGAAGAAGGAACCCCGTGAACGCCATGCCGTCCGTATCCACCACCGACACCTCCGAGCTGGAGGCGCAGGAACCCCGCCGGCTGGACGTGGACGTTCTGGTTATCGGTTGGGGCAAGGGTGGCAAGACGTTCGCCGGGAAGATGGCCGCCGCCGGTAAGAGCGTGGTCATGGTCGAGCAAAGTGCCGCGATGTACGGTGGCACGTGCATCAACATCGGCTGCGTGCCCACCAAAACGCTGATCCACTCGGCTTCCGAGAAGCGCGCGGCGGACGGCGATCAGAAGTTCTTCGAGGATGCCGTCGACTACCGGGATTCCCTGATCGGCAAGCTCAACGACGTGAACTTCCACATGCTCGCGGATCAGGACACCGTGACCGTGGTGGACGGCCGCGCCTGTTTTGTGGGCCCCCGCGAAGTTGAGGTCACCCCGTCCGCGGGTGGTCGTGGCCTGGCCGAACACTTGCGCATCACCGCCGAAACCGTGGTCATCAACACCGGAGCCACGCCTGTCATGCCTCCCATCGAGGGCATCGACCTGCCGGGAGTTTACGACTCCACCTCCATCCAGCACGCGGAGCCATTCCCGCAGCGACTGGCAATCATCGGCGGCGGGCCTATCGGCCTGGAGTTCGCTTCGATGTTCACGAACTTTGGATCAGAGGTCACCGTGATTGCCCGCGGCGAGACGATCTTGCCGAGCGAGGACCGCGGCGTGCGCGGCGTCGTCGTCGACGTGCTGACCGACGCGGGAATCACGCTACGGACGAACGCGTCCGCGGAAGCGATCGAGACCCGCGACGGCGGATTGGCCATTACCTTGTCCGGCGGCGGGTCCATCGAGGCCGACGCCGTTCTGGTCGCCACCGGGCGCAGGCCCGCCACCGAGGGGCTCAACTTGACCGCGGCCGGGGTCGAGGTAGACGAAAAGGGTGCGGTCATCGTGGACGATCACCTGCGCACGACGGCCGAAGGCGTCTATGCCATGGGCGATGTGCACGGCGGCCCGCAGCAGACCTACCTGTCGCTGGACGACAGTCGCGTGGTGATGAGTGCGCTGACCGGGGATGGTTCGCGGCGCGTGTCCTCGCGCGTGGCTGTGCCGACCACCACGTTCCTGACGCCGCCGCTGTCGGCCGTGGGTATGACAGAAGATGCGGCCCGCAAGGCCGGGTGCGCAGTGAAGGTCGCGACGGCGATGGTGGCCGACATCAAGGCCATGCCGCGCCCCAAGGCCGTGCAGGATCCGCGCGGCGTGATCAAGTTTGTCGTCGATGCCGAAACCGACCTGGTGCTGGGCGCCCGGTTGTTCCATGTGGACTCGCAAGAGGTCATCAACCTGGTGGCACTGGCCATGCGCGCCGGAGTGACCGCGAGCGAACTGCGTGACGGTATCTGGACGCACCCCTCTTCCACTGAAGCCCTGAACGAGGTTCTGGGACAGCTGGAGTAAGACCGGGCGCCCCCGCGGTCGGGCGGGGGCGTTCCTGCTTGATTTTCGGACAGAACTCGTTCTATCCGTTTCTGACCGATTGGTCTATGATTAGACCATGCGGTCAAACAGTGTGCAGACGAGTTCGAATCCCACCTTCACCGAGTCGGCTCGCCGGACTCAGATCATGAAGTGCGCCATCGAGGTGCTGGCGGAATCCGGGTACTCGGGCGCGTCACTCGCGGAGATTGCGCGGCGGGCGGGCATCAGCAAGAGCGTGGTGCTGTACTACTTCTCCGGCAAGGACGATCTTCTCTCCAGCGTGGTGTTCGACGTGTACGGACGAGCGGGTCAAGCCATTACTGAAGCGCTGTCCCACGAAGCGAGCCCCGGCGAAAAAATTGCGGCCTACGTGCGGACCAACCTGCATTTCTTGGAAGAGCACCCGGCCGACATCCGGGCCGTGGTGGAAATCGTCTCCAATGCGCGCGGCTCGGACGGTACCCACAGTTTTGTTCCTCAGGGCGAAGACCCGGTGCTCGCACACTTTGAGCAACTCTTGCGTGAAGGCCAGGACGGCGGGGAGTTCCGAGAGTTCGACCCGCATCACTTGGCGATCATCATCAGGAGCGCCATCGACACCGCATCCGGGCGATTGGTCGCTGATCCGTCATTCGACCTGGCCGCGTACACTCGCGAACTTCTCTCCGTGGTGGAGCTCGCGACAGGTATCCACCGAAGCGAGGAATCATCATGAAACGCGTTGCGAAACCACCGCCGGTAAATCGTCAGTCACCGGTTGTCGATCATCAACCGCCCACTCCGGACAAGCCGCCACCGGACAAACTGCCTGCGCAGGAACGATCCACGGGCCAGGTGCCTCCGGAGAAGCGCAAGCGGGCCGTGGCCGGGATGATCGGGATCGACCTGGTTCTACCCTTCGCCATCTACTACGGGTTGCGGTTAGCCGGCGCGGATCCGTGGTTGGCACTCATGCTCGGCGCGGTGGGGCCGCTGGTGCGCATCGCAGTCACCACCGTCCGCACCCGCCGGATCGACCGACTTGGTGTCTTCACCCTCAGCGTCCTGGCCATCGGAACGGCCGTGTGGATGTTCAGCGCCGACCCCCGGCTACTTCTGGCCCGGGAAAGCTGGCTCACCGCGCTCATCGGTTTCTGGATCTTGATCTCACTGGCCGGCCGACGCCCCATTCTGTTCGAAGCCACCATCGCCGTGATGCCGGCCGACGCCGCCACCCAGTGGGAACACGACTGGGACACCAACCCGTTCTTCCGGAAAATCTTTCGCACCATGACCCTCGCCTGGGGTATCGCCTTCATCCTGGACGCTGTGGCTCGCGTAATCATGGCCTATACGTTGCCCATTGATGTGGTTCCTATCGCGAGTATCGGTCTGCTTCTGGTCATGCTCTTCGCGATCGTCTACGGGACCAAGTTCTATGCGGGGCGCAAGCTGGCCGCAGACGGGCCGCAGCAGTCTTCCTCGGCTGAAACGAGAGGTGCGTTATGAACGCCCCAGAGAATCCGTCACCCACAACAACCTTCGCTCTCATTCCACCCGCCGCGAGCACGCCCTGGTACTGGCACCTGGTGGCCGATGAACTGCGTGAAAGAGGCCACGGCGTGATCACCGTCGATCTTCCGTGCGCCGACGACTCGGCCGGTCTTGAGGCATATGCGGACATTGCAGCGCAGACCATCGGCGATGCCCGGGACGTGGTCATCGTCGCCCAGTCGCTAGGCGCCTACACGGGGACGCTCATCGCCGACCGGGTAAACGCCCAACTGCTCATCCTGTTGACGCCCATGATCCCCCTCCCGGGGGAGTCGCCGGGCGACTGGTGGGAGAACACCGGCTATGCGCAGGCCAGGCAAGAGCAAGCCGCGCGGCTCGGATGGGCACCGGAGCAGGATGACGATCCGCAGAATGTCTTCTTCCACGAGCTCTCCGATCACACGGTCGAAGAGGTTACGGCGCACGCGGTCGGCCAGTCAGGACGCCCGTTCCAAGATCCACTGCCGCTCGAGACGTGGCCTAGCACCCCAACTCGGGTGCTGATCTGCCGAGACGACAGGTTCTTTCCCGTAGATTTCCTCCGGAAACTGACCCGGGAACGTTTGCATATCGATCCGGACGAAATGGGTGGCGGGCACCCCGTCGCGCTCAGTAGGCCGGTGGAACTCGCGGACAAGCTCGAGGGGATCTGGCGGAAGTGATGTCCCAGTGACTCCCACGAAAGTGTGAATCGCCCGTCCACTAGACTTGAGAACAGGCCCACAGGCCACGGCTCAACCGTGCATCGGGAATCCAGTAGAAGGAGCACTTCATGCCCATCGCAACCCCTGACGTTTACGCCGAGATGATCGACCGGGCCAAGGAAAAGGGCTTTGCCTACCCGGCCATCAACGTGACCTCTTCCCAGACCTTGAACGCCGCAATCCGTGGCTTCGCCGAGGCGGGTTCGGACGGCATCATTCAGGCCTCCACCGGCGGTGCCGCCTACTGGTCCGGTTCCTCGGTCAAGGACATGGTGACCGGTTCGCTGGCCATGGCCGCGTTCGCCCGCGAGGTGGCCAAGAACTACGACGTCAACATTGCTCTGCACACCGACCACTGCCCCCAGGACAAGCTGGAAGGCTTTGTGCTGCCGCTGTTGGCAGAGTCCGAGAAGGCTGTGGCTCGCGGCGAGGACCCCATTTTCCAGTCGCACATGTGGGACGGTTCCGCGATCGAGCTGGATGAGAACCTCAAGATCGCTCAGGAGCTGTTGGAGCGCACCAATAAGGCCAAGATCATTCTCGAGGTCGAGATCGGTGCCGTGGGTGGCGAGGAAGACGGCGTGGTCGGCGAGATCAACGACACCCTCTACACCACCGTCGAGGACGGCATGAAGACCATCGAGGCGCTGGGCGCCGGCGAAAAGGGCCGCTACATCACCGCTCTGACCTTCGGTAACGTCCACGGCGTGTACAAGCCCGGCAACGTGAGCCTGCGTCCGGAACTGCTCAAGCAGATCCAGGACGAGGTGGGCGCCAAGATCGGCAAGGATCGCCCCTTCGACCTGGTCTTCCATGGAGGTTCCGGCTCCAGCGCCCAGGAGATCGCGGACGCGGTCTCCTACGGCGTGATCAAGATGAACGTTGACACGGACACCCAGTACGCGTTCACCCGCCCCGTCGCAGGCTTCATGTTCGACAACTACGACGGCGTCCTGAAGATCGACGGCGAGGTCGGCAACAAGAAGAAGTATGACCCCCGCGTGTGGGGCGCCGAGGCCGAGACCGGCATGGCCACCCGCGTGGTCGAGGCCTGCCAGAACCTCGGTTCCGCAGGTACCTCCATCAAGTAAGTTCTGTTTCAGCACACCGGTGCCCCGCGCGTTCTCGCGCGGGGCACCGCGTCGTTTAAGGCCGACGACGCCGCCGCGCCGCCTCATTGCCGCCGGTGATCCGAATCACTTGTTACGCTCCCTAAGCATGGGAATGAGCCACGCAGCCAACGAGACTCCTGACCGCAACCCCCGTGATCTGACGGTCAGTCCGGAACCGTCACGCGCGTACATGGAGCAGCTCGAACGGGACACCGAGCGACGCAAGAACGAGCTGGAACATCACCTGGCCGACCACGCGGGCGCCTCGGACGAACTGCACGAGCGCCTCGAATCCCTGGTCGACGATCAAGCCACCGACTTGCACCGCGTACTGCACGAACTGCACGAAAACCCCGAGACGGCGTTCCAGGAACACTTTGCCGTGCAGCAGATTCTCGCCCATCTCAAGGCCCACGACATTCCCGCGGAGAATCCCGCGTTCGGCTTGGACACCGCCATCCACGCGGAGATCGCCTCCGAAGACTTTGATCCGCAAAGCCACCGCACCATCGCGATCATGTCCGAGTACGACGCACTGCCCGGCATCGGCCACGGCTGCGGTCACAACGTGATTGCCGTGACCGGACTGGGCGCGTTCGTCGCACTCGTCGAGCTCATCCGCGACAACCCTTCCGCGTTTTCCGGTCGCGTGGTCTACCTGGGCACCCCCGCGGAAGAGGGCGAGGGCGGCAAGGAGATCATGGCCCGGGCCGGCGCCTTGGAAGGCATCGACGCGGCCGCCATGGTGCACTCCTACGTCACGGATCTCGTGGACCAGGTCTGGCTCGGACGCCGCCAGTGCACCGTGCACTACCGCGGCCGGGCGGCCCACGCCTCGTCGCACCCTTTCATGGGACGCAACGCGCTCGACGCCGCCGTGCTCGCCTACCAGGGGCTGGGGCTGTTGCGACAGCAGACCCCGCCGACCGATCGCATCCACGCCGTGCTGCCCGAGGGTGGGGAACGGCCGAACATCATCACCGAAACCGCCACGCTGCAGCTGTACGTGCGCTCGCAGCGACCGGAGACGCTCAAGGCACTTTCGGAACGCGTCACCGAGATCCTGCAGGGCGCAGCGTTGATGGCCGGGGTGGGTGTGGAGGTCGACTGGGATTCCTCGCCGGCCACCCTGCCCGTGCTGGGCAACGCGCCGCTGTCCGATCGCTGGGTCCTGGCCCAGCGGCGTCGTGGGCGCGATCCGTTCCCGGCAGGCACGGTGTCCGAGGTGCTGGCGGCCTCCACCGATTTCGGCAACGTCAGCTACCGCATCCCGGGCATCCACCCGTTGATCAGCATCACGGACCAGGACATGGGGCTGCACACCCGAGATTTCGCGGCCGCGGCGGCCACCCCACTCGCCGAGAGCGCCGGGGTCGACGGCGCCTACGGCCTGGCCGCGGTGGCCCTCGACTACCTGGTCGATGACACCCTCGCCCAGCACGTCACCGAAGATTTCGAGGCCAACGGCGGCGGAATCGCCGTGGAGAACTACTTCGACTGAGCCGACCCCGGCCGGTCACCACCAGGAAAAGATCCATCGATCACTGACCATCATGGAGTGCACATGAACGCCACCGCGACCAAGACATCGAATCTGGGGGACAGGCTTCTCACGGGCATCGAGCGGGTCGGCAACAAGTTGCCCGAGCCGTTCGCCCTGTTCACGATCCTCTTCCTGATCACCGCGATCGTGTCCACGGCCATGGCCTGGGGCAACGTGATCGTCACGGTCCCGGGAACCGATGAGCCCCTGGCCATCAAGGGCCTGTTCACCGGCGAGGGCATCGCGTGGTTCACCTCCACACTGGGTGACAACTACATCGGCTTCCCGCCGTTGGTCACCGTGGCGACCATCTTGTTGGCCATCGGTATCGCTGAAAAGTCAGGCTTCCTGGCGGCCGCGATCCGCTACACGATCGGCAGTGCGCCCCGCTGGCTGCTGCCCTACACCGTGGGCTTCGTGGGCGTGGTCGGCTCCATCATGGCGGACTCCGCGTTCGTGGTCATCCCACCGCTGGCCGCGCTCGCTTTCAAGGCTGCCGGGCGCCATCCAGTGGCCGGCCTGTTGGGTGGTTTCGCCGCTGCGGGGGCCGGGTATTCGACCAATATCTTCCCGACGTCGCTCGACGCCCTGTTCGCGGGCATCACCAACGCCGTGATCCCCACCGTCCCCGCGCTCGCGGAGAACGCGACCGAGGTCAACCCGATCTCCAATTACTACTTCAACATCGTCTCGGCGCTCGTACTCTCCGTGATTGCCGGTTGGGTGATCGACAAGATCGTGGAGCCGCGCGTGGAACGCGCCAAGGTTTCTCGTGAAGAGGTCAACCCGGAGACCGGTCAGATCATGACCGATACCCGGTCCATGCGGATCGTGGGCGACGAGCAGACCGTGACCGAGTCCCAGGAGCCCAAGACCGAAGCCGAACTGTCTCCTCGTGAGAAGAAGGCACTGATCTGGGCGTGCGTGACATTCGTGCTCATCGCCGTGGTGCTGACCGTGTTCGCGCTGCTCCCCAACTCGCCGTGGCGCAATGAGGAGGGCAACTTCCTCCCGGCTTCCCCGCTGCTGGCCTCCATCGTGTTCATCATCTTCGTGTTCTTCTCCGTGAGCGGCTACGTCTACGGCCGCATTGCGGGCTCCATCCGGGGCTTCAAAGATGTTCCGGTCATGATGGGCGAGGCGCTCAAGGACATGACCTCGTTCCTGGTGCTGGCGTTCATCCTGGGTCAGTTCATCGCACTGTTCAACTGGTCCGGAATCGGCTCCTGGATCGCCGTGACCGGTGCCACCGGGCTGCAGAACGTGGGTGTGACCGGGTTCCCCGTGATCATCGGCTTCATCATCCTCTGTTCGCTGCTGAACCTGTTCATCATTTCCGGGTCGTCCATGTGGACCCTGATGGCCGCAGTGTTCGTGCCGATGTTCGGCATTCTGGGTTTCGAACCCGCCTTCATCCAGGCAGCCTTCCGCGTGGGTGACTCCGCCACCCAGGTGATGACCCCGCTCAACCCGTACATGGTGGTGCTGTTGGCCATGCTCCGTAAGTACGAACCTGAGGCAGGCTTGGGCACGGTCATGGCCCGCATGATCCCGTTCGTGGTGCCCTTCTGGGTCGCGTGGACGGTCATCCTCATGGTCTTCTACTTCTTCAACCTGCCGCTGGGTCCGGGCGTGGGGATCATGATCGAGCAGTAAGTCACGCCGGGCGCGAAAGGCCGCGAGCGGCGTCGTCGAGCCTGCGTAGAGTGGGCAACAGACCCCATGATCTACGTGGAAAGGAACCACCGTGGCACTCGTTGGCAAGAACCTCCTGGACGGACCGGAGCCCACCTACCTGGAGGAGAACCCCCAGCTGACCGCGCGTCTCGACGCCGGGGACGAGGCCGAGGATCTCGCGGCTGCATTCCCCAAGGAGCAGCTACCGTGGGCCATCCTCGCGGAGGAGGCGCTCGCGGACGGCCGCACCCTGGAGGGCTACGCGTACGCTCGCGTGGGTTACCACCGCGGCCTGGATTCGCTGCGCGGCCACGGCTGGAAGGGCCACGGACCGGTGCCGTACTCCCACGAACCGAACCGTGGGTTCCTGCGCGCACTGGCTGCACTGGGTAAAGCTGCCGCGCAGATCGGTGAGATGGACGAGGCCGCCCGCATCGAGAAGTTCCTGGATGACTCCGATCCGGAGGCCGCGGGGCAGATCGCGCAGCGCTGACGCCGGTGGAATGACCGGGTGAACAATCGAGGCAGAGATCAGCACCAGGATCTCTGCCTCGAGCATCTGTGG
>CAACXA010000179.1_pt1 | contig 17949 bp, 15 predicted proteins | sample 2275811 | NCBI WGS metagenome assembly CAACXA01 (sample SAMEA5312478, study PRJEB27640) | indoor metagenome | biome: indoor environment; feature: uncontrolled; material: tiles wood | place: Germany | collected 2014-07-07 | reverse complement strand
GCTGAGGCCCGCATGGCTGAGGCGGTCGAGGAGGAGAATCAGTGACAGTGGCCCAACGGCTGACCTATGCCGATGCTTACGAGCAGCTGCGACGCGCGCAGAAACCCGGGGCGGGGGTGCCCGCATACACGCGCTGGGTCAACCGGTCGTTGGCACGGTATGCGGCGGCATTCCTGGCCTCCAAAGGGGTCAGCGCGGACGGCACCACGGCACTGAGCGCAACCTTCTCCGCGGTCGGCCTGGTCCTGCTGGCGCTGGGGCCCATCTCGTGGTGGACCGGTCTGGCGGTGGCCGTGTTGTTCGCCATCGGGTACGTCCTGGACTCCGCGGACGGCCAGGTGGCTCGCCTGACCGGAACCGGCTCGCCCGCCGGTGAATGGCTCGACCACGTGGTCGATGCCATTCGGACCCCGGCCATCCACTTGTGCGCACTGATCTCCTGGTACCGGCATGACCCGGTGCGCGATGACATCAGTTCATGGCTGCTCGCGCTTCCCGTGGTGTTCACCCTGGTGGCCGTGGGGCACTTCATGAGCCAGATCCTCGCGGAGCAGTTGCTGCGGGCACGCGGGGTGCGCACCAATGTGGCCTCCGATGCGGGACCCATCCGGTCGTTCGTCAACCTGCCCACGGACGCCGGCGTGACGTGCTGGGTTTTCGTGCTGTGGGGCGCTCCCGGGGTGTTCGCCGTGGCGTACGGACTGTTGCTGATCGCCCACATCGGGATCGGTGCCATATCCATGCGCCGGAAGCGCCGTGCCCTGCACGCCCTCAAGCATCAGGAGACCACCGCATGAGCACCCTGCCCACCGTTACCGGGATCATTTGCACCATCGGTGGTCGTCCGGAGATGCTGCGCGACGCAGTACGCGCCATGGCGGCCCAGGACATCACTGCGGACCTCGAGATCCTGGTGCTCTTCGACCACGTGGCGATCGACGAGCTGACGGACGTGGATCTGCCCGAGAACGTGAGCCTGCGAACCATCGTCAACGACGGCCCTCGAGGTCTGGCCGGTGGTCGCAACAGCGGGGTGCGCCACGCGCGCGGTCAGTTCGTGGCCTTCTGCGATGACGACGACGCCTGGGAACCCGCCAAGCTACGCCTCCAGTTGGCCGCGTTGGAACGGCGCCCGGACGCGGTGGCCGTGGCCGGCGGCATTGCCATCGTGACGGACTCGGGAACCGTCCACCGCGATCCTCCCGCCGAAGCTTCCTTCGACGATTTCCTGCGCTCCCGCATCACCGAGATCCACCCTTCGGCGGTGCTGTACCGCACGGCGGATCTGCGGCCCGGCGGTGCCATCGGCCCCGTGGACGAGGACCTGCCCCACGGTTACGGCGAGGACTACGATCTGCTGCTGCGCGCCACGCGTAACGGGCCGGTGGTCTCGGTCCCGGAGACGGTGCTGACGGTGCGTTGGGACCGTCCGTCCTACTTCGCGGGGAAATGGGATTCGCTGGCCGAAGGGCTGACCTACATCCTGCGGAAGTTTCCGGAATTCGAGAGCTGCCCACCGGGCCTGGCGCGCATCACGGGCCAGGTCGCCTTCGCGCATGCGGCGCGCGGGCGCCGTCGTACGGCCGTGGAATGGTCCCACGCCACGCTCCGCAGGAATCCCCTGCAGCTGCGCGGCTGGGCCGCTCTCGTGGTGGCCATGACCCCGGTGCCCGCGGATGCGCTGCTGAACGTGGTTCAAAGCACCGGCCGAGGTCTGTAATGACCCAGCTGCACGACCGACCAGCATTGCCGGCAGACTCGGCGACGACCTCTCAACGGTCACTACCCGCGTGGCCGATTCTCATCCTCTTCCACGGCTTCCCCATCATTTGGGCCATGGGCGCACTGCAATTCGCGCCGTTCGCTCTCGCGGTGATCATGGCCGCGCTCATGGTGTTGCGCGGCCGCGTCATGGTGCCCCTGCCTGCGTGGTTCCTCGCCGCATTGGTGGTCTGGGCGCTCGCGTGCGCCACCCAGCTACCCGACGCCGGTGCTCTGGTGGGTTTCGCACTACGCTGGGGCAACCTCTTGGCCGCCCTGATCATCCTGCTGTACGTGGTCAACGCCCGAGACAGGCTGGGCCAGCACGCGATCCTGGCCGGGTTGATGACCGTGTGGGCCACGGTGGTGCTCATGGGTGCCCTGGCCCTGTTCATCCCCGATGTTCGGCTGAACACGCCGGTCGGCATGCTCCTGCCCGGTTCATTGACCTCCAACGAGCTGGTCAAAGACCTGGTGTTCCCGCCCATGGCCGAAGTGCAGTTGCCGTGGGGCGCTCCGGAACCCTACATCCGTCCGTCGGCCCCGTTCCCCTACGCCAACAGCTGGGGGGTCGCCTACGTCATGCTGACCCCGGTGGCACTGGCCACGCTGCTGACCGTGCGTACCTGGTGGGTCAAGCTGCTGATCAGTGCCGGGCTGGTGCTCTCCCTGGTGCCCGCCGTTGGCACCAGCAACCGCGGCATGTTCCTGGGTCTGGGGATCGCCTTGGTGTACGCGGTCTTCCGTCTCGCCCTCTCCGGGTACTGGAAGGTTGGCCTGGCAGGTCTGCTGGCCCTCACCGGTGCCGCCATGTGGCTGATCCTGGGCGGAGTGGCGGAGCAGATCCTGGGTCGCCAGGAATACAGCGACAGCACCGGCGGCCGGCTCAACCTCTACCGGCAAACCTGGGAGGCCTCGCTGGAGAGCCCGCTGCTGGGTCACGGCGCCCCGCGCATGGAGGAAAGCGTGGGTGTCTACATGGGCACCCAGGGCTACCTCTGGTTCTTCCTGTTCAGCTACGGCCTGGTGGGCCTCATCCTGTTCGTGGGTTTCCTATGGGGATCCACATGGTGGACCCGCGGCGTGAAATCGCCGGCTTCCATCATGCTGCACTCCGTTCCCCTCGCCGCGAGCGCCATTTTCGTGGTTTACAGCTTCGACATCATGCAAACCTGCATCCTGGTCACGGTGCTGGGTCTGCTCATGCGTGAGCGGATCGCCAAGGCTCGTTCATGAGTCGGGTGGGAGGCGCCCGCAGCGCCGCGCTGACGTTCGGTTTCGTCATGGCCGGCGCGGTCATGGCCTTCGGGATCACCCTGAGCATGACGCACGGTTCCGGCGCAGCCGATGCCGGCCGCCTCTTCCAACTCACCGCGATCCTCGCGATCGCGACCACCGCGTGCACCGTGGGCGCCGACGTCGGTCTGGTGCGTACCCTGCCCTCGCTCGCCGCACGACGCCGCTCGGACCAGTTGCGCACGGCCGTGCGCGCCGCCGCTCCCCCTCCGGTGATCGTTTCGTTGCTCGTCGCTCTCACAGCGGGAGTGGTTGCGCTCGTAGGGGCGCTCGAGCAGGACACGGGGACCGCCGTGCTGATTCTCGGTACCGCACTGGTGGCGGGGACCATCCTGAACCTGTGCTTCGGCGTGCTGCGTGGACTGCACAAGGTTCCGTGGTTCTCGTTCCTGCAGAACGTGGCCCTGCCGTCCCTGCGGTGGGCGGGTGTGCTGATCGTCATCTGGCTGGGAACGTCGCTTCCTGCCCTGACCCTCGCCTGGTGTCTTCCCGTGATCGTGGTTCTGGGCTTCGCACTCATCGCCGCCAAACGTGCCTGGCCCGACAGCGAGATCGCTGAGGAGCCTGCGGCGGAGGGCTTCGACAAGAAACAGTTCTGGGGATTCTCCTCCGCCCGCGGTGTCACCGCCATGATCGAGACGCTGCTCGAGTGGATCGATGTGCTCCTCGTGGGCGTCTTCCTGGGGCCGGTGGCCGCAGGTGTGTACGGCGTAGTGAATCGCTGTGTCCGAGCCGGCACCATGTTGGATCACACCGCCCGTATGGTCACGGGCCCGGGGATCAGCGCGGCCATGGCGGTCAAGGATTTCGGGAGCACCAATCGCATTTACACGGTGGCCACCGCCGTTCTGGTCGCTGCTGCGTGGCCCCTGTATCTCACCTTGGCGCTGCACGGCCGCGCGGTGCTGAACCTGTTCGGCGAGGGCTTCGAATCGGGCCACACCGCCATGGCCATCGTGTCCCTGAGCATGCTGTTCGTGGTCTCCGCCGGCGGTGTGCAATCCATCTTGTTGATGGCGGGTCGCAGCTCGTGGCAACTGGGGAACAAGTTCTCCGCCCTCATCGTCGCCGTGACGCTCAACCTCCTGTTGATCCCGGTATGGGGTATCACCGGGGCCGCCGTTGCCTGGTCCGCGGCGCTCCTCACGGATGCGGGCCTGGCGCTCTGGCAGATCACTACCAAATTGGGGATCCGCCCAGATCTGGGTCTGATTTTGCGCACCGGAGCCATCACCGGCGGCTGGACCCTCTTGGTGGGCCTGATCACGGTGTGGTTCGGAGGTGGCACGGTGACCGCGCTGCTCGTTCATCTGGCACTCATGGCCCCGGTGGTCGGATGGGTGCTCCTGCGCTTGGCTCGCCGGTCCACGGTGCGGGATTCCGCATAAGGGAGGACACGTGTCGCCTTGATCGAATTCACAGAAACTTACTAGTCTGTTAATCAGCAGATCACCTTCAATTCACTAGGCATTTTGCGGGCGCAGGATGCCAACAGAATTTGACGCATTCGGGGGAATGTGAGGGTGGCTGCACAGCTTTCACGGGGGAGAAATACATGGGCTCGAGTACCAAGTCTCACTTCAAGAGACGCCGGAAACGCACCGGTTCGCATGAAACTGCACCGCTGGAGATCAGCCAACTCGTGGCACGCGTCCTGCGCCGTTGGCCCACGGTTCTGTTGACCGCACTGATCATCCTGGCACTCGTGGTACTCGCCAGCCTTCTGGCCCCCCGCTCCTACACGGCTACCGCTTCGGTTGCGGTCTCTCCCATCGTGACCGCCTCCAACGTGGGCGGCGCATCGGCCAACGACGTGGACATGCCTACGGAGATCGCCACGGCCACGTCTCGAGTCGTGGCCGAACGGGCGGCCCAGGATTTGGTCGACGCCGAGGACCAGGACCTGGTGAGCGATCTGCTCGAGAACACCGAGGTCGGTTCACCGTCCCAGTCGAGTGTGCTGCGTATCAACGTCACCGCGAACTCGGCAGACACGGCTTCGGAGCGAGCCAATGCACTGGCCGATGCCTACTTGGCCGACCGCCAGGAAACCGCAGAGTCGCGCGCCGGCGAGGCCGCCGATTCGCTGCAGGAGTCATTGGGCGACATGTCATCGGATGATTCATCCAGGCAGTCCCTGGAAGAGACACTCGTTGAACTGCGATCGGCCTCGCCCTGGCCCGGCCGCATCATCAGTGCTGCGCTTCCCCCCGCTGCCTCCACCGGCCCGGGTCTCAGCGCAGCCATCCTCGCCGGTGCCCTGGGCGGGCTCATGCTCGGCCTGGTCGCCGCGCTGATTCGCGATCGGATTGCCCCTCGCGTGGGATACGCGGATCGTTTGGAAGACCGTGTGGGGATCGCGACCGTCAACGCGACGAACGAACCTGCCCACGTTGCCGTGTCAGACGCCGTCTCTGCCCTGGACGACCGCTTTGGACTCGCCTCCAAGGGCCGGCTGGCCGTCACTTCCCTCAACGGCACCACGTCCGAAGCCATGGTGGATGAATTCAATCACCAGTTGACCACCTGGACGGTAACGGCCACGCCCATGGCGCAGTCGCGCTCCGACGTGCGCCAAACGTTGCAGTCCTACGACGCGGTGGCGGTCCTGGTGGATCCCCGCGACGGTCTGGACGAGACGGCCCAGCTGCTGGCCACCCTTGATCGCGGCTCCGCGAGCATCCTGCCCGTGGTGTGGGACCGCACCGGAGAGGACCGGTCATGAAGATTCTGCTCGTTGCGTCCGCTGGTGGGCACCTGGCTCAACTCCAGAACCTGCAAAAGCTGTGGGAGGACCACGAACGCAGCTGGGTGACCTTCGACCTTCCCGAGGTCCGTGCCGGTCTGCACGGTGAGGACCTGCACTGGGCGCACTTCCCGACCACTCGGAACATCCCCAACGCCATCCGCAATTTGGGGGTCGCGCGAAAGCTCATCCGGGAGCTGAAACCGGACGTGGTGATGTCCACGGGTGCCGCGGTGGCCGTGCCGTTCTTCCTGGTGGCCCGGCGCCGCAGAATCCGCACCGTATTCATCGAGTGCTTCGACCGCATCACCATGCCCACCATGAGCGGTCGCATGTGCTATCCGCTATCAGATGTTTTCGCCGTCCAATGGGACGAACAGAAGCGCCATTTTCCCGACGCCGTGAATATCGGCGCGCTGATGTGATTCGTCCCCTCGCCCAAGGAGCCCACCATGAAACACACCGGACAGTCCTCCTCCCAGCACGTGCCGCTGCGCAAAGGCGCGCCCGCCCCGGACATCGTGGTCTCCTTGGGAACCGATCATCATCCGTTCCCCCGACTGGTGGAGTGGTTGGATGAGGCCCTCGAGCACCTGCCCGAGGTCTCCTGCCTGCTTCAACACGGATTCACCCGTCCGTCCGAGCGTGCCATGAACACCCACCGCATGCCACGCATCGAGTTGCTCGAGCTGTATCACTCGGCTCAGGTGGTGATTGTCCAGGGCGGCCCGGGTTCCATCCTTGATGCCCGCCTGACCGGTCACATTCCGTTGGCGGTCCCGCGCCTGGCTCACCTGGGTGAGGTCGTGGATGACCACCAGGTCGCCTTCACCCGGCGCATGGTGGAAGACGGCGAGGCCAAGCTCGTCCAAGGCCCCGACGATCTACTGACCGCCGTCACAACGATCATGTCCCGCCCCTCGGAGTTCCGCACCGAGCCGCGCGTGCCGCAGCCAGAATTGGCGTCCCAGGCGCTGTGGTCCACCCTCGATGCGCACAAGGATCCGTGGCGCCTGCGCACCATGGGACGCAGGTCGCTGCAAACCGCCGTGGACGTGATCGGTCCGCGGTTCCGCCGCGCCGACTACGACCAGCAGGCGGTCTGACACCTCACATCACCGAAACCGCCGCGGCCCCGAAAACCGGGCGCCGCAGCGTCGTCGTCAAGAGTGCGCGATCTGTGAGATTCGCGTCAGGAACCCGTCGGTGCGAACTGGCTCGACAACTCCTGGGCGGCCTTGCGCAGCTGCGGGACGGCGCGATCGCCGAAATCCCAGTCCACGCGCGTGGTGGGACCTGAGACCGAGATCGCTGTGGGAGTGGGGGCGTTGGGGAGCGCCATGGAGAAGCAGCGCACGCCGATCTCCTGCTCCTCGTCGTCAATGGCGTAACCGCGCTCACGAATCTTCTCGAGATCGGCCAGCAGATCACCCACCGTGCCAAGGCTCTTGGGCGTGGGGGTGGTCATGCCCATCGAGTGCACGATGGAGACCACTTGCTGTTCGGGGAGGGTTGCGAGAATGGCTTTGCCCACGCCGGTGTTGTGCAGGGGCGCGCGGCGGCCCACTTCGGTGAACATGCGCATCGAATGCTGGGACTGCGCCTGGCCCACGTACACGACCATGCGGCCGTCGAGCACGGCCATGTTGGCGGATTCGCCCAATTCTTGGACGAGTTGCTGAAGCACGGGCTGCGCGTAGGTTCCCAGCTGCAGGCTGGCGGTGTAGCCCAGGCGAATCAGGCCGGGGCCCAGTGCGTAGCTGCGGTTGGGGAGCTGTCGCACGTAGCCCAGCGGCACCAGGGTGCGCAGCAAGCGATGAATGGTGGGCAGCGGGAGCTCGGCCTTATTGGCCAGCTCACTCAGGGAGGACTCACCCCCGGTGGCGGTGATGATGTTCAGCAGGTCGAACACTCGCTCGACGGACTGGACCCCTCCCCCACTTTTGCCTTCTGCCATGGTGAAACTCGCTTTCCGTGATCGATGGGAACCCGTTGGGCTGGGGGCCATCGGATGTCACCATGTGAAATAAGTCTCACACGGGTCTTGTCTTTCGTCCCAGAGTACATCTACGATTCAAGAAGTGGAAACTTTTTTCCACAATGCGGATAACGAAGTGGAGCGAGGGTTCCGCTCAGTCTGAAAGGAACATCACCAGATGTCTACACCCAGCCCCGGATACTCCATGGTCCTGCGCGTTGAAGCACCCGCTACGTTCAACTCGACCAGTGAAATCACCACCGCAGCCGCCGCTGCCGGCGCCCAGGTGACCGCATTGGACATTGTCGAATCGCACCCCACCAGCGTGGTCATCGACATCAGCTGCAACGTCTCCAACGCCGAACACCGCGACGAAGTCCGGGAGGCGCTCAACGCACTGGACGGCGTGAACGTCCACAAGATCTCCGACCGCACCTTCCTGATCCACTTGGGCGGCAAGATCGAGGTCACACCGCGCGTTTCACTGCGTAACCGCGATGATCTCTCCCGCGCCTACACTCCCGGCGTGGCCCGCGTGTGCATGGCCATTGCCGAGAACCCGGAGGATGCGCGCCGTCTGACCATCAAGCGCAATACCGTTGCAGTGGTCACCGATGGCACCGCCGTGCTCGGCCTGGGCGATATTGGTCCCGCCGCCGCACTGCCCGTGATGGAGGGCAAAGCCGCTCTCTTCAAGGCTTTCGCTGACGTGGACGCCTGGCGCGTGTGCTTGGACACCAAGGACACCGAAGAAATCATCAGCATCGTCAAGGCCATGGCCCCGGTGTACGGCGGCGTGAACCTTGAGGACATCGCGGCGCCGCGCTGCTTCGAGATCGAGGCCCGTCTGCGCGAAGAACTCGACATCCCGGTCTTCCACGACGACCAGCACGGCACCGCCATCGTGACCCTGGCCGCCCTCTACAACGCCCTGCGCGTCGTGGACAAGAAGATCGAGGACGTCAAGGTCGTCGTCTCCGGCGTGGGCGCTGCCGGCAACGCCATCATCCAGTTGCTGCTCGCCAACGGCGTGGCCAACGTGATTGCGTGCTCGCGCAACGGTGCGATCCACTCCGGCGAGACCTACACCGATCCCCACCGCACGTGGCTGGCCGAGAACACCAACAAGAACAACTTCTCCGGCTCGCTCAAGGAGGCCGTGGCCGGCGCGGACGTCTTCATCGGCGTGTCCGCCCCCAACGTGCTCACCGGCGAGGACGTCGCGACCATGGCCGACGACGCCATCGTGTTCGCCATGGCCAACCCGGACCCCGAGGTGCACCCGGCCGAGGCAGCCAAGCACGCCGCCGTGGTCGCCACCGGACGCAGTGACTTCCCGAACCAGATCAACAACGTGCTCGCCTTCCCGGGCCTGTTCCGCGGCCTGCTGGACGCCGGAGCCTCGGACATCACTTCTGAAATGCTCGTGGCGGCCGCCAAGGCCATTGCGGACTGCGTGGAACCGGACGAGCGCAACGCGAGCTTCATCGTCCCCAGCGTGTTCGACCCCAACGTGGCCCCGGCCGTGGCGGAAGCGGTCAAGAACACCGCGCTGGGCGAGGACGGCCAGTAACGCGAAAACCTGCGGAGCGGCGTCGTCGCCCATGCCGGACGACGACGCCGCCCACCCGCCGCTTCGAGCGCAACCGAGCGACAGCGGCGAGACGACGCACTACCAGCACCACCCGAACTTTCCAGGAGGCAACCATGACCATTACCCACAACACCCCGCAGAACGTGGCCGCGGCCAACGAGATCCTCAGCGACGAGGCACTCGCGTTCGTCGAGGCGCTGCACGAGAAGTTCAATGACCGCCGCGAAGAGCTACTCGGCAAGCGCGAGACCGCTCGCGAGCAGGCAGCCAGCACCGGCACGCTGGACTTCCCGGAGGAGACCCGCGAGGTCCGCGAGGGTGACTGGAAGGTTGCCCCGGCACCCGAGGCACTGCAGGATCGCCGCGTGGAGATGACCGGCCCCGCCTCCCCGGCCAAGATGGCCATCAACGCGCTGAACTCCGGCGCCAAGGTGTGGCTGGCCGACCTCGAGGACGCCGCGAGCCCCAGCTGGTCCAACCAGATCGACGCGGTTGCCAACCTGCGCGACGCCGCCCGCGGCACCCTGGCCTTCACCTCGCCCGAGGGCAAGGAGTACAAGCTGCGCGAGGACGCTCCGCTCGCCGTGGTCGTGACCCGCCCCCGCGGCTGGCACCTGCCCGAGCACAACATCACCGTGAACGGCAAGGAAGGCTCCGGTTCGCTCACGGACTTCGGCCTGCACTTCTTCCACACCGCCAAGCAGCTGCTCGAGAACGGCCACGGTCCGTACTACTACCTGCCCAAGATGGAGTCCTACCTCGAGGCTCGGCTGTGGAACGACGTGTTCACCTTTGCCGAGGAGTACCTGGGCATCGAGCACGGCACCATTCGCGCCACGGTGCTCATCGAGACCATCCCCGCCGCCTTCCAGATGGACGAGATCCTCTACGAACTGCGCGACCACGCCTCCGGCCTCAACGCCGGCCGCTGGGACTACCTGTTCTCGATCATCAAGTACTTCCGCGACGCCGGTGACCAGTTCATCCTGGCCGACCGCTCCTCGGTCACCATGACCGCCCCGCTGATGCGCGCCTACACCGAGCTGCTCGTGCAGACCTGCCACAAGCGTGGCGCGTTCGCCATGGGTGGCATGGCAGCCTTCATCCCGTCCCGCAAGGACGAAGAGGTCAACCGTGCGGCCTTCGAGAAGGTCCGCAACGACAAGACCCGCGAAGCCAACGACGGCTTCGACGGCTCCTGGGTCGCCCACCCGGACCTCGTGCCCGTGTGCAAGGAAGTCTTCGACGGCGTGCTCGACGGCAAGCCCAACCAGGTGGGCCGCCTGCGCCCGGAGGTCTCCGTGACCGCCGAGCAGCTGCTGGACGTCCCCTCCGCCGGCGATCAGCGCACCGAGGCCGAGCTCAACGCCAATCTTTACGTGGCCATCCGCTACATCGCGGTCTGGTTGTCCGGCAACGGCGCCGTGGCCATTCACAACCTCATGGAGGACGCTGCCACCGCGGAAATCTCCCGCTCCCAGATCTGGCAGCAGATCAAGAACGGTGTGGTCTACACCGACACCGGAAACACTGCAACGCGCGAGCTGGTTGCGGACGCCCTGGACAAGCAGTTGGGTGTCCTCAAGGAGGAGATCGACGCCGAGAACTACGAGAAGTGGTTCGTCCCGGCGGGCAAGCTCATCTCCGACATGGTCCTGAGCGACAACTACCCGGACTTCCTGACCCTGCCCGCGTACGACCTCATGGAAGGGGCCAAGTGACACAATCCATTCTCGGGGCGCGAGTCGCCTCCGCTGCTCCCGCCGACGCCGCTCTGAGCGGCTCGGCGGGGGCCGTCCCGGCTGGCGCGAGCCTGCCCACCACGTTCTACCAGCGGGCCGACCTCGTGCTCGCCGGCACCGACGCGGACCTCGCCCGGTTCTTCCCGGGTGATTCCGGGGTCCGCCAGCCCGTGCACACGTGCTACATCCCGGCCGACCTGGTCACCGTGGACACCCCCGCCGAATGGGGCCGCGCCGCACAGGCCGCCGCCGATGAAGCGGGTGGGCTCCAGGTGCTCGCCGAACTGGCGGGGCTCACCGGGGACGGCGTGAGCGACGTCGTGAACCGTGTGGCCGCCAAGCTGCAGACCGAGCCCATCGAGGACCTGCGACTGGATCTCGAAGACGGCTTCGGCAACCGCTCGGACGGCGAAGAAGACACCGCAGCAGCCCAGGCCGCCCGCACCGTGGCGCAGTTCGCGATCAACCGGGCCAACGGATCCGCACCGGCACCGGCCTTCGCGGGCATCCGCTTCAAGTGCTTCGAAGAGGCAACTCGTGCTCGCGGTCTGCGTTCCCTGGACGTGTTCGTGAGCACCCTGGTGCGCGAGGGCGGCCTGATCGAGGCCGGCGTGAGCGCCGACGGATTGCCCGCCGGACTCGTGCTGACCCTGCCCAAGGTCTCCTCCGTGGAGCAGGTGCAGGTCATGGTCGAGGCGTGCCAGGCCCTCGAGGATGCGCTGGGTCTGCCCAACGGCCGACTGCGCTTCGAGATCCAGATGGAAACGGCCCCCATGATCCTGGGGCTGGACGGCACGTGCCTGATTCCCGCGATGCTGCGCGCTGCCGAGGGCCGCGCCACCTCGCTGCACTACGGCACCTACGATTACTCGGCGTCCCTGGGGATCTCCGCGCAGTTCCAGTCCATGGAGCACCCCGCCGCGGACTTCGCCAAGAACGTCATGCAGGTGGCCGTGGCCGGCACGGGTGTGCACCTGTCCGACGGCTCCACCAACCAGTTGCCCGTGGGTGACGCCGAACAGCGCCGCGATTCCTGGGCACTGCACGCACGACTGGTCCGCCGGTCGTTGGAGCGCGGCTACTACCAGGGCTGGGACCTGCACGCCCACCAGCTGCCCACGCGCTTCCTCACCAATTACGCGTTCTACCGCGACGGGTTCGACGCCGCCGCCCACCGCCTGGAGGTCTACTCCCGTCGGTCGGTGCCCGGCATCGAAGCCGCCGACGTGGCCGATGAACCCGCCACCGCTCGCGCCCTGGCCCGCTACATTCTGCGCGGCACGCTGTGCGGTGCGGTGACCGAGGACGAGCTGCGCACCGCCGGCTTGTCCCCGGAAACGGTGAGCTCGGTCGCGAAGACGGGCGTGGCGGCGCCGTCGAACGCTGAACATTCCGAAACAGGAGAAACACGATGAGCGAACGCACGTACTGGGCCACCCACGGTGGCCACCCGCCGCAGACCGATCTGCTGACCGACCGGGCCATGTTCAAGGAGGCCTACGCGGTGATTCCGCGGGGTACGCAGCGGGACATCGTGACCTCGTTCCTACCGTTCTGGGAAGGCACCCGGCTGTGGGTGCTCGCGCGACCGCTGACCGGTTTCGCGGAGACGTTCTCCCAGTACCTCATGGAGGTCTCCCCCGGCGGCGGCTCGGACAAGCCCGAGGACGACCCGGATGCTGAGGCAGTGCTGTTCGTCATGGAGGGCTCGCTCGAGCTGACCCTGGGCGACGAGCCCGGCGACGACGACGTCCACACCCTCAACCCCGGCGGCTACGCGTTCATCGCCCCGGGCGAGACGTGGACCGTGCATAACCGCGGCTCCGAGGAAGCCCGCTTCATGTGGGTGCGCAAGCGCTACCAGAAGGTCGCGGGCATCGAGAAGCCGGAATCCTTCGTGACCAACGAGCAGGACGTGGAATCCACGCCCATGCCCGGCACCGAGGGCCGCTGGGCCACCTCGCGGTTCGTGGACCCGGCGGACGTGCGCCACGACATGCACGTGACCATCGTGACCTTCCAGCCGGGCGGGATCATCCCGTTCGCGGAGACCCACGTGATGGAACACGGGCTCTACGTGCTCGAGGGTCAGGCCGTGTACCGCCTCAACGAGGACTGGGTCGAGGTGCAGGAGGGCGACTTCATGTGGCTGCGCGCCTTCTGCCCGCAGGCCTGCTACGCCGGGGGTCCCAAACCCTTCCGCTACCTGCTGTACAAGGACGTCAACCGGCACGCTCCCCTGCCCCTGGGAGGGCATGCGGGGCGCTGATTTCGGCCCCATGACGATTTAAGGTTCCTTATCCCCGATTTCCGCTGTGGAATCGGGGATAAGGAACCCTATTTCATGTGTAGCGCTCATGCTGCGGGACGCAGCTACTCTGCGTCGTGGCGCTGCTCGCCGTCGGCCAGATCTGAGTCATCCTTAGGCCACGGCCAAGAACTCGGGCACCTATAAGCCACTTCCACGGAGGAAATATGGCTTATAGGTGCCCGAGTTCTAGTTGGTGGCGTAAGAGTGTCTCAGATCTTGTCCCGCTCCAAGCATCGCGGGCAGGCCGCACCGACTGCTCAGCTCAACGGGAAGCCCTTGAGGTCCTTGGGTAGCGGCGGGGCGTAGGTGCGGGACTTGGATGTGGTGAGTCCCAGGCGCACGAGCGACTGCGCAATGGTCACCGCGGCGGCCACTCCGTCCACCACGGGAACACCACACTGTTCACGCACAGCGGCTTCAAGTGCTGCCATGCCGCCGCAGCCGAGCACGATCACTTCCGCGCGGTCCTCGTCGATGGCCAGTTGTGCCTCGGCCACGATCGACTGGATCGCAGCATTCTCATCCGCCTCCAATTCCAGCACCGATGTATTGGACGCCCGCACGGACGCGCAGCGGTCCAAGAGCCCCGCCAGCTGCAGCCGATCCTCGATGAGGGGAACCGTGCGGTCCAGGGTGGTCACCACCGAATAGCTGCGCCCCACGAACGTGGCCATGGAGGCAGCGGCCTCGGTGATGTCCACGACCGGCTGCTCCAACAGTTCCTGCAAGCCTTCGCGGCCGTGTTCGCCGAATCCGGCCTGGATCACGGCGTCGAAGGGCTGGTCGTAGCTGAGCACGGCGTCCATCACGCCCACCGCGGCCAGGTAGGACTCCATGTTGCCTTCACACGAAGGCGCCCCGAAACGCGGGGTCAGTCCCACGATGTCGACGCCGGGCTCGGCCACTTTTCGCGCCGACTCCGCAATCGATTCCGTCATGGACTCCGTGGTGTTCACGTTGACCGTCAAAATGCGCATCGTCTAACTCCTTGAAACGTGAGTGATTCTCGATCGGTGCCCGGCGGGCGGCCGTACTAGAGACGGACCGCCCACCGGGCAGGACATGCGGTGGGCGGGGGCCGCCGGTCTAGCCGAACGGCCCCGCCAGGCAGGTCAGTGGGTGGTGGCCACGGCGATGGCTTCACCGTGCTGGTCCGTGTATTCCACGCGCTTCTTGGCGGTGATCAAGTAGCAGATCGCACCCAGGCCAGCGCCGATGAACCACGAGAACTCACTCGCACCAGCGAAGAACGGAAGCAAAGCCACGGCCAATGACGCCAGTGATGAGGGGATGAACGCCGCAATCGCTCGCGGGTTCACACCCTTGCGGTAGTAGTACGCGCCGTCGTTGGTGTCGATGTAGAGCTGCGGAACGTTGACCTTGGAGCGGCGAATGATCCAGTAGTCGACCATGATGATGCCGAACAGCGGGCCGAGCAGCGCGCCCAGTCCACCCAGGAAGTACACGATCACCACGGGAGAGTTGTAGAGGTTCCACGGAAGAATGACCAGACCGATCACGGCGGAGACGATGGCCGCCTTCTGGAAGTTCAAGGCCTTGGGGAACATGTTGGTCAGCGCATACGTGGGCGCCACGAAGTTGGCCATCAGGTTCACCGCCACCGTGAGGATCAGCAACGCCAGGGATGCCAGCACGATCAGTGGCACGGAGGGGATGGTCTGCACGATGTCTGCGGGTGCCGTGATGATGGTGCCGTCCAACTTCAACTGCGCACCGGCCAGGGACACCACGATCAGGCCGAACAGGAGCATGTTGATGGGGATGCCCCAGAAATTGCCCTTCACAATCGCACCCCGGCTGGTCGCCGAACGCGTGAAGTCGCAGAAGTTCAGCACGAACGTTCCGTAAATGGACACCCACAGCGCGCCGCCACCCAGGATGTGAACCCACATCTCCCAGCCGGTCAGCGGGTTCTCGGTGGTCCACGCGATCGAGAAGTCCACGCGCCACAGCATCCACACGGCCAGCGCCACGAAGGTGACCAGGATGATGGGGCCGGCAAAGGCCTCGTACCGGCGAATCATTTCCATGCCGTAGCAAACGATGATGACCTGGATGATCCATAGGGCCACGAAGCTGATCCACCCCAGAGTGGACAGACCCAGGATGTCGTTGCTGTCCAACGGTGCCAACCCCGGCCACAACGCAATGAGCATCACGCGCAGCACCACGGAGGCCAAGTAGGTCTGAATGCCGAACCAGGCTATGGCCACAATGCCACGCACGGCGGCCGGCAGTTGCGCTCCGTGCACGCCGAAGGAAATGCGGCTCATCACCGGATACGGCACACCTGTCTTGTAGCCCATGAATCCGGACAGGCAGAGCAGGAAGAACAGCAGCAGAGCGCCCACGCCCAAGGCGGTGAGCACCTGCCACGCCCCGAGCCCCAGGGCGAAGAGCCCGATGGCGAATGAGTAGTTGCCCAGCGAGTGCACGTCGTTGGCCCACAGCGTGAAGATGCTGTACGCGTTCCACGTGCGTCCCTCTCGCCGTGTGGGGGCCAGGTCCACGTTGTAGAGCCGGTCGCTGGTGATGGGCGGCGGTTCGGCCTGAACCGTGCCGGGTGAATAGACGTGGTCGAATTCCGGGCGCCCGGCAGCACGTTCACGCGACAGAGCGGTCTCGTCAGTGGCCATATCCCCTCCTTAGGTGATGAGTCGATCTCCAGGCGCGGCCTTGATGACCTGGCCCGATGCGTAGTCCACCGGTGGGTGGGAGACACAGACGGAAACATCTCACACCAAAGGTTGACGTAGGTCACATTCTAACCTAACGTTTTCACCAGATAGAACTTAACTTCCACAATCCGAAAGACGGGCACCCGCGAGGGGTCACCGCACAGGAGGAACACCGTGAGCTACACCGTCAACTCTTCGATCTTGCTGACCGACCTGCCGATCAACGACCGCCCGCAGGCCGTGGCTTCCGCGGGTTTCACTCGCGCCGAATTCTGGTGGCCGTTCCCCACGTCCACCCCCTCGGATGCCGAGATCCAGGAATTCGTGGACGCACTCAAGAACGCAGGCGTCCAGTTGACCGGCCTGAACTTCTACGCCGGTGACATGCCCGGCGGCGAGCGCGGTGTGCTCTCCCAGCCGGCTCGTTCGGATGAGTTCCAGGCCAACATCGACGCCGTGGTGAAGATCGCCCAGGCCACCGGCTGCAAGGCGTTCAACGCGCTCTACGGCAACCGCCTGGACGGCGAGGACGCCGCGGAACAGGACCGGATCGGCGTCGAAAACCTGCAGCGCGCGGCGGATGCCGTGGCTCCCTTGGGCGGCGTCGTGCTGCTCGAGCCCGTCTCCGGAACCGAGGCCTACCCGCTCAAGACCGCCGCGGACGCCCTGGCCATCATCGAGAAGGTGGGTCGAGACAACGTCAAGCTGCTGGCCGACTTCTACCACTTGGCCGTCAACGGTGACGACGTGGAGCGCGTCATCGAGGACCACGCCGCTGACTTCGGTCACATCCAGATCGCCGACAACCCCGGCCGCAACGAGCCCGGCACCGGTGAGCTGCCGCTCGAGAAGTGGATCGACCGCTCCCGTGAACTCGGTTACGACGGCGTGATCGGCCTGGAGTACAAGGCTTCGCAGGAGGATCCCTTCGCGTGGCTGCCCCGCGAGAAGCGCGCCTGATCCGGCCGCCCCGTCACCTCACAAGAACTCACTACCAAGCACCAGCTACACCCGCGGATCACCGCAGAACTTCTAAGGAGAACATCATGACCAAGGTTGCTGTTATCGGATTGGGCATCATGGGCCTTCCCATGGCCAAGAACCTCGTCACCGCAGGCCACGAGGTGACCGGTTACAACCGCTCCCCCGAAAAGGCCCAGGAGCTCGCCAAGGCCGGCGGCACCGCTGCCGGTTCCGTGGCCGAGGCCGTCAAGGACGCCGAGGTCATCATCACCATGGTTCCGGACTCCCCGGACGTTCAGGACGTGGTGGAGGGCGAGGACGGCGTGTTCGCGAACGCCCCGCAGGGTGCCCTGTGGATCGATGCGTCCACCATCCGCCCGGACGTGGCCGTGAACCTGGCCGACGCCGCTCGCAAGGCCGGCATCCGCCCGCTGGACGCCCCCGTCTCCGGTGGCGAGCAGGGCGCGATCGACGCCGCCCTGTCCATCATGGTCGGCGGCGAGGCCACCGATTTCGAGGCCGCCCAGGAAGTCCTCAACGGCGTGGGCAAGACCATCGTGCACGTGGGCCCCTCCGGCTCCGGCCAGACGGTCAAGGCCGCCAACCAGCTCATCGTGGCCGGCAACATCCAGTTGCTCGCCGAGTCGGTCGTGTTCCTCGAGGCCTACGGCGTTGATACGGACGCCGCTCTGAAGGTCCTCGGTGGCGGCCTGGCCGGTTCCAAGGTTCTCGATCAGAAGGGACAGAAGATGCTCGATCGCAACTTCGATCCCGGTTTCCGCCTGGCCCTGCACAACAAGGACATGGGCATCGTCACCGCCGCCGCACGCGAGGCCGGCGTCACCATCCCGTTGGGCGC
>CAACXA010000328.1_pt1 | contig 18045 bp, 18 predicted proteins | sample 2275811 | NCBI WGS metagenome assembly CAACXA01 (sample SAMEA5312478, study PRJEB27640) | indoor metagenome | biome: indoor environment; feature: uncontrolled; material: tiles wood | place: Germany | collected 2014-07-07 | reverse complement strand
GCGATGCTCTGCCCAGAATGTTCGGGCCGCGAACCTATGCCTGAAATGTGCCACTCCGATGGTTCCCTCGTGACCTCCCACTCCAAAAGGTGAAGTGCGAGTGTCCCTCCCCCCGACCGCTGGCGGCATCGACCCCGCCTGTGTCGCGCATCACTGCCGAGCGTGCACAATGGAGGGACACCCCGGGGTTCGACGCAGAGCCTTGAGCGCAACCTGCCAGGCTCGCGCGCCCCACTTACGGCAGGAGCGTGGCAGTCATGCGGATTTCGGTTCCCCGCGAAGTCAAACCCGAAGAGGCTCGAGTCGGGCTCACCCCGGCCGTGGTCACGGCGCTGACGGGCCGAGGCCATGAGGTGCTCGTGGAGCGCGGGGCCGGCGAGGGGTCGGGTTTCGACGACGCCGCCTACGAGACCGCCGGGGCCCGCATGGTCAGTGTTGACGACGCCTGGAATAACGCCGACATGGTGGTCAAGGTCAAGGAGCCGATTGCCCAGGAGTACGGCTACCTCCGCGAAGACCTCACACTGTTCACGTACTTGCACCTGGCGGCCAGCCGGGATCTGACCGAGGCGCTGCTCAGTAGCGGCACCACTGGTATCGCGTACGAGACGGTCCGCGTGGGGCGCACTTTGCCGCTGCTGCGACCCATGTCCGAAATCGCCGGGCGGCTGTCGATCGGCGCGGCAGCCCGCTACATGCTGCACCACGAGGGTGGACCCGGAATTCTCATGGGCCGCGTCCCTGGTGTGGTTCCTCCGGTGGTGTTGGTCATCGGCGGTGGCACCGTGGGTGAGCACGCGGCACGTGCGGCCGTAGGACTCGGCGCGGACGTCACCGTGCTGGATGCCAGTGGTGACCGCATCCGCGAGCTGGATCTCATGCTGCCGGGCGCCCGCATTCTCATGAGCGATCCCCACCGAATCGAGGAAGAACTGCCCAAGGCGGACGTGGTGGTGGGTGCCGTGCTGATCCCCGGCGCAGCGGCTCCCAAGCTGGTGCGGCGAGAGCACCTGAAACTCCTCAAGCCGCACGCACTTCTCGTGGATGTGGCCGTTGACCAGGGTGGTTGCTTCGAAACAACTCGCCCCACGAGCTACGACGACGCCACATATTACGTTGACGGCATACGTCACTACTGCGTGGCGAACATGCCCGGAGCGGTCCCGGTCACCGCCACCCAGGCGCTGACCAACGCCACCATGCCGTACGTGCTCAAGCTGGCCGGGGGCATCGAACAAGCGCTGGTAAGTGATCCGGGACTGGCCGAGGGGCTGTCCACGTTCCAGGGTGTGTTGCGCTCCCCGGGGGTCGCGGCCACGTTCCCGGATCTGCCGGCGGAGGTCTAGTCGGCAGCGTTGGTTCCTCGAGATCCGGCCGCAGTCAGTAAGGATCGCGGCCGGATTTTGAAAGCCGAATCCGGAGCGACTGAGCCGTCCGGGTGGCAGAAGCGTTAGGTGCGCGGAGCGGCGTCGTCGGCGGAGACCGAACCCGCCCGAGGCTTGATGAAGACCTTGCAGGCCAGGGCGATCAGGCACACCAGGATGAAGGTGGCGATCAGCTGGAACCGGACCACGGAATCGAGCAGGCCCAGGATGATGATCGCGGCCAGCAAGGCCAGAGCGAAGTAGGACAGCCACGGGAAGAGCCACATCTTCAGCGGTGATTCCACGCCGGCGCGGTCCGCGCGCTTACGCAGGATGATCTGGGAGATCAACGCCAGGCCCCAGACCACCAGGCACGTGGAGCCGATCACGTTGAGCATGATGTTCAGGATGGTTTCGGGCCACAGGTAGTTCAGCACCACCGCGGTGAAGCCGAACAGCACCGAGATCACCACGGCGGCACGGGGGACTCCTCGTGAAGAAGTGCCCGCGAGGGCGTTGGGCGCGGAACCGCGTCGTGCCAGCGAGTAGAGCATGCGCGAGCTGCCATAGACGTTGGCGTTGAGCGCGGACAGCAACGCCAGGATGATCACGATGTTCATGAGAACGTCCGCGCCGGGGATGCCCGCCACGTTCAACACGGCCACAAACGGGCTGGAGGAAAGTTCGGTGTTGTTCCACGGCAGCACCAGGACCATGACGGTCACGGCACCCACGTAGAAAACCAGGATGCGGATCAGAATGGTGCGAATCGCCGCGGCCACGTTGCGCTGGGGGTCTTCGGTCTCGGCTGCCGCGATGGTGACCAGCTCGGTGCCTCCGAAGGCGAAGATCACCACGAGGAGCGCCGCCGCGACACCCGTGATGCCGTTTGGCATGAACCCGCCGTGTTCGGTGAGGTTACTCAGGCCGGGGGAGGGTGCGGGAAGCACACCGATCAGCAGGAGAACGCCCACCGCCAGGAACGCGACCACCGCGGCGACCTTGAGGAGCGCGAACCAGAACTCGGTTTCGCCCAGGGTGCCCACGCGCACCAGGTTGATGGCGGTGAAAACGGCCATGAAGATCAGTGCCCAGACCCACTGGGGCAGAGACGGCCACATCTCGGTGACCAGTTGCGCGGCCGCCGTGGCTTCGGCCGCGACGACCACCACGATCTGTGCCCACCACAACCAGCCGAGTGCGCGGCCCACGGTGGGTCCCATCGCCTTACCGGCATAGGTCGAGAACGCACCCGATGAAGGATCTGCTGCGGCCATCTCACCCAGTGCACGCATGACCAGCACGAGCAGCAGACACGCCACCAGGTAGGAGATCAGCACGGCGGGGCCGGCGGTCTGGATGGCGGCACCCGTTCCCACGAACAAGCCGGTGCCGATCGCCGAGCCCAGGGCCATCATCACCAGGTGGCGCGGCTTGAGATAGCTGCTCTGCGCCTTTTGGGCGTTCTGGGTGTTGCTGTGGGGAGTGTGCTCCACCGGTCCGTCGTGAAAAGTACTGCTCCCCGTTCCCTGGACTGGCGCGGAGGGAGCGGAGGTGGGACGCGAATTCGACGGACTCATAGCCATCAACGTTACCCCCGTTCCGGGCCCGTCCAGGCACCGTGAAAGGTCACGAGGCTGTGGTTGTCGTCGCACCCCGTTAGAATCGGGAGGTACGTGCTCGTGGTGCGTACACCTCAACTGTTGTCGTGCCAAATGGGTTCGCGCCCGGGCAGGAGAATTCTGCAATGCCAGCAATCGTGATCGTCGGAGCCCAATGGGGCGACGAGGGTAAAGGCAAGGCCACGGACCTCCTGGGTGGTCGAGTGGACTACGTGGTCAAGCCCAACGGCGGTAACAACGCCGGGCACACCGTAGTGGTGGGCGGCGAGAAGTTCGAGCTCAAGCTCCTTCCCGCGGGCATCCTCAGCCCCAACGCAACCTCGGTGATCGGCAACGGTGTGGTCATCAACCCGCAGGCCCTGTTCGAGGAGATCGACGGTCTCGAAGCCCGCGGAGCAGACACCTCCCACCTGCGCATCTCTGCCAACGCGCACCTGGTGGCTCCGTACCACCAGACCCTCGACCAGGTCACCGAACGGTTCCTGGGCGAGCGGGCCATCGGCACCACCGGCCGCGGTATCGGACCCACCTACATGGACAAGGTGGGTCGCCTGGGCATCCGCGTTCAGGACGTGCTGGACGAGTCGATCCTGCGCCAGAAGATCGAGGGCGCGCTGCGCCAGAAGAACGAGCTGCTGGTCAAGCTGTACAACCGCCGCGCGTTCGAGGTGGACGAGATCGTGGAGTACTTCATGGGCTTCGCGGACCGCCTGGCACCCATGATCGTGGACTCCACGCGTCTGCTCAACGAAGCCCTTGATCGTGACGAAGTGGTGCTCATGGAAGGCGGCCAGGCCACGTTCCTGGACGTGGACCACGGCACCTACCCGTTCGTGACCTCGTCCAACCCCACCGCAGGCGGCGCGTCCGTTGGTTCGGGTGTGGGCCCCACGCGTATCACACGCGTGATCGGCATCCAAAAGGCGTACACCACCCGCGTGGGGGCCGGCCCGTTCCCCACCGAGCTCTTCGACGACATGGGCGAGCAGCTGCGCAAGACCGGCGGCGAATTCGGCGTGAACACCGGCCGCCCGCGCCGCACCGGCTGGTACGACGCCGTCATGGCCCGCCAGGCCTCGCGCATCAACGGCTTCACGGACCTCTTCATCACCAAGCTGGACGTGCTCACCGGCCTGGACGAGATCCCGGTGTGCGTCGCCTACGACGTGGACGGTCAGCGCTTCGACGAAATGCCCATGACCCAGTCCGACTTCCACCACGCCAAGCCCATTTACGAGAACTTCCCGGGCTGGAAGGAAAACATCACCGGCGCCCGCAGCATGGAAGACCTCCCGGCCAACGCCCGCGCGTACATCAAGGCGCTCGAGGGTATATCCGGTTGCCGGATCTCCGCGATCGGTGTGGGCCCCGACCGCGAGGACACCATTGTGGTGCGGGATCTGATCGAGGGCTGACCTCCCGGTCGAACTTACTGACACGCCGACGCCGCTCCAAGCCTTGGAGCGGCGTCGGCGTGTTTTTCTAAGGTGTTTGACCCCGAGGCAGCTGCATTTCTTGGAGTCCTGACTCACATTAATTTAGTGATCACTTGCTGTGGGTTCATCGAATCGAAGATCATTCGGATCAAGCGGTTCCCGGACCCCGAAAGCGTCGACAAAGAATTCCTCGCCCGTGTCAGGGTCGGTTTCGATGTGAGGCCACCCCTCGTAGCTCGGCCATCCTGTTTCCTCTCGCAGCGCGTCCACGGCCTGAAGAACAACTACGACGATGAGAACGGCCAGAATAATCCAAATGATTGGGTTTTTGAGGATGACTGCCGCAATCACGAACACGATCATCATCAGACATCTTGACCGAAGATTTGAAACGGTCGCTGGTTTCAGCTTGAACAAGGCCCTTCGTTTCACTGAGGGCACCTCGTTGTGCGGTCTCGGGTGACTGGTGCGAAAAGAGGCGGATCGAACATCACAGCCGCGCCCCCCCAACTTCAAATCCACGTGAGTGAACGTCAGCGTACGCTCCTACGGGCGGGCCTCGGAATACCGAGACACGATCCGTTATCCCCCAAAATAGGGACCTACCGGTCTGGTGAGGCACGATGCCGGGCCGGAAAGCGGCAGAAATTCCCTGCTGGAGGGGAGGGTCCCGTGTTGGCGGAGGGTGTCCGCTAGGCTCGCTCATTATCATTATCGTTCAGCTCCAGCCCCCGTGGAGCCCCCCGGAACGTGTAACGCCAATAGAGAGGCACGTCCGTGTCCAAGGAAACCGCTCCCGCTGTGAGCACTGAAGCCGAGGGTCAGGGGCTGCGCCGCAGCCTGGAAACCCGGCACATGACCATGATCGCGATGGGTGGCGCGATCGGTACGGGCCTGTTCGTGGCCTCCGGTAATTCGATCGCCACCGCTGGGCCTGGTGGCGCATTAGTCGCGTACATCGCGATCGGGCTCATGGTGTACCTGTTGATGCAGTCATTGGGTGAGATGTCTGCATGGCGGCCCACGTCCGGCTCCTTCGGTGATCACGCCGCCAACTACGTCTCGCCGTCCTTCGGGTTTGCGATTGGTTGGAATTACTGGTTCAACTGGGCTATCACCCTGGCCGCGGAACTCGTGGCCGCCGCGCTGGTGATGCGCTATTGGTTCCCGGACGTGCCGTCCTGGATTTGGTCGGCGTTGTTCCTGCTCACGGTGTTCTCCCTGAATGCGCTGTCCACGCGCGCCTATGGCGAGGGCGAGTTCTGGCTGGCTGCCATCAAGGTGGCCGCGGTGGTCGTCTTCCTGGGACTGGGCGTTCTGATGATCTCCGGAATCATGGGCGGGGAGCCGTCCGGGTTCGACAACTGGACTACGGGTGAGGCGCCGTTCGTCGGAGGACCCATCACCATTCTGGCGATCTTCATGGTCGCGGGCTTCTCCTTCCAAGGCACCGAGCTGGTCGGTGTGGCCGCCGGTGAGGCCAAGGATCCCGAACGCACGGTGCCCAAAGCCATCCGCACCGTGTTTTTCCGCATCCTGCTGTTCTACGTAGGCGCGATCACCGTGATCGGCTTCCTGCTTCCCTACACACACCCGAATCTGCTCGCCTCGGACATCGAGGACATCGCGATCTCGCCCTTCACTTTGGTGCTTGAGAATGCTGGTGTCGCCTTCGCGTCCTCGATCATGAACGCGGTGATCCTCACGGCCATCCTGTCCGCGGGCAACTCCGGCTTGTATGCCTCGACACGTATGTTGTGGTCGCTGGCCATGGACGGCAAGGCCCCCAAGTTCCTGCGCAAGCTCAACAAGCGCGGCATCCCCATGCGAGCGCTGCTGGCAACCTCCGCCTTCGGGTTGCTCGCCTTCGGTACTACCTGGTTCGGCGACGGTGCCGTGTACACCTGGTTGATCAACGCGTCCGCGCTGGCTGGCTTCATCGTGTGGGCCGGTATCGCCTGGACGCACTACAAGTTCCGTCAGGCGTTCAAGGCGCAGGGTCGTTCGGTCAAGGAGCTGCCGTTCCGCGCCAAGTTCTTCCCCGCGGGGCCGATCATCGCGCTGGCCATGTGCTTGCTGGTGATCGTGGGCCAGAGCTACGAGGCGTTCATCAACGACACCGTGACCCCTCTGTCCTTGCTTACCTCGTACATCGGGCTGCCACTGTTCCTGGCGTTCTGGTTCGGTCACAAGTTCGCCACCAAGTCCCACGCCGTGGATCCGGCTCAGGCTGACCTGTCACGGAATCCCCAGATCGTGGATCGCCGCAGCGACCTGGTCTAGAACACCACCACGGTGACCAGGCCCAGGACCCCCAGGGCCACCACGGCCGTCGAGGTCACCACCACGGCTACCGCGTCCGGCTCCACGTGCTCGTTGCTGATCCCCACGGAGCCGCGGCGGTACCGTGCCTGCTGAGTAGTGTAAATGCCGATTGCGGTACATGCTGCCAAACCGAAAAGCGCCAGCACGAACGGGCCGTGGGTGGGCAGCCACCGCAGGAATATGGCGGCAGCAGTGCACAGGGCCAGCATGGTGCGACCCCAGGACAGCACCGTGCGTTCAGGCTGCAGCCCCGGGTCTTCGTGGAAACGTTGCGCGGTGCGTGGCATGGCTCAGCGGGTCAGGACGACAACGACCAGCACGCCGGAGGCAATGGCCCCGCCCACGGCCACCAGCGGCGCAATGATCGGCAGCGGCAGAGGCGCCTTGTGGCGCATGGAGCGCTCCACGCCCAGCCAACGGAAGGTGGCGCCCGCGCTCAACAGCATGCCCAGGAGCAGCAGCACCGTGGCCAGGAATTTGCGGATGGCTAGGTCGAAGATATCGCCCGTGAACGCCTCGATGGCGATGCCACCGGCCAGGAACGCCAATGACGTACGGATCCACGCGAGGAACGTCCGTTCATTGGCCAGGGTGAACCGGGGGTCGGGCTCGCTACCGCCCTTCAGCACGCGTTCGCTGAACGAACTACGACGCCGCTCGGCCGGGTCTTCTGCGGAACTCACCTGGTCTCCTTTAGCGGGGCTTCGCTGGGATCGGTCACCGGGATACTAAGGAAGCTTCCCGGGCGACACACACTGTCTCGGTGCAGCTGAGGCCACTAAATCCGTGGGCGTGGTTGCTCAGTGAGACAGGATGGCACCAACTGCACGCTACGACCTCGCGGAGGCACCTTATGAGTTCCACCCATTCTTCGGGCAACAATCCCACGAACTACCGGGACTCCACTCAGGAGTATGCACCGAACGGAGGCGCACAGGGCGGGAATCCGTCAGTGCCCGCCAACCAAGTCTCCCCGTACGGTCAGCCTCCCGGCCGTTGGGAGTATGTGCCGGTCAGCACTCGGGACGCGCAGCAGCAGGACCAAGCAGCCAGGAGTTCCGAGGCATCTCTGGTGCTGGGCATTTTGGGTGTGGTGATACTTCCCATCCTCGCGCCGTTCGCCCTGTGGCAGGCCTACAAGTCCGAGAAGCTCGGTGGCCGTGCAACCGCCGGTAAGGTCCTCGGCTGGGTGGGTGTTGCCCTGCTGATCCTGGGCATTCTGTGGGCAATCCTTTTCTTCGCGTTCTTCGGAGTGATGATGAGCGAATTCGAGACAGCCACGAGCACCACCATCTGACCTGATCACCCTCAACGGGATCGCCCCTTTCCGGGGCGATCCCGCCAGGACCTCAACACATCACCAAATCGCGACGCGCTCCTCCTGCGGAAGCCACATCTGGTCCGATTCCTGCACGTCGAAGGCCTCGTAGAAGGCGTCCACGTTGCGCGGGGTCTGGGCGGCGCGGAACTCTGCGGGGGAGTGCGGGTCCGTGGCAATGCGCGTCTTGAGCGCCTCGTCGCGGGACTTCTCCTGCCACACGTAGGCCCAAGACACGAACAGGCGCTGCGCCGGGGTGAACCCATCAATGGGCTCGGTATCCGGGGCGGCCTTCTTGTCCTGCGCGGTTCGCCAGGCCTTGTACGCGATGGACAGCCCGCCCAGATCGCCGATGTTCTCGCCCAGGGTCAGTTCGCCGTTGAGCTTGGGGGCGTTCTCGGAACCGTCGAACTGAGCCGGGGACAGCGCCGCGTACTGGTCCACCAGGCGCGCGGTGCGGGACTCGAAAGCCTCGCGGTCGGCGTCGGTCCACCAGTTGCGCAGCTTGCCGTCGCCGTCGCATGTGGAGCCCTTGTCGTCGAAGCCGTGGCCGATCTCGTGACCGATCACCGCGCCGATACCCCCGTAATTGACGGCATCGTCCGCGTCCTGGCTGAAGAACGGCGGCTGCAGAATGGCGGCGGGGAACACGATCTCGTTACGCAGCGGGTGGTAGTAGGCGTTCACGGTCTGCGGGGTCATGAGCCACTCGTGCTTTTCCACGGGATGGCCTGCCTTGCGGGCGATCTCGTCCATCGCGAACTGCGAGGTGCGGACCACGTTGCCCACCAGATCCTCGCCGTCCATGTACAGCGCCGAGTAATCCTTCCACTTCTCCGGGTACCCGATCTTGGGCGTGAACCCCGAAAGCTTCTTGAGCGCCTCCGCCCGGGTGTCCGCGGTCATCCAGTCGAGTGTTTCAATGGAATCTCGGTATGCAGCCAGGAGATTGTCCACCAGCTCATCCATGCGGGCCTTGGCAACGGGCGGGAAGTACTCCTGCACGTACAGCTCACCCACGGCCTCGCCGAGTGCGCCGTTGACCAGAGCCACGCCGCGTTTCCAGCGGTCCTTGAGCTGCGGGGTTCCGGACAGCACCGTTCCGTAGAACGCGAAGTTCTCGTTCACGAACGCTTCCGGCAGGTACGACGCCCGTGCGGAGACCACGTGCCAGCGGGCCCAGGACTTCCACGCGGGAAGCAGTTCGTCCGTGATCAGCTCATCCAAGCCGGTGAAGAAGCTGGGCTGCGCGTTGACCACGGTGGCCAACTGATCCTCGGTCAGCCCCACGCCCAACAGTACGGAGTACCAGTCCAGGCGGGACACCTGCCCCGCGAGTTCGGTGAAGGTCATGGGGTTGTACATCTTGGTCAGGTCCCGAACGGTGACCTTGTCCCAGTGGTGGAACGCGATGCGCGTCTCAAGGTCCATCACGGCCTGAGCCTGTTCAACTGCATCGTCGAAGCCAGCGAGTGAGAGCATCTTCTCCACGTGGGCCACGTACTTCTCGCGGATCTCCTGGTACTGGTCCTCGCGGTAGTACTCCTCGTCCGGCAGACCCAGTCCCGACTGACCCACGAACACCATGTTGCGCTGGGGATCACCGGGATCGGAGTCCAGATCGATGTCCAGGGCACCGCCGATGCCCCGGCGCAGGGCCGTACCGAACCAGCGTGAGAGGGATTCGGTGGAATCCACGGCCTCGACCGCGTTCAAGTCCTCGCGCAGTGGTTCCGTTCCGAGCGCCTCAATGCGCTCGGTGTCCATGAAGGAGGCGTAGAGCAAGGCGATCTTCTGCTCGGAACTCTGCCCCGCGGCGGCGTCGTCAGCGTCCGGCTTGGCCTGCCTGATGATGTTCCGCACGGCCTCCTCGGCCTGATCGCGCAGCTCGATGAACGCGCCCGTGGTGGCCTTGTCATCCGGGATGGTGGCGTTGGCCAGCCAGGTCCCGTTCACGAATCGGAACAAATCGTCCTGGGGACGCACGGAGCGGTCGAATGCTTGCAGATCAAACACGGAAGTGGTCATGCAACCACGCTACTGAACCGCGGTGACGCGCACTACAGAGCCCTCGAGCTGTTCCCGGAGGGCAGAATGGTTGCCATGGACGGAGAACAGATCCAGGACTACGCCGCTTCGGTGGCAGCTGAGCTGCCCTCGGCCGAAAAGGACTTCCCGTTCGGGGACGAGACCACCGTGTACCGGGTGGCCGGCAAGATCTTCATTCTCGTGGCATCCCCGTACGGCAGACCTCTGGTGAACCTCAAGGTGGACCCCGAACACTCCGTGGCCCTGCGCCAGACCGTGGAGGGCATCGAGCCGGGCTGGCACATGAACAAGAAGCACTGGATCTCACTGGCTGGTTCCGAACAGATCACCGAAGACCTGGTGACGGAGCTGGTGCACGAGTCCTACGAGCTGATCGTGGAGTCCTTACCCCGAAAGAATCGACCGGTGGAGTACCGCTTCCGAGCCGACTGACGCCCAATTCATGGGAATCGTCCCCAACGAATCCCGGCCGAGCTGCCAGCTACTCGTTCTGGTCGCCTTTTTCGTCTTCCACGGTGGCCTCGGAAATGCGCTCCCCGCGTCGCTCCGCCATGAGCAACTCCCACGTGCGGAGCAATCGCGGCAGCGTGATGATCACCAGACCCCCCACCATGTTCAACGGGATCACCCACGCGAACCACACGAACCAGTCGGTGTAGGAATACTCCCAGCCCGCGTGCATGGCTCCGAACATGACAATGGAATTCAAGGCCCCGTGAAGCATGCCCATGCCCACCACGAGCAAACCGCCGATGAGCGAGATGACCGCCGTCATCACATCGTTTCCCGTGCCCTGCTGCATGCGCGTCATGAGCGTGATGGTGGAACCCGCGAGTAACGCCAGGCATACGGTTTCGAACGTCAGGCCGTTTTCCACGTACCCGCTCGACACCTTGATCAGGGAATCGGTCATGTCCGGGAAGGCCGCCACGACCACCCACATGAAAGCCCAACCGCCGGCCAGGTTGGTCACCAGGGTCACGGCCCACAGTCGAACGAGCGACAGCCACGAGCCATGTCCCGCCACCACCGCATTGATGGGCAGCAGAAAGTCTTCCGTGAACAGCTCGGAATGAGCGAGTCGCAGCGCCAACAGGCCAATGCCGAACGCCATGCCCGCCAGAAGCTTGGAACCCGTGGCGTCCATGACCGCAATCATGGCCATGATGCCTAGACCCACATCGATGCCGCCGAACAGGCCCGTAATGATCAGGGCCCGCCACGTGCGATGCAGTCGGTCGGTACCCTCCTGGACGGTGTTCTGGAACTCTTCGACCAGTTCGTCCTCGAGGGGCTGGTCGGTGCGCCCGGAGGCTCGGCGCTTGGATTCACTGCTCGAGTGATCTGACATGAGCACAGCGTAGGCGAAAGTTTCTCGCTCCGAGGCTGTGCCGTTCGAGCACGTCACAAGTCTGCTTTGCTGATGGGCAGAAATTCGTGACACCCACCCTCTGTTCGTGCGCAAAGGATTAATGCTTTTATTTCTGTTACAACACTTGAAAAAGCGTTAGAAAGGGTGCTTACTATATATATGGAACGTGGTTCTGAGCATTGCCCGTTCGGCGCTATCAGGGGGAACCAAAGCGCCGGATGGACCACGGTTCCAAGACGTCACTGCGGCGCCCGTTCATGGCCCACCACGTCGAGCTGCACCTTAGCTCGGTGCAACGGCGGTTCACCGGGACATCATCCATGAACGGAAGGGGCGGGTACCGGCGCGATCATTCGGGGAGAAATTCGCGTCAGTACCCGCCCCGTTGGCTCAGTGACGTCCCCCGGTCAGCCCTTGCCGGTGAACTCCGGCTTGCGCTTCTCCTGGAACGCCGCAAAACCTTCCGCGTAATCCTCGGTTGAGCACAGCGCCGCCTGAGCCTTGTTCTCGGCGGCCATGGAGTCCCACAGACCCACCTTGGCATCGCGTACCTGCGCCACGAGTTTCTTGGACGCCAGGTACGCTTGAGTGGCACCCTTGGCGGCCTTGGAGACGCGCTTCATCGTGAAGTCCAGCAGTTCATCGCCCGGGACGGCCCGCGAGAACAGGCCGGCGGCCACCGCCTCCGCGCCCTTCATCATCTCCGCCGTGTAAATCAGATCCAGGGTGCGATGGGCCCCGAGCCGCTCCGTGAACAGCGCGTGCCCGCCCGAATCGAGTGTGGCTCCCAGGTTGGCGAACGGCGATCCGATGGTGGCGTCCTCGGCCACGTAAACGACATCCGTGGCAATGGCCAGCCCCAGCCCAACGCCCAGGCACGCGCCGTGGACGGCCGCGAACGTGGGCGCCGGGAAATCGGCCATCTGCTGCAGTAGCGGCTGCACCTTGCCGGTCAAGTACGCGTCGGTGTCATCGGTCGCCGGATCCACCTGGGAGATATCACGGCCCGCGCAAAACGCACGGCCCTCACCGCGCAGCACCAGGGCGCGCACCCCCGCCTGCTCAGCCTCCGTACACGCCTGCGCCAGCGCGTCCAGGGCGGCTGCGTCCAACGAATTCAGCTTCTTGGGTGCGTTGAGCACCACGTGGGCAATGTTGTCCTCGATCGTCAGGTCAATCATGGGGTTCTCCTTGCGATTCGGTTCCTACGCCCGGTTTCGACCGAGGCGAGTGGGCACATACGACGACGACGCCGCGCGGGTCCCAGCGCGGCGTCGTCGGCAAAGCACGCGAACTCAAGCGTCGAAGTCGACGCTCAGTTCCTTGGAGGTGGGGCGGGTCTGGCAGGTCAGTACGTAACCGGCGTCCACCTCGTCCTTCTCGAGCGCGAAGTTCTCTTCCATCTCGAACTCGCCACCGGTGACCTTGGCGCGGCACGTGCCACACACACCGCCGGCGCACGCGAACGGAACGTCCGGGCGAACGCGCAGCGCTGCGTTGAGCACGGTCTCGTTCGCGGACATCGGCGACTCGACCTCGCCGCTGGCGCCGTCGAGATTGAAGGTGATCTTGTAGTTGTCACCCTTGGGATCGGCCTTGACCACGCGGCCCTGCTGACCCTGCGGAGCAGCAGGCTTGCCCGTGGTGAACAGCTCGAAGCGCACCTTGGACTCGTCCACGCCGCGTTCCTTCAGAGTGTCGCGGCACAACTGGACCAGCTCGAAGGGCCCGCACAGGAACCACTCGTCCGCGGAATTCACCTGGATCACGTGATCCAACAGCTCTTCCAGTTTGTCCTGGTCGATTCGGCCGGACATCAGCGGGGAAATGCGCTGCTCACGCGAGAGCACGTGGTGGATAGCCACGCGGGACGGGTACTTGTCCTTGAGGTCACCGAGCTCCTCGGCGAACATCACGTCCATCGACGAACGGTTGGCGTAGACCAGGTCCATTGATGCCGTGTCCGAGGCGCGCAGGATGGCGCGGGCGATGGACATGATGGGGGTGATACCGGAACCTGCGGCGAAGGCGACCAAATGAACGTTCTTGTTCTTGGCCACCTCCTGGCGCGCCAGTTCCTCCGGGTTGTTCATGGAGGTGATGTTCACCTTGGAGGTGAAGGCACCCTGCGGGTTCATCACGTCCAGGACATCGCCGACCTTGAGCTGCTCGTTGGCCCACGTGGAGAAAACGCCGCCCATGTCCTTCTTGATGGCCACGCGGATCTCACCCGGTTTGGGGTCCGCGCAGATCGAGTAGGAGCGGCGCACCTCGTGGCCGTTGATCTGGGCGCGCACGGCAACGTACTGGCCCGGAAGGTAGTCGTAGTCGTCCACGAGATTCTCGGGAACCGCGAACGTCACCTCCACGGAATCGGAGGTGAGCTTACGCACCTCGGACACCTCGAGGGTGTTGAACGCGCCCCGACGCTTGGCGACGGGCTTGGCCTCAATGGTTTCGCTCATGTCAGTGCACCTTGAAGTAGTCGAAGGGTTCCTTGCAGTCGTTGCAGACCCACAGGGCCTTGCACGAGGTGGACCCGAAGCGGGTCATCTCGCGGGTGTTCAACGAACTGCAGCGAGGACATTTGACGGACAGGGCCAAGCGGACCGGTCCCGAATTGTGCCCGGCGGCCGTGCGGCCGGTGGGTGGGGCAATGCCGTACTCGGTGAGCTTGGCCTGACCGGCCGGACTCATCCAGTCCGTGGTCCAGGCCGGGCGCAGTACCTGCACAACGCGCACGTTGCGGTAGCCGGCGGCCTGAACCACGGTCTCCAGATCAGCGGCCATGGTGTCCATGGCCGGGCAACCGGAGTAGGTGGGGGTGATCACCACAACGGTCTCGTCCGGGCCCGCGTACGCATCGCGCAGCACACCCAGATCCTCGAGCGTGAGCACGGGGATCTCGGGGTCGCACACGGTCGCGGCGACATCCCACAGCTTGGCGTCCTCCTCGTTGGAAGGGCGCTGGGACGGGCCCAGCGGCAACTCGCGGGGAGCGGCGTCGTGACGAAGTACGGAATCGGAAGAAACGCGAGAGGTCATCTAGATCACCACTTGGCCCCGGGATGCTTGCGCGCGAGCGACTGCATTTCGGCCAGGATGTAACCGCGGTACTCCGAGTACTCGCCGTCGCGCGGGGCATCGGACAAGCGTGCCTGCGTGACTTTGGGGACCTCGAGCTCGGCCTCGGCCAGCAGGGCCTCGATGCGCTTCATGGTGTTCTCGCGCAGCGTGGACGGGCGGACCGCGATGCCCTCGAGCTCGTCGTGCAGCGGTTCGTCCGCGAACAGCTCGTCCAGGTACGGCCACATGTAGTAGAGGCCTTCCTGGATGCGACGCTTGGACTCGTCGGTGCCCAGGCCCAGGCGCAGAATCCACTGTGCCGCGTGGTCCTGGTGGTACTCGACCTCCTTGACCGCCTTGTCCGCGATGGCGGCCAAGGTCTGGTCCTGGGAGGACTGCAACGCCGAGTAGAGCTCGTACTGGTAGAAGGAGAACAACAGCTGGCGGGCGATGGTCTGCCCGAAGTCACCGTTCTCCTGCTCGACCAGGCGGACCGAGCGGAACTCCTCTTCGTCGCGGAAGTACGCGAGGTCGTCCTCGGACTTGCCCCACGCGGAACCCGCGTAGGTCAGGAGGAAGCGAGCGTGACCCACCATGTCCAAGGCGATGTTGCCCAGGGCGATGTCTTCCTCGAGCTCGGGAGCTCGAGAGATCCACCAGCCCAGACGCTGAGCCAGCATCAGGGAATCGTCCCCGAGGCGCAGGGCATACTGGGCGACCGGCTCGGACGCCTTGCCACCGGAGCCCGCGATGTCCTCGGCGGTGATCGCATTTCCGGCGGACTGCTTAGTCGCGGAGTCGTGTGATGCGAAAGCGCTCACAGGTGCTTCACCCCTTCACTCTTGGTGTAGTAGGTGGCGTGGCGGTAGCTCTTGCCCTGAGCGGACTCGAAGTAGCCACCCTTGGAGTCCGGATCGGAGGAGGTAATCGCGTCAGCCGGGACGACCCACACGCTGGTGCCTTCATTGCGGCGGGTGTACAGGTCGCGTGCATTACGCACGGCCATGGTGGCGTCCGGGGCGTGCAGCGAACCCGCGTGCACGTGGGACAGGCCGCGCGAGGAGCGCACGAAGACCTCCCACAGGGGCCAGTTACCGGTGGTGTTTTCGCTCATGTTCAGGCTCCGATGAGTTCGGCGGACGCGCGGCCCGCAACAATGCTGACTTCTTCGTTGTCGTTGGCTGACTCTGCTGCCTCGGCAGCGGCCTGCATCTGACGCTTGGCGTAGGCCTCGGCTGCTTCACGGACCCAGGCGCCGTCGTCGTGGGCCTTGCGGCGGCGCTGCATGCGCTGCACGTTGCACGGACCGGAGCCCTTGATCACGGACATGAACTCATCCCAGTCCAGCTGGCCGTAGTCGTAGTGACCGCGCTCCTCGTTCCACTTCAGATCGGGATCCGGCAGGGTCAGGCCCAGGGCCTCCGCCTGCGGCACGATCATGTCCACGAAACGCTGACGCAGCTCGTCGTTGGAGAAGCGCTTGATGTTCCACTCCATGGACTGCTGGGAGTTGGGGGAGTCGGCATCCGGCGGGCCGAACATCTGCAGGGCGGGGCCGTAGGTGCGGTTCACAGCGTCCTGTGCCATCTGCTTCTGTTCCTTGGAGCCGTGGGAGAGCTCGTAGAGGATCTCCCAGCCCTGGCGCTGATGGAAGGACTCTTCCTTGCAGATGCGGACCATGGCGCGGCCGTAGGGTCCGTAGGATGCGCGGCACAGGGGAACCTGGTTGCAGATGGCGGCACCGTCGACCAGCCAGCCGATGGCTCCCATGTCAGCCCAGGTGCGTGCCGGGTAGTTGAAGATCGAGGAGTACTTGGCCTTGCCGGAGAGCAGCTGCTCGTTGAGGACCTCGCGGGGAGTGCCCAGGGTCTCGGCGGCGGAGTACAGGTACAGACCGTGACCGGCCTCGTCCTGGACCTTGGCCATCAGAATGGCCTTGCGCTTGAGGCTCGGTGCGCGGGTGATCCAGTTGGCTTCCGGCTGCATGCCGATGATTTCCGAGTGCGCGTGCTGAGAAACCTGACGGGTCAGGGTCTTACGGTAGGCCTCGGGCATCCAGTCGCGGGGCTCGATGCGGGAGTCGTCCGCAATGAGCGTGTCGAAGTGCTGCTGGTCCACGGAGTTCTCGGTGGAAGTGGTTTGTTCAGTCATGGTGTCCCTCAGTTCACGGATGAGTTGGGGCGGAGCAAGCTGCCGCGGACTCCGCTTCGATAATAACTGACCGCTCGTTCAGAATATAGCCGTAGAATGTGGTCGTCAACACAAACCTCGAAAAAATGTGATCCACTTGACAGGACATCACATTCTGCGATTCCCTACTGACCATTCGGTCATATAATGTGAGGGAGACAACATGCCGGACCATCCGATTCTCCGCGGGGACAAGACCTCGGAGTGGCTGGGGATCACCGTTCATCGGGCGGACCCGGGTCACGCCGTAATCAGCATGACCGTGCGGGAAGAGATGCTCAACGGATTCGGCATCGTCCACGGGGGCATGATCTTCAGCCTGGCTGATTCATGCTTCGCCATGGCCTGCAACGACCCCACCGGGGACGGCAGCACCATCACGGTGGCGCAGGGCGTGGACATCAACTTCATCAGTTCAGCTCGGGTCGGTCAGACACTGACCGCCGAGGGTCGTGAGATCGCCACCACCGGTCGCAGCGGACTCTACGACATGCGCGTCACCGCCGAAGGCGGCTCAGTGATTGCTCAGTTCCGCGGCCGTAGCCGTACCGTGCCCAACCGTCAGAAAGCGTAAGGTCATGACCACCTGCTCCGTTCCCAATCCGTACAAGCCCACCAAGTCCGCGGATCCCTCGCAGCCGGATCCCGAAGAGACCATGACCCGGGACCAGATCGAGGCGTTGCAGACCGAGCGTCTCAACTGGACCCTGCACTACGCCTACGAGAACGTTCCGGCGTACAAGGAGCTCTTCGATGAGCACGGCGTGCACCCGGATGACTTCAAGGAACTCGAGGACTTGGCCAAGTTCCCGTACACGGACAAGGAATTCCTGCGGAAGTCCTACCCGTTCAAGTCTTTCGCCACGCCCATGTCCGAGATCCGCCGCATCCACGCGTCGTCCGGAACCACCGGTCAGCCCACCGTGGTGGCCTACACCGAGGACGACCTGGAAACCTGGGGCACCCTGGTGGCCCGCTGCTTCCGTATGTCCGGTGTGAAGCCCGGCGACAAGGTGCACAACGTGTACGGCTACGGCCTGTTCACTGGCGGCCTGGGTGCCCATTACGGTGCCGAGCGTCTTGGCTGCGCCGTGATTCCGATGTCCGGCGGCCAGACCGACAAGCAGGTGCAACTGATTCAGGACTTCCAGCCGGAAATCATCCTGTCCACGCCCACCTACCTGCTGACCATTGCCGACGGGTTCCGGAAGCACGGCATTAACCCGCGCGAGACTTCCCTCAAGCACGCAGTGCTCGGTGCTGAGCCGTGGACCGAGGAAATGCGCCACGAGATCGAGAAGAC
>CAACXA010000089.1_pt1 | contig 18087 bp, 14 predicted proteins | sample 2275811 | NCBI WGS metagenome assembly CAACXA01 (sample SAMEA5312478, study PRJEB27640) | indoor metagenome | biome: indoor environment; feature: uncontrolled; material: tiles wood | place: Germany | collected 2014-07-07 | reverse complement strand
CCGCGCTGCATTGCAGCACCCATGTCGAGTGAGGTGGGCTGGTGCTGACAGCCTGGTTCCTCCTTCTCGTTTTCCTTCTCTTGGTTCTGGCCAACGCATTGTTCGTGGCCGTGGAGTTCTCGTTCCTCACCGTCGATCGGCAAGCGGTTCAGCGCGCCGAAGCGGAAGGTGACAAGCGCGCCGTCGTCATCGAACGCAGCCTCAAGAAGACGTCGACCAACCTTTCCGGTGCCCAATTGGGTATTACCGTGACGAGTTTGATGGCCGGTTTCATCACCGGCCCCGGCATCGGTGAGCTCTTACGTGGTGGTCTCGGCTGGGCCGGTATGCCCGACGCCGCGGCCACCGGTGTCGCCACCACGGCCGCGTTCATCGTGGCAACCTTCACGCAGATGGTGTTCGGTGAGCTGGTCCCCAAGAACTGGGCCATTGCGGACCCGATGCGCGTGACCCACGTGGTGGTGTACCCGCAGAAAATCTTCATGGTCCTGCTCGGCTGGTTGGTCAAGGTCCTGAACGGATCCGCGAACGCCGTGTTGCGCTTCCTGGGCTTCACACCCACGGAAGAAGTGGCCAACGCCCGTACCGCCGCCGAGCTGGCAGCCGTGGTGAACCGCTCTGGCCGCGAAGGCACCCTGGAAGCCGGAACCGCCGAATTGGTGGCCCGCTCCATCGAGTTCGGTGAGCGCACCGCTGCTGACGTGATGCGCCCGCGCCCGCGAGTGACGTTCTTAGAATCCGATGACACCGTGGAGCACATGCTGCTCACCGCAGCGGAGACCGGTCACTCCCGTTTCCCCGTGATGGGTGAGTCAGTGGACGACATCGTGGGGATCGTGCACTACACCCACGCCTTGGCCGTGCCGTTCGAGGAGCGCTCGACCAAGCGCGTGGCCGATATTGCCGCCCCGGCGGATGTCGTCTCGGAGTCCATGACCCTGGACCCCCTCATGCGCAAGCTGCGCGGCAAGGGTCTGCAAATGGCCATCGTGGTGGACGAATACGGCGGCACCGCCGGCATCGTGACCCTGGAGGACCTCATCGAGGAAATCGTGGGCGAGATCGATGACGAGCAGGACACCCGGATCCAGCGCTTCCGGCGCACCCGTGACGGCGGCCTGGTGGTTTCCGGTCTGCTGCGCCCCGACGAACTCGGCGACGTGCTGCGGCTGGACATGCCCGAAGGTGAAGAGTCGGACACCCTGGGCGGGCTCATGGCCGAAGAGTTGGACCGGCTGCCTCACGTGGGGGACACCCTGACCTTGGAAGCTGTCGACCACACACACCGTGACGAGGACGACCTGCCCACCAAGGCCAACATCCATCTGGAAGTGGTCCGCATGGATCAGCACCGCGTGGACCGGATCCTGGTGCGCCGTGAAGGTGGCGACCCGGACGAGCAAGGTGGCTCCACAACCTCCACCGAGTGGAAACCCCCGGCGGGCAGGAATGATCCTCTGGGTGGCGAACCGCGGCAGCCCGAAACCGCCGAGGAATTCCAGGCGGCGCAGGCCGGACTGCAAGGCAACCCCTCGTTCCGTCGCGATGACGACGTCTCGGTCGAGGATCCCCGAGAGGAGCAGCAGCGATGACCACCAGCACCGCCATTATCGTTCTCATCCTGTTGCTCGCGGGCAACGCATTCTTCGTGGCCAGTGAGTTCGCCATGGTCTCGGCCCGCCGCGACCAGCTGGAACCCAAGGCCGCGGCAGGCTCCAAGACCGCTAAATATGCCCTCAAGGGCATTGAAAACGTGTCGACGGCGCTCGCGGCCACCCAGCTCGGCATCACCGCGTGTTCACTGCTGATCGGTGCCGTGGGCGAGCCCGCGATCGCGCACATCATCGAGCAACCGCTCGAGTACTTCGGTGTGCCCGAAGCGTTGCTGCACCCGATTGCCCTGGTGATCGCGCTGTTGATCGTGACGTTCCTGCACATGGTGCTGGGAGAGATGGTTCCCAAGAACATCGCGATTGCTGTACCGGGCCGCTCGGCCATGGTGCTCGGGCCCATCCTGCACGGGTTCGTCATGGTGTTCCGCCCGTTTATCTGGATCATGAACGAGACGGCCAACCACCTGGTTCGTTGGTTCTTCCGCGTGGAGCCCAAGGACGAGGTCGCGTCGTCGTTCACGTCCGAGGAAGTTCGCGGGTTCGTGGCCGAATCCGGCCGCGAGGGTCTGCTCGACAACGACGAGATCCAACTGCTCACCGGCGCGTTGAACTTCGAGAACATGACCGCCAAGGATGTCGCGCTGCCCCTGAGCGGCATGCGCACCGTTCCGAGCGACATCACCGCCGCGGGTATCGAGTTGATGTGCGCGGAGACCGGCTTCTCGCGATTCCCGGTGCAGGACCAGAACGAGCGCCTCATGGGCTACATCCACACCAAGGACATTCTGGGATTGCCGGAGCAGATGCGTCACGTACCCATCCCGGCCGCATCGATCCGTCGGTTTGCGCGCGTGGCCCCGCAGGACAAGTTGCGCAAGGTCACCCGCACCATGCAGGCCGACGGCGCTCACTTCGCCCTGGTGGGCGAGGTCGCCAGGGATTCCCGCACCACGGACGAGTCGGTTGACATCGTGGCCCTCGAGGACGTGTTGGAGGAGCTCGTGGGTGAAGTCCGAGATGCCACGAGCAAGCCGGTCGCGGACTGACCTGCCACTCGAGAGCAATCCGAGCAACCGGGGCAGTCGAATCAATCGATCGGTGGATGACCCGTCCGCAACCGCACTTCCATAATGGTGTGACATCAGTTCTGTGATCCCAGGGAGAAACATGCCCAGCCAGTCAGCTTCAGCAGCATCCGGAGAGCGCGTGAACAACGCCGCGAATCCGAACACCAGCACGTCTCCGACCGACACGCCGCGCGTGAGCCCCCGGGGTCTCTACCGCGTGGTGGCCACCTCGGAGATGATCACGTGGGCGTTGCTGATCGCGGCCATGATCGGCAAGTACGCACTGGGTGCACCGGACTGGACCATGCGGATCGCAGGCAGCATCCACGGCTTCGTGTTCCTGTCCTACTGCGTGTCCACCGTGGTCGTGTGGACGGATCAGCGCTGGCCTGCGCCCAAGGGAATTCTGGGCCTGCTCCTGGCGGCCGTTCCGTTCGCAACGGTTCCCTTCGAACGTCACGTGGACCGTAAGGGTCTGCTGTCGTCGCAGTGGCGTGTGGCTCCGGCCGGTGGCGCACCGCAGAACGGCCAGGAACCTGCTCGCACTGCTGCCGAGCGGCTCCTGGCCGTGATCCTGCGCTGGCCGATTCTCTCGGCCGTGATCTTGGTGGTGTTCGTGGCCCTGTTGTTCACGATCTTGCTGAACGCAGGCCCGCCCACCGAGTGGTTCAACTAGGGATTACCCCGCCAGAGCTGCTGAGCGGCCCGGCACACTCCACGACTTGCCGTTGAGCGACACGCTGCGGTGGGTGTTGGTCGGGTTCACCAGTACGTAGCGGTTGTTGGACAGCTTGCGCACGAGCACCTGGTTCGAGGTGGAGCGCGCACCCGTTCCGTAGACCCCGTTGTTCACGGCGTCCCGCAGCTCACGGACGCCAGCGGCATTGGGGTTCACGGAGCGGTCCGTGACCCTCTCGGCCAGGCCGGTGTTGCGAGCGATCTGGTCCTGGCAGTTCTCGACCTGCGGGATCACGGCCTTCACGCCGCGCGCGCCCGAGTCGCGGGTCAGCAGGGTCTGCCCCAGCAGCATCCGGTAGTCGCGTTCGCGGCGAGTATCGGCTGCCCTGGCCACCGCGGTATTTCCCGCCTTGAGGCACTGTGCGCCACCGTTGATGGCCTTGCCCTGGCCGTAACCTGCGGCACCCACGGCCCGCTTCGAGACTGCGTAGTCATGGTTCAGGATCGGCATGCCCGCGGCGGTGAGTTGGCGATTCACGTCCGCGGACTTCCTCAGGTATGCGGTGGACAGGGGAGAGCCATTGCGGTCCTGCGTGCTGAACTCGCGCATCGCAAAGTCCACCGCACCGGTGCGCGCCAGTTCATTGGCGCGGGCCACGTTGGAGGGCTTCTCAGGGTAGATGCCGAGGTTCACGGCCAGGGGAACATCGCGCTTGAGGCGGTTGTCCAGCTGGCGATTGACGCTGTCGACCACGGCGGTTGCACGGCGCGCGTAAGCATTGTCATCCGCCCACGGACCCCACTTACCCACGTAATCCATGTCCTGGCCGTGTCCGGCGGTCATCGCGACGTCGTCGAAGAACACACCGTCGAACTTGGCCGGGCGCGCCTTGGTCACACGACCGGGCAACGACGGCGCTTGGAGCAGCTTGGCCGCGGCGGTTGCGCACGCGTCCGCGTACCCATTCGAGAGGTTGGAAATGGTCGAGTAGTTCCAACCGGGGTAGGTGGCCATACCCATCGAGTTGGTGGCCACGCGGGAGTTCCGGGGAATAACGCCGAACTTGCGGCCGTCCGACGAGGGGTCCGCACACGTGCGTTGGAAGGCGCCGTTCTCGGGACTGCGCTCGGACATGGCGCCCAGGTTCATGTAGGCGTAGAACGTGGTGCCGGGGTTGGCGGCCTTCATATCGGCCAGCGTGCACTCGCCGCGGCCACCGGCCACCGCAACGGTGGGATCGACGATGGCGTCGGAGACCTTGCCGACGAGCTGGCCACCGGGGCACAGCTGCTGTGGCTGTTGGAAACCGTGCAGATAGGCCGGCGCGGTGCCGGAGGGCGGTGTCGGCGCGGTGGGTGTGGTCGGAACCGGAGCGGCCTGAGCGGGCATGGTGGTTGCCACCAACGTGAGCAGGGCGGTCATGGTTCCGGCAATGGACAGGGATCGGCGCGAAGTACGCGAATGTTGGGATCTGAATCGCATGCCAAAAATGTAACGAAACAGTAACGAATGGGTGTGACTAGCAGGTATGTTGCGGATGTCTCTTTAGTACGCATTCTGATGAAAGCTCAATGAGCCCTTCATCAAGTCACTCATACTCGAGCACGACGACCCTTGGCACGAAAGCTCGCTACCCTCGGATCGATGGCACTCCACGTACGGCTCGCGCGCTGGGCAGAAGAACACCCCCACCTCAGTAATGCCCTGCTGATGGGTGGTGGGATCATCTTTTCGCTGTTCTTCATGACTGCCGGAGCGCTGGACGCAGGCAAGAGTTTTTGGTGTGCCGCGGTGGTGGCACTTCCGTTGTTCTTCCGGCGAGCGGCACCCGTGGCAACGGCCTTCGCCGTGGGGGTTCTGGCCCTCGGCGTGCTGGTGTTGTTCAATGTCGCCGCCATCGGGCTCTGCATGTGGGCCGTCCCGTGCCTGATGTACACGGTGGCGGTGCGTGCGTCCAAGAAGAAGCGACGCACGGTCCTGATCGCCGCGCTGTTGGGGTGCTTGGTGTTCGCCCTCATGTGCCGCAGATGGTTCTTCGTGTTCTTCGAAGACGGCACGGTCCTGGAATGGGTGCTGGCGTCCTTGATGTTCTTCGTGGTGAGTGCGTTGTTCGTGATCGTCGCGTTCCTCGCGGGAGATTTGGCGCGAAACCGCTGGCGCCGTCGTGAACAACTCGAGGACCGGGCCCGCCGCCTCGAGGTGGAGCGCGAGCAAGAAGTACGGATCGCCGCCCAGGATGAACGCACGCGCATCGCCCGGGAAATGCACGATGTGGTCGCGCACTCGCTGTCCGTGGTGATTGCGCAGGCGGACGGCGCGCGGTACGCGGCGGCGTCGAACCCGGACGTGGCCGCGCAGACTCTGGAGACGATCGCCGAAACTGCACGCGGGTCGTTGACCGAGATGCGCAAATTGCTGGGCGTGCTGCGTACCGATGACGAGACCGAGACCAAACCCGTGCCGCAGCTCGGCGACATTCCCGAGCTGGTTCAGTCGGTGAAGGCCGCGGGTCTCCCCGTGCAGTTCGCTGAGAAGGGCACGCCCGCACTCAGCACCGGAGCGCAGCTGAGCCTCTACCGTGTGGTGCAAGAGGGGCTCACCAACGTCCTGAAGCACGCGTGGCAGGCTTCGTCCGTGCGCGTGTCCATTGAGCACCGCCCGGATTTTTCGTGGGTGGAAATCATCAATGACGGCGCGGGGGGTAACGATTCACCCCGCGCGCCGGTCGCCGGTCACGGGTTGCAGGGCTTGCGTGAGCGTGTGGCTCTGTACGGTGGGGAGATGACGGCGGGTCCACACGCGACTCGATCGGACGTATTCGTCGTTCAGGCCACCATTCCCACGGACATCCCCACGGAGGACGCGTGAGTTCCACCCCCGCAGAGCCCACCGCCGCATCGCGAGTGCTCATCGTTGACGACCAACCTCTCGTGCGCGGCGGTTTCCGCATGCTCGTGGATTCCCAGCCGGATCTCACGGTCATTGGCGAGGCCGGTGACGGTCAGGAAGCCGTGGACTTCGTCGCGGCTGCTCTGGGGACGGACCGCGTGCCGGACGTGGTGCTCATGGACGTACGCATGCCCCGGCTCAACGGCATCGAGGCCACTCAGGCCATCCTTGCGGCGCACTCACAGACCAAGGTCATCGTGCTCACAACGTTCGATCTGGACGAATACGCCCTGGACGGCATTCGTGCCGGGGCCAGCGGGTTTCTCCTCAAGGACGCTCGCCCCGAGGAGTTGCTCGAAGCCATTCGCACCGTCGCCCGCGGGGATGCGGTGATCGCGCCCTCCACCACGCGTCGCTTGCTCGACCATTTGATTGCCGATTCCTCCAACGACGACGCCGCTCCCGCAGACGCCGCGCATGCGTCACCTACGGGGGTGGCCGGGAACGCAACGAGCCCGGGGCAGGTGCCCGCGGCGGCGTCGAATCCGTGGGAGAACCCGCGACTGGCATCGCTGACCGCGCGCGAGCGAGAAGTCTTCGAGCTCGTGGGGCGGGGGCTGTCCAACGCGGAGATCATGTCCGAACTGTTCCTCTCCGAGCCGACCGTGAAAACGCACGTGTCCCACATCCTGGCCAAGCTGGGTGCCCGCGACCGGGTGCAGGCCGTGGTGATTGCCTACGAAACCGGAGTGGTCACTGCCTGACGGTGCCGCCTGAAACGCTCATGTGAAACGCCCCGCAAATTCGAGATTCGCGGGGCGTTTCGTGGAGCTATGGGTTTAGTGCTCGTAGGTGTGCAGGTCGATGTTCTTGGACTCCTTGGTCAGCAGGATGGCGATGCCACTGATGGCCGTGAGGATGCCCAGGTAGAGCAGCACGCGGCTGATCTGACCGTCGGCGCCGTACAGGGTGGCCAGGATCGAGGGCGTGAAGCCCGCACCCAGCAGGGTGGCCATCTGGTAACCCACGGAGGCGCCGGTGTAGCGAGCCGCGGTGCCGAACTGTTCGGAGATGAACGCCGCCAGCGGACCGTAGATGGTGCTGTGGCAAGTGAGGCCCACCATGAAGGCGAAGAAGATCAACAGGATGTTGGAGGATGCAAGCCAGTTGAAGATGGGGAGCAGCAGGGCGATGAAGGCAACCATGCCGATCAACATCACCGGGCGGCGACCCAAGCGGTCGGACACCTTGCCCATCACGACCACCACGGCAACGGACAACAGTGAAGCGGTGGCAAACGCGTAGAGGACGGGCTGACGCTCGGCACCGTGGGACACCGCGTAGGTCACGGCGAACGAGGCCATGACCACCTGCAGGGCGAAACCGGCCGCACCGCCGAACATCACCAGCAGCAAGTTCTTGGGGCGGCGGATGACACTCCAAATGGGGAGAGCGGCCTTCTTAGGCGAGTTCTCATCTGCCTCAACGGCTGCGGCGAAAATGGGGCTCTCGGAGATCTTGGCGCGGATCACGAGGCCCACGATCAGCAGGGCGGCCGAAAGCAGGAACGGTACGCGCCAACCCCACGAGAGGAACTGATCTTCGGGGAGAGAGGCGAAGAGGCCCATGACAAAGGTGCCCAGTGCGGAACCGGTCGGTGCGCCGGCGTTGACGAAGGACGCCGCGAATCCGCGTTTCTTGGGCTCTGCGTGCTCCAGGGCCATGAGCGCGGCACCGCCCCACTCGCCACCGATGGCAACGCCCTGCATGAGGCGCAGCGTCACCAGGATGATGGCGCCCCACGAGCCGATGACGGCACCGGACGGGATCAGGCCGATCAACGTGGACGCCACACCCATGATCAGCGTGGACAGGATCAGCATCTTTTTACGACCCAGGCGATCGCCGAAGTGACCGAAGATGACGCCACCGAGAGGGCGGGCGATGTAACCCGCGGCAAAGGTGCCGTAGGAGGCAACGGTTGCGGCCAGCGGATCCAGGCCGGCGAAGAAGACGTGCGGGAAGACCAGTGCGGCGGCGGTGGCGTACAGCAGGAAGTCGTAGAACTCGATGGTGCTGCCCAGGTAGCTGGACAGGACCACGCGGCGCGCTTCCTTGCGCTTTTCCTGCACGCTCAGCTGGTTCAGCTGAGGGGTGACTGTTGCGGACATGTGAACTCCTAGAAGGCGGCAAATGCGCCACGGCAGCGGGAACTGGAAAAGGTCTGCGGATCGAGCCATGACTGACGCAATCTGTGGTGCGCATCACGTTAGACAATTATCGTCCGTTAAGTCAATTAATTGTCAAAAGTGGTGAAATGGATATGCTTGATTCCGCACGAACGTGGGCGTTCATCTGTCCTCGGGAATGCCCGCCCCCGCTGCCAGAAGGACTTCATGAGCACTGACACCGCGCCCTCGGACCTCCCGGAGTTCGAAGGACCCACGGCGCAGACCGCCATCATGGCGCTGTTTGGCATGTACGTGGCGGTCGAGGACTTGTGGCTTACGACCAAGGGGATCATCGAAGTACTCAAACCTCTGGGCGTTTCCGAGGACGCAACCCGCATGACCTTGGCTCGGATGTCCAAGAAGGGGTTCATGACCAAGCAGCGTCTGGGCCGGGAAACGGTGTACTCCATTGGCGCTCGAGGCATGCCGGTTCTGCAGGAGGGATACGTGCGCGTGCACGACCCGGATGTGCTGATGCAGGATTGGGACGGTCAATGGACCCATGTGTTCTACTCGCTCCCCGAAAAGGCCAGAAATCTGCGGCGGCAATTGCAATCCGCGCTCGAATGGGGCGGGTTTGGACGCTTGCAGAACGGCGTGTGGGTCGCACCGGGTGTCCTGGACGTGGACCGCTTGGTGAGTGTCATCGAGGGCAGCGAGTGCGTCCGTGCGTTCACCAGTGTTCCGGCCGGTTCCACGACCCATGACCAGATCCTGCGGGAAGCTTTCGATCTGGCCGAGATCTCGCGCGGTTACGAAGAGTTCATCGAACGCTGGAGTCCCTTCGTCATGGACCACAACGCATCATTGCACCGCCGGTTGTTGGTGAACACGGAATGGTTGGAGATCACCCGGCGAACCCCCATGCTTCCCGCGGCGCTCGTACCCACAGACTGGCCGGCGCGCACAGCGCAGGATGTCTTCACCGAAGTGGACCGAGTGACGTCCGTAGACATCAAGTCCGCGGTCTCCTGACTGCTGCGAGGCTGAATTCTCATTCCCGAGCATGGTTTGGCGCGGCTGTCTCAGACCCCAGGATGAGGGGATGACCTGCGGGTTCGGTACCCCCGCCCGATGTGCTCGTGTCTTGAATTGGACAGAGTTGAAGCATGAACACGACTCGCACCGAAACCCAGCACTCGAAGGGCCTGCCGTGGGGGCAGCAGACCCAGCAGCCGACCGGCCAGACACAGGCAGGCTCCACCGCATCGTCACCCACGGACCAGAATTCTGCGCGGCACACGCAAGGCCAGCACCAGCAACACCGCTCGCTGGCCGTGGTCGCCGCGAACGTCTCCCGCACCTACGGAACCGGTGAGGCCTCCGTCAAGGCGTTGGACCGAGTGAGCATTGAAATCCCCGCGGGCACCCTGGTGGCCGTAATGGGTCCCTCCGGATCGGGTAAATCGACCCTGGTGCACTGCTTGGCCGGCTTGGACGTTCCGGACAAGGACCCCAACACGCGCATCGTGGTGGGCGGCCAGGACATCACCGGCCTGTCGGACGATCAGCTCACCCGCTTCCGCCGCGATCACGTGGGTTTCGTGTTCCAAGCATTCAACCTGGTGCCCACGCTCACCGCGCGGCAGAACATCGAACTTCCCCTGTCACTCGCCGGCAAGAAGGTCAACGCGCAACGGCTCGAGGCACTGGCTGACACACTGGGCATCCGCTCCCGGTTGGAGCATCGACCGGACGAGATGTCCGGAGGTCAGCAACAGCGCGTGGCGATCGCGCGTGCGCTGTTTCCCGAACCGTCGGTGATCATCGCGGACGAACCCACCGGCGCTCTCGACAGCACCACCTCCCACGAGGTCCTGGGCATGCTGCGCCGCAGCGTGGACGAGTTCAACCAGACCGTGGTCATCGTGACGCACGATCCCGAGGTCGCCAAGGCCGCCGACCGCGTGGTCCGGGTCAGGGACGGCCGCATCCAGGCCGACGACGCCGCGACGGGTGATCACTGATGCGCGCCGTCGTCCTGTCCAGACTCCGCCTGCAGTGGACTCGCTACCTGATGGTTCTTGCTGTGGTGGCGGTGTCCGCCGGATTCATGACTGCCGCACTCGGCCTGTCGAGCACGCTGACCGCCAGCATGACCAATGATGTGGTGGCTCAATACAAGAACGCGGATGCCGTAGTCACCACCAAGACAGACGCGACTTCCAGCTTCAGCGCCACCCCCCAGCAGATTGATGAAATCTCCCGCGTGGACGGGGTGGACTCCGTGTGGGCCCAGTACTCGACGATCGCCATCCCCAGCTCCTCCACCGTTGCCGCTGACGGTTCGGCCGCGCCGGTGGCCAACCTGCCGGATGACCCGTCGCTACTCCCGGCAAAGATCGAGCAGGGAACCTTTCCGAACTCAGCTGACCAGGCGCTGGTTTCGGAGTCCCTCGCGGAAAAGCTCAAGGTGGGAGTGGGGGACACCGTTTCCCTCCAGGAACTGGCCGGCGCACCCGCTGGGGACGGTGAGGCGGCCGGCCAAGGTGTGGGAGCGCCGTCGGCGGCCAAGAAATATTCGGTGAGCGGCCTGAGCGAAAATTCGGCCACGGGAGCGTTCGCGAGCCTGTGGCTCACCAACGACGGCCTGACCCGTTTCTCGCCCGGTCAGATGATGGGGGACCGCCCGTTGCAGGCAATCCAACTCACGCTGGATGGTTCCGCTAACGACGCCCGAATCCAGGGACTGAACACCGATGTGGCCAGGATTCTGGCGGCCGGTCAGGGGGAACAGCCAGAGCTCCGGGTGATTACCCCCGAGCAGTTGACCGAAGAAACCATCGATCAACTCGCGGCAGGATCCAACGTTCTGACCATGTTCTTGCTGGCTTTCGCGGGGCTGTCGATCCTGGTCGCCCTGCTGGTCGTGACCAACACGCTCTCGGTGCTGACCGCCCAGCGTGCCCGTGAACTCGCACTGCTGCGGTGCGTGGGTGCCACGAGCAAGCAGGTGCGTCGCTCGGTGCTCACCGAAGGACTGGTCCTGGGGATCGTGGGTGCCCTGATCGGCGTGGCCGTCGTCTGGGGGCTCGCCGTGGTTCTGAAAGCATCCGGTCTGATCAGCGTGGTGACCGTGACGGTGGCTCCTCGTGACCTCCTGGTGGGTTTCCTCACGGGCATCGTGCTCACCATGATTGCCTCGCTCGGTCCCGCCCGCCGCGCCCACGGGGCCTCGCCACTGGACGGCTTGCGTGGTTCTCGTGCCGCCGACGGCGTTCCCCGCGTTCGCGTGGTCCTGGGCGCCTTGATTCTCGTGGCCGGCGCCGGGACCCTGGTACTCGGGGTGGCTGTGCATGAACCCCTTCTAGGCATCGCCGGCGGTCTGGCGAGCTTCCTGGGCGTAGTGATGACCGCGCGGTTGTACCTACCCCCGCTCGTGCAGGGGGTGGGACGAATCCTTCCCGGTGGCCAGCCCTCCCGCCTGGCCGCGGTGAACGCCGCCCGCTATCCGGCGCGCACCGCAACCACAGCCACCGCGTTGTTGATCGGCGTGCTGCTGGTGGCCACCGTACTCACCGGCCAACACGTAGCCAGGGCCAACCTGCTCAGCGAACTGGATCAGCAACGTCCCGTGGACATCTCCGTTCCCGCAGGGGCGGGACAGGTGAGCCCGGATCAGATTCGTGAGATCTCGGAGTTGGACGGCGTGCTGGGCGTCAAGACCACCGACCCGGCCGCCGCGGACGGTGCAGTCGCCCAGATCGACGCTGATCAGTCCCTGAATACGTCTGCCGCCGCGCAGTTGCAGGAAAAGGTCGCCGGCATCCTGAACGTGACCCCGGGCGATCTCCAGGGCGCGCTCCTAGAAAAGGCCAGTTACGTATCCATCCTGGAAGTGATGCTCGCGGTCACCCTGGGACTGCTGGCCGCAGCGGTGGTCGTGTCCGTGCTCGGTATCGCCTCGACCATGTCCCTGTCGGTGCTCGAACGCGTCCGCGAGAACTCCCTGTTGCGGGCGCTGGGCCTGACCCGCCGACAGTTGGCCGCCATGATCCGCCGCGAGGCACTCGTGATCTCACTGGTGGCCACGATCGTGGGCCTGGTGATCGGTTGGGCCTTCGGAACACTGGGCGTGATGTCCCTGGTGACCGAGGACATGACCGTGGAACTGACGGTTCCGTGGGCCGGCTTCCTGGCGATCATCCTGGCCGCCGTGGTGGTGGCGGTGCTGGCCTCGGCCGCCCCGGTGCGCCGGGCCACCCGAGTCTCTCCGGTGGAGGGTATGGCCCGGGTGGACTAGCCGCTCCCGTCGCCCCGGTTCGTCTCTCGCCGGCAACGGACTCACCGATTCATTTCAGCCGGTTCGTCCTCGGCTGTGACCGGCGGCGACCGGCCGTGACTGGCCGCGAAGAACAAGGGCCCGTCATCCGACCGACCATCGGATGACGGGCCCTGCTCCCCATCTGGTGGGGTGTTGGCGGCAGCGTGTGTACCGGCACCGCCGCGGAGCACACTACTCCTGTATCTGGATGATTTGGAAGGATGCCCCCTGGGGGTCTTGGACAGTTGCCAGGCGGCCGAAAGGTGAGTCCTCGGGGCCGTCCAGCACGGTGCCACCGAGCTCCTTGAGCTTCTCCAGCGACTCGTCAGTGTTGTCCACGCCGATGTACAGGCGCCAGTAGGAGGGCATATCGCCCCACGGGGAGGCGTCGCACAAACCGGCGGTGGCAGCGCGGTCCTCACCGTTGGTCACGTATCGGAACTCCTCGTTCTCGTCCCCGCCCATGGCGTGCGTATCCCAGCCGAGGGCCTCGCGGTAGAAAGGCAGGGCGGCGTCGAAATCGCTAACCATGGCTTCGAACCACACGGGCGAACCGTGCTTGCCCGTGAACTCGAAACCGTCGAACTGATTGGGCTGCCACAGTCCAAAGGCGGCGCCTGACGGATCCTCGGCGATCGCCATGGAGCCCAATTCGCCCACGGGCATGGCGGGGTAGTAAATCTTGCCACCCTGCTCCGTGATCTTGTTCAGGGTCGATTCGATGTCGTCCGAGTGCAGATAGACGGTCCAGGCGGTGGGGTTCTGGGGCTCCTCGGTGGGACCCTCCGGACCCATCAGGCTGCTCATGGCGCCGCCCACCGGGGCGCCGTTGTTGGTGATCATGTTGTAGTGGCCGAAGTCTTCACCCTGGTCATCGAAACTCCAGCCGAACATTTCGCCGTAGAACGCTGCGGCACCGTCCAGGTCGTGGGTTCCCAGGTCGATCCACGTGGGTGAACCAGCGGGTTGAGTGCTCATAACCGTACTTCTTTCACGTGGGGCGCTTGGCGCGCCCGTGCACTGCCGAGCCTAGGACCACTTGAAAGTTGCCACCAGGGTGATTGAGTAGATTCCGAGCAAGCTAACGGCAACGCGGCGCGATGGCGCGCCCAGGAGGTTCATCATGGAAGTTCGACCCAACGACCAGTTGTCGTTCACGGTTCCCAACGAGCAGATCATCGAGTGGCGGCGTCAGATGCATGCCCATCCGGAGCTGTCGTTCAAGGAGGTCAACACATCCCAGTGGGTCGAGGACCTGCTCCAAGGTATGGGCATTGAGACCTCCCGTCCCACACCGACTTCCGTGCTGGGTGTGCTCAAGGGCACCGGTCAGGGTCCAGCCAAGAACATCGGGCTTCGCGCGGACATGGATGCGCTGCCCGTTCAGGAGGAAACCGGCGAGGAATTCTCATCCACGGTCGACGGCGTGATGCACGCCTGCGGTCACGACACCCACACCGCGATGCAGTTGGGCGCGGCCAAGGTGCTGTCCGAGAATACGGACCTGTTCGGCGGCACGGTGACCTTCGTGTTCCAGCACGCGGAAGAACTCAATCCCGGCGGCGCGCAGGAAATGGTCAGGGCCGGTGCCATGGAGGGCCTGGACGGGATCTTCGCTCTGCACGTGATGAACGCGCCCGTGGGGACCATTCAGGTGCGCCCGGGCCCCGCGACGTCACTGGCCGGTGGCGGTTGGATCACCATCAAGGGCCAGGGCTCGCACGGTTCCATGCCGCAGAACAGTATTGATCCCGTTCTCGTCGCGGCACAGGTGGTCGTGGGGCTCAACACGATCGTGTCCCGCAGCGTGGACCCCTCGCATTTCATGGTGATCAACCCCGGCATGATCCAGGCGGGTCAGGCACCCAACGTGATTCCGGACAGCGCGACCATTGGCGTCTCGGTCCGCACCCGCACCGCCGAAGACACCGACCTCGCCTTCCGTCGCATTGAGGAACTCACCAACGGCATCTGCGCCGCGTACGGCGCCTCGGTCGAGTACGAGTGGGTGGACGCCTACGACATCGTCTACAACGACGCCGCTCTGGCCGCCCAGGCGCTCGAGTCCGCCAAGAAGGTGGCCGGGGACGACAACGCCTGGGAGGGCGAGATCTCCTCCGGCTCCGAAGACTTTTCGGCCTTCGCCAACGAGGTGCCGGGCTGCTTCATCATCCTGGGCGGCGGCGACGCGGAGCAGGGCTTCCCCTTCCAGAACCACCATCCCAAGTTCAACGTGCGGGAGGACTGCCTGGCCATCGGTACGGCCCTGGAGGTCCAGCTGATCCTGGACCTACTGGGTCCCGACACCGCGGAGTGAGTCGGCCGCGCCACTGACCCGCCGGAGGGGTGGCGGGCGAGCGGCCCTACATCTCAGGCAGCGAGTCACGGCCGCGAACATTATTGGCACGGGGTTGCTGCGAACGAGGGGGTTCAGGCGCAATCCTGTGCCAGATATGTCCGTGGGGCCAGGCAGTTACGCAGTCAAGCGCTCCAGCGCGGCCATCAGTTGCTCGAGCGTCTTCTGTTTCTCCGCCGAGCTCTCCGGCAGCAGACCCATGGACGCCTGCTGATACAGCCCATCGCCCATGCACACCACTGCAGTAGCGACTACGGGGTCGCCAACATCCTCAAGGACCGCGGCCAACCAGTTTTTCTCGATGCGCGCATAGGCGGCGCGAGCGGCGTCGTCGCCGGCCTGGATGAGGCGAGAGGCGACGATCAGGGCGCGGTCCAGCGCGCTGTCCTCGTAGAGCGAGGTGGCGAGGAACTCGCGCGCGGCACCCCGGGGCGAGGCGGTTAGACGCTCGAGGTCCTCGGTCGCGAGTGACTCGAGGTTGACCAGCATGGCGTCCACCAGGGCCTGCCGGTGCGGGAAATGGTAGAGCAGGCCGCCCTTGGAGACCCCGGCGGCCGCGGCGACGGCGTCGAGGGTCGCGGCGCGCTCGCCGTCCGTGAGGACGATGCGCTCGAAGGCCTCGAGCAGCTTGTCCCGAGCCAGTGGTTTGCGTGGCATGTGAGCAAAACCTCTCCCCAACGGATCCGGGGAATATTGCCCCGCTTTCATTGTTAACTGTACCGTCTAGTCGGTACAGTAAGTAAATGGCCCGTGCCGACTACGGCACCGCCCGCGCAGTACGACGAAGTACTTTTCGCGAATCAATGTCGAACATTCGGCAGCAGAGAACCGAGGAGGTCTTCATCGTGTCCACCATGATCGATCAGCGACAGAAAGCTGGTGCCCGAGAGTGGGGCGCTCTGGCCGTCCTCATGTTGCCGGTGCTACTGGTATCCGTGAACAACACGGCACTCAGCTTCGCGCTGCCGGCCATTTCCCGGGCCCTGCACCCCACGGCTTCGCAGCTGTTGTGGATCGTGGATGTGTATCCGCTGATCCTGGCGGCCCTTTTGATTCCCATGGGCAGCCTGGGGGACCGGATCGGACGGCGCAAGATCCTCATGATTGGTTCCACGGGCTTCGGGGTCATCTCTGCCTTGGCCGCCTTCGCGCCCACCGCCGGGTGGTTGGTGGCCGCCCGTGTGGGGATCGCCGTGTTCGGTTCCATGTTGTTGCCGGCCACCCTGTCCTTGATGCGCACCGTGTTCCGCGATGACCACCAACGACGCCTGGCCATTGCGATCTGGACCGCCGGCTTCAGCGCGGGTGCCGCCCTGGGCCCCATTGCCGGTGGCTTCCTGCTGAATCACTTCTGGTGGGGCTCGGTGTTCCTGCTGGCCATTCCGGTTCTCGTGGCGTTCTTGGTCGCGGGGCCTTTGCTGCTGCCGGAATCCCGTGACCCCAACCCGGGGCCGGTGGACCCGCTGTCCATCGTTCTCGCCATCCTCGCCATGGCCCCGGTCGTCTACGCCATCAAGTCCATGGCCACCGGCGGTTCCGTACTGCAGGGGCTGTTGATCATGGCGTTCGGTGTGCTCAGCGGACTGCTGTTCGCCCGCCGCCAGGTGGCCAAGAACTACCCGATGCTCGACCTCCGGTTCTTCCGCAGTTCGCGCTTCTCCGGTGGTCTCACCGTCAATGTGATGGCCAGCATCGCGCTGTTCGGTTTCCTGTTCTTCCTGACCCAGCACCTTCAGCTGGTGGGCGGTAAGGACCCCATGACCGCGGGTCTGTTGATGGTTCCCGGGCTGTTGCTGGCCATCGTGACCGGTATGGCTGCCGCGAAACTGGCCGTGAGGTTCGGTGTTCGCGCGGCGATCGTCGCGGGACTGTTGCTGATCGCGGGCGGTTTCATGATCGTGGCCTTCACCGATCAGCAAAGCTCTGCGGTTCCAGTGTTGGTGGGCTTTGCAGCCATGAGCGCCGGTGGCGGACTGGCCACCACGCTGTCGACCGACCTGGTCGTGTCTTCGGTACCCGAGTCCAAGAGTGGTGCGGCATCGGCCGTGTCCGAAACCGGCTACGAAGTGGGCGCCGTTCTGGGCACCGCCGTGCTCGGCGGTCTGACCACAGCTTTCTACCAATCGCGCTTGGACCTTCCCCAGGCACTCAACCCCGAGCAGGCCGACGCCGCTCACCAGACCTTGGGCGGCGCCGTGGAGGTGGCCCAGAGCGGACCGTGGGCGGAAAGCGTCATGGAAAGCGCGACCGCGGCTTTCTCCTACGGCATGCAGGGCAGCAGCCTGGTGGGAGGCATTGCGATGGTACTGGTCGCTGTCGTGATCTTCCGGGTCCTTCGCGCGGACCGAAAGGTCCGATTCCACGAACCCCTGCCCACGGACCGCATCGAGTTCAACTGATCTGGATTCGTTGGGTCCGGCCGACCTGCCCCGACTGTCACGGGACCGAAACCCCTTACGGGGCGAGCGGCGTCGTCGTAAAGTGACCAGCGGAAACGTCGAGGGAAAGGCAGCGAATTATGAGCGCGAACGAACTGTTGGTGGATGCGGCGCAGCGACCCGCGCAGGTGGGAGGCGAGGTACTGGACGGCATCACGGATGACGTGCTCAATTGCATGCCGGAGGGTAAACACAACTCGATTGCCTGGCTGATCTGGCATGCCGCTCGGCAGCAGGATATGCAGATCGCTCACCTTTTCGGGGCAGAGCAGGTCTGGACCGCGCAGGGTTGGGAGCGGAAGTTCGAGCTGGACCGGGGCGCGGACGATTTCGGCTTCGGTGACACCCCGGAGGACGTCGCGCGCGTCCACGTGACCGACCCAGATCTGCTGCAGGGTTATCTGGACTCCGTCACCGCGGCAACGGTCGACTATCTGCGTCTCCTGAGTGACGCGGACTTGGACGAAATCATCGACGAATCCTGGGATCCGCCCGTCACGCGCGGGGTGCGGATCGTCTCCACGATCGACGACGCCGCACAGCACCTCGG
>CAACXA010000135.1_pt1 | contig 18184 bp, 14 predicted proteins | sample 2275811 | NCBI WGS metagenome assembly CAACXA01 (sample SAMEA5312478, study PRJEB27640) | indoor metagenome | biome: indoor environment; feature: uncontrolled; material: tiles wood | place: Germany | collected 2014-07-07 | reverse complement strand
TGCATTTATCCTCTACGCTCGTGATGGAAGTCCACGGCCTGGACGGGGACGTCAGCGGGTTCGTCTCGCCCCAGGTATTGGACGCCATCAAGGAACGCGACCGAGCGTCATAGCCGCGTTCCGCCCCACCATTCATCGGCTCGCACCGAGCTTCGTCAGTCACCGCCCAACTTGGCGACGACGTCGCTCGGCGGGCCCCGCGTGGCCCGTCACCTTGGGTGCGTGCTACCATGATCTGTCGGCCCATGTCGTCAGCCAGGAGTTTCGTGAATAACCGCAATAGTTCAGCCCTTACGCACAGCGTCCGGGATCTCGAACACCGTCCGGGGACCATGCGAAACCTGGAGATTGAGGTTCCCGCGCCAAAGGACTTTGGCACGGAGGTCATAGGTTCGCCAGAAGGCGCGCCCATGGATCTGCAGCTTCGACTCGAATCCGTGCACGACGGTATTCTGGTATCCGGAACCGTCATAGTCAGTATTCACGGTGAGTGCAGCAGATGTCTCGATCCGATTGACTATGATTTACCGGTCGACGTACAAGAACTTTTCGTGTTCGATGCCTCTCCCGAAGGTGACGAGGACATCGAGGACGAGCAAGTGTATGAAGTGCGGGACGAGGAAATCGATCTCGAACCCATGCTTCGGGACGCAGTGATCATTCAGCTGCCGTTCCAACCGGTGTGCCGGGCTGACTGCCCGGGTCTGTGTGCCCAGTGCGGTGCGCGACTCGAGAAAGACCCGGATCACCACCACGAAGTGCTTGACCCACGTTGGTCCGCTCTGGAAGGGCTGTTGAGCAGCACTGACCAGGGTTCTGACACTTCGGACCAGACAACCGAGACGAGAGAAGAGAGATAGCCGTGGCTGTTCCCAAGCGGAAACTTTCCCGTGCGAATACCCGGATGCGCCGCTCCCAGTGGAAGGCTAACGCCCCCAAACTGGTGAAGACTGTCGAAAACGGCAAGGTGAGCTACAGCCTGCCGCACCAGGCTAAGGTCGTTTCCGATTCCGCCGGTACCCCCTTGTTCTACGAATACAAGGGACGCAAGGTAGCTGACGCGTAAGCGTGACTACCATGCCGGATCCCGGTGCATTGCTTGAGCGTCTCGGTGTCGATATCGACACCGAGACGCTTCGCATTGCGCTGACACATCGCTCCTACGCGTACGAACACGAGGGCGAGAAGCACAACGAACGTCTCGAGTTCCTGGGGGACGCGGTCCTTCAGCTGGCTGTGACGGACGAAATCTTTCACCGCTACGGCGACTGGAGTGAGAGCCAACTGGCCAAACTCCGTGCCTCCGTGGTTTCCTCACGCACTCTCGCGGACATTGCACGGTCCCTGGACCTCGGTCCGCACATTCGCCTGGGCAAGGGGGAGATCCGAACTCGGGGCAGCGAAAAGCCCTCGATCCTCGCGGACACCATGGAAGCCCTGATCGGTGCCACTTACGAGTCCGCCGGTGACAAACCAGCCCGGAACTTGGTGCTCCGCCTCATCATTCCGCTACTCGAAGACTCCCACGTGCTCCATGAGGGCCGTGACTGGAAGACCGAGATCAGCGAGCTCGCCGCCCACCACGGGCTGGGCCCCGTCCGCTACGACGTCGCTGGCACCGGTCCCGATCACGCGCGCCACTTCGAGGCGTCGGTGTCCCTGAACGGCAAGGTCATGGGCCACGGCGAAGGTACCTCTAAGAAGGCCTCCGAACGCTCGGCCGCTGCTGCGGCTTGCCAGGCCATCTACGACCGTTACGGACGCAAGGCCTAAGAACGTGCCCGAACTTCCCGAGGTCGAAGTAGTACGACGCGGCGTGGCCAACTGGGTGGTCGGCCGCACCATCGAACACGTCACCGTCAACGATGAGCGCTCCCTGCGCCGTCATGTGGCCGGGCCCCAGGACTTCATGGACCGGGTGACCGGTCTGACCGTCACGGACGCCCAGCGCCGCGGAAAATTCCTGTGGCTGCCAGTTAGAACTTCTGACGAAACCGAAGCGTCCCGAGCGCTGCTCGTGCATCTGGGGATGAGCGGTCAGCTCTTGGTGGCCTCCAACGGCCAGCCCGCACCCCGCCACGAGCGGTTGCGCTTCGAACTGTCTTCGGCTGTGTCCGACGAGACGGGGGAATCTCTGCCGGAGCAGCTACGCTTCGTGGATCAGCGTATCTTCGGCGGCATGCTCCTCGACCCGCTGGTGCCCAGCCCACAGGGCGGGGACCCAGTGCCCGAACATGCTGCCCACATCGCGCTGGACCCCTTGGACCCCGCCTTCGATCCAGCTGTCTTCCACGCTTCTCTGCGGCGCAAGAAGACCGGTATCAAGCGCGCCCTGCTGGACCAGGGACTGATCTCCGGGATCGGCAATATCTACGCGGACGAAACCCTGTGGGCGGCTCAGGTGCACTGGGCTACCCGCACGGAGACTATTAGCGCTGCCACAACCGAGCGGCTGGTCCAGGCGTGCAAGGACGTGATGCGTCGCGCCCTGGACGCGGGCGGGACGAGTTTTGATTCTCTCTACGTCAACGTGAACGGTGAGTCCGGGTACTTCGCTCGCTCACTGAATGCCTACGGGCGGGCGGGGGAACCGTGCGACAGGTGTGGCGCGCCCATCGAGCGGGTCAAGTTCATGAACAGGTCGAGTTACTTCTGCCCGGAGTGCCAGCGTCAACAATAGTTGAAGGTGGTATGAAAAAAGTGTGACGATAGTGCTCGCCATAACGTTCAGATAAGCCTGTTAGGCTCGCCATAGCGAAGGGGTGGCCACCATGAACGGATATCGGATCGAACGCGAGTTGACCGAGTTCGGACAGCATGTGCGTGGCTGGCGCATGGTGCTCGGTCTTACCGCGCAGCAGGTCGCCGAGCGCGCCGGAATAACACGGGACACCCTGCGGAAGATCGAGGCCGGAGACCCCGGTGTGGGATTCGGCAATGTTGCACAGGTGCTGCGCGCCCTCGGTGTTCTCGATCAGGTCGTCAATGCCATCGACCCGCTCGGCAGTGACATTGGTCGTCTGCGCGCCGGCAACCTATCGAAGAAGCGTGCACGATGACCACCGTCGAGGTTTTTATGGACCGAGACGGGGACCCGATCCTGGTGGGGCAGGCGCACTTCACTCGACACCGCAGTCAGATTTCCACAACGTTCCTCTATGATCCGACGTATCTGGTCCATGGCGGGACCAGTATCGACCCCGCGCTGCCCCTTGTCTCTGGGGCCCAACATCAGGTCGGTCTCGTGCGGGCCTTTGCCGATAGCGCACCCGATCGCTGGGGTAGGAATCTCATCGAGAAGGCGGAGCGCGTTCGTGCCCGCAGGGAGCACCGATCGCTGCGCAGGCTGGACGATTTGGACTTCCTCCTGGGGGTCAGCGACGACACCCGCCAGGGTGCCCTGCGGTACCGGATTGACGGCGACGGATCATTTGTCGGTGAGCCGTCGCGCGTTCCTCAACTGATCGCCCTCCCAGAGCTGCTGAGTGCCTCTGACCGGCTCTCATCGGAGGACGATCCCAGTGCGGCGGTGAAGCAACTGCTCGAGACCGGTACAACCGGCTTGGGAGGCGCACGGCCCAAGGCATCCGTGCGTCTCGAAGACGGTGCGCTGGCTATTGCCAAATTTCCTCACTCAAGTGACCGGTGGGATATGATGGCCTGGGAAATGACAGCGCTCGATTTGTTGGAAGCCGTCGGAATTCGAACGCCCGCTCGGCGTCTGACTGCGGTGGGGGATCGAAACGTGCTTATTCTGCGACGGTTCGACCGCACTGACCATGGGCACAGGATTGGGTACATCAGTGCCATGACGGCACTTGGTGCCAATGACGGCGATCATCGCGATTACGCAGAGATCGCCGAGGCCATCCGAGATCTTTCACTCTCCCCGAGGAGTGACCACCGAGAGCTCTTCGACCGCGTCGTTGCATCGGTTGTTCTGGGCAACACGGACGATCATCTCCGCAACCACGGTTTTCTTGCCGATCACGGGTCTTGGACGCTCAGCCCCGCCTTCGACGTGAACCCTAACCCTGACCCGTGGCGGCCACGCGCAACGTCGATCATGGGGGCCGAGGCGCTCACCGATGAAGCCGATGCATTGCTACCGCTGGCCGAAGAGTGTGGCATACGCGTTCACCAGGCCCGGGAGCGGATTAGAAGTATGTTGTTGGTGATGACCGACTGGCGCGATGTTGCACGTAGGCATGACATTCGCGAGCAGGAAATCGGAACAATGGAAGAGTCTATCGACTCGCGCATCGCCGCGGTGTCTGCGGCGATGCGCTGAGCCTGACTACAGGGCTGGATCCGGGGGTCCCGCCTGACGCTGGCCCTGGGGCCGCTCAACCAGCCCCGGTCTATTCCGAACGAACGTTTTGCAAATCGTTCATCGTATCGCTGCGACCGCTGCCGGCGGCGTCCGCGGCGCGCTCGGCCCTGACGCGCTGATCGTCGGCAACCTCCAGGACCCGTTCCGCCGCCACCGAGCCGGTGTTGCGTTCCGGGCGCGGGTGGTCCTTGTAATGCTGGGACAGACGCTGCATGCCGTCGTCCAGGCTCACGGACGGCTTCCAATTGAGCAGCTCGTGAGTCTCCTTCTGATCGAACCAGTGCGCGGTAGACATCTGCTCGGCCAGGAATTCGGTCATGGGCGGCTCGGAATCGTGTCCGCGCAGCTTGGCCGGAATGTGGGGCCAGACCTTCTCGATGACCTTGCCCGCGACACGGGCGACCTTGCCGGGAACGGAGCGCGTGGGGGCATCCACTCCGGCGGCGGCGCACATGCGCGCGACCAGCTCACCCACGGGGCGGGGCTCACCGTTGGTCACCACAATGGCCTTGCCGTGGGTGAAGTCGATGCGCTCCAGGCAACGAGCAATCGCCTCGGAAGCGTTGTCGATGTAGGTCGTGTCGATCATGGCCGCACCGTGATCCAAGTTGGGCAGTCGACCAGCGGCTGCACGGTCCACGATCCGCTCCACGAGCTGGGTGTCACCCGGTCCCCACACGATGTGCGGGCGAATGGCTGCGACGCGCAGGCCGCGGCCATCGGTTTCAAGGGCGAGCAGCTCGGCGGCCGCCTTGGATCGGGCATAGTTGCCGCGGGCGGTGCGAGGGTTGGCGGGCTCCGCGCCCACACCCTCGATCGAGGTGCCGGCGTGCGCCACGGACGGCGAGGAGACGAACACGACGTTCTGCACGCCGAGTTCCTGCGCGACGGTCAGCAGCACGCGGGTGCCCGTGATGTTCACGTGCACGAAGTCTTCCCAGTCACCGGCGAACGAGACCTTGGCGGCCAGGTGCACCACGTCGTCCACGCCTTCGAGGGCCTTGGCCACGGCGTCAGGGTCGGTCACGGAGCCAAGTACCTCGTCCACGCCCTCGCGATTGGCCACGGCGGCGTGTCCGCGCTGGAACACGCGCACGCGCCAGCCCTTTTCGAGCAGGGTGCGAGCAACCTCGCCGCCCAGCATGCCGGAAGCACCGGTCACCAGAACGGTGCGGCCCTTGCCGGTCAGTTCGCCTTCGGTCGCGGTGGAGCCGATCTCGTCGCGGCGGGACGTGTTCGTCGATCCCGGGCCCGACGACGTCGCTGTCGTCGCCTTGGTCTCGCGGTCGCCCGTGACGTCCGCGGGGGTGTCCGCGCGGTGGCGGCCGGTGCGGGATACGGGGTCGGGGGTGATGTCTGGGGATTTGCTCACAGTGCGCTCATCTTTCCGCCGGAAAGTACGCGCTCAGCCCACTGGCTCAACGCGGCCCGATCAATCTTGGAATTGTGTCGGATATCGGTGGGGTGTTCGGGAATCACCATAACCGCGCTCGGGCGGATTCCGGTGGCGAATTCCACTGTGGATCGCACCCGATCCGCGAGGTCAGCCGGGGCAAGACCTGGTTTCTGGGGTGCGGGGTCGGTTTCGATCACGGCCACGGTGGTCTGCGAACCCTGCGGGCCCACTCCGACCAGTGCCGTGCGGCCCACACCCGGAACCGATTCGGCCGCGTGTTCGGCGGCCACCGGGGTGACCGGTCCGCGGGAGGTGTTGATCACGTGTGCCAGACGGCCCTCGACCCACAAACGTTCTTTGGCGTCGAAATGTCCGACGTCCCCGGTGCGGTGCCAGCCGGGTGTCTGGTCCGAGACTCGCTCGGTGATCCACAGCCGGTCGTAGTGATCCTTGGCGTGGGGAGCCCGGGCCACGATCTCACCGGTCACACCCGGTTCCGTGGTGATCTCTTCGGTCACATCACCGGCCGCGTTGAGCGGTAGGACGCCCAACTGAGCACCGTGCACGGGAGTACCCACGCACACACCGTTACCGGCACCGGGGAGGCTCATTTGGGCGTCCTCCCGTGCGGCTCGGATGACATCCAGGCTGACATCGGTGAGCGGCAGGGCCTCGGTCATACCGTACGGCGTGTGCAACTCGGCGGCGGGGAGCAATGTCTGGAGGCGCTCCAACAGTGCCTCCGGAATCGGGGCGCCGGCCGAGAGCATCAAGTTCACGCGGGACAGCGCATCGCGCTGCGCCGGCGCGAGTTCATCCGCCGTGGCCAGCACGTTGGAGATGGCCGCCGGTGAAGCGAAGATCGCGGTGGCGTCGATGGCCATGACGGCTTCGGCCAGTGCGCGTGCCGTGAGCGTCTTGGGCTGGGTCACGTCCATGTCCGGGGTGACCGAAGCGGCTCCCAGTGCGGGGCCCAGCAACGCGAACGGAGCGAATCCAGCCACTAGACCGGTCCCGGCCCGCAGCCCGTAGGTCACGCGAATGGCGTCGCGCATGCCCGCCATCTGACGGTGGGTGTACACCACACCCTTGGCGGGACCGGTGGAACCGGAAGTGAACAGCACGGCGGCCTCTGCATCGGGATCCACGAGCGGCAGTTCGCCGGTGTTCACGGTGGTGACAGAGTCCAAGAGTTCCGGAATGGTGTGCTCGACTCCTAGTGCTTTCTTGGTCACGGGGTCCAGGTTCGCGGCGGAGATCTTGCGTCCGGGCCAGCCGAGGGCCTTGGCTCCGACCAGGGCCTTGCGGATACCGATGAACCAGTCCGGGGAGGAACCCTTGAGCGCGCGGGTCAGACCCTTGCGTCCAAGCCCCTGGTCCGCGACCACGATGACGGCACCGATGCGCAGACACGAGTAGATCAGGGTGGTCAGCAGCGAACCCGGGGGAACCATGAGGTTCACACGATCACCGGGGCGCACACCGGTGCGCAACAGGGCGGCACCCAAGCGGTCGACCTCGGAGCTCAATTGCGCCCAGGACACCGTGCGTTCCACGTTCAGCTCGGGAGCGGTGCCGTCCACGGTTCCCGCAACGGGTCCCATGTCCACCACGGCTGGGGAATCGTCGCTGCGCCGGGCCTCGAGCTCGGCGAAGAACGGGGAGAAGTTGTCGGACGCATTCGCGCGCTTTTCGCGGTGCTGCTGGGTGATCGGGAGACCATCGCCGAAGTGCTCGTTGAGCCACGTGATGATGGGCGTTGCGATGTCGCGGGATTCACCGACCAGGTGCTTGGCACCCTCGAATCGGTGCACGTCCGCGTGGGGAGCTCGACGCAACAGGTCGTCCAGGTAGCGCTGCTGGAATACCGGGTCATTGGTGCCCCACAAAAGCAGCGTGGGAACCTCGCGCGCACTCATGCGACCGGCAATGCGCTCGTAGGCCGCGTGTGAGGGGTGATCCTCCGGTGCGGGGATATCCGCCACGAAATTGGCAATGGCCTGGCGGCGCTCGCGGGAACGGTACGGAGCTTTGAAAGCCTTCTTGACGTCGCTGCTCGGAGCGGGTTCGGCCAAGGCGAGCGTGGTGTCCAGGAAGGCGGTGGTCTGCTTGGTGAGCGGTTCATGCAACGCGGAGTTGAGGGCCACCTGCAGGGCGGTGGGGATGGGCTCCGAGTTGTCGTGGTGAACCGCGGTGTTGGTCAGGATGGTGGCCGCGTGGATGCCCGGATGTTCCTGCGCCCACCCCTGGGAAATCAATCCGCCCCAGTCGTGAGCCAGGGTGACCACGGGGACGTCCGCGGAATCAACGCCGAGTTCGGCGGTGAGGTCGCTCAGGTCCTGGACCCGGTCCTCCAAACGGCGGAACAACCCGGTGCGTTCGGAGAAACCCATGTCCAACTGGTCCACGGCAATTACGCGCCACGGCTGGTCGGAATCGGTCGCGGCTTCAAGCACGCTGCGCCACAGGTAGGACCACGTGGGATTACCGTGCACCGCCAGGATGATGCCGCGCGGAGACTTTGCGGCCTTCTCCAGGACGGGACCGTTATCCAACAGGTGCCAGCGGCGCTTGCGACCGGGCACGGGTTCCACGGCCGCGGTGGAAGCAACCGTGACGGTGGTGGACCATGCCGGATCGACACCCGGAAGGGACACGTCACTCATTGGCAAACGAGGGCCGGTCTGGATCGATCGAGAGGTTTTCTTGCTCACAGTTGAACTCCACTTTCTCTCAGGCGTTTACCAGGCCAATTCCATCAGGGTCGTGTTCAGACCGGACCCCACACCCAAACACAGCACACGGTCACCGCGCTGCAATTTCTCGGCTTCGAGAGCCAGGGTCATGGGCAGAGCGGCCGCCGCAACGTTGCCCCAGTAAGGGAACGTCAACGGCACACGATCGGGGTCGAGTCCCATGTCCGCAATGAGCTTGTTGGTGTGCGAATTGGACACCTGGTGGGTCACGTAGCTGTCCATGTTGAGCCAGTCCCAGCCGTCCCGTTCGGCTTCCTGCATGGCCGCGACCACGAGGCCCACACCGTGGTTGAGCAGCCCGGTGGCGTTGGTGAACATACCCTCGTCACCGCCGATGCACAGTTCGTGGAACTGGGTTCCGGCGCGCGTCACGGAGCCCACGATGCGGTGGGCGTCCGGGTGCTTGTCGGCCGGCCCCACCACGGCAGCGGCAGCACCGGAGCCCAGTGTCAGGGTGGCAAATTCCTCCACGACCTGCTCGCGGGTGATGCCGGGCTTCTTCAAACGCTCGATGGCTGCGCGGTGCCAGGGGGAGGGATCCTCACCATTGACGATCAAGGCGTACTCGATGGCTCCGGAGTCGATCATCGACGAGGCCACGGTCAGCGCATTGATGAAGCCCAGGCACGCGTTGGTGATGTCGAAGTTCAAAGCGGAGCTGGGCATGCCGAGCCGATGGTGAATGCCCACGGCCACGGCGGGTTCAAAATTGTCCCGGGTCACGGACGAGTTGATGAACAACCCGATCTGTTCGGGCTTGATACCGGACTGTTCCAGCGCTGCCTGCCCGGCTTCGGTGGCGCCGTCCGAGAAGTGGCGGCCCGGGGCCCACATGCGACGTTCTTGAATTCCAGCCAGGCGTTCGAGGAGTCCGCGCGGCAAGCGCAGGCGCTTGAACGTATCGGCGAGCTCATCATCGAACCGCGTTGAGGGGACCACCTCGTCTGCTTCCACCTTGGTAATGGACAGCACGGCTGCATTGCGGTTTCTAATGGTTGAGTTTCCGATCAACGTGGCGCTTTCGAGACAGGGCTCTCCCTGCGCCGTGACGAACCGAAAGGTGATTCATCGCCGTGGGCGCTCGAGCGAGCAGGCGGGCTGGACCGACTTAGTCTATCGACCAGGTTGAACCTTGCAGCCAGCGGTTCTCGGCCGTTTCTCTGCAGGCTGACTATTGACGAGTCCCAGAACCGCAGGCCCGCACGGGTACAGTGGTGTGGTTGCGCGGGCCCGCTCACCCCCGGACGAGGGCCGCGCGGTGGTGAACATCTCACGCTAGGAGCCGTAAACGTGCACTTGAAGACCCTCACCGTGCGCGGTTTCAAGTCTTTCGCTTCGGCAACCACCTTTAATTTCGAGCCCGGTGTGACCGCGGTGGTGGGCCCCAACGGCTCCGGCAAATCCAACGTGGTGGACGCACTCTCGTGGGTCATGGGCGAGCAGGGAGCCAAGTCACTGCGCGGCGGCAAGATGGAAGACGTCATCTTCGCCGGGACCTCGGGTCGTTCCGCACTCGGGCGCGCACACGTATCGCTGACCATCGACAACGCCGACGGCGCCCTGCCGATCGAATACAGCGAAGTCACCATTTCTCGCACGCTCTTCAGGACGGGCGGTTCCGAATACGCAATCAACGGCCGCTCGTGCCGCCTGCTGGACATCCAGGAACTACTCTCCGACTCGGGTCTGGGCCGCGAGATGCATGTGATCGTGGGGCAGGGTCAGCTGGACCGGATCCTGCAGGCCACTCCCGAGGACCGCCGAGGCTTCATTGAAGAAGCCTCGGGCATTCTGAAACACCGCCGCCGCAAGGAGAAGACGCTCCGCAAACTCGATTCCCTGCAGTCCAGTTTGGACCGCCTGGAGGACCTGGTGGGGGAGATCCAGCGGCAGTTGACGCCCCTCGGACGGCAGGCACGCACCGCGCGCAAGGCCCAGCGCATCCAGTACGACGTGCGCGACGCCAAATCCCGTTTGCTCGCCGATGACGTGGTGCAGGCTCGCGCCGCGCTACAGACCGACAGTGCTTCCAGCGAGAGGACGCGAACCGAAAAGCAACGCCTGGAACAACTGGTGGACCAGATTGCGGCACGCTTGCAGGAGACCGAGGCCCAGGCCGCCCGCACGGCTCCAGTCCTCAATGCCGCCCGCTCGAGCTGGTATGAACTCAGTACCGTGCGTGATCAGTTCCGTGCGCTGTCCTCGCTGGCGGGGGAGCGGCGTCGGCTCCTGGGGTCCGCCGAACCGGAACAGGACACGGGCAAGGACGCGAATCGGCTGGAGGAACAGGCCGAGCGCAGCCGGGCTGAAGCCGCCGGGCTCGAAGAACGCGTTGTCGAATCCCGGGAGCACCTGGCGTCGGTGGAGACCGCCCGGCAGGAGGCCGAGGAGGTTGCACGGGCCGCCGAGCAGCGCACCGCTCAACTTGTGCGCGAGGCCGCAGACCGCCGCGCTGGGCAAGCCAAGTTGGCCGCCGCAGTGTCATCGGCGCGGTCCGGTTTGTCCTCCGCGGAAGCCGACATCGAGCGGCTGCGCGTTGAAATCAACGATGTCATTACCCGCTCCGAAGGCGCTCGCGGCGAGCACGCCCAACTCCACGAACGAGCCGAAACACTCCGCGCGGCCGCCGCGCGCAGTGCGGAACTCGCGGAACAGGCCCGCGAGAACGCCGATCAGGCGGAAACAGCGGCTCGCCAGGCCGAGGCCGAACGCCAGCGCGTGCTGCGCGAACACCATTCCGTGACCGTTCGCTTGGACACCCTGCAGCAGTCGATGCCGCAACCCGACGGTTCGCAGGCCGTCTCGGCGAGCCACGGAGATTCCGTGCTGGGTGCGGTCTCGGACGCGGTGCGCGTGGCCGAAGGCTGGGAACGTGCGGTGGGCGCCGCGTTGGGGCCGTGGTCCGAGGCGCTCGCGGTCCGTTCCCACACCCGTGCTGCGGACATCTTTTCCTCCCTGCGCTCCGAGGACCTCGGTCGCGTCAATGTCCTGGTCGCCTCCGGGGCCGACGGCGCTGGGGAGCCGACCGCATTGAACCTGCCTGACGGGGCGGTGCGGGCGGTCGAGGTGCTCTCCGGATCGCCTGACACCTCGACCGATTCTGCGGCGCAAGCCATTCTCACCGCGGTGCGCGGATTGCTCGCCACCACGATCCTGGTTCCCGACGCCGCCGCGGCCGTCGCCGTGTTGGACGCGGCCTCGGAGGCGGGGACCACCGGCATTCGAGCGGTCACCACCAACGGTGACGTCTTCGGCGCTCATCGGGCCCAGGGCGGTGCCGCGGAGGCAGCCGGCAGTCTGGAGATTCACGCGCAGATCGACAAGGCCCGCACGGAATCCGCGCGCTGGTCACGTGAACTGGACACCGTCTCGGCCGCGGCGAAGGATGCCGAAGCCCTGCGGGTAGAGGCAACCACGAAGGCTCGCGAGGCCGGTGGCGTGGCACGTGATCAGCAGAAGGCCGCCTCGGAGGCCGCGAATGCGTTGAGCCGTGCTGAAGCTGTCTTGGCGTCCGCGGATGCGGAACTGCAGCGCCGTCGTGAGGCCGTGGCAACCGCGGAGCAGCGGCTGGGTGAGCGCGAGGCGCAACTTCAGGACGCGGTGGCCCGCGCCGAGGCCGTGGAGAGCGGCGATGAGGAAACCCTCGAGCGAGATCAGTTGGAAGCGGCGTCGGCGAAGGATCGTGCCGAGCGCGCGGCCCGTGAGGCGCGCGAAACCGAGACCGAAGCCCGACTGGCCCTGCGCGGGTTGGAAGAACAACACCGATCGGTCCAGTCCCGGGCACAGTCCCAGGCACGCGCCGCTGAGGCAGAGCGGGTAGCCCAGGCCGAGGCCGCGCGGCGCGCCGAACGACGCCGCGTACAGGCCACCATTGCGCAGGCCGTGGTGCAGGCTTCGGACTACCTGCGGCTGCGCGCCGACGAGTCCGTGACCGAAGCTGCCCGGATCAGGGACGCGGCGGACGTGGAACGAGCCGGACTGGACGAGGCCGCCGGACGGCTGCGTGCGGAACGGGACGAGCTGGCCAAACAGCTCAACACCGTGACCGAACAACTGCACCGGGAAGAGCTCGACCTGGCCCAGCGGCAGGCCAAGCTGGAAGCGCTAGAGAAGTCCTCCCTCGAGGAACTCGGTATGACGCTCGACTACCTGGTGGACCGTTACGGCCCGCACCTGCCCGTGCCGGACGCCGATGACGTGTTGGAAGCCGCCCAGGACGCGGAGGAACGTGACGAGGTCCAAAACGTGGATCGCATGCCGACCATGACGGACCCGGGCGCACCGTTCCGTCGCGAGGAGCAAGAGACCCGGCTACGCCGCGCGGAGAAACAGCTCAAGGCACTGGGCAAGGTCAACCCGCTGGCGCTCGAAGAATTCGCCGCGCTGGAAGAACGCCACAGCTTCCTGGTCGAGCAGCTCGAGGACGTCAAGAACTCCCGCGCGGATCTGCGCAACATCATTCGGCAAGTCGACGAACACGTGGAACGCGTGTTCACCGAGGCCTACCAGGACACCGCCGAGCAATTCGTACAGGTCTTCGCGACCCTGTTCCCCGGAGGCGAGGGACGGCTGCGACTCACGGACCCGGACGACATGCTCACCACCGGCGTGGACGTGGAGGCACGACCGGCGGGCAAGAAGATCAAGCGGTTGTCCCTGCTGTCCGGTGGCGAGCGCTCGCTGACCGCACTGGCGTTGCTCGTGGCCATTTTCAAGGCCCGGCCCTCACCGTTCTACGTGATGGACGAGGTCGAGGCCGCCCTGGACGACCGCAACCTTGGCCGCCTGCTGACCATCTTCCAGCAGCTGCAGGAGAGCTCGCAGCTGATCATCGTGACGCACCAGAAGCGCACCATGGAGATCGCGGACGCCCTCTACGGAGTGTCGATGCGAGGGGACGGCGTCAGTCTGGTCGTGGGGCAGAAGCTCGCGGAACTGCGCTGACCCGCGGTGAACTGAAACGCGGTGGACTGGACCTTGTTACCCGAACTAGGCTCACCCACCTGCACTGGACCGACCTGGAGTCACCAGACCTGGGCGGAACCGACTCCCGCTGTCCCGGATCAGGCTCGCTGGTCCTGGCTGCCCGGGTTTTTGTTCTCGGGATTCTCTTCCGGGGGCAGGGTCTCTTTGGCGGGCAACCACGCGAGCGCGGCCAGCAGCATGAGGCCACCAGAGACACCGAAAGCCCATCCGAACCCGGCGGCGTCTGCCAACGCTCCGGCCAGGATGGGGCCCAGGATCTGACCGGCGTCCGCGCTCATCTGGTAGCGCGAGAGCACCTTGCCGCCGGCGCACTCCGGACCGATCACGTCCGCCACCGCGGCCTGCTGACCGGGGTTGAGGGTGCCGGACCCCATCCCGGAGATCAGGGACAGGATCACGAACAGGGGCACGGAAGACACCAGTCCCACACCGATGGTCGCCAGGGCACACACGACCAAACCGGTGAGGATGAGCGGTTTGCGGCCCAGCTTGTCGGTGAGTCGCCCGGTGAAAGTCAGAGCCAGTGCGTTGCCGGCCGCGAACACGGCCAGCGCCAGACCGGCGACCTGCGGACCCTCGCCCACCAACTGCACGGCCAACAGCGGGATCAGCGCAACGCGCACGCCGTAGGCGGTCCAGCCTGTCGCGAAACTGGAAACCAGGGCGGAACGGTAGGCACCGACCTCGAAGGCCTCGCGGAATTTCATGGGAGGCTGCGGATTCTTGGCCTTGCGGGCCGCCAAGGTTTCGTCCTTGAGCCGGAAATACACCACGGCGGAGGCAATCAACAGCGCCACGGCGTACACGATGAAGGGGGCCTGCATTCCGAATCCGGCCAACAGGCCGCCCACGACCGGTCCCAGAATGCCACCCAGCAGGAACGCGGTGGCGTAGTAACCAGAGATCCGCCCGCGCATCCTGGGCGGCGCCAATCGAACGATCAAGCCCATGGCCGAGACGGTGAACATGGTGGAACCGATACCGCCCAAGCCGCGGAACAGCAACAGCTGCCAATAGGTCTCGGCGAACGCCGTGGCCGCAGAGGACACAGCCACGACCAACAGGCCGATCAAATAGGTGGGCCGCTCACCCAGTTTGTTCACGACCGCGCCACTGGCCGGAGCGAACAGCAACCGGCACAGCGCGAAAGCACTCACCACGGCAGAGGCAGCGGCAACACCCACGCCGAAGCTCGAGGCGAACTGCGGCAGCACCGGAGCCACGATTCCGTATCCGATGGCGATCACGAACGCCGCCGCGATCAACACCTTGATCTGTGACGGAACCTTCTCTTTGGTGCGGTCCGAGCCACCGCCCGTGGAGTCGGCCGGGGGGACCGTGGGTTGTGGTCCGGTGGCGGGCAGATCGGAGGGATCGGTGCGCGTCGGATCTTCGTATGGGCGGGACACGTCGAACAGTTTATGGAACATTAGAAGAGTGACCACGACTCAATGGATTTGGATACTCGTTATAGCCGTCGTAGCGGTGGCGCTCATGGTGATCTTCGGCACCATGCTGCTCCGCAAGCCCAAGGCACCCAAGGGCGGCTACCAACAAACCAGGGACGTGGATGACGTCCCACCGGGCGAAGGCGACGTGCTCGTCGAGGAGCGCCCCACCACCACGCTGGAACGGCCCGAATCGGCCATGGGGCGTCTCGCCCGGTTGCGCGGTCGCCTGTCCAAGTCGAACAACGTGCTGGGCAAGGGGCTATTGGCTCTGCTGACCCGTGAGCGCATCGACCAGGACGTGTGGGACGAGATCGAGGACACGCTGCTGATGGCGGACCTCGGTACGGATGCATCCCTCGAACTGGTCGAGAACCTGCAGAAGCGCGTGCGCATCGAAGGCACTCAGGACCCTGCACACGTCAAGGCCATGCTGCGCGAAGAGCTGCTCAAGCTCGTGGATCCCACCATGGACCGCTCCATCAACTCGGTGGGCGCCCCGGGCAAGCCCGCGGTGGTTCTGGTCGTGGGAGTCAACGGGGTGGGCAAGACCACCACTGTGGGCAAGCTCGCTCGCGTTCTGGTGGCCGAGGACAAAGACGTGCTGTTAGGTGCAGCGGATACGTTCCGCGCAGCGGCTGCCGATCAGCTCGAGACCTGGGGCGCCCGGGTGGGCGTTGCCACGGTGCGTTCCGAACAGGAAGGCGCGGACCCGGCGTCGGTCGCCTTCGACGCGGTGCAGGCCGGTGTCGATCAGGAATCGGACGTGGTGCTCATCGACACCGCCGGTCGCCTGCAGAACAAGGCCGGTCTGATGGACCAGCTGGGCAAGATCAAGCGTGTGGTGACCAAGGCCGCCGAGGTGGACGAGGTCCTGCTCGTGATCGACGCGACCACCGGTCAGAACGGGATGACCCAGGCCAAGGTCTTCGCCGAGGCCGTGAACATCACCGGCATCGTGTTGACCAAGCTCGACGGCACCGCCAAGGGCGGCATCGTGGTCGCCATTCAGCGTGCGCTGGGCGTGCCGGTCAAGCTCATCGGCTTGGGCGAGGGTCCCGATGATCTCGCTCCCTTCGATGCCGAGCAGTTCGTGGACGCGCTGCTCGACTGAGGACGACGCCGCTGCGGTAGTTCTCGGCGCCCGCCCCGTTTCGGGGTGGGCGCCTTTTCGTGCCCGCGCTTGTCACGCGGATGTTCGTTCGGGCGACGCCGCGTAACCGCGGGAGTTTGAACCGTGATCTGTAACACGGTTGTCACGAACCGTGGACAAATGAAACACGTGCGAAACCAACCCTGAACCACAACCGAAACACGCGCGCTCTTTACTCATTACCAACGGACAACCGTTGTACGGAACTTTGAGATTGAGACGAGGTGAGCTCGCGTGGAATTAACGGCGGGACACGTGTGGACTTTGGTGGCGGCGGGGCTGGTGTTCTTCATGACACCGGGGCTCGCGCTTTTCTACGGAGGCATGACCCGGGCCAAGGGTGTGCTGAACATGATGATGATGAGCTTCATCTCCATTGCGATCGTGGCCGTGGTGTGGGTGTTGTGGGGAGCGTCCATGTCTTCCGGAGACGCGATCCTGGGCGGACTGGTGGCTGATCCCACCGCCAGCTTCGGCCTGAACGGCCTGGTCGGATCCGAAGACCTGCTGGGCAGTGCCTTCGGCATCACCTTCGCGATCATCACCGTGGCGCTGATCTCCGGTGCGATTGCCGACCGCACCAAGTTCGGCAGCTGGGTCGTGTTCACCCTGGTGTGGATCACCGCGGTGTACTTCCCCCTGTCCTTCATGGTGTGGGGCGGTGGCCTGTGGTCCGAGGGCGGCGCCCTGGCGGAGATGTTCGGCGAACCCATCGACTTCGCGGGTGGCTTGGTGGTGCACATCAACGCCGGCGTGGCAGCACTCGTGCTGATCCTGCTCATCGGGGCCCGCAAGGGCTTCGGCCAGGACTCCGGCCAGCGACCCCACAATCTGCCCCTGGTGATGCTGGGCGCGGCGATCCTGTGGTTCGGGTGGTTCGGCTTCAACGTGGGTGCGGCTGCAACCGCTGAACAAGCGGCGTTGATCTGGACCAACACCCTGGTCGCACCTGCTGCCGCCATGCTGACCTGGTTGCTGACCGAGAAGATTCGCGATGGTCACGCGACCTCCCTGGGCGCAGCCTCCGGCGTGGTGGCCGGTCTGGTGGCCATCACGCCCGCGTGCGCCAACGTCTCACCACTGGGTGCGATCGCCCTGGCCGCGGTGGCCGGTGTGCTGTCCGCGCTCGCGGTCGGCATGAAGTACAAGATCGGCTTGGACGACTCACTGGACGTGATCGGCGTACACCTGGTCTCGGGCATCGTCGGTACCGTGGCGCTCGGTTTCCTGGCGATTCCGTCCGAGGGCGAGGCCGGACTGTTCTACGGTGGCGGCTGGGCGCTCATGGGTGCCCAAGTGACCTCCACCGTGTTCGCTGTGCTCTACACGGGTGTGCTCACGCTGATCATCGGAATGCTCATCAAGGTCACGATGGGTCTGCGTATCTCCAGCCAGGACGAAGTGGACGGCATCGACGTCACCCAGCACGCGGAATCCGCGTACTCCCTCAAGGACGAAGCGACCGGCTACTTCGCCGGAACCTCCCCGGCGCGCCCCCTCCCGGGTACCGCTGAGGCCCCCGTCCACGCCAAGGAAGGATCTTCCCTGTGAAACTCATCACCGCCGTTGTACGGCCCGACAAGTTCAGCGACGTCAAGGACGCACTGGAGGCCTTCGGAATCCAAGGAATGACAGTGCTGACCGTGCACGGCTACGGCAGGCAGCGCGGCCACACCGAGGTCTACCGCGGAGCCGAGTACACCGTGGACCTGTTGGAGAAGGTGCGCATCGAAACACTCGTGGCGGACGACATCGCCGCGGACGTGGTCAACGTGATCGTCTCTTCCGCCCACTCCGGATCCGCCGGTGACGGCAAGGTGTGGGTCACCTCGGTGGACGAGATGGTGCGCGTGCGCACCGGCGAACGTGGGGAGTCCGCGCTCTAGCGGCGCGGCGGCGTCGACAACCGAAGAAGAGCGAACGCACCGCGGGGCAAGCAAGGAGCCCCGCGGTGCGTTCGCCTCGTTCCGGGGACCGGGCTCGGCTTGATAACCTGGGACACTGACCCCATCCGTTGACCGACGAAAGCAGCGACTGCCCCGTGTTCAACTCACTGTCCGACCGGCTTACAGCGACCTTCAAGAACCTGCGCGGCAAGGGTAGGTTGTCCGA
>CAACXA010000093.1_pt1 | contig 18595 bp, 15 predicted proteins | sample 2275811 | NCBI WGS metagenome assembly CAACXA01 (sample SAMEA5312478, study PRJEB27640) | indoor metagenome | biome: indoor environment; feature: uncontrolled; material: tiles wood | place: Germany | collected 2014-07-07 | reverse complement strand
ACGGATCACCCAGATCCAGCAGCAACTCATCGAATTAGCCGCCGCACGCACCCAGGGCACCCGCCCCGCCGCGTGAGCTACGCGGACATTTCACCTGAGGCAAGCACGAACACCATCCGGACATCTTGACATGAGGCAAGACGCGGAAAAACGGGCCCGGCACCGTGTGGTGCCGGACCCGCTTCAGTGATTGGAGTCGCGCGTCAAAGACTTAGCGAGGGGTCACTTCTTCTCTTCGAGTGCGTCGTTGAGGCCCTTCTCGAAATCGTTCTGGGACACACGCTCACCGTCGACGAAGATGGTGGGGGTTCCGGCGATTCCATTGGCCATGGATTCCTGGGCCATGATGTTGATCATGGGACGGTAGGTGTTCTCGCCCAATTGGTCGGCCGTCACGTTGGCGCCGTGCTTGGACGCGATCTCGGCGAGCTCATCATTGCTCAAGCCGCCGGAACCCTGGTGAGAGAACACTTCCTGCACGTAAGCCAGGTACTGCTCGGGATCGACTTGCTCGGCCACCAAGTAGGCGGCGTTGGCTGCTCGCGAGGAATACGCGTCGGGGCTGCCGCGGTCCAGGAAGTTCAAGTTCCGGTGCTCGAGAGTCACGTCACCGGAGAGCACCTTCTCCTCGATCTGGTCACCGAACTGCTCCTCGAAATCGGCGCAGTGCACACATTCGAAGTCCTGGAAAACCACCAGTTGCACGGGCTCGCCGTTGTCCTTGGCCTCGGTGGCGTTCACGACGCCCGGAGGTGTCTTGGACTCGTCCACGGACTCGGGAGCCTCGGGCACATCGTTGATGTCCCGTTCGTCCACGTCCGACGTGTCCTGCAGGATCTGCGACTCGTTGAGCTGGATGCCGCCGTACTGGTTGGCGCTGGCGGGCACGGGTCCGGCCTCGGGAATCGTGTTCTTGTTGTTCTGCCAGACCACCAGCGCAATGATCAGTCCGATCACCAGCAGCAGCGCAATGATGCCCGCGATCAGGCCCTTGGGCTTGCCATTGGACCTACGTGCCTCGCGATCCGCGATCTGGCGGGCACGTTCGCGCGCCTGATCAGCGGTCGACGATCCGGCCGTGTTTTTCTGGGAAGCCATGGGGTCCGTGATTCCTTCCGATCAAATGATGTGTCACGTTCAGATTACCCGGACCCCGCGGTCACAACGATTCAGGGGTTGTCCAGAAAATGGTCGCTTCACATGCGGTCGCACTCCGACTGCCCGATCGAATCGTTAGTACGCAACCTTAGAATGGATGCGGACCCGATCCCGTGGGCGGAAGGAGCTCGTTGTGCTTGCAGACCAATCCGATCACCAGGTGGAGGTACCCAGAGACGGGTACGACTTCGTGGTGGTCTCCAACCGACTTCCCGTGGACCGCGACATCGACGACAAAGGCGAGAGCACATGGCGCCGCTCACCGGGTGGTCTGGTCAGCGCATTGGCTCCGGTCATGGCCAAGCGCGACGGCGCCTGGGTCGGCTGGCACGGCGCCCCGGACGAGACACTCGAGCCTTTCGACCACGACGTGTTCCATTTGGTTCCCGTGGGCCTGTCCGAGCTCGAGGTCGAGCGGTATTACGAAGGGTTCTCCAATGCCACGCTCTGGCCGCTCTACCACGACGTGATCGCCCCGCCCGAGTTCCACCGAACCTGGTGGTACGCCTATCGACGCGTTAACGAGCGTTTCGCGCGGATGGCTGCAGAGACGGCTGCTCCCGGGGCCACGGTGTGGGTCCAGGACTACCAACTGCAGTTGGTTCCCCGCATGCTGCGCAAGCTCCGCCCGGACGTCACCATCGGCTTCTTCAACCACATCCCCTTCCCTCCCACGGAGATCTACTCGCAATTGCCGTGGCGCAAGGCGGTCCTGGAGGGCCTCACCGGGGCGGACCTGATCGGATTCCAGCGTCCCGGCGACGCGCAGAACTTCCAGCGTTGCGTGCGCAAATTCCTGGGGGTGCGCTTCACCAACGGCGCCGCCGACTTCTCGGAGGCGGCCATCGCCGACGACGCCGCCGCGGCGTCGTCGTCCGAGCCCGGCCAGGAAACGAGCGGGGCTGGGGAGCAGGACACCACGTGGACCGTTCACGCTGCGGCCTACCCGATTTCCATCGACGTCGAGGCGATCCGGGAGCTGGCTTCGGACCCGGAGACCAAGAAGCGTGCCAAGGAGATCCGACAGGAACTGGGGAATCCGGAAACCATCTACCTGGGCGTGGACCGACTGGATTACACCAAGGGCATCCTGCACCGCATCAAGGCTTACGGGGAGCTCCTCGAGGACGAGAAAATCACCGTGGAGAACTCAGCGTTGATCCAGGTGGCCAGCCCGTCCCGCGAGCGCGTGGACTCCTACATCCAGCTGCGTGAGCAGGTCGAGGGCATGGTGGGCCGGATCAACGGTCAGTTCGACACCATGGCCCACACGGCGGTCCGCTATCTGCATCACGGCTATCCGTTCGAGGAAATGGTGGCCCTGTACATGGCGGCGGACGTCATGCTGGTGACCGCGCTGCGAGACGGTATGAACCTGGTGGCCAAGGAGTACGTGGCCGCGAAGCAGGACCGCTCCGGTGCCCTGGTGCTTTCCGAGTTCACCGGTGCGGCTGAGCAGCTCAAACAGGCGATCCTGGTCAATCCGCACGATATCGACGGGCTCAAGGAAGCCATGCTCTACGCCCGCGACATGCCCGGTGCCGAGGCCAAGAAGCGCATGAGTTCCATGCGTCGTCAGGTGCTCACCCACGATGTGGTGGATTGGTCCCAGCGTTTCTTGGAGGACCTCGCCACGTACGGCCAGCAATCGGCAGGAAGGGAATCCGATGACCGAAACTCTCAGTGATGCCCTGAGCCGCGCCGCGGGCGCGGATCATTTGTTGATTGCTTTGGATTTCGACGGCACGCTGGCACCCTTCACCGAGGACCCCGCCGATTCCCGGCCCCTCCCCGAGGCTCGAGAGGCCTTGGACGCGCTGGCCGGACTGCCGCGCACCACGGTGGCGATCATTTCCGGACGCCCCCTGGAGTTCTTGCGGGAGGTGGTCGATCCCGCGCGCCGCATGGTGCTGTCCGGTTCTCACGGCGCGGAAATGGATCTCGCTGCCCTGCCCGATCTGCCGGACGACGCCGAACACGACATCCATCTGACCGCCGAGCAACTGGATCTGCTGGACCGCGCCGTGGACGCGACAGAGGAGATGGTGTCCCGGTACCCCGGTTCCCGCGCCGAACTCAAACCCGCCGGGGTGTGTTTCCACACCCGTCCGATCAGGGACCCGCGGGTCTCGGAACAAGCGTTGGAGGAAATGAATCGCGCCTATTCGGAGCTGCAGGGTTTACGGATCACTCCCGGACAGCAAGTGGTGGAGTGCTCCGTGCTGAGCGCCACCAAGGGTGATGGACTGCGGATCATCCAGGCCGCGGCGTCTCCGGACGTCACGGTATTCGCGGGTGACGACGTCACGGATGAGGACGCCATGGATCTGCTGACCGGGGAGGATCTCGGGATCAAGGTGGGCGAGAAGGAGTCCGTGGCTACGCAACGGGTGAGCGGCCCGCAAGAACTTGCCGACGTTTTGAGCGTTTTTGCCGACCAACGAGCACGTGCGGTGACTAGCATCAAATGACATGAACGCCTCCCCGGCACCAGCACCACTCGGCTTACCCACCCCCACAGGTTCCCGACGGGTCTCGATCAACACCGCATTCCCCGACCCCGCCCTGTTGGACCTTCCCTGGCACATTCCACTCGAGGAGTGGCCACCCGAGGTTCTGGCCGCCTATCCGCGCGGGATCTCCCGTCACGTGGTGCGGTTCGCTCACGTTGGCACGAAAGTTGTCGCGGTCAAGGAGACCACGCCCCACTACGCCCAAAGGGAGTATGGGTTGTTGCGACGATTGCTGCGCATGGGTACGCCGTCGGTCACGCCGGATTCGGTGGTGACCAATCGGTTCACCGAAGAGGGTGAACCGTTGCCCGCCGCGCTCGTGACGGATCATTTGAGTTTTTCCCTCCCCTACCGGGCCATTTTCGAGCAGGTTCCCTCCCCGCAGACGGTCGAGTTGCTCGTGGACGCGCTGGCTTCACTGATCGTTCAATTGCACCTGTCGGGTTTCTACTGGGGCGACGTCTCGCTCTCGAACACGCTGTTCCGCCGCGATGCCGGTCATTTCGCCGCCTACCTGGTGGACGCCGAAACCGGCGAGATCTACGACCAGCTCTCCCGCGGCCAACGCGAGTACGACATCGAACTGGCACGCACCAACGTGGCCGGGGAAATCATGGACCTGCTGGCCGGTGAGCACATGCAGGAGCGCTTGGAAGAGGTAGGGCTGACCCCGGAGGACGTCGATCCGTTCGAAATCTCGGACCGATTGGTCAGCACCTACAACAACCTGTGGGAAGAACTCACGGCGGAGGAAAGCTTCGCCCTGGACGAGCGCTGGCGCGTGCAGGCTCGGGTGGAACGACTGAACGAACTGGGCTTCGACGTCGAGGAAGCTTCCCTCGAATCCGATGACACCGGTCAAGTGCACCTGCGTCCCCGGGTGGTCGAACCCGGTCACCACTCGCGGCGACTGCTGCACCTCACAGGTTTGGACACCCATGAGAACCAAGCCCGCCGTATCCTCACGGACATCGGCCAGTTCGGGCAGGCGCTGTATCCCGGACTGCCCGAAGACCTCACGGCGCAGCTGTGGATGCGTGAGATCTTCGTGCCCATCATGGAAGCGGTGCCGGCGGAAATGCGCCGGAAACTCGAATCGGCGGAGATCGTCCACGAGGTTCTGGAACACCGCTGGTTCATGTCGGAGAAGGCAGGGAAGGACATTCCCACCGAGAAGGCCGTCAAGGACTACGTGAAGTCACAGTTGTCATCACGGCCGGATGAAAAGGACATTTTCTAGCCCGCACCACCGGCAACCGGTCATCCAGACATCCTTACGCGCCGCCCCGATGGGCAACCATCGGCTGCCCCGCAGTGATGCAGCACCGAAAACGCTAGGGCATCCCGGTTTTCTCCGTGACGATCAGCGATTCGGAAAGGAACTCTTCTTCCAGTCCCCAGCGTTTGAGTGCCTGACGGTACTCACCGGAGGAGATCGCGGATTGCAGGGCCGCTTGGAACGGCCTGGCCAGCCCGGAGTCCTTGAGCGTGGTGGCCGCGACCAGCGTGGACTTGGGCCAGCCGGCGCTGATCTTTCCACGCACCTCAAGGTCATCGCGGGTGGCTGCGTAATAGGCCCCCGTGGGGAATGGCGACAGGTAGTAGTCGATCCGACCGGCCGCGAGTGCCAACACTGCATTGGTGTTGTCGAGATACAGGTCGAGGGCGGCCGGTTCCTTGCCCTGCGCGACCAGTTGATCGTTCCACGCCATGACGATCTTTTCCTGGTTGGTTCCCGGAGTGACGGACAGCTTCCGTCCCGAAATGTCGTCCGGTGAACTCACCACGGGCCCCTGACCCTTGCGCGCCAGGAACCCCATGTAGGCAGCACGGTAGGTCGCGAAGTCGTAGAGCTTGAGCCGGGGCTCGGTCACCCCCACGTTCGCAAACGCCGCGTGGTACTCGTTGGCACCCAACTTGAGCGGCCAGTTCTCCCACGAGGTGACCTGCGTATCGAGTTCCAACCCCAGCTTGTCCGCGATGAGGTAAGCCGTGTCCACCTCGGAGCCGATGGGTGTGACGTCGTCGGTCGCGCTGAAGGCCAGCGGAGGCGAGGTGTTGAGCACACCCACGGTGAGCACTCCCCCGGCCGCGATCTTCTCGGGCAGCAGGGCCTGCGCGGCTGAATCCACCTCGGAGCGGATTCGGCTGTTCTGTTCGGGGCTCAGATCGAATGGCACCCCGTCCTCACGGGTCGGCTGGGGTTGGTCGGGGTGGGTGCACGCCGTGAGGCCCAGCAGCCCCAAGCCACCGATTCCGGCCACACGCAACACCGTGCGCCGGTCCATGCCGCGGCTCACAGGTTGTACGCCGGTTCCAGGACCGACCCCAGAAACGCCCGGGTCCGTTCGTGCTTGGGCGAGGAGAACACTTCGCGCGGCGGCCCTTGTTCGACCACCAGCCCGTCGGACATGAAGATCACGGTGTCGGCGACGTCGCGCGCGAACCCCATCTCGTGCGTCACCACCAGCATGGTCACGCCTTGCGATGCGAGGTCGCGGATCACGTCCAACACCTCACCCACCAACTCGGGGTCCAAAGCGGAGGTGGGCTCGTCGAAGAGCACCACGGCCGGGTCCAGGGCGAGGGTGCGCGCAATGGCCACACGCTGCTGCTGCCCTCCGGACAGCTGCCGGGGGAAGGCGAGTTCCTTGTCCTCCAGGCCCACGCGCTTCAACAGGTCCCGGGCCTTGGCCCGCGCCTCCGTTTTGGACCGCCCCAGGGCCGACACCTGGGCCTCCATCACGTTGCCCAGCACGCGCAGGTGCGGGAACAGGTTGAACTGCTGGAACACCATGCCCACGTTGGTGCGCCGGCGCAGGATCTCCTTCTCGTGCAGTTCGTAGAGCTTGTCGCCGCGCTGTTCGTAGCCGACCATTTTCCCGTCAATGGTGATCCGGCCGGCGTCGATGTTCTCCAGGTGGTTGACCGTGCGCAGGAGTGTCGACTTACCGGAACCCGAGGGACCCAGAATGGCCGCGACCTCACCGGGCTTGATATCCAGGCTCACGCCCTCGAGCACTCGCACGTCCCCGAAGGACTTGTACACGTTCTCGATGACCACGTGCCCCTTGACCGGCCGCGCTGTCTGCTCGTCCGGAGTCTGTTGGTCGTTGGCGGTCGAACTCATCGCGTGCCTCCAATGCGGGAACGCAGCCGCTGCAGCGGGGTGGGCGGAAGGGTCCGCACCGCACCGCGGGCGAAGTGACGCTCCACGTAGTACTGAATGATGTTGAGCACGGTCGTGATGATCACGTACCACAGCGTGGCCACCAGCAGCATGGGGATGACCTCATTGGTACGGGCGTAAATCACCTGGATCGTGTAGAAGAGCTCGTTGTAGGCCAGGACGTAGACCACCGAAGTGCCCTTGACCAAGCTGATGATCTCGTTGAACGCCGGCGGCAGGATCGAGCGCAGCGCTTGGGGTAGCACGATGTGCGTGGAGCGGCGCCAGCGCGGAATACCCAACGACGCCGCCGCCTCCTGTTGGCCTTGATCCACCGCCAGGATGCCGCCGCGAATGATCTCTGCGGAGTAGGCGGCCTGGTGCAGCGTCAGCCCCAGTACGGCAGCACCGAATTTGTTGATGATGTCCGTGGTGGGGGCCTGGAAGAACGCCACATCCGTTCCTGGGATACCCACACTGATCACTTCGTAGAGGTAGCCCACGTTGTACCAGAGCAACAGCTGAACCAGCAGCGGTACGGAGCGGAAGATCCAGATGTAGAACCACGCGACCGAGGACAACAGCCCCGAACTGGACATCCTCATGAGTGCCAGGAAGAACCCGAGTACGAACCCGCCGACCGCCGCAATCGCGGTGAGGAGCAGGGTGTTGCCCAGTGCCCGAACCACGGACTCCGCCGTGAACCATTCGGCCACCACACCCCATTGCCACCGTGGATTGGTGAACAGGGACCAGACGATGCCGAACAGCACCACTGCGACCAGAGCGGTCCCGACCCAGCGCCAGGGATTTCGTGCTGGCACCACGGTCAAGGCCTCTGGCCGCTGCTGTGCCTCGGCGCGCTGCCCCGTGGGCTCGGTGTCCGCGGGTGCGGCGGGGGATGACGGTGTCACGAGATACTCCTGAACGATCACTGGTGGGAGTCACCGTTCGTAACGGTAACGACCTTCACGCTAGGAGGTTCACGGTCTGGACGCCGAAAAAGCAGACCCAAAACTTCATACTTGCAACACTCGTCACATATCCACCGGGTCAGAACCGATGGTGGACCGGCCGTCAAGCGCGCTCGACCACCACCAGATTCGTCAGCGTGGCGTGCACTCGCGCCGGCCAGTCCTGGCCCAGGCTGCCGTACCTCGCCACGTGGGCGTAGGACGCCCCCAGCATGAAATCGATGACCACGTCCAGGTCCACGTTCTCGCGGATCAGCCCGAGTTCCACGTCGCGTTGCAGCAGGCACCGGAGGATCTCCATGCGCGGCCTGATGATCTTGCGCCGCAGCACTTCCGACGTCGTGGAGTGGGGGTCTTGGAGCAGGGTCAGGGCCACGCCCTTGCCCAGGTCCTCGAACAGCACTTCGATGGCTTCACGCATGGTGTCTTCCCAGGCCCCGGAGCTGGGCGGGGCCGGCGGAAGGGTGGCGTAGACCTGCTCCAGCACCGCTTCCAACAATTCTTCACTGTTGCTGTAGCGCCGGTAAATCGATGTCTTGGCCACTCCGGAAACCACGGCCACCGCTTCGATCGTGACCTTCTGAGGACCGGATTCGCGCAGCAGCTTCAAGGCTCCCGCCAAGATCTTTCGATCCGTGCGAGCGGTGCGCGGGTCCGTGGCCGCTCCCCGTTCCGGCGTGGGTGTATCGACCACCATGGTCAGGCCGACACTGCTTCCGCCCGATAGGACTCTCGGGCGTGCGCCGTGGCGTTGTGGAAGATCCGCAGGCCGTCCATGCCCGGCAATTTGGCAATGTTGTGATCCAGCCGATCAATCTCGTGGGCGCCGTCCTTCCCGCCGAAGAGCTCACGCATCACGTGATCCACTTCGTCCGGGTCCATGACGCCGGAACCCACGGGCGCCCAGAATTTCCGCAGCGCGAACCGCGTGAGGCGCTGGGCCTTGCGGGAAGATTCCAAGCGGCGTCGGGCCTGTGTCGCGTAGAAAGCCACGTGACGCGATTCCTGCGCCGCGATCCGCTTGAGCAGAACCGCGAGCACCGGGTGCTTCTCCAGATCGGCCAGCCGCCGGTAGGCAGCGACCGCGGACCACTCATTGGCCGCGCCCCACGCCATGTGGGTCGCAATGAAGTCCGCGCCCACCATGTTGGACAACAGCGACTGTTTGAGCGGCTTGAGCGCCTCGGACCACCCGAGCTTCATGCGTTTGGCCTTGAGCTCGTCGTAGTCGACCACGATGCCGTGCAAGCCCAGCACCTCGGCGAGCGCCTCACCATGCCAATACTCCTCGCGGTTCCACATGGTCATGAACGTGGAGACGTCCCTGTCCTGGTGCGAGGGAGTCACCAACATGTCTCGCATGTAGCACACCGTGTGGTACTCCACATCGCACATGTACCGCAGGCAGCGCAGCGTTTTCTCGGGCAAGGGACGGGTGATGAATTCACCCATGTCCAGGTCAGCCCATTTCACTCGCTGCGAAGTCTCTGCGAACTTGTCGATGTTGAAGGCCATGACTCAGGCTTTCCTCCAGTCTTCGATGGGCCAGTGCGACTTCTTGGCACGGCGGTACAACGGAAGATCGGGATTCACGGCGTACGCGTGCCCGATCTGGGACAGCCAGCTGGCATCGGCCACCGAGTCGCCGTAACCGTAGGAACGGCTCAGGTCGTAACCGTTCTCCTCCGCGTAGCGCTTGAGCCACTGGGCACGGGCCTCGTCCACGAGCGGCGGGGTGGCCAGGTAGCCGGTGAGCTTGCCGTCGGTGACTTCCATGCGTCCGGCCACCACGTGGTCGAACAGATCCGCGATGGGGCTCACCAACAGGTCCAGGGAACCGGTGACCAGCACGGTGTGGTGGCCGGCCGCGCGGTGCTCCTCGATCCGTTGCAGGGCCCCCGGTCGCAGGCTCTTCTCCATGGTGCGACCCAGCGAACCGTTCATGAGCTCTTCCACGCGCTCCACGGAGACGCCCTCGTAGCGGCGCAGGAACGCGCGGATGAACTCACCGCGGTCACGGCGTTCCGCCTTCACGTAGGTGGGCGCGTTGCCGAGCAGCTCGGTGATCTCACCGGGCCACTGCACCGGGCTCAGCTCGCGGCGGCGCAGCTTGGCGTACTGGGTAATGATGTTCCCGGAGACCACGGTGCCCTCGAGGTCGAAGACCGCCACCACGTCCGTACCGGACTTGAGCCCCCGCGGGCGGGACTCTCGCTTGCGCGACGCCGCCTTGAGACGCCCGTAGGCCCGGGTCATTTCGGTGAGCGCGGGCAGGTGTACGTTCTGCCAGTAGTCGCGCCAGTCGATGGCGCGCGGGTCGAAGTGCTGGTCCTCGGGCGCGGACTCCGGGAGCGCCCGATCCAGCCGGCGCGTGTGGGTGTCGTCGAAGATCATTTCGGTGCGCGTGTAGTTCTGGTACAGATCCACGTAGGTGCGCAAGGAGCCCAGCCCGGTCTGCATCCGGTGCAGCGAGTTGGTCCATTCCCGGGTGCGTGCCGTGGCCGGCAGGACGGCGCTCAGTTTGCCACCGGCGGCGGCGAGCTTTTCCTTGAGCGCGAGCCCGCGCTCCACCGCGTTGTTGGCCGGGAACTTCCACACGGGAACCGTAATGGGGTTGCCGTTGGAGTCCTCGAGCGGCTGGGCCAGGAAGAACTCCCGCACGTTCTCGTACATCTGGTGGAACGGCAGCGGATTCGAGGCACCCGAGCACACCTGGTAGTAGGCAGCCTGCGGATCGATGTCCGTTTCCCCGGTCAGCTCACCCGACGGCGCTCGGTGACCTTGCGTCACCAGGGCCACGATCGCATTGACCACGAAATCCACCGGGATCACGTCCAACACGGAGTCAGGCAGCCCCGGGAACTCGGGCAGCGCACCCTTGGCGTAGGCCATGATGAGCGGGTCCGCCACCTTGTAGCCGTCGATCCAGCCCGGGAACGGGTACCGCAGGGCGGATTCAATGATGGCCGGGCGCACGATGGACAACTGGTGACCCACGCCGGCCCACTTCTCTTCCGCAACGCGCTCGCCCAGGGCCTTGGTGAAGGTGTAAATGTCGGTCCAACCCAGCGACTGTGCGCGGGTGCGGCCGTGGTCGACCAATCGCTCCTGAACCCAGGCCTGGCGAGCTTCCTCCGCGGCGCGAGCCACGGACTTGGGACCTTCCTTGCCGAACTGGGCGGTGGCCTTTTCGATGAAGGACTGGAGTCGCTCCGGGGAGCGGGATTCCACCTGCGCGGTGTCCGCGGCCCGGATGGCTGCCTCGAACTCCACATTCCAATCCACGCTGTGATCCACGGGGGCTTCCGGACGCAGGCCCTTGGCGATGCCTCCCACATAACACGTGGACACGTGGACCACGTGGGGGTTCTGACCCGTGGCACGCAGTGATTCGTACAGGCCGACGGCGCCGCCCACGTTGGTATTGAACGCCTCATCGATGGGCGGGTCGAAGGACACGGTCGAGGCGGAGTGCACCACCACGTCGAACGGCTCGGTGATGCTCGCCAGACCGGTGAGGTCGCCCTCAAGAACGCTGGTGCGCTCGGCGAAGATTTCCTCGGCACGTTCCTTACCCACCGAATCGCGCCATGTCTTGAACACGGGCTTGCGCAGCAACTGCTTCAGACGAGCCTGGCCGGACAAGGAACCCTTGGGGCGGATCACCGCGGTGACGTGGATGTCGTCATGGCTGGACAGCAAACGCTCCAGAACCGCCTGCCCGAGGAACCCGGTGGCTCCCGTGAGCAGGACGCGTTTGGTGGTGGTCTGGGTCAACGGGTTCCTCCGAAGGTAGGGATGTTCTGACACGCGCGCGGCGTGAGGACGGGGACGGATGTTCGCCGACCCCTCTGGTTCAACAACTGGGGTTCAGCAACTTAGAAAAGAGCGTAGCGGTTCACTACTCCATCGCGTTCGAGGGCCCTGCGCAGCGGTTCGGTGCCCGCCGTTTCGGGCGTGCGTTGTAGCGGTTCATCGGCCTGCTGCAGCAGCAGATGAGTGTCGTGCACCGTGGGGCACACGCTCGCGATGAACTCGCGGAAGGCGTTCCGGGAAACGCCCACCGGACGCATCGGGTTGAATCCGAAGGACACGTAGCGACGGGCGAAGGCCGCGGCCCGCGGTGAGCGTCGAACACGCTCACCGGTTTCAACCGCGAAGAAGCGTTCGTGGACGCGCTTGAGCCGGACCACGCGCTGCAGGAGAGCCGAAAGTTCAGGGTGACCGGCGGCGTCGTCGAACGCCTGAATCGCTGCTCGCATGCTGGCCTCACGAGACCAGCCGCGCGCCATTTGCCCAGCGACGACATCCTCACCGAACAGATTGGTCCACACGGAATCGGTCATGGGGGCCAGGGTGTCCAGCGCCATTTCCACACGGTCCAGGAACAGGTGGTCGTGAACAACGGGTCCGGAGACGTCCTGTCCGTGGGCTTCGAGGATGGCCTGATAGGCATCGGCGATCCAGTGGCGCTCATAAGCCCACGTGGTCAGGAAGGCTGCGACGCGTGATTCCTTGTTCGTGTAGCTGACCACGACGTGTCGGACCTGTCCCATGGTCGAACGCTCCACGTCCCACAGGTACTGCAGGTCCCGGAGCCTTTCGGGGCTCAACGGGTGCTTTTGGAACGCACGCGTGTCGACCTCGGCGCGCAGACTGCCCTGGGCATCCAGGGTGAATTGCTGGACCTCGAAGGGAGTTCGCAGGACCAGCTCCTGGTCCGTGGGGCCGTACAACCTGCCCTGTCGGTGCAATGCCAGGTAGGGCTCCTCTGCCATTGTCCCTCCTCGAAAACTCCCGGCGAACGCGTTGGTCCGAGCGGGTCATGAACCCGAATCGCTACGCCTACCGTAGTGTATCTTAGTGGCATGCTTACCGCTCTTGTGACCGGTGGAACGTCAGGCCTGGGAGCCGCGTTCGCACGCTCGTTAGCCCGCAAGGGCTTCAACCTGATTCTGGTGGCCCGCAACGAAGATCGGCTCCGTGAAGTTGCCGATGAATTGGCCGGTGAGCACGGTATCCACGTGGAGATCATGGCTGCCGACCTGTCCGACCGTGAGCACGTGGAGCGCGTGGCCCAACGGCTGGCCGACACGACACGTCCTGTGGACCTGCTCGTCAACAACGCCGGTTTCTCGGTGGGCACACCTTTCCTGACTGATGATTTCTCCCCGCACGACGTGGGCGTGGACGTCATGTGTCGGACCGTGGCTGTGCTCTCCGGTGCTGCCGGGCGCTCCATGACGGAACGTGGAACGGGATGGATCGTGAATATTGCCTCGATCGCAGGCTGCGTCACCATGGGCGAATACTCGGCCATCAAGGCCTACGTCACGTCCATGACGGAATCACTGGCTGTCGAATTGCACGGGACGGGAGTGCGTGCCACCGCGGTCCTGCCCGGTTGGGTGCGCACGGAATTCCACAGCCGCGCCGGGATTGCCGGTTCATCGATCCCCAATTTCATGTGGCTCGACGCGGACAGCGTCGCGGACGAGGCCCTCGCCGACGTCGCCCGGGGCAAGGTCCTTTCGATCCCCACCCTCCGCTACAAGGCCGTTTACACGACCCTGCACCACCTTCCTCGCCCCGCGGTGCGCTGGATCTCCCGGCAAGTCTCCGGGGCCCGCAAGCGCGAGAAGAAGGCCTGATCCCATGGCACCGGAAGACAACCAGTCTGATCCTCCCCAGCACGAGGGCAGCCGCTCTCACGGCAAACATGCCGGTCAGCCGGTCGAGCAGCCGGATTCTCTTCAGGGCGAGGGCGTCCGTCATCGCGGCAAACACTCCCGCCAGCCGGTCGAGCGCCCCCACATCATGGAGTCCCTCGAGGGCCCCGTGGCACAGGCCGACCCCGCTCCCCCTGCCCCGCCTGCGGATTCAGTCAAAGTCGGTACCGCTTACTACACCCATGCCGGTCGCAGGATCGCTCGCAAGGTTGCACAAACGGTCTTCTTCAGGGGCCTGGTCAACCGGCTGATCACCCGCACCAACGTGGTGGATCCCGCCGCGTACGGTGTCAAGGGTGGCTGCGTGGTCGTGGCCAATCACTCGAGCCACCTGGACGCTCCTCTCGTGATGAGCGGCGTTCCCCACTACATCTCACGTGACCTGGCCACGGGCGTGGCCGCCGACTATTTCTTCACGGCCTGGTACAAGAAGCTGTTCACTCAGCTGATTTTCAATGCATTCCCGATCGACCGCACCGGAACCGGCGCCAACCGTGGGCTGTCCAAGAAGTTGCTGGCCGCGGGGATACCCATCCTGATCTTCCCGGAGGGAACGCGGTCCAAGACCGGCAAGATGGCGCCGTTCAAGGTGGGAGCGGCCAGTCTGGCCCACTCACTCGAGGTGCCCGTGGTACCCGTGGCATTGATCGGCGCTCACGAGGCCATGCCCAAGGACTCGAGCTGGCCTCGTCCCGGTAGGCCACCCGTGGTCGTGGCTGTGGGAGCGCCCCTGCGCGCCCGCGGAAACGAAACAGTCACGGGGTTCAACGAACGCATCGAGGCAGCGGTTCGCGCACTGTACGCTTCGAACCGAAGCAAGATTCAGGACTGAACACCCCCGAGGAAAGAGGTCGCACAGCAGTGGCACACGTAAAACACCAGAAATGGTGGGGCTGGGGCGAAGAAGGCGTTTTCTTCAACTACGAGAACAAGCCGGCGTTCGCACCCTTCGTCAAAGAAGCCATCGGAGTGACGCTGCGCCCGCGTGAGCGGGACACCGTGGATTTCTCCACCGCAAACGTTCCCGCGTCCAAGGCTCCGGACAGTGTTCTCGAGCTGCTCCGGGAGATCAACGGCGCGGATAACGTCAGCACTGACGACGAACTGCGCGTCATCCACTGGGCCGGCAAGTCAGTTCTAGAGCTTCTGCAGACCTTGCGCAACGATTTCCACCGTATCCCGGACGTCGTCGTCTACCCCGGCACCGAGGACGAGGTTACGGCCCTCATGCGCGCAGCGGTCGAATACGATCTCGTGCTCATTCCCTTCGGCGGCGGCAGCAGCATCTCGCGCAGCCTCCAACCGGATCCGGCCGAGGAGCGTTGCATCGTCTCCGTGGACCTCGGGCGACTCAACAAGGTCCTCGAGATCGACGAGACCTCCGGGCTTGCCACCATCCAGGCCGGCGTACTCGGCCCGGACATGGAGGAACAGCTCAACGCCCGCGGTTGGACCCTGGGCCACTTCCCCGATTCATTCACCTACTCCACGCTGGGTGGCTGGGCGGCAACTCGCTCCTCCGGCATGCAGTCGGACAAGTACGGTGACATCGCGGACATCATCCGTGGGCTCCGCATGGTCCGAGCCACCGGCACCGTAGTGTTGCGGCCCTTGCCGTCCACGTCTACGGGACCGAGCTTGCGCGAAATGATCATCGGCTCCGAGGGCCGACTGGGCATCATCACTGAGCTCTCCGTTCACGTTCATCGTCTGCCCGAGAAGCACCAGGTCATCGCCTACATGTATCCCACGTGGCAGCAGGCGCTCACCGCCGTCCGGCAGTTCACCGAGGCGGAGATCCCGTTGGCCTTCGCCCGGGTTTCGGACGCACACGAAACCGCATTTTCGCTCGCCACACAGAAGGCGCCGACGTCGCCCAAGAGCAAGCTCGCGGCCAAGGGCCAGGATGCTCTCTGGGCAGTGATGCGCAAGCGGGGCTGGGACACCGACGACATGTGCATCTCATACGTGTGCTTCGAGGGCTCCCCCAAAGACGTGGAGTCTCGCAAGAAGGCCGTGGCCGGCATTGCCAAGAAGAACGGGGCCATTGTGCTCGGTTCGGGCCCCGGCGCACTCTACGACCAGAAGAAGTTCGACACCCCGTACCTGCGAGACTTCCTACTCGAGCAGAACACCGTGGGTGACGTGTCCGAGACTGCCGCGCCCTGGTCCAAGCTCACTACCGTCCACAAGGCCGTGTACGACGCCGCTGAACGCGCCTACGCGTCGATGGGCAAGAAGGGGTGGATCATGTCGCACATGTCCCACTCCTACCATTCTGGCGCGTGCCTGTACTTCACGTTCGGGTACGTCTACGACGACGAGAATCCCTACGACGAGTACCACACCGTCAAGAGCGCCATCCAGCAGGCCTTCATCGACAACGGGGGCACACTGTCCCACCACCACGGTGTGGGTCTGGAACACCAGCCGTGGATGGAACAGGACATCTCCCCCGAAGGCGCCAACATCATGCGCGCTTTGTTCTCCAGCACTGACCCCGGCAACAACTTGAATCCGGGGAAGGTCGTCTCCTAACTCCGCGTTCAGAGGGCTCCGTTCCACCGGTCATTCCGTGGGACGGGGTCCTCGCGCTGTGTAGGACTGTGCCGTTCGGGCATACCAGTCCAGAACCTCCGCATCCTCAGTGGTCGCCCGATTCAGAGTGCTCGGATCTGCACCTTGGAAGAGCTTCTTGACCGGGATCTCGAGCAACTTTCCCGTGCGTGTTCTCGGAACAGCAGGGGCCTCAATGATTTCGTCCGGCACATATCGCGGCGAGATGTGTTCACGGATTGCGGTCACAATATTCGCCTTGAGCTCGTCGGAGAGCGCACGGCCGGGCTCCGGAACCACGAAGAGGGGCATGTAATAGTCACCTCCGGCGAGCTCGGCTCCGATGACCATGGAGGCCGATACTCCGGGCACCTGGTCCACCACGTGGGTGATGTCAGCAGATCCCATGCGGATACCACCACGGTTGATGGTGGAATCTGAGCGACCGTGCACCACGAACGTGCCCTCCTTCGACTGAGTGACCCAGTCCCCGTGTCGCCATGTCCCGGGGTACATATCGAAGTACGCCGCCCGGTACCGAGAGCCGTCCAGATCGTTCCAGAAATAGACCGGCATGCTGGGCATCGGCTTGGTGATGACCAGTTCACCCACCTCGTCCCAGACGCGCTCACCCTGGGCGTTCCAGGCTTGGACGTCCACGCCCAGGTAAGGCCCCATGATCTCGCCCCGGTGCACGGGTTGGAACGGGTTGGAGCCGATAAAGGCACTGGTGATGTCCGTACCTCCCGAGTCCGAGCCCAGCCGAACATTGTCCGATACGGATTGATAAACCCAGTCCCACGTGGAATCGGGTAATGGCGATCCCGTCACCAAAATGGATCTGAGGGCCGAAAAATCCTCTTGAACGTTCGGCACCACGCCCGATCTCTCCACCATGGTCAGAACCCCGGCACCCGTGCCGAAGAATGTGGCCTTGTTCTGAGCCACGAGCGACAAGGACTTCTGGGCGCCCCCGAATGTCGGGGCGCCGTCGTAGGTGATAATCGTGGAGCCGGTCAGAAGAATACCCACCAGCATGTTCCACACCATCCAGGTGGTGGCCACCGCAAAGTAGGCAGTGTCAGTGGGGCCGAGGTTCGCGTGCAGGCCCAGCGCCTTGAGGAACTCGAGAACTACTCCCCCGTGGGAGTGCACTATCCCCTTGGGCTTACCTGTCGTTCCCGACGAGTACAGGATCCAGAGCGGATGCTCGAACGGAACCTGTTCATAGACTGGTTCCGCGTGGCTGGCCACGATGTCCGAATAGCGCATCGCATCTTCGGGGATATCCCCGACGGATTCGGGAGGCAACTGATCGACGACAATGAGATGCTCCACGGATGGGAGAACTTCGCGGAGGGCACGATAACTACCGGTCATGTCGCGGAGTTTGCCACCGAATTCGTACCCGTCCACAGTGAACAGGACCTTGGGCTCGATCTGGGCGAAGCGATCCGCCACTCCCCCCGGACCGAAATCCGTATTCACCACAGACCACACTGCACCCACCGATGCAGCCGCCAGTAAGGCAACCGCTGTCTGAGGGATGTTCGGGAGAACTCCGGCCACCCGGTCACCGGGTCCAATGCCCAGATCTCGTAGCCAACTGGCCACAGAGGCCACCTGGGCTTCGAGCTGACTCCACGTCAGAATCTGGGGCTGCCCGGTTTCGTGTTCCCCGATGATCGCTACCTCGTCCGGACGCGTTGCCGCAGCACTCAGAGAATTCTCCGCGTAGTTCAGAGTGGCACCCGGAAACCAGTGAGTCCCAGGCATACCTTCGTCACTCATCGGTTGGTGCGCAGAGGACGAGGAGACCACACCGAAGTAGTCCCAGATTCCCTGCCAGAACTCCGAGGAGCTCTCCACCGACCACGAGTGAAGGGCAGCAAAATCGGGAAGCTCACAATCATGCTCCTCCTCGATCCACCTAGCGAAGTCGTACATCCGAGAGGATTCGACCCGATCAGCAGACGGCCTCCACAAGAGCTTCCGTCCGTCGTTGTTCCCTGACATCTGCAACACGTTCTACCCGCGCTTTCCCACCGTGAACCGCACCTACGTACTGCTCCGGCAAAGACAACTCACTTCTATCCCATATGCCGGCCCCGACTGGACCAGCCAGTGCGCTCAGTCACACCTGCACGTCCCCATTACACATGAGTCGTCGGGTCAGATAGATCATTGACCGGTACATCTCTCCCTAGCGATCAAGAAAGAGTGGCGAACCCTGGCGGCAATGCGTGGCCCCGCAGCCACGGCGTTAAATGCAGAAAGGGGGCACCAGCGTTAGCCGGTGCCCCTCCTCCAGAAGTGCTAATAAAACGGTGCGACGGGTGCCGGTATCTGCCGGTGCCCTTCCACGCCACCACCGTGTTGAACCACCGCGGTGTTAAATGCGAAGCAGGGGCGTCACCATCGGTGACGCCCCTGCTTCTTTTACGTTAATTTCGGCGGTGACTTACTCTCCCACACCCTCCCGAGTGCAGTACCATC
>CAACXA010000020.1_pt1 | contig 18855 bp, 20 predicted proteins | sample 2275811 | NCBI WGS metagenome assembly CAACXA01 (sample SAMEA5312478, study PRJEB27640) | indoor metagenome | biome: indoor environment; feature: uncontrolled; material: tiles wood | place: Germany | collected 2014-07-07 | reverse complement strand
AGATGGATCTGCTCAACGAGCTCTGGGGCCTGGTGATGGCCCGCAAGAACTACCTCCTGCCCTGTGTGAAAGCCGTGGACTGGGCCCACACGAAAGCCGGGCGGAAGAAGCGGATCTACGACGCCCCGCGCACCCCCTACCAGCGGCTGCTCGACGCCGGCGTCCTCGACACCAAGACCACCGACCGCCTAACCCGCGAACACGAAACACTCAACCCAGCACAGATCACCCGACGGATCACCCAGATCCAGCAGCAACTCATCGAATTAGCCGCCGCACGCACCCAGGGCACCCGCCCTGCCGCGTGAGCTACGCGGACATTTCACCTGAGGCAAGCACGAACACCATCCGGACATCTTGACATGAGGCAAGACGCCTAAAGCCGTTGCGCCGCCAACATGTCAGGCTCTGGGATGCGCCTGAGCATAGGCATTCTTGAGTCGTTCGACCGAGACGTGGGTGTAGATCTGGGTGGTGGCCACGGTGGAATGTCCCAGGAGTTCCTGCACGCTCCGCAGGTCCGCTCCCCCGTCCAGAAGGTGCGTGGCCGCGCTGTGCCGGAGGCTGTGCGGACCGCTCGCGTGCGTGTCCGGCACGGCCTGCAGGGCATCGGCGACCACCCGTCGCGCAACCCGGGCGTCGATTCTTCCGCCGCGTGCACCCAGGAACATTGCGGCACCCGACTTCTCCGTGGCCACGACCTCACGACGACGCCGCCACACCTCCAGAGCCTGCTCTGCCCGGTCGCCGAAGGGCACTCTCCGTTGCTTGTTTCCCTTGCCGGTCACGGTGATCACTTTGATGCTTCGATCTACGTCCGAATCGTTGAGGTTGACGACTTCGCTGATGCGGGCCCCCGTGGCGTAAAGCAGTTCGACGAGCGCCCAATCCCGGGCCGCCAGAGCCGCGGAGCGATCATCCTCAGCGGGTTGTTCTGCCGCGGCGGCCAAGCCGTCGAGCAGGTCGGACAACGCGGTCGAGTTGACCACCTCGGGGAGGTGTTGACCTGTTTTGGGCCCTTTCACGGACGCGGCCGGGTCATGGTCCAGCCGACCGTTGTCCACCGCCCACCGACAGAACGTGTGAACCGAAGCGATCCCCCGTGACACCGAACTGCGGGCCAATCCCCGTTGATGCCGCTGCGCGAGCCAGCCTCGGAGGGATTCACGGTCAAGATCCTCGAGTCCCTTGAGCCGGCGGGCCGTCATCCATGCGGACAACTCCTCCAGGTCCCCCACGTACGAGCGGATGGTGTGTTCGCTCCTGGCTTTCTCATGTCGCAGGTGCCGGGCAAACAACGCGATCTCCTCCGAGAGGGCCGTTGCCGTCTCGTGGTCCTGTTCCGGTTCATGCGCGGGATGTTCCTGGGGCATTCTTCGAGCCTACTCGGCGCCATCCCAACAGGGAGTCTGCTGCCAGTCCCCGGGATCGCAACGTGGACAAGCCGGTCATGACTTCCGTCGGTGACAGCCCGGACACTCGGCACAGATTGGACGGATCGGCATCCTGTCTCAGCGGCAGGGCGTCGTAGAGGCGTAGCAAATGCGGCTCCAGCGAATCCTCGGGCCGCTGCGCCACGTCGTCCTGCTCGGCCTGGATGCCCAGGGCTGCGTCATTGCCGAGGGTGCCGAGCAGTTCCAAGACTTCGGCACCGTTGTTGACCAGGATGGCGTGATCTTCTCTGATCAGTTTGTGACAACCGGCCGAACCCCCGCTCAGGACATCACCGGGTACGGCCGCGACCTCCCGCGACAGGGATTCGGCGTGGTGAGCGGTGTTGAGTGATCCGGACCGCCAGGCGGCCTCCGTGACCACCGTGGCCCGGGACAGCGCAGCGATGAGCCGATTACGTTGCAGAAACCGATATCGCGTGGGTGAGCAACCCAGTGGAACTTCGCTGAGCAGCATCCCGTGTTCCTCGATACGACTCAGCAGGCCCGCGTTGGCGCTCGGATAGAACCTGTCCACCCCGCAGGCTAGGACTGCGACCGTGGGTGGCTCCGCAGTGCCCGCGGTGAGCGCCGCGGAGTGCGCGGCGGCATCGATCCCGTAGGCCCCGCCCGAGATCACGCACCACCCCTCGCCACTGACGTGATGCGTGATGTCCCGAGTTACGGCCGCGCCGTAAGCACTAGCATTACGAGATCCGACCACGGCCACGCTGTGCGCGAGACCGGGGAGTTTGCTGCGATCCCCGCGCCCCCAGAGCGCAATGGGTCTGTTCAGACCCAGGTCATCGAGTGGTTCGGGCCAGTCAGGATCCTCCGGAATCACCACCCATGCGCCCAGGGAGTGAGCATGGCGAGCATCCGTGTCAGGGTCGACCGCCGGCAGTCGGGAGCGCCAGGCCTCGAAACGGTCCCCCAGGTCGGCGGGCTTACTGCGAAGTCCCCACGTGGCCATTGCGGTCTGGACTTTTTGGAGCAGCCACCCCGGCGGTCTCTGATGAGAGGTGATGGTGTCCCGCAGGGTGATGGGCCCCAGACAGTGCAACAGGGCCATGCCCGCGCGATCGGCCGGTTCGATCATGCGGGCGAGTTGGGTTCTGGCTCCGCGCAGTTCATCGCTGTACGTCGCGGGGGATTCGTGGTCTGCCATTGGCTGGTTCATGAGGTCACCGTGGTCTTGAAGAAGAGTGCGAGTTGCACGTGCTCTGAGCTGGGAGATCCGGCACCGGCCAAGTCAGCGAGGGTCCATGCGACACGGAGCACCCGGATGTAGCCGCGCGCGGTCAGGGTGTGGTTGTCCATGGCTTTCTTCAGTGACTGAACAGTGTTCCGTTCGGGAGACAACGCTTTGCGCAGAAGAGAACCGGGGACATCGCTGTTGAGCTGCAGTCCGTAGCGAGCTAACCGTTCGCGTTGCGCAGCCCTTGCCGCACCGACCCGTTCGGCCACACTCGCGCTGTCCTCCGGAGGCTCACCCCGCGCGGAGTTCAGCTCGTGATAGGTCACGGCGGGCACCCGCAGTTGTAGGTCCACGCGGTCGATAAGTGGCCCGGACAGCTTGTTGAAATACCGGTGCCTTTGGTGAGCGGTACAGGTACATCGATTCCCGACTCCCTCTGCTTGACCACACGGGCACGGATTCGCAGCGAGAACCAGTTGGAACTTGGCGGGATATCGGGACACGTTCTGCGAGCGCGCAATGGTCACTGTTCCGGACTCGAGGGGCTGACGGAGCGTGTCCAACACCCGCCGTTCAAACTCCGGTGCTTCGTCCAGGAACAACACACCCCGGTGGGCCAGTGAGATGGCGCCCGGTCTAGGGATTCCACTGCCCCCGCCACACAGTGCGGGCGTCGTAATGCTGTGGTGGGGGGCCTGCAAGGGTGGCCTGCGGATCAGTTCGGAACAGCGCGAGTCACCGCGCAGGGAATGGATCGAGGTCACCTCGAGTGACTGGTGGTCGTCCAGATCCGGGAGGATTCCGGGCAGCCGTTCGGCGAGCATTGTCTTCCCGGCACCCGGTGGTCCCACCATCATCAGGTGATGGCCCCCGGCGGCTGCGATTTCCAACGCCTGCCGCCCTTCGATCTGCCCCACCACATCCCGAAGATCCGGAGCTTCCGTATTCTCAGCCGTGTCCGTGCAGCCGTCCGGTGACTTGCTACCCCCGGGCACCCTGTTCAACAGCTGCGGGTCGGCGCCGTGCATCACGAGCAGTTCCGCCAAATGCGAGACGGCGGTGACCTCGGCACCGGACACCAGCCGCGCCTCTTCGTAATTTTCCCTGGCTACGACAACCGTGGAATGCCCGTGCAGTACCGCCGCGTGCACCGCGGGCAACACGCCCCGCACGGGACGCAATGACCCGTCCAAACCCAGTTCGGCGAGGTACACAGTGTCTGAAGCAGCCCGAATGGCACCGTGCGCCGTGAGCACCGCCATGACCACAGCGACGTCGAAATGTGAACCGCGCTTGGGAAGCGTGGCCGGCGACAGGTTGACGGTGATCTTCCGCGCGGGAAGCTTGATCCCGGCATTGCGCGCGGCCGCACGAATACGCTCCCGTGACTCGTTCACCGCCTGGTCCGGGAGCCCGATGATGCTGAAGGCTGGCAACGATTGGCCGATATCAGCCTCAACGTCAACCACGTGACCGTCCAACCCGACCAACGCCACGGACTTGGTCCGTGCGAAGCCGGTCATCGCGCATCACTTCGCAGGTACGGGCGGCGGACGTGTCGCTGGGGGCGACGAACAAGCTGTGAATGCGAGTGTCTGGGCATGACACCACCATGACGGCGCGGGCCCACACGGCACAGAGCCTACCGCCCGCTGTGCAGTTCTGGAGTGGGCTCCGCACGGCGACCGGAGAACGCAATCAGCAATCCATGGATAACGAGCCATGGCCCACAGGCCCAGCTCAGTGAGCCGCCGACTAAAAGGTCCATCAGTGAGTGGAGTTCAGGCCGTCACGGCTGCACAGGTTGCTGCTCCCCCACCGCCTGAGCGGGAACAGATGGCGCGACAGGGGGCACCGATGCTCCCGCCTCGGGCGCGGTGGTGGGCTGAGTACCGGGTTCGGATGGCACCGGTTCCTGCGGCGGCGCAGGGGCATCCGTGGGCTCTTCGGGAACGGGATCGGTGGTCGACTCGGAACCGCCGCCATCGGCGGGAGGTTCCTCTTCCGTGGTCTCATCCCCCGGATCCCCCGGAGGGGGGTCTTCCTCCGGAGCTTCCGGTTCGGCTGGATCCGCCGGGGACGCGGGGCGCGGCGCGGCAGGTTCGTTGCGGCTGTCCGGGCTGGGTCTGACAGCTCGTTCCTCGGAGTCGCCCATGGACGGAATCAGTTCCATGCTCGCGAACGTCGCCGGCAAACGACTCAGGTCTCCCACCAGAATTTCATCGCCTCGGCCACCCACCGGCACGTCGCCGGTGTACTTGGCCACGGTGTCATCCACGCGACGGTCGATGTCCCGTGCCTTTTCTTCGGAGACCCGATCACCACCGGCATTCGTCCATTCCCCGTTATCGCCCCGCTCGGATGTCCATTCGGGCGCTACCTTGGGAAGAGCGTCGAGTCGGTAAATGGAACCGTCCTCGGCGGTCAACACCAGCCTGCTCACGGAGACCGGCTGACGGCCGTTCCGATTGTCGATGCTGATTTTCGCGTACAACGCTCGCTCTACCCCGGCGTCCTTGCGGAGCTTGTCGACATCCTCGTCGGGCGGCGGCGTTGCGGGGAGGGTGATCCGCACGGATGCGCCCGAGGGCAAACGGGCATTGAACGTTCCGCCACGCAGACCGGCGCTCGACGTTTCGGCCGAGACCGACGGCGATTCCTCCGGGACTTGCTCGTCCCCGTCGTTACAGCCGGTCAGGAGGGACACGGAAAGTCCCGCGGCTATCAACACACCCATGGCGCGCCTGCGTGGCAGAAAGAATGTCACCAAGCGACCCCCACTGATCATCGACTGTTCAGGGTGCCGTTCTCGACCCCCGACCTACCGTGGCACGTTGGGCTGCGGATGTCACTCAGCACGCCGGGAGTCCATCAAATTGTGACCTTTGGATATCAGTGCCAGCTCAGCGACCCCATGTGTTCGACGCGCGGGGCATCCCCGGCCGGCCAGTGCACCGACACCACGTCCACACTGGGGATCTCTGACCAACCGTGTTCCCGAGCCCATGCGCGGGCCAACCGATGGAGACGTTGCAGCTTCTCGGGTCCCACGGCCTCAGCCGGGTGACCGAAGCCGGACCCTGTTCGGGTCTTTACCTCGAAGATCGTGACCGCGCCCGCGCGTTCCGCCACGATGTCCAATTCACCGCGCACCGGGTGATCTGCTGGGGTGGCTCGCCAGTTGCGATCCAACACATGCCATCCGGCGCGGGTCAGCAGATCGGCAATCAGATCTTCCCCGGAGCGGCCCGTCCTGATGTGGGTCGCGGGCGGATCCGGAGCGGCTGGGGACACGCGAGAAATACTCATGGAACCATCGTGACGATCCAGCGCTCCCATGAACATGGCTAACGTGTGCCTGTGGAGTGCGCATGCTCGATTGACCCGGACATTGCCACGACCCGAACGGAGCTAAATGCCCAAGTTCCAACTCACCCGATGCAGCGGGGTCGCGCCGTGCTCCACTATCGCGGCCCGGTGGACCGCACTCCCGTAGCCCTTGTTCGACTCCCAGCCGTACGCCGGGTACTCCCCCGCGTAGTTGCGCATGATTGCGTCGCGCTCCACCTTGGCGGCAATCGATGCGGCCGCCACAGAGACGCAGTGGGCGTCGGCCTTGACCAGGGTGCGCACCACCGCGGGCACGCCCCACGGGTCGGTTTCCTGGCCCAGCACTGGTTCGGTGCGCAACCAGTTGTAGGACCCGTCCAGGATCAGCCCGTCCACGCTGATCCCCGACGACGCCGCTTGGGCCAGTGCCCTGAGTCCGGCCAGTCGAAGGGCGGCGCTGATTCCCAGTCGGTCGATTTCGAAGGGTTGAGCGTGGCCCACGGTGCAGGCTGCGGCCCACGAATCGATGGCCGGGGCCAGTGCTTCGCGGCGCTTGGCCGTCAGTGCCTTGGAATCCCGTACCCCGTGCCAAACGGAAGGATCGGCGCTATCGAGGGCGGCGGCGTCGAACACCACGAGCCCGACGCTCGCGGGACCGGCCAGTGCGCCGCGACCCACCTCGTCCATGCCGCCCACGTACCGCAGACCCTGCGCGGCGAGTTCGCGCTCCAGATCGATGCCGGGATCACTCGTGACTCGTGAGCCCACGATCAGTCGTCGGAAGAGCCGGTGGCCGGAACGTCCGCGAAGACCTGTTCCGGGTGGTGCAAGATCTGGAAGCGATCCAGCGGCCATGCGATCACGAACGCGGTGCCAATGATGTCTTCCTTGTGGATGAACGCGTTGTTATTGGCCAGGTGAACCCGAGAATCGGCGGAGGCATTGCGGTGATCACCGAGCACGAAGAAGTGATTGTCGGGAACGATAACGTCGAACGGGATCTCGGAAGGCACAGCTCCCGGGTACACGTACGTCTCGTCAAGGGCGGTGCCGTTCACGCTGATCTTGCCGTCAGCGTCACAGCAAACAACGTGGTCACCGCCTTCACCAATGACACGCTTCACGAGTGCCTGGTCCGCACTGTCCGGCAGGATGCCCACGAAAGACAATGCGCTCTGGATGGCTCCGCCCAGGCCCTCGCTGCCCTGAGGTTGGGAAGGCAACCAATTCTTGGTGTCGTCGAAAACCACAATGTCGCCGCGATCGATGGTGCCCAGATTGGCGCTCATGACGTTCACGAAAATGCGATCGTCCAGCTCCAGAGTGTTCTCCATGGAACCGGACGGAATGTAGAAGCCCCTCACGAACAGGGTCTTGACGATGAAGGCGATCAGGATGGCCAGAACCACCACGATCAGGATCTCCTTGACGGAGCTCCATGCCGAGTTGGTTTTCTTGGCACTGCGCGAAGCAGAGGAACGGGATGAACGCGACGAGCGACGGGGGCGCAAGGGCTCCTGCTCGGGCTGGTCCCCCGCGGAATCTGATGGACGTTCTTCAGTCACTACGCCGTGTTCCTTCCTGAAATGGTGGGTGTCTCACCCATGGGCAAACTACAAGTCCCGGGCCCGGTCGAGGGGCCACAACACCCGTTCAGCCGTTCCGATAACGCGCTCCGTGCGGATCAGTCCGCCCCCGGGCGCACCCAACAGCGACCGGGAGTCGACGGATGCGCTGCGGTGATCGCCCATGAGCCACACCCGATCTGCGGGAACGTGCACCGCGAAGGGAATATCGGAGGGCTGGTCGTCAGGGTACACATAGTCCTCGTTGAGAGGCTCTCCGTTGACCGTGATCTTGCCCTGGGCGTCGCAGCATTCAATGGTGTCCCCGGAGACCGCCATCACACGCTTCACGTACGCGGTGGACGATCCGTTCAGACCCAGCCAGCGACCCACACCGTTGACCGCCTGGGTGTACCAGGGGTCCGTGGAATGCAACGGGTCCAGGGAACCGCGACCGTCGAAAACCACGAGTTCTCCACGCTGCAGCTCATCCGTGTCGGCGAGCTTGCTGACCAGCACCCGATCCCCGCCCTGCAGCGTGGGCTCCATCGAGTTGGAGCCCACCCAGTAGACATCCACCACGAATGCACGTACCACGGCGGCGATGAGCAGAGCCGACAGTACGGCAAGGGTGACGACCCGCAGCCACCAGCGCCGCGGGGAAAGGGGTGCACGTACAGCGGAGGACCCGGCAGATGCCGGGCCCTCCGTGCGTTCCGAGTGCAGATGCACGTGGAAAATGCTTACTTGCTCGAAGCGCTCGAGTCACGCTTCTCGCGGATACGAGCGGCCTTACCGTGGCGATCGCGCATGTAGTAGAGCTTGGCACGACGCACGTCACCGCGGCTCACGAGCTCGATCTTGTCGATGATCGGGGAGTGCACCGGGAAGGTACGCTCCACGCCAACACCGAAGCTGACCTTGCGAACGGTGAAGGTCTCGCGCACGCCGGAGCCCTGACGGCCCATGACGTAGCCCTTGAAGACCTGGACACGCGAACGGCTGCCTTCAATGATGTTCACGTGGACATTCAGGGTGTCGCCGGGGCGGAAATCCGGAATGTCGTTACGCAGGGACTTGGCATCAAGCTGATCGATAAGGTTCATGCTTTTTCTCCTCGCGACTGCCGCAGGTCGATCGCGTGTGGTCCGCGCGGCTCAGCCGTGAAGGTTTGAGCCAACGCGCAGAAGTATGTCGAAATCGGGCCGGTGTGGTGATTTCGAATGCGTGGTTGTTGGTCGCTCTCCCCCCTGCGGCAGGGGCGTGCCCAACTCACGCACAGCGACCCATTATGCCATATTTCGGCTAGCCCTGTGCGCCGTCAGCGGGGGCGGGGGCACAGACCTGGAACGACCCGTTGACCACCTGGAATCCGTGCTCGCGCAGGATGGCCAGATCAGCCTTGTTCAGGTCCGCCGGGTTGAGCTGTTCGATCATGTCCGGGCGGCGCTGAGCAGTGCGGTGCAGTTGCTGGTCACGGCGCCAGCGGGCAATGTTCCCGTGGTGACCGGACAACAGCATGTCCGGGATGGCGCGTTCTCGCCACATGGCCGGTTTGGTGTACACGGGGTATTCGAGCAGCCCGCCGGTGTGGGATTCTTCGGCGAGGGATTCCGGGTTGCCGATCACCCCGGGGATCAGCCGGGTCACGGCCTCGACCATGGCCAGCACGGCCACTTCTCCCCCGTTGAGCACGTAGTCACCCAGGCTCATGGGACGCACCACGGCGTGTTCGGAGGCCCAGTCGATGAAGCGTTCGTCGATTCCTTCGTAGCGGCCGCACGCGAACACCAGGTGCTCCTCGTCGGCCAGTTCGTACGCGACGTCCTGGGTGAAGACTTCGCCGGCCGGTGAGGGCACGACCAGCACGGGCTTCCGGAACGACGGCGACGCCGCGGTCACGGACTCGAGCGCCTGTGCCCACGGTTCGGGTTTCATCACCATTCCGGCACCACCGCCGTACGGGGTGTCATCCACCGTGCGGTGCCGGTCCGTGGCAAAGGTCCGTGGATCCGTCACAGACAGGTCCAGCACGCCGTCCGTCATGGCCTTACCGATCAACGACAGTTCCAACGGCGCCAGGTACTCGGGGAAGATGCTCAGCACATCGATGCGCACGGTGCTACTCCTCCGAGCCCAGGTCCAGCAGACCGGCGGGCGGGGTCAACAGCACGCGGCCGGTTTCCAGATCCACCTCCGGCACGATTTCTTCGACGAACGGGATCAGAATACGACGCCGCTCCCCCACGATTTCGAGTTCCAACAGGTCCTGAGCCGCTCCGGAGATCAGGGCGGTGACCTTTCCGACCTCGCGATCGTCCCGGGTGGTGTCCACGGCCATGAGACCGAGCAGATCGTCCTGGCGCCATTCGTCGTCCTCGAGCTCCACCTCGTGGGCCTCGGCATACAGCTGTGCCCCGCGCATCTCTTCTGCGCGGTTGCGGTCGGTGATCTCCTCGAAGCGGGCAATCAGCACTTTTTTGTTCCAGCGAAAACCCGCGGTCGTGAGGGTCTCGGGAAGTCCCGCGGCGGCGTCGGCCTGCCCCTGAGGCCACTGGACGCTCAGGTTCGACCCGGGCGCAAAACGCGACTCGGGATCGTCGGTGAACAATTGCACCGTGACTTCCCCGCGCACGCCGTGGGGCTTTCCGATGCGTGCAATCCGAACGCTCATGAGATCTCCTTTGCCGGATCTGGACCAGTGTGATGTTTTTACCAAATGATGACGGCCCCCGTCTCCCGCGTCTGCAGGAAACAGGGGCCGTTCACGTACGCGCGGTCTTTAGCGACGACGACGGTCGGTATCGACCACGTCTACGCGCACATTTTCGCCGGGTGCCAGGGCCGTCACGACGGTGCGCAAGGCCTTGGCGGTGCGTCCGGAACGCCCGATCACGCGGCCGAGGTCATCGGGGTGAACCCGAACCTCGAGGATCTGCCCGCGGCGTCCTTCGCGTGAGCGAACGGTGACGTCCTCGGGGCTGTCCACAATGCCGCGAACCAGGTGTTCCAGAGCCTCGGCGAGCATGCTCACTCTGCCTTCTCGGCGTTGTCCTCCGTGGAGTCCTCAGCCGCACCCTCGGTGGAAGCTTCCTCGGCGGGCACTTCGGCCTGCTCGGAAGCCTCGGCCTTGTCAGCCTTGGGGGTGATGGCCTCGGGGATGATCACGGAACCCTTGTCGGGTGCCACGAACTCAGCCTTGGTCTCGGGGGCCTTGTAGGTACCCTCGGCACCGGGCTCACCCTTGAACTTCTGCCAGTCACCGGTGATCTTCAGCAGTGCTGCCACGGCGTCAGAGGGCTGTGCGCCCACGCCGAGCCAGTACTGGATCCGGTCGGAAACCAGGTTGATGTAGGAGGGGTGCTCGGTCGGCTGGTAGACGCCGACCTCCTCGATGACACGACCATCGCGCTTCTTGCGGGAGTCGACGATGACAACGCGGTAACGGGGATCGCGCATTTTACCCATGCGCTTGAGACGAATCTTAACTGCCACTTGAGTGGTTACTCCTGTTTCGAATGTGGTCGGAAATGCACACACTTGCACCCGTGGGGCGGGCCTTGGTGGGATTTCCTGTGGACGCGACACACGTGCGGTGAGAGGGTCCGCACGGTTCGAGTACCCGTCTATTGTGCCACACGTGTCAAACCTGTGAGTGCAGATGGAACGTGGTCTACCTCTCGAGCCTGAGAGCCTTGCGCCACGTGAGCGCCTGACCACCCTGGAACACCGCACGCTGGTAGACCCGCTCCCCCACACGGAACATGATCAGTCCGAACACGGCGCACAGCCCCAGGGCGAGCCACGGTTCCCACCACTGCACGGTATCGGTCAACATCCGCACGGGCATGGCCACCGATGAGACCAGTGGCACGTAGGAGGCCACGGTGAGCCAGGTTCCCTTGGCGAACAACCCCACGAGCAGGGCCGCGATCAACACGGACATGATGGGGCCGGTGTTGGACTGCAGGTCCTCCGTGCGAGAGGCCAGCGAACCCAGCACCGCCCAGATGCTCGCCTGGGCGGCAAAGCCCACCACGAAGAACCCGATGAACCATCCGGAGGCCTGCAGGATCCACCCGATCGATTCCGCCCGGCCGAGCAGATTCACGCCCAGTAACCCCACGGCCCCGTACAGAATGATCTGCGCGTATGCCAGCAGGCAGTTACCGGCCACCTTGCCGTAGAGGATGTGGCGCACCGGGATGGCGGTGGCCAGGATCTCCACGACCCGGTTCTGCTTCTCCTCGAGCACCGAGTTGGCAATGGCCATGCCGAAGATGATGGCGGCGGTGTAGAACAGCATGGCGAAGACGAAGCCCAGTACGTTGGCCGCCACGCCGCGATCCGGTTCGTCCGAGAGGGTGCGCGTCTGCACCTCTGAACCGGCCGTCAGCTGTTCCGTGGTGGTTCCGGCGTCCGCCGCGTTCTGCTGCGCGGTCACGTCCTTGGCTGCGTCCGAGAGCATTCCGCTCAGGGAAGCATCCATGGAGTTGCGGGCCGTCAGGACCCATTCGTTGTCACTGCGCGACACGGCGGCATCGATGTCTTCGTTCTGCAGGAGCTCACGAGCCTCCTCGGGCGAGGCGGATTGCACCTCGAGCGTGGTCTTGTCCTCGGCCGAGTCCCGGGCCGCCTCCGCCACCGTGACCGATTGCGGGTCCGTGGCGGCCACGGTGTAGCTGGTGGTGCGCTCACCCATGAAGAACATGAACGCGGTGAGTCCGATGATGCCCAGGACCGTGAGCACAGTGGACAGCACGAAAGCGCGGTCCCGCAGTTTGACGCCGATCTCGCGATTCATGACGGTGAGCCACGGGGCGGACACCTGTGTGGTCTGTTCCTCTTCTGCGGCCGCTGTGGTGGTCGTGTCGTGGCTCATGAGATGGCCTCCCGATAGAGATCTCCCAGCGAAGGACGCAGCCGAGCGAATTCCACCATTCCGCGGTCCGCCGCTTGTCTGGTCAGCTGATTGCGGGCTTCCGCGTCCGCCGGCGTAACGATGGCCGTATTGCCGTCGAGGTCCACGACCTCCACCCCGGGTTGGCCACGGGTCCAGCCCGCATCAGCGGTGCACACCAACCGATATTGTTCGGGCCGCGCACCGCGTAATTGCTCGACGGGCCCGGCCAGGCGCACCGTGCCACTGTCCAGGACCACCAGCGCGTCGCACAGTCGGTCGATCAAATCCAGTTGGTGGGAGGAAAACAGCACCGGTACCCCGCGAGCCATGTATTCGCGCAGCAGCCCCACCATGGCATCGACAGCGGTCGGGTCCAGCCCGGAGAACGGTTCGTCCAGGACCAGGGCCACGGGATCGTGAAGCAGGGCCGCGGCGACCTGGACGCGCTGCTGATTACCCAGCGACAGTGTCTCGAGCCGGTCCTTGGCTCGCTCCCCCAGGCCGAAGCGGTCCAGCAGTCGGTGGGCCTCCGTGAGGGCCCGGGAGCGTTCCATGCCGTGGAGTTGCCCCAGGTAACCCAGCTGATCGGCAATCCGTTGCTTGGGGTACAGACCTCGCTCCTCGGGCATGTACCCGAACCGCGAGCGCGCGCGGGCGTCAATCGGTCGGCCGTTCCACAGCACGGTGCCGCCGTGCTGGTTGAGTACGCCCATAATCATTCGCATGGTGGTGGTCTTGCCCGCACCATTGGCGCCCACGAACCCCGTCATCTGCCCGGGCTCCACGCGAAACGACACCTCGTCCACCACTGTCCGGTCCCCGAACCGTCGCGTCAGGTCCAGCGCCTCCAGCGTGCCGCCGGCGCGCGGTGGTGAGTAGTGGACGGAGCTGTACGCGGCCCCCGGTTCTTTCAACCTCATGCTGCCTCCTCGGATCTATGCCGTTCGCGCAGCCATAGCGTGTGCGCGACGCGGCGCGGCTGGCTGATTCCAACCTAGGAGGACCGGCAGTCGAAGAGATCAGCCCGGCGGCGGAACTTGAGCTCCACCCTGCGGTGTATGTGGGGTGTCGCTGTCCCGGTTGTCGTCCGGACGAGAGCCGGCTTGGGGGCCAGTCGACTCGTGGCAGACGTGGCGCAGTGGGACCAGTGACGGGTCAGGACACCATGCCTGATCGATAGGCGAAAACCACCGCTTGCACGCGGTCCCGGGCACCCACCTTGGCCAGCACATTGGAGATGTGGGTCTTGACCGTGGCCTGTCCCACGACCAACGTGTCGCAGATCTCCCCGTTGGACAGCCCCTCCGCCGCGAGGGTGAGTACCTCTCGCTCGCGAGCCGTGAGCGAGTCGATGATGCGCTGTTGCTCTCCTGTTCGCTCGGGAGTTCCGGTTGACGACGCCGCTGTCAGTCCGCCCGCGGGCCCGGCCGGTTCCGCGCGTGGTCCCCGAACGGCGTCGTGCTGGGCGAGTTGCTGGACCACTCGCAGGGTGGCCTCGGGCGCGAGGAGTGCGTGGCCATCGACCACCGCGAGGACCGCCGCGACAAGGTCCTCCGGCGAGGCGTTCTTGAGCAGGAAACCGCTGGCCCCGGCGCGCAACGCGTCGAAGAGGTAGTCGTCGCGGTCGAAGGTCGTGAGGATGATGACCTTGGTGTCCGTGGCTTCAGTGATCAAGCGCGTGGCTTCAATGCCGTCCATCACGGGCATCTGGACGTCCATGAGCACCACGTCCACCGGTTCGGCGAGCACTTGGGCCACGGCGTCCTTGCCGTTGGCGACCTGCCCGACCACCTCAACGTTCTCTTCGACGGTGAGCATGAGCGCGAAACCGGATCGCACCAGCTCGTGATCGTCGGCCAACAGAACTCGGATCACGGGGTGACCTCCTGGGTAGCGCGGGTGAGGGGACGGGGAATGCGCACGCGAACGCGCCAGCCCGGGCCGGGCGTGCGTGGGCCGATCTCGGTAACGCCGTTGTACAGCCGCGCACGCTCGGTGATGCCTTTGAGTCCGAACCCCGAACCCTCCGTGCCCGGCTTGGACTGCCCGTGATCGGTGACTTCCAGTTCAACCCAAGCTTCGGTTCGAGGTTCCTCGGCATCGACCGTTGTGGATCCGGTGCGGACCACGGCCGTTGCTTCACGGGCTGTGGAGTGTCGCGTGACGTTGGCCAGGGCCTCCTGCAGGCACCGGTAAACGGTCAGCTGAAGAGAGCCGGGCAGCTGGGTGAGATCGTCGGGTTGTTCCAGTGAAGTGTTGAACGTGACCGCCAGTCCATGTTTGGCGTGGGAAGCCACCAGATCGTCCAGCTCACTCAATCCCGGTTCGGGTGTGCGGGACTGGGAGGGCAGCACGCTGCCGTCCTCGGCGCGCAACACGCCTAACAACTCACGCATTTCCGTCACAGCTTGCCTGCTGGAGGCTTCCACGGTCGTCAGCGCGGCCGCCGCGGCCTCCGGGTTCTTGGTCATCACGGTGCGAGCAGCACCGGCCTGGATTCCGATCGCGGAGACGTGATGAGCGACCACGTCGTGGAGTTCGCGCGCAATGCGCAACCGCTCCTCGACCACCGCACGATTGGCCAGCTGCTCGGACTGCTGGGCGATCCGCCAGGCCTGCTCGCGGAGCCTGCGGCGGTCCAGTGCACGACGCCACGAGGCCCTGCCCATGATGACGGCGCCGCCGAAGTAGACGACGTTCATGATCACGGAGTACCCCATGATGCCCACTGCGGGTGAGAACGGACCGGAAGTCTCCTCGATATCGTCCAGAAGTTCAGCGTAGGAGTTCGTGATCGTCCAGTCGATCATGAGCCATCCCACGGTGAAGACCGCGATCGCCACCACCATGAGGGTCACGAGCTGCCGGGAACGGGCCCAAGCGACCATCGAGTACAGGCTCGCGAAATACGCGATCTGGAAGAACAACTGAATGTTGACGTGGGGCGCAACGTAATAGGCCCACACGAACACGGCCGTGGCCGCCAAGACCCCGGCCACCGGGTAGCGGCGCCGGAAGGCCAGCGGCACAGCGATCAGGACCGACACGAGATAGCCCAGCCACCAGGGCTGGTCTGAGGAGAACGACGTGTAGCTTTCGATCAGCGCCAAGGAAAGCACGGAGGCGGCGGCCACCGCCGCCGCCAACCACACGTCCCGGACGAGTTCGTGGGATGTGGGACGCGGCCGCTGCCAATCCGGTTCGTCCGGATCCGACAGCGCCGCAACCCACCCGCGGGCCCAGGGGAACCGAGCCACTAGGATTTCTTACGCGCCCGCACCGCCGCCCACAGTGCGGCCTGCCCCGCGGCGTCGGCCAGCAGCACCGCGGATGCCGTTCCGAGAACCCGCGAACCTCGACCACCACGACGGGCGAGGGCGGCCAACGTGGAGCTCGCGACCAGTTCGGCACCGCCCACTGCCAACAGGATCTCGGGGTGGCGGAAGTACGCACGCTGAACCCGAGAGACCACATCATTGCCGGAGGGCTCGGTGGTCATGGCATCCACCAAGGACAACCCGAGGGACTTGGGCTCGTAATGGTGGGCGTCGTCCATGTCTTCCACGGAACGTTCGGATTCCACCAGCTTCGCGGCCACCACCGGCACGCCCAGCAGCTGCAGAACCGATTCCAACAGCAAGCCCGAGCTGGGCGTGGCTGCGTAGTTTTCCAGACGAGCGGTTGCTGCGGCGTCCAGGGAGCAGATCGAGGCGATGGCCTCCACGGCGACCTTGGTGTCCCGTTCGACGTCCGTGCTCACCTGCGGTTGCGACGCAGAATCGCCCTCGCCGCCCAGGATGTCGGCGATGTCACTGTGCTCGGCTTCCCAGCGCAGCGTCGCAATGCGTCCCATCTCGATCTGATGGTTGAGCTCTGCCTCTTCGTCACGGTCAGGATCCGTACGCGAGTACACGGTGAGGCTGCGCTCGGCACCGTCTGAGGAGATCGCAATGCACATCTCGCCCGGGTGGACGGCTGCGATGAATGCGGGATCGGTGTTCTCGTCCGGCAGCACCACTGCCCACCCGTTGCGGGTGACCGCGGTGAAACTCGCGTCCAGGAGGTTGGCCAGGAACGGCAATTCGGGCGCGTCAGCGTGCACCAGGACCGCCACCCGATTGAGTTGTTGGTCTGTCATGAACGCTTTCCTCCGTCAATTACGTGTTCGACCACGGTGCCCTGCTCCAGGGCCTCCAGTGCGTCGCGGATTCGCTGTGCCATGCCGGCCGAGAGCACGGTCTCCAGATCCTGCGGAGCAACCCAGCGGTAGGACAGCAGTTCTTCCTCCTGGACCGTGATCTGCGAGTCGGAGGGAATCTGACCGCCGTCGTAGAGGAATGCGACCGAGTCCCCCCACATGCCCATGTTGAGTCCGTGCATGATCAACAGCATGCGACCCTCGGGCAGGTGCAGCCCTACTTCCTCGACCACTTCGCGGAAGCACGCGCTGCGGGGGTCCTCCCCCGCCTCTACCGTGCCGCCGGGCAGGGTCCACTCGGACTTGTAGTTGGGTTCCACCGTGAGCACGCGACCGTTCTCGTCACGAATGACGGCCGACGCCGCTAGCCGTCGCGTGGGGAGCGTGCCGATGAACTCTCGCAGTTCTTGGTCTGAAAGGTATGAACCCACTACCGACTCACTTTCTGAGGAATTTTTCAAAGCCCTTGGGAAGGTTCAAGGACTCCAGATCCGGCTGATCCTGCTGTGCCCCAAAGGCACTGCCCTTGGCCGCGGGCTTCTGACCGCTGGCAATCGCGGCATTCTCCTGAGCGCGCTTGGCGGGGTTACCCGAACGCGAGCCCTTGGCCCCCTTCTTCTTGGCCTTGCTCTTCTTACCCGCGCCGCCTCCGGCGCCGCCACCCATACCGGGGATACCCCCGGGCATACCGGGAACTCCCTTGCCCTGGGCCAGGCGCTTCATCATCTTCTGTGCCTGGGCGAAACGCTCCATGAGCTGGTTGACCTCGGACACGGACACGCCGGAACCGCGGGCGATACGGGCGCGGCGTGAGCCGTTGATGATCTTGGGTGCCACACGCTCGTGCGGGGTCATGGACCGCACGATGGCTTCTACACGGTCGATCTCGCGCTCGTCGAAGTTCTCGAGCTGCTCACGCATACCGGCTGCGCCGGGCATCATGGACAGCATCTTCTTCATCGAGCCCATCTTGCGCAGCTGCTGCATTTGCGCGAGGAAGTCCTCGAAGGTGAAGTCCTCCTGATCGGTGAACTTCTTGGCCATGCGCTCGGCCTCGGTCTTGTCCCACTGCTTCTCTGCCTGCTCGATCAGCGTGAGGACGTCACCCATGTCCAGGATGCGCGAGGCCATGCGGTCCGGGTGGAACTGCTCGAAGTCGCGCACGCCCTCGCCCGTGGAGGCGAACATGATGGGCTTGCCCGTGACCGAGCGAACGGAGAGTGCGGCACCGCCGCGGGCGTCGCCGTCGAGCTTGGAGAGCACCACGCCGGTGAAGTCCACGCCGTCGTCGAAGGCCTTGGCGGTGTTGACAGCGTCCTGGCCGACCATGGCGTCGATGACGAAAAGGACTTCGTCCGGGTTCACGGCGTTGCGGATGTCTCGGGCCTGGCGCATGAGGGCTTCATCGATGCCCAGGCGGCCGGCGGTGTCAACGATGACCACGTCGTAGAGCTTGGCGCGCGCGTGCGCCACGCCGTCGCGGGCAACCGCCACGGGATCACCGGTGGGGTCGTCGAATTCCGAGGTGGCACCGGGCTCGGGGGCGAACACCGGAACGCCCGCGCGCTGACCGACCACCTGGAGCTGGGTCACGGCGTTGGGGCGCTGAAGGTCAGAGGCCACGAGAACGGGCTTGTGCCCCTGGTCCGTGAGCCACTTACCGAGCTTGCCCGCCAAGGTGGTCTTACCGGCACCCTGCAGACCGGCCAGCATGATCACGGTGGGACCGGATTTGGCCAGGTTGATGCGACGGGTTTCGCCACCCAGAACGTTCTGAAGTTCCTCGTTGACGATCTTGACCACTTGCTGGCCGGGGTTCAGCGCCTCGGAGACCTCGGAACCCAGAGCGCGTTCCTTGATGATGGCCGTGAATTCCCGGACCACGGGAACGGCGACGTCCGCTTCGAGAAGGGCGCGCCGGATTTCCCGAACGGTGGCGTCCACATCCGCTTCGGACAACCTACCCTTGCCGCGCAGGTTCTTGAAGGTCGCTGTAAGCCGGTCGGACAGTGAGTTGAACACGGGGCAGTCGCTGCTTTCGTCGGTCAACGGATGGGGTCAGTGTCCCAGGTTATCAAGCCGAGCCCGGTCCCCGGAACGAGGCGAACGCACCGCGGGGCTCCTTGCTTGCCCCGCGGTGCGTTCGCTCTTCTTCGGTTGTCGACGCCGCCGCGCCGCTAGAGCGCGGACTCCCCACGTTCGCCGGTGCGCACGCGCACCATCTCGTCCAC
>CAACXA010000090.1_pt1 | contig 19372 bp, 15 predicted proteins | sample 2275811 | NCBI WGS metagenome assembly CAACXA01 (sample SAMEA5312478, study PRJEB27640) | indoor metagenome | biome: indoor environment; feature: uncontrolled; material: tiles wood | place: Germany | collected 2014-07-07 | reverse complement strand
GCCGGAATGCGGATGCCCCAGCTGATGCGATTCGCGGTGCAGGTCATGACCGAGCTTTCTGATCGCCCCGCCCACACCCTGACCGACCGTGCCGTAGCGCTCATTGATGCGCTGACGCCCGCCCGCTGAATTCTCGATAGAGTGGTACACCGTGACTGAAACCAGCCGACTGAATGGCTCATTGCGTTTGCCCGCAGGATTTGAGCTCATTGCCCAGGACGACCACCTGGGTCCGCTTGTCGTGGAATCACTCGCGCAGATCGAAACGCGGCTGGAAGAGGCTCTGCGCTCCACCGATCAACTCGCGGATGTGACCGCCCGTCACCTGCTGCAGGCCGGTGGCAAGCGCGTTCGTCCGTTGCTCACGCTGCTCGCCGCAGAAGCCGCCGGTGAAGTCAACCAGGACGTGATCGAAGCTGCGGCGGTTGTCGAACTGACCCACCTGGCCACCCTCTACCACGACGACGTCATGGATTCGGCCCCCCTGCGCCGCGGTGTGGAGACCGCGCAGACCGTGTGGGGCAATTCCGTTGCCATTCTCACCGGTGACCTGATTTTCGCCCGGGCATCGGCCATGGTGTCCGAACTCGGCCAAGAACCGCTGTTGATCCAGGCCAAGACCTTTGAGCGGCTGGTCATCGGTCAGCTGCAGGAAACCACGGGTCCCGTGGACGGTCAGGATCCCGTGGAGCACTACCTCAACGTGCTGGCCGGCAAGACCGGTTCGCTGATCGCCGCGAGCGGCCAGTTCGGTTCGCTGCTGGGCGGTGCACCGCGAGACGTGATCAATATGATGGTCGAATACGGCGAGAAGGTGGGTCTGGCCTTCCAACTGGCCGATGACATCATCGATCTCACCGGCCACGACGACGTTTCCGGCAAGACTCCGGGCACGGACCTGCGCGAAGGCGTGGACACGCTGCCCGTCCTGCTGTTGCGCCGCGATGCGCAGAGCGCGGACCAGGCCGTGGCGGATTCCGCACGCGAAGCCCTGGAACTCATCGACGGGGACCTCTCCAGCGATGAGGCACTGGCACGGGCCGTGGCCGCCGTCAGTGAGCACCCGGTGTCCGCGGAAGCGTGGGACACGGCCAACCGATGGGCCGATGACGCCATTGCGGCGATCCAGCCGCTGCCCGAAACCGTGACCAAGGCGGCACTGATCGAATTTGCCCACGCGGTGGTCCACCGAGAAGGCTGATACCTCAGTAAGCTGGGGGCTATCCAAAAACCGCCCCGCGTTACGCTGTGATCCAGACTGATGCTCGGGCGGGATGTGTTCCCCCTGTGAGGATCATCGAATGTCCACAAAACCTTTACGTGGTGGCGCTTCCAACGAGGCTTTCTCGGGACGCACCATGTTCATCTTTGCCGCCATCGGCTCCGCCGTTGGTCTGGGCAATATCTGGCGTTTCCCCTATGTCGCGTATGACAACGGTGGCGGCGCGTTCCTTATCCCTTATCTGGTCGCACTGCTGACTGCCGGCATCCCTCTGTTGATGCTCGACTACGCGGTGGGCCACCGTTACCGTGGCTCCGCGCCCTTGGCGTACCGCCGCTTACACCCCAAGCTCGAGGCCATCGGTTGGTGGCAGCTGGGCATCTGCGTGATCATCTCGCTGTACTACGCCATCATTCTGGCTTGGGCCATGCAGTACACGATCTTCTCCTTCACCAAGGCGTGGGGAGATGACCCGGCGGCCTTCTTCATGTCCGACTACATGCAGGTCTCCGAAGAAGTCACCATCAGCTTCAACTTCATCTGGCCGGTCTTCATCGCCACCGCCATTGCCTGGTTGGCCCTGTTGGTCGTTCTGATGATGGGCGTGCAGAAGGGCATCGGCCGCATCAACGCGATCCTGATTCCGCTGCTCGTGGTCATGTTCCTGATCATGGTGGGCATCGCTCTGACCCTGCCCGGCGCAGCCGGTGGTCTGGACGCCCTGTTCACTCCATCGTGGGAGGCCCTGGGCGACTCGTCCGTGTGGGTTGCCGCGTACGGACAGATTTTCTTCTCGCTGTCCGTGGGCTTCGGCATCATGATCACCTACGCCGCCTACCTCAAGCCCAAGTCGGACCTGACCGGTTCGGCGTTGGTGGTAGGTTTCGCCAACTCGAGTTTTGAGATTCTGGCGGGTATCGGCGTGTTCGCGGCACTTGGCTTCATGGCCGCCGCTGCGGGCACCGGCGTCGGTGATGTTGCGACCTCGGGTATCGGTCTGGCGTTCATCGCCTTCCCGACCATCATTTCGGAGGCGCCGTTCGGCGTGCTGATCGGTGTGCTGTTCTTCGGCGCGCTGGCCTTCGCAGGCTTCACGTCCATGATCTCGATCGTGGAAGTGATCGTGGCCGGTTTCCGCGACAAGTTGGGCCTGAGCCGCCGCACCGCAGTGGCCGTGGTGGTCATCCCGCTGGCTGCTGTCTCGCTGCTGTTCTTCCCCACGACCACGGGTTTGAACCTGCTGGACGTGACGGACGCATTCGTCAACAACTTCGGCATTGTGGCAGCCGCACTGGTGTCGGTGCTCATGCTGACCGCTGGTTTCTCCGCCCTGCCCACCCTGCGCGATCACCTCAACTCGGTGTCCTCCTTCAAGTTGGGCCGCACCTGGATGATCGTGGCCGGTGCCGTGACACCCGTGGTGCTCGGTTACATGTTGATCGACCAGCTCACGCTGAACCTGGCCGAGGGGTACAACGACATGCCCGCCTGGTTCGTGAACGTGTTCGGTTGGGGCATGGCCGGCAGCCTGGTGGTCATCGCGTACCTGCTGTCCAAGCTGCCCTGGTCCCGTCGCACGGCGGCGGCCTTTACCAGCCCCGCGCCCAGCGTGCAGGACGCTTACCTGGACCGCGACATGCTGACCCAGGACAAGTCCTTCACCCACTACCGAGACACCGCGATGCGCAGCCCGGCGTTGGATCAGGACTACTCATTGCGCGCCATTCAACACGGCACCGTGGTGCACCAGCGCGCTCCCTGGGATGAGGGCAAGGCAACCGCCGACGACGCCCCGGCGTCCCGTTCCGCGGGCCAGCCCACCCATGACAATCACGAAGGAGGTGCCCGATGAGCACCACCGCAATCGTCATGATGGTCGTCGCTATCGTGCTGGTGTGGGGCGGACTTGTGCTCTCCATCATCAACATTCGACGGTCACCGGAAGAGGTCGACGAGCTGGATCCGGACTACCCGGAGCAGCCCGATGGGTTCGGCAACCCGGATCAGCCGGAACAGGGGGAGCGCTCCCGCGTGAGCGAACCGACCCGCTGAGCGGGCGCCGTCGTCACGAGGCGAACGCATGATGAGGGCCGGGGCCAGCCAGGATTCCACGAGGAATCCCGGTGCGCCCCGGCCTTCGCCGTACCCGCGCAGGAGCAGGGGCTAGGCCGCGTCCCGCTCGCGCTGCAGCCTGCGTGCGCGAGGTGCGCGAACGGCGTCGAGAATCATGAGGAGCACAGCGCACCACACGATACCGAAACCGATCCAGCGCTCCAGCGGCATGGACTCGTTGAGCACGGTGATGGCCAAGATGAACTGGCTGATCGGTGCCACGTACTGGATCATGCCTACGGTGCTCAGGGGCAGCCGGGCGGCCGCGGATCCGAAGAGCAGCAGGGGGACCGCCGTGATGATGCCGGAGGACGCCAGCAGCCAGAAGTGGCCCGCGCCCTCGGAGAACAACGTGATCTGACCGTCGGAGTTCAGGAAGAATACGGCCGCCAATGCCAGGGGAGCGATCGCCGCAGTCTCACCGGTGAGCGTGACGAGTGCCGGATAACGGCCGCCGATCGTTGATTTCACCAGCCCGTAGAAGCCGAATGAGAAGGCCAGCGCCAGCGACAGCCACGGCACGGATCCGTAGACCACGGACATGATGAGCACGGCCAGAAAGCCCACCGCTATCGCAGCCCACTGCAGGGGCCGGAGCTTCTCGCGCAGGACGATCACGCCCAGCAGGACCGCCACGATGGGGTTGATGAAGTACCCCAGGGAGGCTTCCAGCGTGTGGCCGGTGGTGGTGGCCACAACGTACAGCAGCCAGTTCGTGGCGATCAGTACACCCGCGATCACCAGGGCAATGACCGCCTTGCCGTCCCGGAAAAGCTGCACCAGCGTGCCCAGCGATCGCGTGAGTGCCAGCAGAATCAGGCAGAACAGCACCGAGAACAGCACGCGCATCGAGACGATCTCGTACGCGGTGGCGGGCAGCAGGAGCACGAAGTACAGAGGCAGCAGGCCCCACAGGCCGTAGGCGCCGAACCCGTACAGAAAACCGGCCCGGGTCCTTTTCTTACGATCAGGTCCCGAGCCGGTCTCAGCGTTATAAGTCACCGTCCGATCCTAACGGCGGACGGCCACTCGATCACACTCCGAAGAAACGACTGAAGAAGCCCTTCTTCTTTTCGCCCTTCTTTTCCAACTGCTCGTTGGTCTCCACTTCTTCGCCGTCGACCACGGCGGGAGCGGAGATGTCCTCGGCGGCATCGGGGCCGGCCACGGTTTCCCGGCGGGCGGCGGCGTCCTGCTCGCGCACCTCACGGATCTCGAGGTCTTCGCGAACCTCCACGACCTCGCGCTCGTCACGTCCACGATCGGCCACGACGGTTTCTTCCTCGCGCGGGATACCCGGCTGGGAAGCAGCCAGGTCCGGCTCGGGAATGCGCGCCATGGTGGTGGTGTCCGGCTGCGGGGACGCCTGCGGGCCCGCAGTGGGCTCGCCCTTGTCTTCCGGATCCGGCAGCACGGTTGTCTGCACACGACCGGGAACGGCCGGTTCCTGGGTGGGCTCCTGGTCGAACGGGCGATCGCCGTCGCGCACCTCGCTCGCGGGAACCGCAACGTCGTCCTCGGGTTGTTCCGGTTCGGGAGCCGAAATGTCCTCGGTGGACAGCTCCTGGGGCAGGGGCTCTTCCTCGGTCGCCGACGCCGCCCTGGCCGCCTCGCGCTCACGACGCTCGTTCTCAGCGGCCTCGCGTTCGCGCTCGTTCTTCTCCTCGGCCTCGGCACGTTGCAGCTCGCCCAGCTGAACGGCGAGCTTCATGGCGACCTGGCGATCCTCGCGCAGGGCCTCGCGGTGGGTCTCGGCCTGGCGCTCGAGCTCCTCGAGTTCCTTCTCACCGACGGAAGGTTCGGCGGGTTCCACCCCGGTGATCTGGTGATCATCGAACCAGAAGCGCTGAGCGCCGTCGTGAACGGTGACCACGCACGTTGCATCCGTGTCCCACTCGACGTGAGCGCCTCGCAGGGCGGCATAGCTGTTCACGGCCAGATTGTGGTCCACGGCGGTGTCGGTGGTCAGGGACTCGCCGATCACCTGCATCATGCGCTGCTCGGTCAGGCGGGGCAGCTCGAAAGCATCGCCCTCGAGCAACAACCACGCGGTGATGTTGCCACCGGCGCGTGCGGGGTAGTGGGCGTACAGACCCGTGACGGCCTTGGAGGCCAAGGTCAAGCGACGTGCCAAGCCATCCTGGATGGGCTGTTCGTCGGTGGTGAGTTCGTCGACTTCCAGCCGCTGGCCGGCCTCCTTGGCCTGGACGGCTGCGGAGACGACCTCAGGGTTGAAGTGACCCAGTTCCTGCCAGGACCAGATCCAGCTACCGCGGGAGGCGGACTCGGTGCCCAACAGGTACGGGGTGAGTGTGACCGGCGGGGTCGTCTGCAGGGTGAACGACGGCGCGGAAAAATCCACGTCCCAATCCGCACCCTGAGACAGTTCCGCCAGCACTGCCTGGTATTCGGTGGAGATGAAAATCGAAGCGTCGATCAGCTCCTGCAACGTTTTTGTCATACCACCCAGGCTAACAACTGGCACGGCCCCTCTGTGCAGCCCATGGCGGTTTTGACCGCGTCTGGCAGAAAGATCTCAGGCTGCTGACGTCGCGGCCGCGTTCGATAGGGTTGTTTGCAGAGGAACGCGGGGGAATCCCGCTCTACCAATGGGCGCCGGTTGCCGGGCCGAAGGGACACCTACTCACCATGACCTCAACTCCGCACGCCGAACAGAACTCCGGTACACGCAGCGAACGAGAGCTGGTGGCGGAGATCGGGCGTTGGGTGCTGTCCGTGCTTCGGACCGAGTCCGGCTGGGACTCCATGCGTGTCGATTTCAAGCCGCAGGGTGATCGCGTGTACTTGCGAGTTGCGGAGAACCGGGACGGCACGGCTATCCCCGGTGCGGCCGGGCCCATTAAACAGGGCAGCCCCGTGTTGGATTCACTCGAAGAGTTGCAACGCAGTTGCTACCTCAAGGGACGCGGGACGTGGTTCTCCACAAGCGTCACGATCGCTGCGAAGGGTTGGCCAGACCCTGAATACCGATTCGCCGCTCGGTACAACTACCACGACCTGCCACCGCAATTCTCGAACGAAGGCCGGTACGGAGCCCAGGACATTGCCACGCATCTCGGCACCTACCCTCGCACCGTGGCACGCACGCCCGAGTGGGCCATCGGCATCACGGGGGAACAGGGAATCGACCTCGAGTTCGTCGACCCCGCCGAGGACCAGAGCGCCCAGGCCGACGACGCCCACCCCCGGTTGCGCGCGGCCATCGCCCAGTACGTCGCGAACCCCGTGGACCAGGCCATGGCCAATGTGCTCCGCGAGGCCATGACCGGAATGGTGCTGCTGGACATCACCGGTTCCGACCTGGTGCCGGGCGAAGACGGCCAGCCTGTGGGTCCGGAATCCAATATTCGTGTGCAGGCCTTGGGGCAGAAGGACGGCACCCGTGCGTTGGCGGTCTACACGACCACCGAAGAAGCGCGCACGGTGTTCCGTGAGAACAACAAGGACTCCGAGAAGACCGAACCCGTGCTGTTCCGACAGCCGTCCGGGGCCGTGCTCAACATGGTCGCCACGGACCCGCAGTACGACGAGCTGGTGTACGACCCCGGGGGAGAAAACCCCATGCGCATCAAGCGCGAACAAATCGAATGGGTCAACAGGACCCCGCAGAACCGACCGGTCAAGGAAGCCCTGCTGGACAACAACATGTCCGGCTTGCTCGCAGCCGTCCTCAACCCCAACGGTCAGTTGTTGTTCGGAACACGGGATCAGGACGGCAAGTCCATGCCGGTGATGGTCCAACCGGAGGACCCCAACGCGGCGCCGGACACCATCATGGTGTTCACCTCCGCCGCGGAAATTGCGGCCCTGGACACCAGCCTGCAGGTTCGCGCGGCACCCTCGCGTGAGGTGTTGAAGTTCGTGGTGGATTCGGGTGCGGCGGGCATGTGCGTGAATGCGCTGCCGCCGGTGGCTACGATTCCCACCCAGCAGTTGCGAGAGCTTCTCGACCTGGTCGCACAGCAGGAGAACCAACAGCAAGACGAACAGCACTAATGGCCACGCTGCTGTACCGGGTAGGCGCCTGGTGTGCCCGGAAAGCTCCGGCCGTCATGATCGTGTGGCTCATGATCCTTGCACTCGCCGGAGCAGCGGCATTCGTGTTCGCCAAGGGAACCAGTAGCCAGTACTCGGTTCCGGACGCCCCGTATCAGCGGGTGCTGGACGAGATGAACGAGCGCATGCCGGAGGCCACCTTCGGCTCAGGCACCGTGGTGTTCCGTACGACGGGCGGTCAAGCGTTTTCCGAGAAGGAGCGGGAAGAGATCACTTCGGCCCTGGACGGTGCCGTTGAGGACGTCCCGGTCATTTCTTCGATCACGGACCCCTTCGAGGCCCAAGAGCAACTGGACGGCGCCGCGCGGAGCGTGGCCGAGGGGCAGCAACAACTGGACTCGGGTCAAGACGAGCTCCAACGTGGCGAACGTGAGCTCGAGCAGCAGCGCCGCGACTTGGACCGCGCTTCGCAACAGCTGGACCGGTCCCTGGAGCAGTTGCCGGGAAACCCGAGTAGAGAGCAAGCGGCTCAGGCGAATCCCGCCATGGCCGATCAGATCGAGCAACTCGAGGACGGCCAGAGTCAACTTGAGCAGGGCGAGGCCCAGCTCCGGGACTCCCGGCAGGAACTCGAGTCACGGTCGGAAGAACTGAGTACGGCCCAGCGTCAGACGGCGCTCACCGAGGAACAACGATTCGTCAACGAGGACGGGACAGTCGCCCGAGGGGTCGTGGATTTCTCGGAGAGCACCACGTCCATGAGCGCTGAAGAACGCGATCACGTCACCTCGGCGATCAGTGGGGCGCTGCCAGCAGGTGTCGTTGCAGACTATTCCGTGGAGATCACCCAGGACGTCTCAGGGCTCGTGGGCTCCACGGAGCTGATCGGTATTGCGGTGGCGGCCGTCGTCCTGTTCATCGTGCTGGGCAGTATCGTCATGGCCGGGCTGCCCGTGGTCAGCGCCGTGATCGGGTGCGGCACCGGAGTGGCCCTGGTCTACGCGTTGTCCTCCGTGGTGGACATGACCGCCACCGATCCGGTGCTCGCACTCATGCTGGGCATGGGCCTGGGGATCGACTACGCACTGCTCATCACCCACAGACACCGCACCAACGTGCTCGACGGAATCCCGCTGCGGGAATCCATCGCGCGGGCCACCGGCACCGCGGGCACGTCCGTGCTCTTCGCGGGCTTGACCAACGTGATTGCCCTGGCGGCCCTGGCCACCGTGGGCATCCCCTTCCTGGGGACCATGGGCTTGGCCGGCGCTGGCACCGTCATGCTCGTCATCCTGGCCTCGGTCACCGTGACCCCGGCGTTGTTGTCCCTGGTCGGCCACCGTGCAGTGCCCGCCAAGAAATGGCGCGAGCGCGGGTTCACCGAACACGGCGAGAAGGTGGCTCGACAACGTGAGGTGGGCCCAGCGGCGTCGGCGGGTGAGCTGGCTTCCCGAATGTCCGCGCGAGCCCAGGCCCAGCGCATCGAAGCCGATGTCCGGCGCGAGGCCCTGGCTGCCGGCAACGAACCGGAAGCCCTCGCCCTGGCGCGCGCCAACAAGGGGTGGGGTGCGTTCGTGACGCAGCACCCCATTGCGATGATCGCTGTGGCAGTGGTCGTGCTTCTGGCCCTGGCACTGCCGGCTATGCAATTGCGGCTCGGCCTGCCCGACGGCGCCGCGGAACCTCCCGGGTCCACCGCCAACACCGCCTACCACGTGGTCTCCGAGAACTTCGGCGCGGGGGCCAACGCTCCCATCGTCACCATGGTGTCGCTGCCGGATGAAAGCCCGACCCGCGAGCGGGCCAACGCCGCGGCCGTGGATGCCGCCGAGTACATCGCTGGCATGGACGGTGTGGTTACCGCGGTGCCGGCAACCATCAGCGACGACTTCCGCACCGCGCTCGTGACCGTGACACCGGAGACCGGTCCGGCGGATTCTCGCACCGAAGAACTCGTCAAGGACCTGCGGGACCAGCGTGAGGAGATTCAGGACGCGACCGGCACCGACGTGGGATTCACCGGGCAGACCGTGGCCAACATCGACATCTCGGACACGCTCAACGCCGCCCTGCCCGTCTACATGGCCATTGTGCTGGTGCTGTGCCTGGTCATCATGCTGCTGGTGTTCCGCTCGATCTGGGTGCCCGTGATGGCCACGCTGGGCTTCATCTTCTCCACCGTCGCTAGTTTCGGCGCGGTGGTCATGGTCTACCAAATGGGCTGGGGAGCTGACTTCTTCGGCGTGCACGACCCCGGACCCATTCTGGCGTTCCTGCCCATCCTGCTGGTGGGGGTGCTGTTCGGGCTGTCCGTGGACTATCAGATCTTCATTGTCTCGGGCATGCGCGAGGCGTACATGCGAGGCTTCGAGGCGCACGACGCCGTGCGGGTCGGTTATCGACAGGGCGGCACCGTGGTGACCGCGTGCGGTGTGATCATGGTGTCCGTTTTCGCAGGCTTCATCTTCGCCCACGTGTCCGTGGTGCGGCCCATCGGGTTCGCCCTGGCGTTCGGCGTGGCCATGGATGCGTTCCTGATTCGCACCACGTTCATCCCCGCCACCATGCAGCTGCTCGGCAAACACGCGTGGTGGCTGCCGCGCTGGCTGGACCGGATCCTGCCCAACGTGGACGTGGAAGGCGAGAAACTCAATGAGCGTCTTGCCGCCGAAGACCGGAAGGGCCGGGAGATGTTGGTCGAGACCGTCTGAGGCGGCGGCGTCGTCCATGAGGCCGCGGAATGGGTCGGGACAAGGTGGGCCAGGAGGCAGTTGACCGGGAACAAGGAAGTGGCCCCGGAACGAGTAAGGTCCCGTCCCCGCGTGAAGTGGGAACGGGACCTTCTGCTCGGTGACTGGCCGATCAGCTACTGACCGGCCCGAGAGAACGAACGATCAGATGCCGTACGCGTCGTTGCCAGCATCGCGGGCAACGGCCTCGCGTACGCGTTTGCCGAGGTCGGCGTCAACGTTCTCCCAGTATTGGAAGGCGCGTTCCTGGATGGCCTCGTCGGCCACGTCACCCACGTGACCCGCGATGTTCTCGACCGTCATGGCCTTCTCTTCGTCGTTGAAGACCTCGCGGTACAGCGTGCCCGCCTGACCGAAGTCATCGTCTTCGGAGTGCAGGGTGGCCGCGGCGCGCAGCATATCACCGTCGGATTCCCAACGCAGCTCATCAGCGGCATCCTTGCCACCGGCAACCGGGCCACCCGTGGTGTTGGGGGCGTAAACCGGCTGATTGGGGTGCTTGAACGAGTAGCGCATGGGGCCGTCGTGCGAGTAGGAGTTCTGCTCGGAACGGTACGGGTAGTTCACGGGCAGATCCGCGAAGTTCGCACCAATGCGGTGACGGTGGGTGTCCGGGTAGGAGAACACGCGGGTCATCAGCATCTTGTCCGGGGAGATCTCCACGCCCGGGACCGTATTACCCGGGGAGAACGCAGCCTGCTCGATCTGAGCGAAGTAATTCAGGGGGTTCTGGTTCAGGGTGAACTTACCCACCTTAATGCGGGGGTAGTCCTTCTTGGAGACCGTCTTGGTGACGTCGAACGGGTTGAACCGGTAGGCCTTGGCGTCCTCGTACGGCATGATCTGCACGTACACGGTCCACGAAGGGAAGTCGCCGTTCTCGATGGCTTCGTAGAGATCGCGGCGGTGGGCATCTGCGTCCGCGCCGGCGATTTTCTCCGCCTCATCACCGGTCAAGCATTCGACGCCCTGGTCCGAAACGAAGTGGTACTTGACCCAAAAACGTTCGCCGGCCGCGTTGACCCATTGGAAGGTGTGCGAGCCGTAACCGTTCATGTGACGGTAGGACCTGGGGATACCGCGGGGGCCCATCAGATAGGTCACCTGGTGCGCGGACTCGGGGGACTGGGTCCAGAAATCCCACTGCATGGTGTTGTCACGGAGTGCCGAGCCCGGAAGCCGCTTCTGGGAGTGGATGAAGTCCGGGAACTTGATGCCGTCACGGACGAAGAAGACCGGGGTGTTGTTACCCACGATGTCGAAGTTGCCGTCGGTCGTGTAGAACTTCAGCGAGAAACCACGGGGATCGCGCCAGGTATCCGGAGACCCCTGCTCGCCGGCCACCTGCGAGAAACGAGCCAGCATAGGAGTCTTGGTACCCGGCTGGAACACGGCAGCTTTGGTGTATTGGGAGACGTCCTCGGTGATTTCGAGTTCACCGAAAGCACCGGAGCCCTTGGCATGCACCACTCGCTCCGGAACGCGCTCGCGGTCAAAAGCCGCGAGCTTCTCGACCACGTACGAGTCATGGAGAACGATGGGGCCGTCAGCACCGACGGACAGCGAGTGCTCGTCGGACGCTACTTTCTTCCCCAATTGGTCGGTGGTGGCCGAGCCAGTCATTCGCAGGCCGTGTTCATGGGGAGTGGTGTCAGACATGGTTCCTCCTGGGTGATGGACGGGATCCGACGGACGTGCGGTCAATTACTGAACGGCGGAGCTGTTCGCCATGTCTTGCTGACATTGCGCGCAGATCCCCCGATACACCACCTCGGCGGACAGCAGTTTCATGCCGTGGTCCTCCGAGGGCGTGAGGCACGGCGAGTGCCCCACCGCGCACGCGACATCCGCGATCATTCCGCAGTTGATGCAATACGCGTGATGGTGGTTGTCTCCGGTGCGGGTTTCGTAGCGCGCAGGAGAACCGGGCGGTTCGAACTTGGACACCATGCCAATGGCCGTGAGATCCGCGAGGACCACGTAGATGGACTGAACAGAGATGTTCGGTAGGACCTGACGGACCCGCCGTACGGTGTCGTCCGCCGTGGCGTGAGGCATTGCGTCCACCGCGTCGAGTACCGCGAGACGTTGTTTGGTGACCCTGCGTCCGTTCGAACGCAGCTGCTCGGCCCACTCCTGCTGTGAGGGGTGGCTTGCGCCTGTCTGCGTGGTCTCCATGGCAACCACCATAACTTTATTTTGAGTAGCTCACAATAGAGCTGAGTGGCGTGCGTCTCACTCGGAGGGTTCCAAAAATCTTTTCGGTTTTCGCGTCACGATTCGGACGTTCGGCTGTCTACATAGTGAATCTCGCGCGGGCTGCGTGTGATTCCGGACGGCCTTTTCGCTCGGAGGTCGCCGTACCGCCGCAGTCGGAGCACAAGGACCGGGGAGGGCCCTGCGTCGCGGTGGGCTAGAGCGACCAACTTCCGAGTGGGCTGCTCGGGATGGGGGAGAGACGGGTGACATAGGAGACGGGGGTGCGGACGAGGGGAGACACCGCACCCCCGGCCCACCTCTTGAAACACTTGGTATCGGTTTTGTCACAGTCGGTATCTCAAGCCATGTAGTGCCGGTGTGCTGACACAATAGATGGACCTGTCAGCACCCTTAAGGCGCCATGGAACATCACCGACGTCCCACTCCGAGGGACGGCCAGCAGAATTCGACACCAGCGGCCAACGACGAGCCGTTGCTCGACGCTGTCCGAAACGGGGATAACCAGGCGTTCGGTGAGCTGTACGAGCGTCATCGTGGCGCGGTGTTCGCCGTAGCCCGTTTACACACCCACAGCCAGGCCGAGGCCGAGGACATCACCTCGGAGGCCTTCACACGTGTGCTCGCGCTCCTGAAATCCGGTGGTGGTCCGCGACAGTTCTTGCGCGCCTACCTTGTCACCGCCGTTTCACGCTTGGCCGCCGATCGGGCCAATGACCTCAATCGCACCCAACCGCAGGAACCCCAAGAGCAGGGCAAACTGGATCGTGTCCAGCTCTTCGACGACACCCTGGTGCGACAGGTCGACGCCGCCGTGGTTGCCAGGGCTTTCGCCTCACTGCCCGAGCGTTGGCAAGAGGTGCTGTGGTACCTGGAGATCGAGGGATATCGGCCCCGTCAGGTCGCCTCCGCGGTGGGTATGCAACCCAACGCTGTTTCCGCACTGGGAAAGCGCGCCCGCGATGGCCTCCGCACCGCGTACATGCAGCAGCACGTGTCCGCTCAGGCGCTCGAGGAATGCGGTGAATACTCCGCGCAGCTGGGAGCGTTCGTGCGCGGCACGCTCACCCCGTCCAAGATGAAGCTCATGCAGGACCACCTCGATTCCTGCGAACGGTGCACCGCCGAATACCTCCAGCTCCAGGACCTGGGTGTGGGCCTGCGCGGCTGGATCCTGCCCATCCTGGCTGGTTTGCCTCTCTGGGGCGATGCCTCGGAGCGGCTCATTGCCGCACTCGGCACGGCGGGTGCCGGGGGCGCCGCTGGCGTCTCGGGTTGGTTGTCCGGGACGACGGCGCCGCTCGGGGCCGGTGCCGAGGGCGCCTCAGTTCCTGCAGTGGCCACGGCCACGTCTGTAGGCAGCGCGGGAGCGGCGGCGTCGGGGGCGGTCGCCACTACTGCAGCCGGCGGGTTCCTGGCAGGCTCGGCCACGAAGGTCATTCTCGCGGCGGCTGGTGTAGCCGTTGCCGCAGCGGGCACCGCGGGTATCGTGACTGCGGTCCAACCGGACTCGTCCGAAGTGGAGATCACACGGCAGGCGCAGCCGGCCACGGATGGGCCCGCCGGAGTCGGCACGGGAGAGGGCGCATCTACCGGTGATACCGCCGGGGGTTCTGCTGGCTCTGCGGACGGGTCCTCGGATGTTGACTCCGGTGGCGGCCCAGGTTCTTCTGCCGGATCCGATACCTCCGATGAAGCCGAGGGTCAGGCGGAAGCCGGTGGCAACGGCAAAGCTGATCCCCCCACTGGCGATTCCGGCGGCCGCCAAGCAAACGCGGGTGCCGATAAGGCAGAAGGCGAATCCAACGGCGGATCGGACGGGAAAGAATCCGATGTGACCGGTGCGCCGCTGGGGGCACAAAGTCCGAGTGTTGGCGGTGAGAGAGCCAGCGGCGAGCAGCCCGGTGACGTCCTCGCTGGTACTGGTGCGTTACTGCCCCCGTACTCGGACCGGGACTCGGGCCCGGACTCGTCGTCTTCGAGAGATACCCCTTCGGGCATCGACATGCCCTCGTTGCCTGGGGATACCGATATTCCCCAGCTCGAAGTACCATTCATTCCCACCCTGCCGGGCCCTGAGCTGCCTCTTGAACCTCCGGTTTCGGAAGATACGGGTCCTCTGAACGGCCCGGTTGTGGACCCGCTTGACGGTGATGAAGAAGATGGGACGCCCGAGATCCCGGGGCCCATTGACACTTCGGATCCGTTGATCACTCCTGTTCCCGAAGTACCTGTCCCTGAAGCACCTGGCATTGAAGACCCAGTGCCCGGCGATCCTGTACCCGGCGATCCGGATACAGACGATCCAGGTACGGATATTCCAAGTACGGATATTCCAGGTACGGATGTCCCAGAGCTCCCGGGCGAGGACAACAGCGGAAACGACAGCCCAGGGAATTCTGGTAACCCGGGCAACGGCAACGGCAACGGCAACGGCAACGGCAACGGGAATGGGAACGCGGCACCTGAGGGAACCGGCAATACGAACCCGGGCATTCCGCAACCCCAGCCGGGCGCCCCGGAGGTGGGCGCGCCGGTGAGGCCGGGAGCGCCGTCGTTGCCTGAAATCCCGCCGCTGGACGGGCCGGGCACCCAACCCACCGCTCCCGCGGTGAATCCCAATGCGCCGTCGCCAGCTGTACCGACTGTTGAACCCGTGCTGCCCCCGGCTGAGGACGTGGGCGATCGAAACGCGGATAGCGCGGAGAATCCCGGCGATGTCACAGGCTGGTGGGGAACACTTCCAGAAGGTTGGACGTTGTCCGAATGGATCGTCATTGTCTTTACCGGCGGGCGCCCGTGATCTGTGCGTAGTAATGCCGGTGCGGAGGAGAAGGTGGAATGCACAAGCATTACAACGGGCTGAAAACCGTGCTGCTGTTGGGTGGCATGTGGGCGGTGCTGCTGGCCATCGGCGCAATCATTGCCGGTGCAACGCGCAGCTCGGTGTTCATCGTGATTTTTGCCGTGATCGGCCTGATCGGTACCGCGTACAGCTACTGGAACTCCGACAAACTGGCCATCCGTTCCATGCGAGCGATCCAGGTAACGCCGCAGCAGGCGCCCACCATGTACCGCATCGTGCATGAGCTCTCCCAGCGGGCGGGCCAGCCCATGCCGCGTTTGTACATTGCCCCCACAATGAGCCCCAATGCCTTTGCGACCGGACGCAACCCGGAGAATGCCGCCGTGTGCTGCACTGAAGGCATTCTGCAGATCTTGGACGAACGGGAACTCAGGGGAGTGCTGGGCCACGAGTTGATGCACGTTTACAACCGGGACATCCTGACTTCATCGGTAGCCGCGGCCGTTGCGGGTCTGATCACGTCGGCGGCGCAGTTCTTGCAGTTCGCCGCCATCTTTGGTGGCCGCGGCGGTGACCGTGGGGGAAACCCGTTGGTCGCGCTGCTCATGGCATTCCTGGCTCCCGTGGCAGCCATGGTCATTCAGATGGCCATCTCGCGGACCCGCGAATACGACGCCGACCAAGACGGGGCTCAGCTGACCGGTGACCCCCTCGCACTTGCTTCGGCGCTGCGCAAGATTGAGGGTGGTGCCTCCCAGCGCCCCATGAATCCCAACGATCAGAAGGTGGTCAACACCTCGCACCTGATGATCGCCAACCCGTTCCGCGGTGGCGGCCTCAAGAGCATGTTCCGCACTCACCCGTCGACCGATGACCGGGTGGAACGCCTGGAGAACATGGCGCATAGCGGCGGTTACTACGGTCGCTAATCGATTCAAGATGAAGGTGCGGCCGCGACTTAATTCGTGGCCGCACCTTCATTTACGTTAAGGCTCGTTTTACCCTACGCAAAACATCATAGACTCGTGGATGTTTGTCAATAAGGCGTTCAAGGCGATTTTCAGCCAAAAGTCGTGGTCTTCACGAAAATATAGAGTTTCATCATAGCCTCCCACGGTGAACCAGTCTTGTTTTCGAAACAAGGCGGTTGCAAAGATGATGCCTTCGGTTAGCATCAACTTTAGTGAATATGGGGGAAGTTGCCATGGCCCGGTAGCGTCGCCCATGAATTCTGCCTGTGCATAAACTATCCCAATCGTGGGCTCACTATCTAGTATCTGCGCCGCTTTTGATACGTAAGTGGGGGCAATATAATCGTCTGCGTCCACGGGGAGGATATAATCGCCCGTTGCTGCGGTGATGCCGGCATTCCGAGCTGCCGCCGACCCTGCATTGTCTTGTCGAATGACTTTGACCCCGTGCCACGGAGGGTTCTCCATGAGAGCTATGGTCTTGGGGTCCGTTGAGTCGTCGTCGACAATGATCACCTCTAGATCAGGGTGATCTTGGTTCAGAACCGAATGCGCGGCTTCATCTACCCATTCATGGGCGTTATAAACCGGAATCACCACTGATACGCGAGTCATTCTCCCTCCCCTGAATGGACCGAGTCAGCGGTAGTTGACGAACTGATCCTACGTGTTTGGGCTGTGCTGTGGAGGTTCAAGTTCCGTGTGTTTTCGGGGTTTTCGTATGTGTGGGTGTTTGGGTGTGACAGCTCGTTTGCGGACTCGTTGCGGACTGCGCGGCCCGTGGGTGGGGAGGCGCGTCTCCCGGTGTAATCAATTGCCTCCGGGCAGCCGGTCGGAATGAGTGCCCACGAATCGCAGATGAACGGGTAGAGCTCTCGCGATCTCCATCCATTCACGCAATGTGTCTGCTCGGTCGTCCACGTTCCACCAGGGCATCATGACAACCTGCCGGCCTACGTCTTGAAGTGCTGCATGGCATCTCAGAACGTCATCGAAGATGTTGAACTTCTCCGTGCTTTCCATAATTGAAAGAGCCGCCGGATCGCGCCCGTTCGCAATCCCAGCGCTCAGCTGGTCCGCGAACTTCGTAACTGCTCGGAGGACGTCACTCTGCCCAGTGGGAACAGACCGAATGGTGCCTTCATCCAGGTAAGAGATCCATACTGCGGCAAGTCGATGGAGTTCAGACGAGGCGTTCGACGGCAAGGTGAATTTGGGAAGTTCCTTCCGCATATCGGTCTTGGAATCAGCGATCCTCCACACCGCTCCGATATAAGCGGCAAGTTCGGCTGCGGCCGCGATTTCTTGGGACTTCCGGTGTCGCTCATCGGCGGCTCTTTCCTGCCGATTCAGGACGTAGACGGCGACGAGGGCGGCAGTGACGGCCGCTAGCATTGTGGCCGCGCCGCTGAGCCACGCTTCTAGCTCAATGCCTCGACCGAAAGCACCGAAAGCCCCGGCAACGAAGGCAGCGATGAGCAGAATTGCGACGCATGCGCCGATCGCGGGGGCCGAGCGTTGTAGCCACCTAAGGCACCTTCGACCTAACAACTTGATCCGCAGAAACCAGTCCGAGTCCATGGTGACAACGTAGCGTCTGACGACCGCGTTCCTCCATCTGATCACCCGTCCCCTCTAGTCATTAGGGGCAGTCCCCGGTCCCGCCACAGACGAGTAGCCGACGCGCGGGCGGGTGGTGCTACGGCTTGTGGCGACGTCGACGCGGCAAGATGTAACCATGATGTATCGCCTCGGCTACGACGGAAACGTCACCTACTGCAGCCTCTTATCCCTATCCGACATTCCCCCCGAAGCTGACCTCTCGCTTCTCGATTGGGTGCCCTCAGAGGTCCAGATCGACGCCGAGTACGTGCAACTCGCCCTGCGCGACGCTCGGGCGACGCGCGAAGGCATCGTGTTCCCGGCTGTGAACTGGTCGGCCCGACTGAGCCTCGGCGGCGTGAACGACACATACCGCACCGCTGTCCACAGTCGACAGCAGCGCATCGCCCAAGCCGACCAGATTGAACAGATCGCCGGCTTCAAAGGCTGGGGAGAAAGCCAACGACGCGACGAAGCCAACTTGGATGAAGGGCAGGCTCACGTTGTCGCTAAGTTGCGACGAGAGATCGACCAATTGCTGGCGAAGCCGATTCCCGCAGATGTCCGCGCCGCCTGCCAGTCTCACGGCATCTCTGTGTCCTAGAGCACTAAGGAACGACAAAAGCCCCGGACCGCGCCCAACACAGGGAACGGTCCGGGGCTGAATGCCACACGGCGTGTTGTCGATCAGTGCGAGACGCAGTTACGGCGTCACTCCAAGCCCGCGCCGCGATCTAACAACAGATCTGCACCACCGGACGTCATGAGATGCTCGATACGGTAAGTCTCGGGCCCGGACATCAAGTCGTCATATTCCGGCGGCATACGCTCGTCATCGTCAATCTGGATTGTGAACGGCGTCGACTCACTGAGAAACAGAACGTACTTCGCACCGTCTGATCCACTCAGGTACAGCTGCAGCGGGCCCGCATTCGACAGACGCAGCATCAGCGTGTCAGAGAGACTACCGAGCATGCCCGTATTGAACAGCCGGTAGGTGGCACCGTTATAGGTGATCGAGTTCACCATTTCCTCCTACGCCGGCGGGCGGTTCCCGCACATGACGCACCCCCAGAGTCAGACAAAAACACGCCACGTGGGGGGACGCCGGGGCCGTGTCACACTTTTCGCCCTGGCCATTGCCCCGCTGCTGTGGACACAGAACCAATTGACACACGTGTGCCACGGGGCGGCATGATCATCGCTGCAGAGATGCCAGCTCCGCCAGCACCGCACGGAACTCCGCAGACACCTCCGCCACCCTCGGCGGATCAAACGACAACATGAACGGCAACTGAACCGCACTGGGTTTTGTTCCGGTCCGTTATTGAGAGGATTGGACACATGCCCAGAAGTATTCCGAGACGTTTCGTGCCCGCGCGGTGCGGATGGTCCTTGATCGGCTTGAACACGATGATGCTCCTAGTCGGTACGTGGTGATTAAAGAGACCGCCCCAAGGCTGAACATTGCGGTAGAGACCCTGCGACGGTGGGTAGAACAAGCAGAGATCAACGCCGGTAAATCCCCGGGAGTCTCCAGCGACGCCCAGGCCGAGATTCGCCGACTCAAACGCGAGAACTCGCCAACTGAGGCGGGCCAACGAGATTCTGAAGTCGGCCTCAGCTTTTTTCGCCGCCGAGCTCGACCGCCCCACGACGAGATGATCGCGTTCAT
>CAACXA010000022.1_pt1 | contig 19904 bp, 16 predicted proteins | sample 2275811 | NCBI WGS metagenome assembly CAACXA01 (sample SAMEA5312478, study PRJEB27640) | indoor metagenome | biome: indoor environment; feature: uncontrolled; material: tiles wood | place: Germany | collected 2014-07-07 | reverse complement strand
GTGCACACCTCGGACACCGTGATGCGCCTGGACGAGTTGCCCGAGTCGATCATCGTGGTGGGCGGTGGCTATATTGCCGCCGAGTTCTGCCACGTGTTCAACGGGCTGGGATCCAAGGTCACCCAACTCAACCGGTCCGAACGACTTTTGCGCCAACACGACCACACGATTGCCGAGCGCTTCAAGCGCGAGGCCGCCCTGCAATGGGACCTGCAACTGAACCGTTCCATCACCGGCATCGAGCAGACCCCGGACGGCAAGCTCACGGTGACCGCGGCGGCGTCGGACGAATCCCTGGAGACCTGGGAAGGTACGGCGGACGTGGTGCTCGTGGCCACCGGCCGCGTGCCCAACTCGGACACATTGAATCCGGAGGCGGCAAACCTGGATGTCTACGATTCCGGTCTGTTGGCCGTGGACGAGTACCAGCGCGTGCTCAGCGATGATCAACCCGTTGAAGGCCTCTGGGCTCTGGGCGATATCTGCTCTCCGTACCAGCTCAAGCACGTGGCCAACGCGGAGGCGCGCACGGTTTCGCACAATGTGGTCCACCCCGATGACCTGCGTGCAACCGATCACCGGTTCGTGCCCTCCGCGGTGTTCACCGAGCCACAGATCGCCACTGTGGGTATGACGGAGGAACAGGCACGCGTCTGGGCCGAGCAGAACGACACGGGCATCACCGTCAAGGAACAGAACTTCGGCGATGTTGCCTACGGCTGGGCCATGGAGGACTCCGTGGGAATCTGCAAACTGATTGCGGACAGGAAGACCGGATTGCTGCTGGGCGCGCACTTGATCGGTAAGGACTCGTCCAACTTGATTCAGCCGCTCATCCAGGCCATGTCCTTCGGTCAGACGGCCCACGAAATGGCTCGCGGTCAGTACTGGATTCACCCGGCACTGGCCGAAGTGGTCGAGAACGCGCTGCTAGGGCTGGACGTGCCGGAGCAACGCTGAGCGTCATCGACCGATAGTTGATTCTCGCCGGCGGTTGGGACAGGTCGCGATGTAAGCAAGCCACTCGGTGTCGCCACGTGGCAGGGCCATGACAGAGCGGGGCCCGGTGGATCACTGATCCGCAGGGCCCCGCTCTGTCATGGTGAGCTATGCGCCAAGACTTACTTGGCGTAGATCGCCTCAATCTCGTCCGAGAAGTCCTCAATGACCTTGGGGCGCTTGAGCTTCATGGAGGGCGTCAGATAACCGTCCTCGATGGTGAAGTCACGATCCAGGATGGTGAACTTACGGATGCTCTCGGCGCGGGACACCTTGGCGTTGGCGTGGTCCACGATCTTCTGTACGTGGTCGATGACTGCCGGCTCCTTGGCCGCCTGAGCGGGTGTGAGCGAGGAGTCCAGGCCCAGGGTCGGCAGGATCTTGGGCAGGGTGTCCGGGTCCAACGTGATGAGCGCGGAAATGAATGACCTGTTGTCGCCCAGCACGATGATCTGACCCACGGTGGCCGAAGCTCGGATGGGATCCTCCAGGGTATTGGGGACCACGTTCTTGCCCGCAGCCGTCACGATGATTTCCTTCTTGCGACCGGTCACGGTGAGGATGCCTTCTTCGTCGAGGACACCCAGGTCACCGGTGGCGAACCAACCGTCGATGAAGCTTTCTGCGGTCTTGTCCGGCATGCCGTGGTACGCGTGGAACACGTTGTTGCCGCGCACCAGGATCTCGCCGTCGTGAGCGATGGCGATCTCATGGCCCGGGATCGGGTGGCCCACGGTACCCAGGCGGTTGATGCTCGGGAAGTTCGCGGAGATAGGTGCGGTGGTCTCGGTCAGACCGTAACCCTCCACCACGTACACGCCGATGCCGTTGAAGAAGTGCCCCAGGCGCGCACCCAGGAGTGCACCTCCGGATACCGCATAGCGCACGTCGCCACCCATGGCGTTGCGCAGCGTGGAGTAGACGAGCTTGTCGTACAGACGATGCTGAGCCTCGAGCAACGGCGAAACCTTGCCCGCCTGCGAAGCCTTGGACCACTCGACCGCCACTGCTACGGCACGGGCGAAGATCAACTTCTTGACCGGGGACGCAGCGGCAGCCTTCAGGCGCGCGCCCACGAAGATCTTCTCGAACACGCGCGGTACGGCAAGGATGAACGTGGGTTTGAAGCGACCCAGGTCCTCCATCAGTCCGGAGACGTCCGGGGTGTGCGCCAGGGTGACACCGGCGTCCAACGCGACGACTTCCACGAAACGTGCGAACACGTGAGCCAGCGGAAGGAACATCAGCGTGCGGGCACCGGGATAGATCACCTCAGACGCAACGGGAATCGTGTTGGCCGAGCACCCAATAAAGTTTCGGTGCGTGAGCTCGCAACCCTTGGGCGGCCCGGTAGTACCCGAGGTGTAAATGATGGTGGCGGTCCGATCCAGAGAATCACCGTCGTGCGGGTCCTCCAAATCGGTCCGGTCGGCACCTTCGGCAATGAAGGTTTCCAAGGACGACTTGGGATCGGCAGTGTCGAAGACACAGATCCGTGAGGACGCTGCGAACGGCGTGATGGCGGCGGCCGCCTGGACGCGCTCCGCGAGCTCATCGGTTTCGACGAAGATCGCCTTGGACTCGGAGTCCGACAGGATCCAGGCGATCTGATCCGGGGAGGACGTGTCGTACACGGGCACGGGAACCGCGCCCACCCACCACAGGGCGAAGTCCACGAGCGACCACTCGTAGCGCGTGCGGCTCAGGATGCCTACGCGGTCCCCGGGCTGAATACCCCGGGCGGCCAGGCCTCGTGCCACGGCAATGACTTCTTCGCGGAACTGACGCGCCGTTACGTCGCGTTCCTTGCCTTCATGGAGGATCGTGTACAGGACAATGTCCGGGTTCTCGCTCGCTTGGCGGGCCAGGATCTCGGCCACGCTGTTGTGCGGAAGCGGGTCAACTACGGGGGGTACGCTCACGCGTCTCATTTAGCACCTTCTTCGTGGAGATATGGAGCCAGCCTACTGTGTGATCCAGGTCATGATGTGGCATTTATGGACGTGTCCACCTTTGAAGCGGCACATTCATTCAGACCACCGCGCCGTCGTCATCGCGGGGATCTTCGGGCAGGGCGCGATACACGAGGTACAGGCCACCGATCACTCCGGCGACACCTGCAGCCCACACCACCGTGGGCAGCGGGCCCGGCAGCGCAGCCAAGCCGATCATGATCACGAGGACCGCCAGGATCACCGTAACGGCCCGCACCATCTTGGCGCTCACGCCGCGGGTGATGTCACCGGGATCGGGGTTGTAGGACTCGTCCTCCTCGGTTTCGAAGAGTTCGAGCGGCACTTCGGTCGCGGGTTGCTCCGCCGGTTCCCATGGAATCTCGTCCGCCCACGGCTCGGCGTCCTCATCGTCGCGGGGCACGTTCTCCCAGTCGTTGCCCTCGATGATGCGGCGGAAATCGTCGTCCGGCTGGGGATCCTCGGGGTCTCGTTTGCTCACGCCGACGCCGCCGCTCGGCCCGTCTCGACCGTCAGACCAAAGCCGCGCATGAGGTTCTGCACCGCATGGCGGGAGGCTGTCTCCACCAAGCCCTGGTCGTAGTCCATGGTGGCCACGTGAAAACTGTTGGGCAGCGCAATGACCTCCACCGGGCCCGCGCTGCGCTCGCGGATCAGGTCAACAGAGGCGTCGGCCACAATCCGGTCTGTCGTCGAACGGAACACGATGGCCGGCGCTGTAACGGCGGGCAGGGTCTTGATCGCCTGGCGAATCAGGATATTGAGTTGCGCTACGGCGGCCACGGGTGTGCGGTCGTAGGTGGTCTCACCCTTGGAAGGCCGGTTGATGTCGCTACCGATCCCCGGAACGGAAGGCACCACGTGCTTGACAACGTGGCTGTACGCGGCCGCGCGATTCGTCAGAGCCAGTGCGGGGTTCACCTTCAAAAGACCTGCCACCGGATATCGTGCGGCCAGCTGAACCGCCAACGCGCCGCCCATCGACAGGCCGCACACCACCACGTGCTCGTGCCGGGAGCGTAATGCCCAGTACTCCTCATCCACGGCGTCACGCCACGCGTGCCAGCTCTCCTTGGCCAGGTCTTCCCACGTGGTGCCGTGACCGGGCAGCAACGGAACGGACACGGACGGGTGGCGGCCGGCGGCGTCGTCGGCTTGGTGAATGGCGCGCGCCCACTCGATGACCGAGGCGGTCGTGGAGGTGAAACCATGCAGTACCAGCACGCCCACGGACGCGGAACCCGGGAAGAATTGATGGCCGTGTGTGGCGGGATCGAAGCTCATGGCGCCATTGTGCCAGTCCGAGCAATTGTCGTGAGAGAATCCAGCGGGGAATCCGATACGCGCACTGCTGATCCGCGCATATCAAACCCGTTCGAAGCCGCGGTCAACAGGGCAACAGAAGCTTTCCGGAAGGATCCGAGTCATGGTGTACATGTTCCTCAAGCGTTACGTGGTGGGCCCCGTAGTGAACACGGTGTACCGCCCCAAGGCCATCGGTCTGGAGAACGTCCCGTCGCAGGGCACGGCGATCTTGGCGAGCAACCACCTGTCGATCTCCGATTCCGTGTTCATGCCGGTGGCCGTGCCCCGCCAGGTGTACTTCCTGGCCAAGTCCGAGTACTTCACGGGGCCGGGCGTCAAGGGCAAGATCGTGGGCGCCTTCTTCCGTGCCATCAATCAGATCCCCATGGACCGTAACGGCGGTAAGGCCAGTGCCAAGGCCCTGAGCGCCGGCGGTCAGGCCCTGCAGGACGGCAAACTGCTGGGCATCTACCCGGAGGGCACGCGCTCGCCGGACGGTCGTCTGTACCGCGGCAAGATCGGTGTGGCGCGCTTGGCCCTGGAAACCGGTGCTCCCGTGGTCCCGATCGCCATGGTGGGTACGGACAAGATCCAGCCCCTCGGTTCCAAGTTTCCTGACCCTCGCAAAGCCAAGGTCACCACCATCTTCGGTAAGCCCCTGGACTTCTCCCACCTCAAGGGTCAGCACGGTGATCACGCAGTAATGCGTGAGGTTACCGACAAGATCATGGCCGCGATCCAGGAACTCTCCGGTCAGGAAACCGCGGATGTGTACGCGGCCAACTACAAGAAGGAACTGGCGGAGCAGAAGCGCGAACAGTTCCGGACCCAGGTCAAAGACGCTGCCGAATCGGCACGGGAAAAGGGTCGATCCGTGTCCGCATCCGTCACGCAGCAGGCGGAGCAGCTCGGTTCCAAATTCCCGGGGCGTTCACATGATGGAAACGATGACCAGTCCTCGGACCGAAACGCCTAGACTGGGGTAATGACCTCTGTAACTCAGTCTGAACAATCACGCGCCATGACCACCCCTTCGCCCAGTGCCGCCAACTATCCCGGCCTGGACGAATGGCGCAATCGGACCATTGGTCAGCACCCGCAGTGGGCGGAGCACCCGGACTTCGCCTCCACCATCGAAGAGCTCAACGCCGTTCCGCCGCTGGTCTTCGCGGGCGAGGTGGACCTGCTGCGTGAGCGCCTGGCCTCCGTGGCCGCGGGCGAGGCCTTCTTCCTACAGGGTGGTGACTGCGCCGAGACGTTCGCGGGCGCTACCGCTGACAAGATCTCCGGTCGTGTCCAGACCCTCCTGCAGATGGCCGTCGTCCTGACCTACGGCGCCTCGTTGCCCGTGGTCAAGATGGGCCGTATGGCGGGACAGTTCTCCAAACCGCGTTCGTCCAACCTCGAGACCCGCGGTGATCAGACCCTGCCCACCTTCCGCGGTGAGATGGTCAACGGGTTCGACTTCAACGAGTCCTCCCGCGTCCACGATCCCAACCGCATGCTGCGCGGCTACCACACGTCCGCGTCCACGCTGAACCTGATCCGCGCCTTCACCACCGGTGGTTTCGCGGACCTGCGCCGCGTGCACGCATGGAACATGGGCTTCGCGGCCAACCCCGCCTACGCCCGGTACGAGTCCATGGCTCGAGAAATCGATCACGCCGTGAAGTTCATGGCGGCCTGCGGCGCTGACTTCGATGCGCTCAAGACCACCGAGTTCTTCGCCGGTCACGAGGCGCTGCTGCTCGATTACGAGCGCGCTCTGACCCGCATCGATTCCCGCACGCACCTGCCCTACGGCACGTCCGGCCACTTCCTGTGGATCGGTGAGCGCACCCGCGAGCTCGACGGCGCTCACGTGGACTTGCTCTCGCGCTTGCGCAACCCGATCGGCGTGAAGCTCGGCCCGTCCACCACGGGCGAGGACGCACTGCGCTTGATCGACGCCCTGGATCCGAATCGCGAACCGGGCCGTCTCACGTTCATCATTCGCATGGGTGCCAAGAACATCCGCGAGAAGCTCCCGGCCATCATCCAGGCGGTCGAGGGTTCCGGGGCCAAGCCCGTGTGGGTCACTGACCCCATGCACGGCAACACGGTCTCCCTGCCCTCCGGCTACAAGACCCGCAACTTCGACGACGTGGTGGACGAGGTCCGCGGCTTCTTCGAGGTGCATCAGGCCCTGGGTACCTTCCCCGGCGGCATTCACGTGGAAATGACCGGCGACGACGTCGCGGAGTGCCTGGGCGGTTCGGACCCGGTCAACGAGTCCTCCTTCGCGGAGCGCTACGAGACCCTGTGTGATCCGCGCCTGAACCACATGCAGTCCCTTGAGATCGCGTTCCTCGTAGCGGAGTACCTCTCCAAGCAGAACTGATCCCTTAGAACCACGAATGCGGCACCGCTGAATGATTCCTGTCATGGACGTCATCCAGCGGTGCCGCCGTCCTACGTGATGGGTACAGACTCACAACACCGTGAGGATCACCGTGTCGCCGTCCTCGCGCTGATGAACCACGCGGTCCAGTGTCGAGCCCACGGGACGGTTCACCTCAACCGTGAAACCGAGTTCTTCGAGCGATTCCCTGGCTGAATCGACGTTCTGGCCCACCACGTTCGGGACCTGGTCCGGCGGGCTGTCCGTGGCCACGGTAAGGTCCACCGCTGTCCCTTCCTCGGCCTTGGAACCCTGCGATGGTTGTTGCTGCAACACCGTTCCGTCCGGCTGATCCGAGTACTGGGTCTGCACACCGCCCACGGTGAAGCCGGCCTGGCTGATCGCATTGCGGGCCTCGTCCAGGGTCATCCCCTCGAACATCGGCACGTCCAGCTGTGCGGGGCCCTCGGAGACCAACAACACCACCTGTTCGATGCCGTGAACACGTGCGGACTCATCGGGGTCCGTGCCGATTACCGAACCCGCTGGAATCTGGGCATTGGTCATCGTGTGCACACCCACATTGCTGATCCCCGCCGCGCTGAGCGTGCGTTCGGCGTTGGCCACGGGGACACCGGATACATCCGGCACGGTACTGGCCGCCGTTCCCGGGCCGGAGGCGAGCCACCACCCCAGGAAACCGGCCAAAGCCAACAGGAGTACGAATACCACAGAGCCGATCGCCAACTGCAGCGGCGAGGGCTGCGGGTTGAGTGTGACGCGCGGCCGCTCCGGGGTCCGGTGTGCGGTGGATCCGGCGGCGGTGATGGCCACGGTCTGGGTGGCGTCCAGATCGTAGGTCGGCAGAATTCCGGAAGCGGGAATCGCGCGCGTGGCCGCATCCCGAACCCCAGAACTAGAGATCGGCTCGGTCGACCGTGAATCCTGCGGCTGAGCCGACAGCACCGTGGTTTCTGCATCTCCCGAAAGATGCGCCTGACCGGACTGCGGCAATGATTGCGTCTCATCGGAAGCAGGAATCACATGGGTCGGCTGATTCAGCGACACCGGATCATTCACGGCCGGCAACGAACGATGAATGGCGAGGGCCAGATCCAGGAGGGCGGCGGCGTCGGCGGGACGGGCGTCCGGATTGCGTGCGGTGCAGCGCAGCACGAACTCGTCCAGGCTGTCCGGGATGCCGGAGGAAATGCGACTCGGCGCGGGGACGTCGCGGCTGACGTGCGCGTTGGCGACTTGAAGGGCAGTGCCCGTATAGGGGCGTGACCCGGTGAGCATTTCGTAAGCCATGATGCCCAGCGCGTAGACATCGCAGCGTTGATCCACGGGTTCGTGGCCCACGAGCTCCGGGGCGGCGTAAGCGACCGTGCCCAGGATGGTGCTCGTGGAGGTGTGTTCGTCCACGGCGCGCATCAGGCCGAAGTCTGCGACCTTGACGTCACCGCCGGTGGTCAGCAGGACGTTCTCGGGTTTGATGTCCCGGTGGACCATGCCCGAGCGGTGAGCCTGCGCCAGGCCGCGCAGTACCGGGACGAGCAGGTCCAAAGTGCGACGGGCCGTCATGGGGGACTCACGGGCGATCACGTGACGCAGGGTGGGGCCGTCCACGTACTCGAGTACCAGGTAGACCACGCCGTCAGCGGTCTGTCCCTGGTCGAGCACCGCCACGACATTCGGGTGATGCAATCGTGCGGCGGACTTCGCCTCGCGCTGGGCGCGCTCCACGAACTTGGGATCGTCGGCGAAGTGCGGGTGAATGATCTTGAGCGCCACATTGCGGTCGAGTCGTTCGTCCAAGCCAACGTACACGGAGGCCGTTCCGCCCGTGGCCAATCGCCGCTGGATCCGGTATCGGTGGTCCAGCAGCGTGCCGGTCAGGCGATCGTGGGGGGAATGATCAGGCAAATCGCTTTTCCTGAGCGGTAACCGCTCGTACGTAGTCCTTGGTGTCCGAGAACAAACCATAGGTCTTCACGCCGTGCAGACCCTGATAGTAAGCCCCGATGCCCATGTGCTTGGACGGCGCCTTGTCCTGGAGTTCCTTGATGATGGCCACACCAGCGGTGATGTTGTCCTGCGTGTCCAGCAGGTCCAGATCGCGTCCGACCAGACTGGAAGCCCACTCGCCGGCGGACGGGATGACCTGCATGGTTCCCACGGCATCGGCGGGGGAGACCACGCCCTGCTGGAAACCCGACTCCTGGGCCGCATGGGCCAGCGCGAGCTTGGGGTCCACACCCATGGGTTCCGCGGTCTCGCGGATCATCGACTGCACTGCCTGCTGGCTCGGGAGGTCGCGCCGCTGCAGTTCGGCGTGGTGCTTGTTCGCGGAATCCACCACGTGCTGGGGGTAGGTCCGACCGGCGAATGTATCGCCCACGGCGGGCTTCGAGGTCGCCTTCGGCGCCGCCGGCGCCTTGGTCTTGGGTGCGGGTTCGGGTGCCGACGCCGCCGCGGGCGCGTGAGCGGCGTCGTCGGCCTTGGGTGCGGCCTGAGAACCGGGAATCTTGAGGGCCTGTCCCGGACGGAGCAGCGAGGACGCGGTGAGGCCGTTGGCCTGCTGGAGTTCGAGCACGCTGACCCCGTGCTTGGCCGCGAGGTCCCAGATGGTGTCACCGGAGGCGATGGTGTGGCGAGCGGTCGGTGCCGTGGGCTCCGGGTTCTCGGCGGGCTCGGTCTGGGCGGGCTTGGTCTCCGAGGCCTTGTCCTGTTGACCCGGAATCGCGAGGCGGTCGCCCGGGCGCACCATGGCGTGGGCGGGAATCTTGTTCGCCTTCATCAACTCGGTGACCGTGACGCCGTGCTTGGTGGCCAGCGACCAGACCGAATCGCCGGCGGCCACGGTGATCTCACCCGGTGCCTGGGCGTGCTGGGAGGTGCCGGTGTTCTGGGGTGTCACGGGCGACTGCGCGTGTGCCGTGCCCAGGGTTCCGAGTGCTGACAGGGCGGCAAGTGCGGTGACTGCCGAACCTTTGGTGGCTCGACGGGCCCACGTGGAACGAGCGGACGGGCGATCTTCTGGCGGCTCAACCGGCATGTTCGTGCTTCCTGCCTAAGTACGAGAGTGAGGGGAAGGCCACCGACTCACGCGAGCCGTGACAGCGTGACCAGAGTACCCGACCCGACTGAGCGAGTTGAAGAACTGACCGCAACGGCCAACCGTGGCAAAGTATTGTCCGTGAATCCTTCATCCGATATCAGCGCCGAAACCTTTGCCGAACTCGACTCCCTGGTGGGGGAGTGGACCTACCTGCCGGACATCGCGGAAGCCTTGGACATCCAGATCACCAAGGTGCACCGCATGATGGATCAGGGTGAGTTCCTGGAAGTCCGCCGCCCCTCCGACGGCATTCGCGTGGTCCCTGCGGAGTTCATGGCCGAAGGTCAGCCGCTCAACGCTCTCAAGGGCACCATCGCCGTGCTGCGGGACGCCCGCTACACGGACGCCGAGGCCATCCGCTGGTTGTTCACCGCGGACGAGTCACTGCCGGGTCGGCCGGTGGACGCACTGCGCGAAGGTCGCAAGACCGAAGTACGACGCCGCGCCCAAGCCCTGGGCTGGTAGCCCTACCGGCTGCGCCGCACCGCGGCATCCGCGAGTGCGCGCAGCCCGGCGCGGGCCACCTCGTTCGTCGGGAGTGTCGCGAGCTGATGGTCCGCGGTGGTGACGAGTTCGCCGATCAGGCCCTCGGTGTGTCCCAGCGCCCCACTGGTCTCCATGAGCGTGCGCGCGCGCTGGATCTCGTCCTCCGTGAGGTCACTGCGGCCCAGGGTGGAGTCCAACCATTCAATGTCTTCTGCTGACCCGCCTTTGGCACACAATGCGACGAGTGCGGTGCGCTTGCCTTCGCGGATGTCGTCGCCGGCGGGTTTGCCGGTCGTTTCTGGGTTGCCGAACACTCCCAGAACGTCATCCCGCAACTGGAACGCCTCACCCACCGGCAACGCGAATGCCGAACAATGGGCCAAGAACTCCTCATCCGCACCGGCCAGGGCGGCACCTATCCGCACGGGGTGTTCCACCGAGTACTTGGCCGATTTGTAACGCAACACCGCCATGGCGCGAGTCAGTTGTTCTTCGGGATCTTCGGGCGTGGGGGCGACCTCCGCGTGCACGTCCAGGTACTGACCCACCATGACCTCGGTGCGCATCGTGTCGAAGATCGCGCGGCCGGCACGTTCGTAGTCCCGGGGGAGCAATGTGGAGGCCTGGGCGAACAGCTGCTCGGCAAAGGACAGGCTCATGTCACCGGTCAGGACGGCCGCGCTGATCCCGAAGTGGGCGGCGTCGTCGCGCCAGCCTTGTTGTGTGTGAACCCGTTCGAAGTCCCGATGCACGCTGGGTTGCCCACGGCGGGTGTCCGAACGGTCCAAGATGTCGTCATGAATGAGGGCAGCGGACTGGAACAGTTCGAGCGACGCCGCCGCCCGCACCATGGCGGGCGCGAGTGTTTCGCCACCCGCGGCGCGCCAACCCCAGTAACTCAGCCTGGCTCGTAACCGCTTGCCGCCGGACGTGAGCCGCTGGATGGAATCCACCAACTGAGGGGCGTCCTGGGAAATCTGTGAGACGCGCTCGCGTTCCGCCGCGAAGAATTCAGCCAATAGCTCGTTGAGCGCCCGCGAGAACTGTGCGTCCTCGGCACCTGCTGCGGCTGCGGGGTCTGGCGTCTCGGTCATACGGCGGGCACCTCGTTGTCCTGGTGATGTGGTTGATGCTGCTCCCACCAGTGGCCAGGAGCACCGCTCCAGCCTAACGGGATGACAACCGCTCTGAACGTGTCGGTGCCCGTGCCTAGGCTGGGGACAACGGAAGAAGAATTGCTGGCCGCGCAGAGCGCTTTCACGGAATGAGGCCCCTGTGTGGCCGTTGAATGACCAGCACGAGTCACGGGGAGGGATGGTTTTCGGTGAACGACAGTCCGGTAACCCGGCCCACCCGCGGGCCCTCTCCTGAACAACTCGAGAAGTACCGCCGCTGCGCCATCCTGCACGTGGACATGGACATGTTCTACGTGGGTGTCGAATTGCTGCGGACACCCCAGCACCGAGGGAAACCGGTGATCGTGGCCGGATTGGGCCCGAGGTCCGTGGTGTTGTCGGCCTCGTACGAAGCGCGGAAGTTCGGTGTGAACTCCGCCATGCCGCTCGTACAAGCGCGCGCGGCGTGCCCGCACGCCGTGGTGCTGGAACCACACCGGGAGGACTACACCTATTATTCGGGTCTGGTCATGGGCATGTTCCGGGACATCACCGACCGCGTGGAGCAGCTCAGTGTGGACGAGGCCTTTTTGGATGTCTCGAGCGCCATTCGCCGGTTGGGGCCGCCCGCAGTGATTGCTCGGCGCATCCGTGCCGAGATCGAGAACGGCACCGGCCTGACCGCTTCGGTGGGGGTGGCTGAAACCAAGACCGTGGCCAAGATTGCCTCCGCCTACTGCAAGCCCAACGGGCTTCTCATCGTGGAGCCGCAGCACACCCTGGCTTTTCTGGCCCAATTGCCCGTCACCAAGCTGTGGGGAGTGGGTAAACGCACCGCGGCCATCCTTGAGGGTGCCGGGCTGAGCACGGTGGGAGACATCGCTCGGACACCCGTCACCAGGTTGCGATCGCTCGTGGGTGACGCCGCCGGCCACCACTTGCACCAGCTGGCCAACGGCCACGATCCACGTCCCGTCACCCCCGTGCGCGAGGAAAAGAGCCTGGGCGCAGAGCGGACCTTCGACAAGGACATCTCGGACACCGCCCAACTCAAGCGGGTTCTGCTGGGCCTGTCCCACGACACGGCCGCCCGATTGCGCCGACACGGATTGCGCGCTGAACGGGTGGGTCTCAAGCTGCGGTACTCGGACTTCTCGACCATTTCGCGCTCGCGGACTCTGAATCACCCGATCACGTCCGCCCATGACCTGTACACGGAGTCGGCAGCGCTCCTGGACCACCTCGGACCCAGAAAGCAATCGGTAAGGTTGCTGGGAGTTCGCGCTGAAAAACTGGCGGCCGCGGACCACGCTTTGCAGCTCAGTCTGGACGGCCGCGAGGAAGAATGGGGGGCCGCTGAGCAGGCCATGGACCGAGTTCACAGTCGCTTCGGTCCGGGAGTGGTCAGGCCCGCCAAGCTCCTTGATCCCACCGTGCCAAACCGGTCCGCAGGGGATATCCTTGATAACACGTGATGATCATTTGGGTTTCGCGGTCATCTTCATCTCTACACGCAGGAGGAATCGTGCCCCTTTCCGAGCACGAACAGCAACTTCTGGCGCAGCTTGAAAAGCAACTGCACCAAGAAGATCCGCGCTTCGCTTCAACCATGCAGCCGGAACCCACTCGTGGGCGTGGTTCCAAGCGCAACGTGGTGCTGGGCGTGGTGATTGCCGTGGTCGGTTTGGGTATTGTCCTCGCCGGTGTCGCCACCAACCTGATTCTCCTGGGTGTGCTGGGCTTCATCGTCATGGGGGTCGGCGTGTACGTCGCCATCATTCCGGCCAAGGGGGAGCGCGCAGGCTCCAGCTCCGCAGGACCCAAGAAGGGCGGCAGCCCCAAGTCCTCCTCCGGCTTCTTGCAGAACCTCGAACAGAAGTGGGACCAGCGCAATCAGGGTGGCGGAAACTAGTCCCTCCACTTTTCCCCCACTTTCCTCCCCACAACTTCATTTCTGGCTCCTCGGTCGCTGACCGGGGAGTTTTTCTTTTCCTCAAACCTGTCAGGAGCGGGACAGGTTCCCTGGAAACACGGGGAAGTGGAGTAGCTGCGTTGACGGTGGAGGTAAGTGGAGTAAAGTGGAGCGCGGTAGAGGAACGAGGGTGCAGTAGGACCCCCAAATCAAGGTGGTGGAGATGTTTCTCGGAACATACTCGCCGCGCCTTGATGAAAAGGCCCGGCTGATCCTCCCGGCCAAGTTTCGGGCTGAACTGGCGGACGGACTCGTACTGACTCGTGGGCAAGAGCGTTGCCTGTATGTGTTCAGTGAAGAGGAATTCGCACGTGTGCACGAACAAATGCGAGCGGCACCGCTGTCGTCCAAGCAGGCTCGGGATTACATCCGCGTTTTTCTGTCCGGTGCCTCGGACGAGGTTCCGGACAAGCAAGGTCGCGTGACCATTCCCGCGTCACTGCGCAGTTACGCCGGGCTCGGTAAAGAGCTCGCCGTGATCGGTGCGGGAAGTCGCGCGGAGATCTGGGACGCACAGGCATGGCAGCAGTACCTGGAGGAGAAGGAGGCAGCGTTCTCGGACACCGAAGAAGAGGTGATCCCCGGACTGTTCTGATTTCACCGCAGCTCACGCGCACCGGATACGAGATCTCCAGCCGCCCACGTCACCGTCCTGACTCGACTTCCCCCGAGTCAGGCCGGATTCGAGAGGCGAGTGGCGGAGGGGGATCTGGTAGCCGGACCGCGGAGGACCTTTGACCGTCAACCACGCGGGTGACAGCAACCAGGGCTGAACCCGGAACAGATCAGGAGCCCGAATGCAGGACACACCAGCAGAGCAGCGCCACGTACCGGTGCTGCTCGAGCGCTGTTTGGACCTTCTTGCACCCGGTTTCGAAACTGACTCACCAGTGGTTCTGGATGCCACCCTGGGAATGGGTGGGCACAGTGAGGCCATGCTCAAACGCTTCCCGAATCTCACGGTCGTGGGGATTGATCGGGATCCGCAGGCACTTGAACTCGCGGGGCGCCGATTGGCACCCTTCGGCGATCGGTTCCGGAGCATTCACACCACATACGAGAACATCGCCGATGCCGCAGCGGTGGCCGGTGTGGACGCGGTGGACGGTGTCCTCTTCGATCTGGGTGTTTCCTCGTTGCAGTTGGACGAACGCGAGCGTGGTTTCGCGTATTCGTTCGACGCACCACTCGACATGCGCATGGACTCCCAAGCGGAGTTCACCGCAGAAACGGTCGTCAACGAGTACAGCGAGGATGAATTGCGCACCATTTTGCGCAATTGGGGAGAGGAACGCTTTGCCCCGCGCATTGCGCGAGCCATAGTCGCCGCGCGCGCCGTGAAACCCCTCAAGACCACGGGTGAACTCGTGGACGTGGTCAAGTCCGCCGTGCCCATGAGTGCGCAACATAAAAAGGGGCATCCTGCCAAGCAAACTTTTCAAGCGTTACGCATTGAAGTTAATGAAGAGCTTGATGTTTTAACCCGGGCAATTCCTGCCGCGTTGAAAACTATTAGGGTCGGCGGGCGTGTCGTCGCTATGAGTTACCACTCGCTTGAGGACAAAATTGTGAAGCAGGAATTTGCGCGTGGAGCGCGGTCCACGGCACCCAAGGGATTCCCTGTGGAATTGCCGGAACATCAACCCACGCTCAAGGTTCTAACTCGCGGAGCTGAGAGGCCCAGCGACGAGGAAACCGCAACCAACCCCCGAGCGGCCTCGGCTCGGTTGCGGGCTGTAGAGAAGATTCGCACCACCATGAAGTCAGGGAGTACACGATGAGCAGCGCGGCTATGTCACATCCGGCGCCGTCATCGACCCCTCAGGAAGAGCTCCGCTCCGAACAATCGCGCACGCCGCTGTCGGTCGTCCCGCAGCGTCAGGTCCGTCGCAGCCGAGTCTCCACCGTAGTGATGTGCGCCATTGCCCTCGCGGCCGCGCTGATGGGCATCCTGTTCCTCAACATCCAGATCTCCTCGGGTCAGTACCGGCTCACCGAACTCACCATTCAGGAACGAGCTCTCTCCCAGGAGAACGAGGCGCTCACGCAGGACATCGAAGCCAACGCCGCTCCCCAGAACCTCGCCGCACGCGCCAACGACCTGGGCATGGTCCAGGCCAAGGACGTGGGAACCGTGGAATTGAGCACCGGTGCCGTTGCGGCGGCGTCGGGCGTGGCAGAAAAGGGGAACGCCCAGGACATCCTGGTGCCCCCGGCCAAGATGAAGGGCTCCGAAGCAGCGGAGAACGCCCGCGTGGCTGCCGAGGAACGCGCGGAAAAGCGCGCCAAGGAAGAGGCCGAGAAGAAGGCAGCCGACCGCAAGGCGCAGCAGAAGGCCCAGGAGAAGGAGAACCTCAACGGCGGTTCCATCCCGGCGCCTGCACAGCGCGAGCCCGGCCAGTAAACTATGCACTTCCGGCAACGGTGCCGGAACCACAGCCGCACCTTCGGAGGTAGCCCGCTACGCTGACTGCTAGGAATTGAGGATTCATCGTGTCATCACCCGCAACCGGAAACGCGTCCTGGCGACCCCGCTGGACGCGAGCGCAGGTGGGTATCGCCCTCTTGCTGGCGTTGCTGTTGGTGGTCGCGGGAAAGCTCTTCTGGGTGCAGGGGCTGGATCCCACCGGTCGCGCGGAAGCCGCGGCGGAGAGCCGCACCCAAACAGAGGTGATTCCGGCTGTACGCGGTGACATCAAGGACACGAACGGTGAAGTCCTGGCCCGCACCCTGCAGCGTTACGACATCACGGTGGATCAGACTGCAGTGGCGGCCTATACCCGCGTGAAGGAAGACCAATCCACCGAAGAGGTGACTCCCACCCAGGCGGTGTACGAGATCGCCGATGCACTCAGCCTCCCGGACACCGAGGTCAAGAACGCCCTGGACGGCGACAAGACCTTCAATTACGTGGCCCGTGGTGTGACCCCGGAGCAGTACGGCAAGATTCAGGACCTCAATCTCCCGTACGTGTTCGGTCAACCGACCTTCCAACGCAGCTACCCCAATGGCGCGGTGGGCGGGTCCATCGTGGGATTCCTGGGCGGCGACAACGAGGCCCTTGGCGGTATCGAGCAGACCCAGGACGACAAGCTGCGCGGCGTGAACGGCGAGCGTCGTTACGAAATTTCCGGTGACGGGGTGCGCATTCCCGTTGCCCCGCAAGAGTTGCAGTCACCGCAGGACGGCGCTGATGTTCAACTCTCGATGGACAGCGACGTCCAGTACTTCGCGCAACAGGCAGTGTCCGAGCGCGCCGAGGAACTCAATGCTGAATGGGGCAGCGCCGTGGTGATGGACATCAAGTCCGGCAAGGTCCTGGCGATGGCGGACTCGTCCACGGTTGACCCCAACGTGCCCGGCGAGGCCGAAGGGGAGGACCTGGGCGTCCGCTCCGTGACACACGCGGTGGAGCCCGGTTCGACCCAGAAGATCCTGACCACCGCCGCCGTCATGGACCAGGGCATTGCCAATCCTGATACCGAGATCACGGTGCCTCCGCACCTGCAGATCGACTCGGAAAAGATCACGGACGCCTTTGATCACGGTACCCAGAACCGCACGGTGGCCGGGATCATCGCGGATTCCATGAACACGGGAACTGTGATCATGGGCTCCAAGATGGACAAGCAGACCCGCCACGATTACATGGCGGATTTCGGGGTTGGCCAGTCCACGGGCATCGAGCTCCCCGGTGAGACCTCCGGCATCCTGGCTCCCGCTGACGATTGGGATTTCCGCCAGCAATTCACCGTGCTGTTCGGCCAGGGCGTTTCACAGAGCCCGCTGCGCACGGCATCGATCTTCCAGGCGGTTGCCAACGACGGCGTGCTGATCGAACCTCGCCTCGTGGAGTCCACGGAGGAAGCCGACGGCTCGGTCACCACTCCCGAACAGCCGGAAGGCAAGCGAGTGGTCTCGCCCGAAGCAGCGCAGCAGACCATGGACGTCATGGAGACCGTGGTGACCGAGGGTGGCGCCAAGGAGGCAGCGGTTCCCGGTTACCGCGTGGGCGGCAAGACCGGTACCGCGGAGGCGCCCAGCGACCAGGGTGGCTACGACGGCTACACCACGTCGTTCGTGGGCGTGGCACCGATGGAAGATCCGCAGTACCTGGTGGCCGTGACACTCCAGCGCCCCGAGGGGGACGTCCACACTATTGGCGTCACGGAAACCTTCTCCACGATCATGGAACAGGTCCTGCACCACTACAACGTGCCTCCTTCTACGACGGATCCCGTGGAGATCCCCAAGGAAGTTCCGGACAATCTCGACCGCTCCGTGACTCCCACGAACGCGCTGGACCAAACGTGGCCTTCACCGGCTCGGGAAGAATCACAGGGATAAACTCGCAGCACCACCTTATTTACCGGTACGTACCGGCCCCGGTGAGCGGGGTTCGCTCGCTACAGCTTTTTGAAGAGGACTTCCATGGTTGCATCTGCCGAACAGGGACGCGACGCGCAGTCGGTGCGTCCGTCCCGACCCGTGGCTCACACCGTTGAGCAGTTAGCTCATCTCACGGGCGCGCAGATCGTCACTTCACAGGGTGCCTCGAACGTCCCCGTCACGGGCGTGGTCCTGAATTCTCGGGAGATCCAGCCGGGGGACCTGTACTCGGCCCTTCCGGGTGCGCGCATGCACGGGGCACAATTCGCCGCCGACGCCGCCGCGTCCGGTGCTGTGGCCATTCTCACCGACGCCGCGGGCGCGGACCTTGTCGCGCAGGCAGCCGTGGACCTCCCCGTACTGGTGAGTGACGATCCGCGAGCGTGGACGGGTCGGATCGCCGCCGAGATCTACAACTCCCAGCCGGAGGACGGCAGCGCGCAGAAGTTGTTCGCGGTCACCGGAACCAACGGTAAAACCACCACCACGTACTTTCTGACCTCCATTCTGCGGGCCCTGGGGCACACGACCGGGCTGATCGGGACCATCGAGATCCTGGCCGGAGACACCCCCATCCCCTCCAAGCTCACCACGCCCGAGGCACCGCACGTCCACTCGTTGTTGTCGCTCATGCGCGAGCGCGGCATCGGCGCCACCGCCATGGAGGTCTCGTCCCACGCACTGGAGTTCCACCGCGTGGACGGCGTCCGTTACAACGTGGCCGGATTCACCAACCTCACCCAGGACCATTTGGATCTACACGGCTCCATGGAGGCCTACTTCGAGGTCAAGGCCCAGTTGTTCACCGCCGAGCGGGCGGAGCGCGCCGTCGTTCTGTTGACCGAAGGTGATCAATGGGGAGAAGCAATGGCCCGCCGAGCCCGCGAGAACCTGGGCTCGGACCACGTCACCTCCGTTGCGCTGCGCGGCAATATCGGGGACGACGCCCACGCGGGCCCCGAACGCTCCGGTGCCGACTGGACCCTGAACTCCCTGACCCGCCGAGGAATCGGTCACGCGTTCACCCTGCAGCACCGCGACGGCCGCCAGCTGTCGGTCTCCACGGCGCTGCCGGGCGACTTCAACGTGGCCAACGCGGCCCTGGCCGTCCTCATGGTGTTGGACTCCGGGGTGGACCTGGACACCCTGCAGAAGGCTCTGGACGAGCACGATCCGTTGACCACCGATGTGCCCGGGCGCATGCAGCTGATCGGCACCCGGCCCACATCGGTCGTGGATTTCGCCCACAACCCGGATGCCATGGTCCGAGCTCTGCAGTCCGTGGAACCCACCGAAGAAGGTGGCCGCACGATCATCGTGTTCGGTGCCACAGGACGCCGCGACACCACCAAGCGACCCATCATGGGGCGGATCGCCGCGGAGGGTGCGGACATCGTGATCGTGACCGATGACGACCCCCACGACGAAGATCCCGCACCCATTCGCGAACAGGTGGCCCAGGGCGCACGCGAGGCCCAAGAGCGCGGAGCACGTGCCGCTGAGGTGCACGTGATCGCCCCGCGCGAGGTAGCCATTCACACGGCGGTCCGCATGGCCCGACCGGAGGATTCCATCATTCTGGCAGGGCGCGGCCACGAAGTTTTCCAAGATCTCAACGGCGTGGCACATCCGCTGGATGACCGCGTGGAGCTCAGGGCGGCGCTGGATGCGCTGCACTCGGGCCGTAAGGAGCAGAAATGATTTCCCTGTCCGCCACTCAGGTGGCGCAAGCCACCGGAGGCCGCCTGGTCGGTGTCCAGAACGCTGAGTCCGTGGTGATCTCGTCCGTCACCACGGACTCCCGCGAGGTCACTCACGGGACGCTGTTCGTGGCTAAACCCGGTGAGGCCACGGACGGGCACAAGTTCGTACCCCAGGCGGCCCAGGCCGGTGCCGTGCTCAACCTGCTCGAGCGCGAGGTGACCAACGACGCGGGGGAGCCTTACCCCGGTGTGGTCGTGCCCGACGTCGTCGAGGCCATGGGCGCTCTCGCGAGCAACGTGATCGACCGGCTGCGAGAGAAGCACCCGGTGACCGTGGTCGCAGTGACGGGCTCGGTGGGGAAGACCACCACCAAGGACCTGCTGGCCGGAATCTTCGGATCCCAGGGTCCGACCGTGGCGCCGCGCAATTCCTACAACGGTGAGGTGGGCGTCCCGCTCAC
>CAACXA010000227.1_pt1 | contig 20289 bp, 20 predicted proteins | sample 2275811 | NCBI WGS metagenome assembly CAACXA01 (sample SAMEA5312478, study PRJEB27640) | indoor metagenome | biome: indoor environment; feature: uncontrolled; material: tiles wood | place: Germany | collected 2014-07-07 | reverse complement strand
ACGTTCCCGAGTACCGGGACCGTCATCCGCAGCGCTCGGCGGTCATCCGCCAGGCCGCTGCGGTGTTGCTGGGCTACCCGGATCGAGAACTGATCGACCAACTGCCCGTGCTCGAGGACGCCCTGGCCGAGGTCGGGGTGGCCCCGAGCGCCGTCGAACCCTTGACCCGTTGGCTGCGCGAGAGTGACCTGAGCGAGATTCAGGGTGACTACGTCCAGGAGTACGATCTCTCGCGCCGCCACAGCTTGCACCTGACCTACTGGACGGACGGTGACACGCGCCGTCGCGGCGAGGCGCTGTCTGCGTTCAAGCAGGTCTACCGCGCCCACGGGTGCGTGTTCGGGGACGAGGAACTGCCCGACCACCTGCCCGTGGTGCTGGAATTCGCTGCGCGGGTCTCACCCGAGGACGGTTTCGAGCTGCTGCAGCGCTACCGACCGTCTCTGGAACTGCTGCGGCTCGCACTGCTGCGCGACAACCTGCCCCACGCGTGCGTGGTGGAACTGGTCTGCTCAACGCTGCCCGGACCGTCCCCGGAGGACGAATCCGCGGTGGCGCGCATGGCGGGTTACGGTCCGCCCACCGAATCCGTGGGCTTGGATGCCTACGACCCCCGACTCCTGCCCATGACCGGAGGAAACCAGTGAACATTCTCGACACTCTGCTGTGGGGCGTGCTGCCGTACGTGGTGATGGCGGTGCTGATCGGCGGGCTGATCTGGCGCTACAAGTACGACCAGTTCGGGTGGACCACCCGTTCGTCCCAGCTCTACGAATCCCGCATGCTGCGGATCGCCTCCCCGTTGTTCCACTTCGGCATCCTGGCGGTGCTTGTAGGGCACATCGTGGGCCTGGTGATTCCCAAATCTTGGACCGAAGCCGTGGGCATGTCCGAGCACGCCTACCACTTCCTGGCGTTGTCCATCGGCACGGTTGCCGGCGTGGGCACGCTCGTGGGCATCGTGATGCTGATCGTTCGCCGGCGCCGCACCGGACCGGTGTTCATGGCCACGACCGGTAACGACAAGTTCATGTACGTGATGCTGCTGGGTGCCATCCTGGCCGGCCTGGCCACCACCGTGCTGGCCGTGTTCGACCCGAACACCGTGGACTACCGAGTCACGGTGTCCCCGTGGTTCCGTTCGCTGTGGATCCTGCAGCCGGATGTCGGTGCCATGGCGGCGGCGTCCACCTCGTTCCACATTCACGTGCTGTGGGGCATGGCACTGTTCGCGATCTGGCCGTTCACGCGCCTGGTGCACGCGTTCACCGCGCCGCTGCACTACTTGTTCCGTCCGTACATCGTCTACCGCACGCGCGGTTCCAGCCCCCGCACCGGTTCCGCCCCGGTGCGCCGCGGTTGGGAGCCGATCGGTACCCAGGACCGCGACAGCGGACGACGCCGCACTCGGCCTCCGCGCGAACATTCCGGTTCCACGCGCGTCAAGTAAGTCACTTCCGGTGTAGGAGGCGCCCTTGTCGGAGCGCCTCCCTGCCCACTACGTCTCAGCACTCGCAGTTTTCGCAGAAGGAGCGTCATGTCCTCCGTTGAAGCCGCCTCAGCGGCACCGAACTTGAAGCAGGGTCAACTCAAGAACCTGGTCCTCGCGACCTTGGCGTCCACCGTGGGCTTCTGGGCGTGGACCATCGTGGGACCGCTGTCCAAGCGCTACGCCGGTGAGATGTCGCTGACCCCGGGGCAGACCGCCATCCTGGTGGCCATGCCGATTTTCGTGGGTTCGATCGCCCGCGTTCCGGTGGGTGCACTCACCGACAAGTACGGCGGGCGCGTCATGTTCACCGTGATCCTGGGTATCACCGCACCGCTGGTGTTGCTCACGGGCCTGGTGGGTCAGCTCAACAACTTCCCGCTGCTGGTCGCGGTCGCGTTCTTCCTGGGCATTGCGGGCACCGTGTTCGCAATCGGTATCCCGTTCTGTTCCGCCTGGTACGAGTCCAATCGCAAGGGCTTCGCGACCGGTGTGTTCGGCGCCGGCATGGTGGGTACCGCGGTCTCCGCGTTCTTCACCCCGCGGCTCGTGGCGGCTACCGGGTACATGACCACCCACATCATCATTGCCGCGATCGTGGCGGTCAGCGCGCTGCTGTGCTGGCTGATGCTGCGTGATTCCCCTGCGCGTGCCGGTCGCAAGGTCGAACCGATGATGCCCAAGCTCAAACAGGCCTTCAGCCTCAAGGTCACCTGGCAGCTGTGCTTCCTCTACGCCGTGGTTTTCGGCGCATTTGTCGCCTTCTCCAATTACCTCCCGACCTACCTGGCCAACGTGTACGAGTACGACCCCACCGCCGCCGGCACCCGCACCGCCGGCTTCGCGCTCGCGGCCGTGGTTGCCCGTCCCATCGGTGGCACGCTCGCGGACAAGTTCGGCCCCAAGATCGTCACCCTGACCTCGTTCGGCGGCACCATCGTGCTGGCCATGCTCGTGGCCTTCCAGCCCGACGCCGAGCACGTCTACGGTCCACTGTTCCTGGCCATGGCCGTGTTCCTGGGTCTGGGCACCGGCGGTGTCTTCGGTTGGGTCGGACGTGCCGCTCCCGCCAAGGACGTGGGCACCATTGGCGGGATCATCGCCGCTGCTGGCGGCCTGGGCGGTTATTTCCCGCCGCTCGTCATGGGCGCGACCTACAACCCGGACAACCGCTCGTACTTCGTGGGACTCACGCTGCTGGCCGTGTTCGCGGCCCTGGCGTTCCTGCTGTCGCTCGTGGTGCGTAACGGCGGCAAGACCAACGAGAACGACAGGCCGGTCGAACAGGCGCCGGTCAAGTAACCGAGGCGCGACGTCCCGCGGCGTCGGCCTCCTGAAACCGCGCGCGGGACCACGGCAGTTTTACACCAACGCGCGCGAACGACGACGACGCTCCACACCACACGGCGCGAGTGGGCACCCAGCCCGCTCGCGTCGTCGTCTGTACCACCTGGCCGCGCCGATCTTGCGAGCTCCCAGCCCGCTCGCGTCGTCGTCCTCTGTGCAGCCTGGTCCGCCGAGCCCGCGACGCCCCAACCCGTGAGGCCCACTGAGCGGGAACCATCTGATGAGGCCTTACTGCGGGGTAGGGGCCCTTACCCTGCAGTAAGGCGTCATGGAATGGCGGGCCCTGTCAGCTCAGGCGCGGATCCTGGCCGTACTGCTCGGGAACGCCCAGGTGATCGCGGAGCGTGGTTCCCTGATAGTCGGTGGGGTAAAGCCCGCGCTCCTGCAGGATGGGCACCACCTGATCCACAAACGTGTCGATGCCGTCCTCGTAGACGTCGATGGAGACCCAGAACCCGTCCACGGCACCGGCCTCGAACCATTCCTGAAGGTGGTCCGCGGTTTCCTCTGCCGTGCCCACGGGGGTGGGGTGATAGTCGATCACGCCGTGGGCCAGGATGTCCCGAATGCTCCAGCCTTCCTGAGCGACCTCGTAGGCCCGCTGCGACCGGGGGTCAAAGGGGCTGGGGCGAGCAGCTTCCAGCTGCTCCCGAGTCAGCGGCTGATCTATCTGGGACACGTCTAACGGCAAGCCGAGCATCGCTCCCAGGTAGGGGACGCGGGCGGGGAAGACCTCGCGGCCCAGGGCCACGCGGCGGTCTAGGGCCTCCTTCTTGCTGCCCGCAATGGCGGGCATGACCCCTGCAAAGTACTTGATCTCATCGGGGTCGCGGCCGGCATCTACGGCGGCCTTCCGCACAGCATCCCGCTGACCCTTGGAATCCTCAATGGTGAACGTGGCACCGATGACGGCGTTCGCGTACCGACCCGCGAGCCCCAATCCGTAGTCACCACCACCGGCCTGGAAGACCACCGGCTGGCCCTGCTCGGAGGGCGGAATCGGCAGCGGTCCGCGGGAGGCCACGTGCTTTCCCTGCAGGTTGATCGGTTGGATCTTGCCCGCGTCAGCGAATTGAGACGTGGCCGGGTCCTTGATCCACGCGTCCTTCTCCCAGCTGCCCCACAAGGCCTGGGCGATCTGGATGGTTTCGTGGGCGCGTTCGTACCGTTCGGGTCGAGGAGCGATTTCTTGACCGTAGTTCGCGGCCACCAGGGGATCACTCGTGGTCACCGCGTTCCATCCCGCGCGGCCGTGGCTCATCACGTCCAGCGTCTTGAACTGGCGTGCGGTGTTGTACGGCTCGTTGAACGTGGTGGATCCGGTGGCGACCAGCCCGATGCGCTCGGTGCCGCGGGCAATCGCGGCCAGCGTCATCATGGGGTCCAGGGTGAGCATGGGAGCTTCCTGTTCCGGACCCTTACTCATTCCGGCGAAATCGGGGAGGAAGAGGAACGCGAACTTGCCCCGCTCGGCGGCCTGGGCGTACCGCACCTGGGCGTCAAAGTTGGTGTAGTTGGCGGGACCGACACCCGGTGCTTTCCAGGCCATGGGCTGAGATCCGTAGCCGTTACCCAGTTGCATGCCGAGGATCATTTGTCGTTTGCTCATGGCAGTCCTTTGCGAGATATTAGGAGACATTCTCCGGTTCGTGATCCAAAATACGGAGAGACTCTCCGTTAATCAATCAGTAAGGTGGTTCCCGTCATGACTTCAGCCGCAGGCGGAAGCCCGTCGCACCCAAGCCCCTCAGCCACGCGACCCATTCGCGCTGATGCCCGTCGAAACCGAGCGCGCATAGTGGAGATTGCCGAATTGGCGTTTACCGACGGAGGTTTGGATGTCTCCATGGATGCCATCGCGAAATGGGCGGGGGTGGGTGCGGGGACCCTTTACCGTCACTTCCCCACCAGGGACGCACTGGTTGCTGCGGTCTTGGAGAACCACCAGCCGGACCTGAGCGCCGAGGCCGAAGTCATCCAGAATGACTCCGTCGACTCCGGTGCCGCACTGGAGCGCTGGCTCGATGCCGTGAGCCGCTGGATGAGGGCCTACGAGGGACTGCCCGAACCCCTGCGGACCGCACTGGGCGAGCAGGACTCTCCGTTGCGGCTCACGTGCCAAGAGGTCATCGACACAACAGGTGAGTTCTTGCAGGCAGCCCAGAAGGATGGGCATGCGCGTGAAGGACTCACCGGTCGGAACCTGTACCTCGCGACCCTGGCTGCCGCGTGGGCCCTGGGCACTCCGTCCGCGGACGGTTCGACCGGTCACGAATTGGATGACCTACTCCGGTCCGGGTGGCGGGTCGATTCGTAGGCTGCGCGCCGTCCAGCGGCCGACGGACGCCATTTCATCCGGCCTTACTGCAAAGTAACCCGCCCTACCGTGCAGTAAGACGGCATCAAATGGTGCGCGGCCTTTGCATGGTCGGGCGGGGCACTTGGGGGTGGCCAAAACGGTGTTAGGTAGCTGGCACCGGCCCGATTGGTGCGGCCTCGCCGTGTGCTGGGTGATCGTCGGGACCGCGGGCCTCAGCCAGCGGCGCGCTGGTCCAGCATCCGCTGCACGATCCGCAGGCATTCCTCGGGGGAATAGTGCAGGTCTCCCGCTGCGCGGTCCAAATACTCGGCGGCCGCACGGCAGGCTGCTGCGTGACGGTCGTCGGAGGACTGGGCGATGAAGGTGCCCTTGCGGCCGCGGGTTTCGATCACGCCGCTGGCCTCCATGGCGCGGTAGGACTTGGCCACGGTTCCGGCCGCTAAGCCCAGTTCGGTGGCCAGTGCGCGCACCGGGGGAATCCTGTCACCGTCTTCCAGAGATCCGGAAGCGATGCCGTCCGTGACGCACTGAACGAGCTGTTCGTACACCGGCACCGTAGACGTGGTGTCAACGGTGAAGATTCCTGCGGTGGTGGACATGAGGGGCCCCTTCGGACGGTGTACCACGGTCAGTGTTACTAGCAATGATACAAACCCGGTTCCACGCGGAACACCGTACGCGGCCGCGGGCCCAAAGCACGTAGGCTTATTACTGTGTTTGACCAGTCGACGTTGCCGATCCCTCAGACTCCTCGACCCGATCAGCGGGAGGTCCAGGAGTTCGTCCGCCACGGTCTGGCCGAGGCCACCACTCTGACCCGCGAATTGCCACTGCCCGGTCAGGGCAGCACGCGTGAGCTCTGGGCACGAATGAGCGATCTGGCCAGACAAGACCTTGCCCTGGCGCGCATCGTTGAACCCCACCTGGATGCCACGGCCATCATCGATCAGGGCGGCAGCCGTGACCTCCTCACCGACTCGGACACTTGGGCCGTGTGGGCTGCGGAGGGCCCCGGCACCCCACTGACCGCAACGCCGTCGAGAGACGGGTGGACGCTCTCCGGTACCAAGCCGTGGTGCTCGCTCGCGGACTTCGTGAGCCGCGCCGTGGTCACCGCACACGTCGCGGACGAGAGCGGGGAGCTCACCGGCCACCGCCGCGCGTTCGTGATCTCGACGGACCATGCTGGGTTCCTGCCCGAGCACAACGACACGTGGGTTGCCCAGGGCCTCGCGGACGTCCCCACCACCGCCGTGGACTTCCGTGAGGTGCCCGCCGAGCCACTCGGTGAGAACGAGTGGTACCTGACCCGCCCCGGATTCGCATGGGGCGGCATGGGAGTGGCCGCGATCTGGCTGGGCGGCGCGCAGTCCGTTGCGGACCTCCTCTGGCAACGCTCCAGACAACCACGCAAACCGCTCGACGACGCCGCCCTCGCCCACCTCGGTCGCGTGGACCTGGCCCTGACCGCGGCGTCGGCAGTGCTGGATCGAGCGGCGTGCGCCGTCGACAATGGTGATGCCACGGGCGAAAAGGGCGCACTGTGGGCGCTGCGAGTTCGCCGCACCGTGGCGGACGCGGCGGAAACAGTGCTGCGCGAGGTCTCCCGGGCGACCGGGCCGGGGCCCCTCACCGGGGACGCCGCCCACATTAGGCGTGTGATGTCGTTGCAGGTGTACATCCGTCAGGATCATGCGGAGCGGGACAACAAGGCGCTCGGGGAGCTGTTGCTGGCCGCGGCTCCCGCGGGCAAGGAGGGGACACCATGGTGACCTTCGACCACCGGGAGCCCGGAACTCCCGAACAGAAATGGGCGGACAGCAAGGCCCTGCGCACCGCGCCCGAGCTGGACCTGGAGGGCGTGGACCGCGCGGTCGTCTTCGCTGCGCACCCGGACGATGAGACCTTGGGTGCCGGTGGCACCGTTCATCGGTTGATTCAGGCGGGCTCCTCGGTGCGGGTCATCGTGGCCACGCTGGGGGAGAAGTCCCACCCCGATTCGCCGACGCACACTCAGCAAACGCTGTCACGCGTGCGCCATCTGGAAATGTCGGAAGCAGTCGGTGCGATCACCGCGGGCTGTGTCACTCCCGAGTACCTCGCCCTGCCCGACGGTGGACTCACGGCCGAGGCGCTCGCAGACCCCGTCAACGAAGCCATGACATGGTTGGCTCAGGGCCGGCACCCCCTGGCCGTGGTGACGTGGGTCAAGGACGGCCACCCGGATCACGAGATCCTCGCCGCTCAGGTGCAGGAGGCCGCGGGTGCGGCGGCCGTGCGCTGCGTCCAGTACCCCATTTGGTGGTGGCACTGGGGGACACCCGGCAAGCTTCCACGCGGCCTGGTGTACGTGCCACTCTCGGACGAGGACCGGGACGCCAAACAGCAGGCTCTGGAACACCACGTCTCCCAGGTGCGTCCACTTTCGGACCAACCCGGGGACGAGGTGCTGCTCGGTCCGCATATCCTGGAACATTTCGAGCGGGAACGCGAATACTTCATCCTGGCCGCTCCCCATCAGACCCCGGTCTTCAACCGCGTTCACACCGAATCCGAGGACCCGTGGAGCGTGGACAGTTCCCGCTACGAACACCGCAAGCGGGATGTGCTCACGGCCAGCCTGCCGCGCGAGCTGTACCCTCGCGCCCTGGACATCGGCTGCTCCACAGGTGCCCTCACGGCGCAGTTGGCCGCGCACGTGGGCGTGATGACCGCGGTGGACGCGAGCGACGTCGCCCTGGGCAAGGCCCGAACGCGCCTCACCGAGCGGGGCCTCAAGAACGTGCAATTGCGTAACGCCGTGCTGCCCGAACAATGGGACCCCGACTGGACCGACCTGGACCTGATCGTGGTGAGCGAGGTGGGGTACTTCTGCTCACCCGAACAATGGAAAAAGCTGTTGTCCCTGTGCACCAAGGCGCTCTCGTCCGACGGGCATTTGGTGTTGTGCCATTGGCGCCACCCCATCAAGGATTGGCCGCTGGACGGGGATGACGTGCATCGTGAGGCCCGGCGGCGCCGTAACCTCACGCGGTTGGTGGAGCACCGCGAAGCTGACTTCGAGATCGACATCTACGCGCGTACTAAGCGCGGCCGCGCATGAGTCAGCGGGTGGCAGTGGTGATACCCGCGTGCAACGAGGAGGAGCGCGTGGTCCGGTGCGTCGAGTCGGTGGCGGGGGCCGTTCACGCCCTGCTGCGTGCCGAATCAGATGCGCGAGTGTCCGTGATTCTCGCCGCGGACAGCTGCACCGACCGCACGGTGGGGGCCGCGCGGGAGGCGTGGGCTGCGGCGTCGTCGGTCTTGAACGGGCATGCGGAACTGGAGGTCCTGGAGGGCACCTGGGCAAGTGCGGGTGGGGCTCGGCAGGCCGCAGCGAACCATGCGCTGCGTCTCGGGGCGGACTGGATCGCCTCCACCGACGCTGACACCGCCGTCCCGCAGAACTGGCTCAGCTACCAGGTGGAACGCGCGCGGACCGGGGCCGATGCCGTGCTCGGCACCGTGGAACCGGACCCGACGGAATGCCCCGAGCACGTGTTCAGGCTGTGGCATCTGGAGCACGACCTGTCCGAAGGTCACCCCTATATCCACGCGGCCAACATGGGCGTGCGGGCCGGTGCGTTCCAGGCCGCCGGCGGTTTTCCGAACGTGGAATGCAGCGAGGACGAGGCCGTGGTTGAAGCCTTGCGAGCCCACGGCGCGCGCGTGGAGGCCACGGACCGGATCCGAGCCATCACCTCCGGGCGGTTGCGCGGCCGAGCCGCCCTCGGTTTCGCGTACCACCTGCGCAACCTGGCGGCCCAGCACGGCGCCCACCACGGAGTGCAGCACGGACCGGTCGAGGGCTTCGCCGATCGCTGAAGGTCTTGCCTCGGCGGGCCCGGCACTGCCTAGAGTGAGTAGCAGAACGTCCCATTGTCGATCGACAGAAAGAGGTTTCTCGTGAGCGAGACCAGCATCAGCGCCACCCGAGTCATTGACGCCCCGGCCGAGGACATCTTCGAGGTGCTTTCCCTGCCCGCCAAGCACCCGCAGGTAGATGGTTCGGGCACCGTGGTGTCCGGCACCGACCAGCGCATTCAGCAGACCGGCGACGTGTTCGTGATGAACATGCACGCGGAGGCCATGGGCGGTGACTACAAGATGGAGAACCACGTCACCGGTTTCGATCCCAACAAGCTGATCGCGTGGAAGCCGTGCCAGGAGGGCACCCCCATCGAGCACAACGGCTGGGAGTGGATGTACGAACTCCAGCCCCAGGGTCCCGATTCCACCCAGGTCACGCTGACCTACGCGTGGTCGGACGTGCACCCCAAACTCCTCAAGAAGGTGAGCTTCCCGGCGTTCCCGGAGTCCGTGCTCGAGGAGTCGCTGGAGAACCTCGCCGCCGCGGTGAGCGACAAGTAAGCCGCTACTCCCGCAGCATTTTTATGACGACGACGCCGCTCGGTCGCCCGCACAGCGCAGGCCCGGGCGGCGTCGTCGTTGCGTTTCGGTACGTCGCGGGCGATGCCTTGGTGCCGCGACGCACTGAGCGGCGCGGGCTACCGCCGCGTCCCCGTGGTGATGAGAGGGCAGCTATGGCCCGCTGACCAGGGTGATCAACACGAACAGAGTCGGCAGGTACAGAATCGCTATGGCCAAATTGGCGATGCCCCACCCAGGCCGGTTGCAATGGACCGCGCACCCCGTGCCGCACCCGCCGGCCAGGAACGGGATCCCCAGCAGGAGCAACGGCAGCCACGGGCCCATGTACTGACCGAACGGCAGGATCAGGGTGATTCCCACGGCCACGAAGAACATGACGACCGTGAGCAGTGACGTGTAGTGGCCGCGTTCACCGTGGGCGGGGCGGTGATTGCGAGCGGAGTGGCGTGGCCCCGACTGGGATTCGCGGCGTGACGCCCGGTGGGATCCTCGCTGGGATTCACCCGCTTGGGATGCCAGGCGCGCGGCGCGACGGGAGTCGACGGGCCGGGGCTGATCCGATCGGGACTCGCCCGGCCGGGACCGATGTGACCGGGATTCGGCGGATGCCTGCGCGGCGAAGTGGCTCATCGCGGCACACACGGGGTCACGGTGAACCACACGGTGGTGGCGGCTGCCACCACTCGTTCGTCGGTTTCCATCCGGGGACCGAACCGACGGATCTCATCGCGGAACCGCGCATCGCACCAGCAGTCGAAATAACCGCGTTCGATGTAGCAGCGGTCATGGCGCATGCACAACGTGTCGAACGTGTCCTCCGGCTCCCCACCGCCGTGACCGGGTCCGCACCACGCGCCCCAGATCGGGATGCCGGCGGAGATCCCTGTCCTCTCGCGCAACGGGTCCTCGCCCGGTGCGGCCGGTGAAGCCAGATCGGCCTCCGCGTCTGGTGCATCCGGTGAGGTGGTGGGCGCGGCTACCGCAGCCCCCGCCGCGGTGAACAGCAAGGTCCCCATGACTAACGGAATGACTGTCACAGCCCAGAATGGTCCCCGTGAAAATCTCATGAGTTCGACTCCCCCAAGTTGAACTAGATGATGTGTTCATACTGTAGGGGGTGTGACTAGCCGAGGGAAACACATGTGTTCCTCCCAACCGGCGTGGGACTGCGCGGCGTGCGGCGTACCCTGGTCCAGGACGTCAGCGACACCAACCACGGGAGAGGGAGCGCCTCGGCATGCAGTCCGCGGGGACATGGGAAGGCTACGAGCGGGGCAGCTCCGGGTACAAAAGGATTTTGATCGCGCTGTTGTGCGCGGGCATCGCGACCTTCGCCCAGCTCTATTCCGTGCAGGGCGTCCTTCCGATCATGGCGCGGGACCTGGAGATCGACGCCGCCCAAGCCTCCTTGGCCGTGTCCGCCGCGACCCTCGGTTTGGCGGTTGCGGTGATCCCGTGGTCCTTGATGTCGGACAGATTCGGTCGCCGCAGGACCATGGTCACCGCGGTCATTGCGGCCACCATCCTGGGCGTGGCCATGAGCCTCATGCCGTCCTTCGAGTTGCTCGTGGGAATGCGCTTCCTGGAAGGCATGGCGCTGGGCGGTATCCCGTCCGTGGCCATGGCGTATCTCGCTGAAGAGGTGAACCCGGTGCACGCCGCGATCGCCGCGGGCAGCTACATCTCCGGAACCACGTTGGGAGGACTCTCGGGTCGCATCGTGGCGGCCCCGGTGGCGGACTTCTTCGGGTGGCGCGCGGGAACCCTCGTCGTGGCGATTTACGCGGCCATGGCGGCCGTCGCGTTCATCCTGTTGGCTCCGAAACAAAAGGGCTTCAGGCCGCAAGCAGTCCGGCTGACCGGTCCGGGTGGTGTGCACGAGCGGCTCCTGGTCAACCTCAAGGATCCCGGACTGGTGTCCCTGTACATGCAGGGATTCCTGCTGATGGGCGGGTTCGTGGCCGTTTACAACTTCATCGGCTTCCACCTGGGTGACGAGCCGTTCAACGTGCCGCCGTCGATTGTGTCCGTGCTGTTCCTGTCCTACCTGACCGGCACGTGGTCCTCGGCCCAGGCGGGGCGGATCGCCGCGCGGTTCGGCCGTCGAAAGGTACTGATCACGTCCTCGCTGATCATGCTGGGCGGGCTCCTCATGATGCTCATCCCGTGGCTGCCCGCCGTGGTCGTGGGATTGCTGATCTTCACCGCCGGATTCTTCGGGGCGCACTCCATCGCCAACGGCTGGGTGCCGGCGCGAGCGACCGTGGGACGTGCCCAGGCGTCGTCGTTGTACACGCTGTTCTACTACGGCGGCTCGTCCGTGTTCGGCTACGTGGCCGGCCTGTTCCTGACGCGCTTCGGCTGGAACGGCGCGGTGGCGTTCATCGGTGCGCTGATCGCGGTGGCGATCGCACTGACCGTGGTGTTCTTGCGCCGACCCGTCACACCGGAGGCCGTGCAGCCCAGCGGCGACTAGGGTTGAACGAGACGCACCCCACACGTGGACAGCCTGAGGAGGCCCCGCATGACCAACACGTTGACCGCCCGCCACCTGTTCGGCCCCGGCCCGTCCAATCCGTACCCGGAGGCCACGGAGGCACTCGCCCGGCCGCTCCTGGGACACCTGGACCCGCAGTTCCTCGAGATCATGGACCGCGCGTGTAATGGTTTGCGTCAGGTGTGGGGCACCTCCAACCGTCGGACCTTGCCGATCTCGGCCACGGGCTCGGCGGGTATGGAAGCGGCGTTCGTGAACTTCGTGAACCCCGGTGACGTGGTGGTCATTGCCGTCAACGGCCTGTTCGGTGAGCGCATGTGCGATGTCGCCGCGCGCTGCGGTGCCGAGGTGGCCCGCGTGGACTTCCCATTCGGTCAGCCGGTGGACGCACAGAAAGTGGCCGGCGCACACTCCAACCCCACGATCATCGCTGCGGTTCACGCGGAAACTTCCACGGGCGTTCGCTCGGACATCGCGGCCCTCGGCGCGATCAAGGGAGATGCCCTGCTCCTGGTGGACGCAGTGACATCCATCGGCGGCATTGAACTGAAGGCCGACGAGTGGGGTATCGACATCGGTTATGCCGGCACCCAGAAGTGCCTGGGCGTGGCCCCCGGCCTGGCGCCCTTCACCGTTTCCGACCGCGCCTGGGAGCGCCGGGTAGAGAACCCGCGCTCGTGGTACCTGGACCTGGGCATGCTGGGCGGCTACGTGGGGGAGACCTCCGGTAGCGCCTCACGCACCTACCACCACACGGCACCGGTCGCCATGATCGCGTCCCTGGACGCCGGTCTGCAGCGCATCCTGGACGAAGGGCTCGACGCCGTTCGCGACCGTCATTACGCAGCCGGCCAAGCGCTGCAGGACGGCCTGGAGGCGATGGGCCTCGAACTGTTCGCCGCTGAGGGCCACCGCCTGCCCGAGCTGACCACCGTCAAGGTTCCGGAGGGCGTGGACTCCGCCGCCGTGCGCAAGGAACTGCTCGAGAAGTACAACCTGGAGATCGGCGCGGGCGTCAAGGAGTTCGCCAGCACCGTGTGGCGCATCGGCCTGATGGGCCCCAACGCCGCCCCGGATTCCGTGGCGCTCGTGCTCGGCGCGTTGAAGGACGTGTTGGGTAAGTAGCACTGACGAATAGACGCTGGGCCGAGACCGGATCGAGTTCGGCGCCAGAACGGCATAGAACCGATACCGGCACCAAGTTCGGCAACAGGACTGCCCCGGCCGCATCATGCGGCCGGGGCAGTTCTGGCTTTCGTTGAGATCCCCTTGAGCACGGATCTCGCCCAGTAATCTCAGGCGGTCAGTTCATCCTCGATGGCCTGGACGAACGGCTCCAGGTCACCGGGGTTACGCGAGGTGATGAGCACCCAGTCCTTGGCGGGGCAGCGCTTCATGGGCTCATCCACCCAGGTGCCACCGGCGTTGGTGATGTCGACCTTGACGGAGTCGTACGAGGTCAGGGTCTTGCCATTCACCAGTCCGGTCTCCACCAGCAACCACGGGCCGTGGCAGATGGATGCGATGGGACGGCCGGAGGACGCGAAGGCCTGGGCGATCTTCTGGGCATCCTCGTCGAGACGGAGGGTGTCAGCGTTGAGGGTGCCACCGGGGAGCAGCAGCAGGTCGTACTCGGACTCGTTCACGTCTGAGATCTTCTGATCCACGGGGAACGTCTCACCCAAATCCCAGTCGCCCACGAGGCTCTGGATCTCGCCGTTCTCCTGAGACGCGACGGTCACGGTGGCGCCCGCTTCACGCAGCTTCTCCAGGGGGACCTTCAGCTCGTCCTGCTCCACGCCGCGGTTGGTCTGCAGCGAGAGAATCTTCTTACCGGTCAAATCAGCCATTGGTAAGGCTCCTTTCGATTCGCTTGTGGTTCTATGGTTCCACCGTCCGCCGGTGTTGGCAAGAAAACCCTGGGGCTGTCCGCTATGAGCGACACCGCCCCAGCCAGGAGGCGTCAGAGGGTGTGCTCACGAATGTCACGAACGGGTCACGATGCGAAGATTGTGTGGCTCAATGCACACGAATGCAGCAGTTCGGTCCTAACCTGAACAGGAATCAACAGCAATCTGACCACTATGGACGATGCAGCCCTCTGCCTACGGTGAGGGTGGAGACGGTACGCGCGTGTGGGACTTTGTCAGAGATAGTTATCAACAGATTTTGTTCGCCTCGTGGCAGCACCTCAGCCTGGTGGTGCAGTGCCTCGTGCTCGCCACTGTCCTGGCCGTCGTGCTGTCGGCTCTGGTCTACCGGAGCAAGACGGCCAGCGCGCTCGCCAACGGCGTCTCGGCCATGGGCCTCACCATCCCGTCCTTCGCGCTGATCGGTCTGCTGATCGCACCGTTCGGTTTCGGCGTGCTCCCGGCGGTCATCGTGGTCACGTTTTTCGCGACCCTGCCCATCCTGCGCAACGCTGTGGTGGGGCTGAACAGCATCCCGGCATCCGTGGTCGAATCCGCACGCGGTATCGGCATGAGTCGATTCCGCACCCTGGCCACCGTGGAACTGCCCATGGCGTGGCCCATCATCCTGGCGGGCATCCGCGTTTCCGCGCAAATGGTCATGGGCATTGCTGCCGTGGCCGCCTACACCCTGGGCCCCGGCCTGGGTGGCTTCATCTTCTCCGGTCTCTCCCGCCTGGGTGGGGCCAACGCCTTTGAATCCGTGGTCGTGGGAGTCGTCGGTGTCATCCTGCTGGCCATCATCTTGGACCTCCTGTTGGTGGTCCTGAGCCGTCTGACAACCTCGCGAGGTATCCGTGTCTGAAACACAAACCATCCAGAACTCTGCCGAGAACGTCAGCGGCGCATCCATCCTGCTCGATCAGGTGACCAAGCAGTACCCCGGCCAGACCAAGCCCGCGGTGGGTGGGCTCACCATGGAGATCCCTGCGGGCAGCATCGTGATGTTCGTGGGACCCTCCGGTTGCGGTAAGACCACCACGCTCAAGATGATCAACCGCCTGATCGAGCCCACGGACGGGTCCATCGTGATCAACGGGGACAACGTGACGGACATGAACGGCGACAAGCTGCGCCGTCAGATCGGCTACGTGATCCAGGCCGGTGGTCTGTTCCCCCACATGAGCGTTGCGGCCAACATCGGTTTGGTGCCCAAGATGCTCGGCTGGGACAAGGACCGGATCGCAGCTCGCGTGGACGAGCTCCTCGAATTGGTGTCCCTGGACCCCACGGTCTATCGGAATCGGTACCCCAAGGAACTTTCGGGTGGTCAGCAGCAGCGCATCGGCGTGGCCCGTGCGCTCGCCGCGGACCCGCCCATCCTGCTCATGGATGAACCGTTCGGCGCGGTTGACCCCATCACCCGCCAACGCCTGCAGAACGAGTTGCTCAATATCCAGGCCGAGCTGCAGAAAACGATCGTCTGCGTCACCCACGACTTCGACGAGGCCGTGAAGCTCGGCGACTGGATCGCCATCTTCAACGAGGGGGCCCAGATCGAGCAGTACGACTCCCCAGAGCGCATCCTGGCCAACCCGAGCAACGAGTTCGTCGAGAACTTCATTGGTTCAGGTGCAGGTCTCAAGCAGCTCACGCTCAACCGCGTGCACGAGGTCGAGCAGCAGAAAGCCGTGACCGCGGCGCCCGGTGAGTCGCCGGAAGCAGTCATCGCCCGCTTGCAAGAAGCTGGTCAGCAGAACGTGGTGATCTTGGATTCCCGCGGCCGCGCGATCCAGTGGTTGTCGCAGCGCCAGCTCTCCCGCATGCAGGTCATCTCGGATGCCGCGGATCCCAACCTGCCGCTCGTCAACGAACAGTCCACCCTCAACGAGGCCCTGGACGCCATGCTGGTTGCGAGCACCAGCGCGGCGCTGGTCGCCGGACGACGAGACGCGTTCACCGGCCTGATCACCGTGAACACGGTCATGGACGCGATCTCGGCCGGTCAGGCTGCCGCCCAGGGCGACGGCGACGCACCGGTCGGCCTGAATACCGGCTCCATCCCGCAGATTTCCGACGACGACGCCCCGGTCAACGCCGCCGCCACCGACCGCCACGCTGCAACGAACACCGAGGGCGACGCCGCCGCGGCTGGGTCCACAGTCGCGGCCACCTCCGAGAATGCTTCGCGACCGCGCGATGATGCTCGCGAGCCCCATGCCGAAAATCACGACACGGTGAATGGGCACACCACCACGAACGGCCACCGTGCCCCGTGGGACGAGACCAGGCGGGACTCGAGCGCAACGGACCGGGGCGACGTCGGCGAAGAGAACTTGACGGAAACGAGGGATCGGCCGTGAGCGCGACGACCGGAGTGCAGAACCCGGACGCCGTCTCGACCACCGCGGCGATCGCGGGCGGGTCGTCCAAGGGACTGTGGATTCAGCTGGCCGTCATCCTCGTGGCCATCGCGGCGCTGTTCGCATGGTTGGCTTTCGGCGACCTGACCGACACGGAACGGGCGACCCTGGCACCTGACGCGCTGTGGGGCTACACGTGGGAGCACTTGAAACTGACCGCCGTGGCGGCCTTGTTGGTGCTGCTCATCGCGATCCCGCTGGGGATCCTGCTGACCCGCGGGCCGCTGCGCAAGTTCACCGGACCGGTCCTGGTCGTGGCCAATATCGGACAGGCGGCACCGGCCATCGGCCTGGTGGTGTTGTTGTCCTTCTGGCTGGGTTTCGGGTTCAAGGCGGCTGTCGTTGCCCTGGTGGCCTACGCGATTCTGCCGGTACTGCGGAACACCATGGTGGGTTTGCAGCAGGTTGATCAGCGACTTGTCGAAGCCGGCCGCGGCATGGGCATGAGCGCGGCGGCGGTGCTCTTCAGGGTGGAACTCCCACTCGCGGTGCCGGTGATGCTGTCCGGTATCCGCACGGCCCTGGTGTTGCTGGTGGGAACCGCGACACTGGCCACGTTCATCAACGGCGGTGGCCTGGGCATTCTGATCACCACCGGCGTGAACCTGAACCTGATCAAGGTGCTGATCGCGGGTTCCCTGCTGGTCGCGCTGTTGGCTCTGCTCGTGGATTGGTTGGGGCGCTTCGTGGAATACGTCGCGCGCCCGAAGGGACTGTGATGGCAACGTCTAATCGAACGGGACGAAGGCAACGGCCGGTGGCCGGGGCGGCGTCGTCGAACCGAAAGCGCACGCGCGCCGTCGCAGGACTGGGTGCGGGACTCGCCGTGATGCTGTTGGCCGGCTGCGGTCTGCAACCGGCCACGTCGTTCGTGCCGGAGGTGCAGCCGGGCGCGATCCAGCCTGTGGAGGGACTGCCCGAGGACGCCCAGATCACGGTGGTGAGCAAGAACTTCACCGAGCAGCTCATCCTGGGCAAGATCGCCGTTATGACCGCGGAGGCCGCGGGGTTCGAGGTGGAGGACTTCACCAACGTGCCCGGTAGTCAGCCGGTGCGCGAACTGATGGTGTCCGGTGAGGGTGACTTCACGTACGAGTACACGGGCACCGCGTGGATCACCTACATGGGCAATCCCACCGGCATCCCGGACAAGGAAGAGCAGTGGCAGGCCGTGCACGACGCGGATCTGGAGAACGGACTCACGTGGGGTCGGCCCGCGCCGCTGAACAATACGTACGCGTTCGCGGTGCGCAGTGAGGCCGTGCCCGAACTGGGCAATATTTCCAAGCTGTCGCAGATCGGGAACCTACCCGTGGCCGAGCGGACGCTGTGCGTCGAGGCAGAATTCAACTCCCGTCAGGACGGCCTGGATCCCATGCTGGACACCTACGACATCCCGCGAGGTTCGCCCAACGGCATTCCGGACGGCAATATCGGCGTGTACGACACGGGTGCGGTCTACACCGCGACCGATGACGGCGACTGCAACTTTGGCGAGGTCTTCACGACCGACGGTCGCATCGACGCACTGGACCTGACCGTGCTCGAGGACGACCGGAAGTTCTTCCCGGCATACAACGCGGCACCCGTGTTCAACTCGGAGACCCTGGAGGAATACCCGCAGCTGCAGGAGGTCTTCGACCAGGTCTCGCCGCTGTTGACCGATGAGACCATGCGTCAGCTGAACCTCAAGGTGGACGTGGAAGGTCAGGAACCCGTGGATGTGGCCTACGACTGGATGGTGTCCGAGGGGCTCATCACGGGCGAGGGCTGATGGCTGTCGGTCCAGGGATGAGCCTCGGTGACGGGGCCGGCTGCGAAGCCGAGCTCGCGGCGTCGTCCGCGGTGTGACGAAGTGTTAAAAAGGGGCGGCAGCCGCCCGAAGGCGGCTGCCGCTATTTCCGTCCGTCCAGGAGGCCACTGTCCGGACGGAGTCTAGTGACGGTTCTCAGGAACCGTTGGAGAGTTCGGACACGAGGCGACCCACGTGGCCCTTCGCGTCGACGCGGTATTCGGCGTTGGCCAGGGTGCCGTCCGCGTTCACGACGAAGGTGGAACGCAGAGGGCCCTCGGAGGTTTCACCGTTGATGGTGCGTTCACCCCACGCGCCCCATTCCTTGGCGGCTGCGTGATCGGGGTCGGAAAGAAGTGTGTAGGGGAGGTGGTATTCCTCCACGAAACGGTTGAGTTCTTCCGGGGCGTCCCCGGAGACTCCGTACACGTCATAACCCAGGCCCTTGATGGCGGCCAGGTTGTCGCGGAAGTCGCATGCCTCGGTGGTGCACCCCGGCGTGAACGCCTTGGGGTAGAAGTACACCACTGCGCTGCGCTCGTTCTGATCACCGAGGTTCACGGTGTTGCCGTCATGGGCGGTGAGGTTGAGTGCGGGGGCGGTATCGCCCGTAGCGAGTTCGCGGGACATGGCTGCTCCTAGTGTTTGGTGGTTCCGGTGGGATCCGCGATCAGCGGGTCAGGATCCGGGACAGTGCTGCTCCGATGCAAGCAGCTGAGACGGCCAGAGTCCACATTTCAGCGGAACGGTTCTCGATCTTGCTGCTACCGGCGGAGAAATCCGGGTCCAGGGTGTCGCCGGTGTACTTGAAGTAGGACACGTGGCCTGCAGTGGCAGGTGCGTTCGACATTTCTCATTCCTTTCATCATCCGGAAGCTGTTTTCCGTAATATGAAATATACTGTAAGCTGGGTCACAGGTCAAGAGGTTTGCCGAAAAATTTCGTGCTATTGCGCGGGCACGCGAAAACTACCCCGCGGGCTGGCTGCCCGTAGGACGGCATTGCCGCTGTGACTAGTGGCTATGTACGGGTCGGGCGGCGAGATGACCGCATTCGGCAGCGGTGTCTGAGGGGTCAATGCGTGAGGGTGCGGGCGGTGTGAGGTTTCTGCACGAGCGGAGTCTCATGTGAGGGAAAAGCAGCCGCGAAGTATCAGGGGAGGAAAACGCACATAGCGCGCACCTTTTCTGCATGTTCATCACATGAGACTGCGGGGCTGCAGCTTCCTCCCATCAGACTGCCGGGAGGGCGCTTGGTGGTGCGATCGGGGCCCACATCTGCACTGCCGTGACTATGAACAGACCTGATGACGCGCCGATCTGATGATGCATTGCTCTGACTAGTGGCCGCGCACGTAGCCCAGTTGCTTGTCGACCTGGTTCGCCAAGGTCTCACCGCGTAACCAGCGGCCCAGATTGTCCTGGAACTGCTCCGCCAGGGTGGTGCGCCAGCCGATCACGTCGCCGCTCATGTGCGCGGAGATATGAACGTTGGGCATCGCCCAGAACGGGTGGTCCCGGGGGAGCGGCTCGTGTTCGAACACATCCAACGACGCCGCCGCGACGCGCCCTTCGCGGAGTGCGTCCAGTAGCGCGGGTTCATCCACGAGCGCACCGCGGCCCACGTTGATCACGTGCGCGCTCGGTTTCATGCGCTGGAGGACTTCACCGTTCAGCAGGCCCCGCGTCGCGCCGGTCAGGGGTGCGATCAGCACCAGATGATCGACCTCGCCCACGTGCTCCGCGAGCTCCGAACTGGCGATCACCGTTCCGAAGTCCTCGTCGCGCTCGCGGGCCGTGCGTCCAGCGCCCGAGACCTTCAGTCCTGCCGCGCGCAACAGTCTGGCCGTGGCGCGGCCAATGCCTCCGGTGCCGACCACCAGGGCGCGCTGCCCTGCTGTCTGCTGGAGTTCGCGATGCTGCCACTCGGTGTTTCGTTGCAGCTCCTTGCTTCGGTGCAGTTGCTTGTCATGGGCCAGGATCGAGGCGAGCACGAATTCCGCAATGGGTACGTCAAAGGCGCCGTGGGCGTTGGTCACCGTGATGTCCGAGTCGCGGAGTTCGTCGAAGAGCAGCGAATC